>Ga0208814_1000368_pt1 | contig 29893 bp, 32 predicted proteins | sample MalvirAntarct_55_FD_184253 | JGI IMG/M metagenome (GOLD analysis project Ga0208814, IMG submission 184253) | Marine viral communities from the Global Malaspina Expedition - Malaspina viral metaG Antarct_55 (SPAdes) (version 2) | ecosystem: Environmental > Aquatic > Marine > Oceanic | place...
ATGAAAAGATAAAGCACCTAGAGAGCGAAATCAACTTGTACGAGATGCAAAAGAAGGCCAGCCTTAAGGCTGACTAGCTTTAGTGCTGACTAGCTTTAGAGCTGACTAGGGGAAGTAATGTGGATGATCAAGACAAAGACTTATCTTGGTATGTAAAGTGGGTTTCCTCTATTATACTCCTTACCGGACTCTCTGTAAGAGCTTTAGATGTCGCAGGGGACTACCGCGCTCTTGACCAAGCTCTAAACCTTGCAGGAGTATTCGGATGGCTTATAGTGGGCTTCCTGTGGCGTGACAAGAGTATTATAATAACACAAGCTGCTGGGTCAGTGATGCTACTGTATTTCTTAGCCGAAACTCTGGAGGTAATATAAGTGATGTTTAAGATACTAAGTAAGATACTAGGTAGTGGTGACGTTATTAAGCAAGGCTTAGACCTTATTGATAATATGCATACATCTACTGAAGAAGAGATTGTAGCTAAGACGCAGTCTAAGGTAGACTTATTGTCAGCCTATGCTCCCTTTAAGATAGCTCAAAGGTACTTAGCGTTGATGTTCTCCACTACTTTCCTTTCGACCTTTGCAATTACACTAGGTATGACCCTAGCTGGTCAAGGTAACATTGAAGGTGTTAAGGTAGTCCTTGGGGACTTCTACATTGGTGAGATTATGCTTGCTATCATCTTCTTCTACTTTGGTGGTGGAGCTATAGAGTCCCTCCAGAAGAAGAAGCAGTAAGGGTATGGCTGCTAAGAAGAAGAGCACAGTGAACGCTGCAAACAATTACACCAAGCCATCTATGCGAAAGAATCTTGTGGCGAAGGTTAAATCTAGCAGTAGCGGCGGTAAGCCGGGTCAGTGGTCTGCCCGTAAGGCCCAGATGGTAGCCAAACAATATAAAGCTAAAGGTGGTTCTTACAAGTGACTAAGACCTGCAAGAAGTGCCAGATTATATAGAAAAGAACAAAGGAGGATATAAGTAATGAAGGGCGTTAAACACTTCCTGATGGATGGTACCCACTTTAAAGGTAAGACTCACAAGCACCCAGACGGTACTCTTATGACTGGGACCAAGATGTCTAAGGCGGCTAAGAAACTAGTTCACTATAAAGACTTAAGCAAAACTGCAAAGGTTAAGAGTAATGTCAAAGTTAGCAAGAAGTCAAAAGAGTCTTAGTAACTGGACTAAAGAAAACTGGGGTACCAAGTCAGGTAATCCGTCTACTCAGGGTAAGAAGGCAACTGGTGAACGGTACCTACCTAAGAAGGCACGAGACGCTCTCTCTGCCAAAGAGTACAAGGCTACTACAGCTAAGAAACAGAAAGACACTAAGGCTGGTAAACAGTTTAGTAAGCAGCCTAAGAAGATAGCATCTAAAACAGCTAAGAGCAGGAGTAAGTAATGCCCTCAGGTCCTAATTATAAGAGAGACTATAAACGTGAACGTGAGCTTCAGTCTACCCCTGTGGAGCTGGCTAAGAACGCTTCACGTAAACGTGCTAGACGTAAGATGGAAAAGGGTGGCCTAGTCAAGAAGTTTGATGGTAAAGATGTAGATCATAAGAACCGTAACCCTAACGACAACTCCCTTAAGAACCTAAGCGTTAAACCTAAGTCAGTTAATCGTAGTTTCTCCCGTAAAGTTAATGCTAAGAAGTACGGCAAGCTAGGTGCTTCTAATCCACCTACACAGGGGAAGAAGTACTAATGGAACGACCGTATACAGCATTCTTTGAATCAAAGGTGGTTTCCTCAACAACAACAGGTGCAGATGCTGACGTAGTCTACACTGTTCCAGCTAACTTTGATTCTGAGACTACTCTATTAGTATGTACTAATGGTGCTGCTGTAAATCGTATTAATGTTCTGGTCTACCATGCAGACACTGCTCAATACCATTACCTAGTCCGTAATCACTCTGTAGCAGGTAATGATACATACCATGTACTGAACAGTGACCGCCTATACCTTCATTCAGGTGATAAGATTGTAGTGTATAAAGGAGGGGGTACCTTTGATGTGTCTGTGTCAGGTAAACATACCTACAACCCAGTAAGGACTATATAATGACTAAACGCACCCTAACAGATAAACAAGAACTATTCCTTGCTGTTCTCTTTGAAGAAGCTCAAGGTGACCCTTTACAAGCTAAGAAACTAGCTGGGTACTCTAAGAACGTTCCAACATCTGTAATCACTTCTTCTTTGGAGGAAGAGATCTATAGCCTTACCCGTAAGTTCATTGCCCAGAGTTCTACTAAGGCTGCATTCACCATGTTTAAGATTATGGGTGATACCGACATGCTAGGTGCTAAAGAGAAGATGGCAGCTGCTAAGGACCTTATGGATCGTGCTGGCTTCACTAAGACTGAGAAGATTGAAGTATCTTCTAAGGAACCACTGTTTATCTTACCTGCAAAGAAGGAAACCTAATGGCTATACCTGAACGAGTTAAGACTAAGATGGCAGATGCTGGCCTTAAAGCTGTCAACAAACCACAAAGGTTAAATGATGATAGCGGTAAGTCCCATCATGTTATGGCATCTGAGGCAGGTACGTATAAGTATATTAAGTTTGGTGAAAAAGGTGCATCAACTGCAGGTAAACCTAAGGCAGGTGAGTCTGATAAGATGAAGAAGAAGAGAGCATCCTTTAAAGCTCGTCATGGCAAGAACATTGCTAAGGGTAAGATGTCAGCGGCCTACTGGGCTGATAAGATTAAGTGGTGATTCAGTTAACCCTTGACAAACTAATGTGTGTGTGGTATATTAATGGCTCGTAAACAAGCTCCTAGCTTCAAGTATCGTAAAGAAGGCCAGTCTTGGTACATTCCAAAGAAAGGTCTCGAAGGGGAGTGGTACCCTCTTGTACGTGTTGGAAGGCATGTTCCTTTCGGCTATGAACAAGATCCAGACGATAAAGATATACTCCAACCTATTCCTTCTGAATTAGAACTACTAGAAAAGGCAAAGAAGTATATGTCTGAGTATAGTGTTCGTATTGTAGCAAGGTGGTTGTCCGAGCAATCTGGTCGTTATATCTCACATGTAGGATTATACAAACGTGTCAATATCGAAGAATCCAGACGAGGCGCAGCCGATGCCCATAGAGGATATGCCCGGCGCTATAAAGAAGCCTCGGAGAAAGCGGAAGTCCTCGACAAAGGTAGACTCGGTGGTAGAGGTACAAGAAGTATCGACTCCGAAGATGACATCACCAGCGAGAGCTAAGCCAGACGATATTGATGTACAGTCTGCACAGGACATTATCTTTGCAGCTAACCCCGGCCCACAGGAAGACTTCCTAGCCTCCAGTGAACAAGAGGTTCTTTACGGTGGTGCAGCCGGTGGTGGTAAGTCATACGCGATGGTAGCTGACCCAGTTCGTTACTTTAACAATGGTCAGTCCCGTGGCCTCTTAGTCCGTCGATCCACAGAGGAGCTACGAGAGCTCATCTCAGTGTCGAAGCAGTTATACCCTCGTGCTATCCCCGGTATTAAGTTCATGGAACGAGACAAGACGTGGGTGGCTCCTAGCGGTGCTACACTCTGGATGTCATACCTAGACCGTGATGACGATGTTATGCGCTACCAAGGACAGGCCTTTAACTGGATTGGACTTGACGAACTTACTCAGTGGCCTACTCCTTTCGCTTGGAACTACATGAGGTCTCGGCTACGTTCTACTAGTGCTTCTAATTTACCTCTCTACATGAGAGCTACAACTAACCCCGGGGGTCCTGGCCATCACTGGGTTAAGTCTATGTTTATTGACCCAGCCCCGGCTAACACTAGCTTCAGTGCTACAAACGAACATGGTGATGTAATACAATGGCCCAAAGGTCATACTAGGGAAGGGGAGCCTCTATTTAAACGTAGGTTTATCCCAGCCAATCTATTCAATAACCCGTACCTATCGGAAGATGGTATGTACGAAGCCAACCTGCTCTCAATGCCTGAGCATCAGCGACGTCAGTTACTAGACGGTGACTGGAGTGTCTCAGAGGGTGCAGCCTTTACAGAGTTCAACCCTAAGCACCACGTAGTTGAACCCTTTACTATACCACATGACTGGGCTAAGTTTAGAGCCTGCGACTACGGTTACGGTTCAATGACAGCAGTTCTCTGGTTTGCTGTAGCCCCTTCCGAGCAGATCGTCATCTACCGGGAGTTGTACTGCAGCAAGGTTACAGCTTCTGACTTAGCTGATAGGATCTTAGAAGCAGAAAGAGGTGAGAAGATACGCTACGGTGTCCTCGATAGCTCTCTCTGGCACAACCGAGGAGACACAGGCCCATCACTAGCTGAGCAGATGATCCTAAAGGGTTGCAGGTGGCGTCCCTCAGACCGATCAAGGGGTTCACGTATGGCAGGTAAGAACGAGATACACCGTAGGTTACAGGTAGACGAGTTTACAGGTGAACCAAGGATAGTCTTCTTTAATACTTGTCGCAACTTAGTCTCTGAATTACCATCCCTACCCCTAGACAAGAACAACCTAGAAGATGTAGATACTAAAAGCCCTATCGACCATGGGTATGATGCACTGCGGTACGGACTAATGACAAGACCTCGAAGTAGTTTGTTTGACTACGACCCTACCTTACAAAGATCAGGCTTCCAAGCCTCTGACTCTGTTTTTGGTTACTAAAACTTACAAGGAATACACATGGACAAGTTTGAAACAGACAGCACTGAGATTGATCGGAATATGGAAGAGGTTGATTCTTCCTTTGTTGAAGACATGGCCGAGGGTGAGACTGCGGACTCCCCAGTAGGTTCAGTTGTTTCTTTCGTAAAGGCGAGGTTTAGCAAGGCTGAGACAGCTCGTAATACGGATGAACAACGGTGGGTACGTGCTTATCGTAACTATCGTGGTTTATATGGACCTGATGTAGCGTTTACTAACACAGAGAAGTCTCGTATCTTTGTTAAAGTAACTAAAACTAAGGTATTAGCTGGATACGGGCAGATTGTAGAGGTTCTTTTCGGTAATAATAAGTTTCCTATCTCTATTGACCCTACTACATTACCCGAAGGCATTGCAGAATCAGTACATTTCGAGTCTAATCCCGACATGCAGGCTGCTAAAGGTGAGTCAGCCCCAGAGATTAGCCCAGAAGACGCTAAACTACGCCCCGGTGAGACACTTATAGACCTTCAAGAGCGCTTAGGTGGCCTTAAGCCCAAACTAGAGCCCGTATCTGAGCTCCTAAAAGAAGGTGAAGGCCGTACAGCTACTGAAGTTACCTTCCATCCTGCTATGATTGCAGCTAAGAAGATGGAAAAGAAGATACATGACCAGCTGGAGGAGTCTAACGCCTCTAAGAAGCTACGTACAGCAGCATTTGAATGTGCTTTGTTTGGAACAGGCATCATGAAAGGCCCGTTTGCAATAGATAAAGAGTATCCGCACTGGGATGACGAAGGTAACTACAAACCTCGTATTAAAACCACTCCAGCATGTGATGCAGTTTCTATATGGAACTTCTACCCTGATCCAGACGCTAATAACATGGATGAAGCTGAGTTTGTTGTTGAACGGCACAAGATGTCACGTTCACAACTTCGTTCTCTTAAGCGTCGTCCCTTCTTCCGTAGTAATGCTATCGATATGGCCCTTACTCAGGGTGAGTCATACACGAAGGAGTGGTGGGAGCAAGCAATGGAGGACGATAGTGGTGACACTTCTACTGAACGCTTTGAGGTACTAGAGTTCTGGGGATTTGTAGATCGTGATATCCTAGAAGACCATGATGTAACTATACCTAATGAGCTTAAGAAGGCTGATCAACTCAATGTTAATATCTGGGTATGTAATGATCAAGTCCTTCGTTTAGTAATGAACCCCTTCAGCCCACAGATCATCCCATACTATGCAGTCCCTTACGAAGTAAACCCTTACTCCTTCTTTGGTGTAGGTCTTGCTGAGAATATGGACGATACACAAACACTCATGAACGGTTTCATGCGTATGGCTGTAGATAACGCTGCACTGTCCGGTAACCTTCTCATTGAAGTTGATGAAACTAACCTAGTACCGGGTCAAGACTTAAGTGTGTACCCCGGTAAGGTCTTCCGTCGTCAAGGAGGTGCACCCGGCCAAGGTATCTTTGGGACCAAGTTCCCTAACGTATCTAATGAGAACATGCAGATGTTTGATAAGTCTCGTCAGTTAGCTGATGAATCAACGGGTCTACCTAGCTTCTCTCATGGGCAAACTGGTGTATCCGGTGTTGGTCGTACTGCTAGTGGCATCTCCATGCTTATGTCTGCTGCTAACGGCTCTGTTAGAACTGTTATCAAGAACGTTGATGATTATCTCCTTGGGCCAATCGGTAAAGCCTTCTTCTCCTTTAACATGCAGTTCGATTACGACCCAGAGATCAAGGGAGACCTAGATGTTAAGGCCCGTGGTACATCCTCACTGATGGCTAACGAAGTACGTAGCCAGCGCCTAATGCAGTTCTTGGGTGTCGTGCAGAACCCAGCACTTGCTCCATTTGCTAAGATGGACTACATCATTCGTGAGATTGCTGAGTCAATGGACCTTGACCCTGATAAAGTAGCTAACTCCATTAGTGAAGCTGCTGTGCAGGCAGAGGTACTTAAGAAGTTCCAAGAACAGAATCCCCCTCCGGCTCCTCCTCCGGCTGACCCTAGTGCTGCCCCTGCTGCACCTACTGGCGGCGCTCCTGCTGGTAACATAGGAACAGGTGGTGCACCGGTACCGGGTGAGCAAGGCTTCTCAGGAAACACCGGAGGTGGTGGTGGCGAACTAGAAGCTCAGCTAGCTCAGTACCTAGGAGGCGCTGGTGGATAGCAAGTTACTAGCAACTATCATCGCTGTAGCACGGAAAGAGTCACAGGCAAACCTCAGTGAGTTCTCCAAACTAGAAGCTAAGATAGAGGGCCAGCTTAGAGCTCTACACAAAGAAGATCCTATAACGGAGACACCCAACTTTGTAACATACAACGGGTGCCTTTACTGTACTTGGCCCTCCGGTAGGTCATCTAACCTAGGCAATGTGCTTGGGAAGGACGGTAAGGACGGTACAGCGGGTAAAGACGGTTTAGACGGTGTAGCTGGCCTAAATGGTAAACAAGGCACTGACGGGGCTCCTGGAGCCTCTGGGAGGCATGGGGCTGATGGTCAGGCCGGTAAGACAGGACCACAGGGTCTTCAAGGCCCTAAAGGACCAGTTGGTAACAAAGGCGACAAGGGTATCTCTGGACTACCCGGTATTGACGGTGCTGACGGGAAGGACGGTGCTGACGGTTTTGACGGTGAAGACGGGGTAGGTATATCTAAAGTTTGGATAGACGATAATTACCACTTGACAATACAGTTAACTTCTGGTATAATATTAGATGTTGGCTACACTAGAGGTAAAACCGGTGTTGCATCGTCTAAAGGTGGCAGAGTAACGGGCTACGGAGGCGGTGGAGGCGGTGGTACTAGCAACGGTCTTGTTTCGGCTGCCTATGTAGGTGATAACCTTATACTTACACAAGCCAGTGGTAATACTATTAATGCTGGTCCTATACCTGTTACCACCTATCTTAGATGGATAGACTACGTATCTAACTGGAAAACAACACCTACAGAAATAGGTGCAACAGCTGATGGAGCTGTTTACCAATACGAGTATGCAACCAGTACCTTCTATAGACTGGTTCCTAATGCTGCCTCCCTTCTTAGAGATTCTTTCTACACTAATTGGGACGCTCCTACTTCAGTTCTTTCTGGTTTTATACTAGACAGGTCTATGGCCGTATAGCCCAAGGATACAGAATGACATTTGTAATACCAACTGCTGTTGACCTTATGACACAGTCTGTTAACAACCACACTTACAACAGAGGTGGTTTTGCTGGCTCTCAAGAATCTACAACCACTCAGAGGAGTATTACTAAGAACGGTGGTAACTTACCTCTGGTTGATGTTACAACAGGTAATGCAATCTCTGCAACTAACCTTACTTCAGCTACAGACGGTACACTGGCAGGCTTTAACTTTGGTTTCCCTACTGCACTTGATGTTTCAACTGACGATCTGTCTAAGTTAATAGTGTGGACTTATCAGTTCAACGCACCTAACCGTATACAGACTGACACAGCAGCCAACAGAGGCGTAGTCTTTCGGTTAAGTTCTGGTAGCGGTAGCCCTCCTACTGTAAATCGAAGTTGGTACATAGCCGGGAACGATAAGGTTGGTGCATCCGCTCGTGAAAACCCTAAGATGATTATTATAGATCCTAACGACACTACATTCAATGACTTTGTTGGTTCCTTTGATAACACTGACGTTCAGGCGTTTGGTCTTGGCACTAATAACGATAGTATCACAGGTACTGGTAGTTCTAACTTCTTCCCTCAACGAATCTTTGTATTTGACACTATTAAGAATGCTGCTAATATCCCTCGCTTCCAAGGTGTTTGTAATTGGGGTGACATGATTACAGCTATGGGTACTACCTACGAAACTAAGATTACAGATGACTGGATCAAACGTGAGGGGGACGTATTCTCCTATGCCGCCCCCTTTGAGATAGGTGATAACTCAACAGAGACTAACTTTAATGATAATGGTGTTTCAGTGTTCTGGCCTAATGCCACTGTACTATCTGACCCTGACCCAAGAGTTAGAGTTACTAATAAGTCATTCAGAGCTTACCTTAACTTAAGAGATAACTTCTTTGACTCAGCTCGATTTAGTGGCTTCTACAACTGTGGTAGTTCTAACCCAGATTGGGACTTTAACATTAGTAACCAAGCCTTTGTAGACTTTGCAGGTCCTACCTTTATTAACACAGGTACTTTTACACTTGGCTCTTCTATATCAGGGTATGCTACCTTTGATAGTTGCGGTATAGTCGTGAACAATGGTTCTCAGCTGTCTGGGGGGACCCTAAAGAACCCTAATTCTACCCACTTAATGAGGTTAGCTCCATGACCTTTACCTTACCACCTCCTAATAACAACCATGAGGACGTCACAGACTTTAATCCTTTGTACGACCTTGGTATTAACAACCCATCTTTAGGTGCACGAGAAGCTGGTAACTTACCTATTACTAAGTTTGCAACTGAGATTAAAGTTAACAGTGCTAATACTGTTTCTGGAATACAGTTCCTGTTTAAAGCAGCAGCAGCTTATGATGTGTCAGCCTCTACTAAAGTACTCTTATGGCACAGTCAGTTTAACGCACCTAACCGTATTCAAGTAAATGATCTTGCTAATGGTGGTATTAGGTTTAGGCTTACGTCTGGAACACCCAGTACTCTTACTGACTATAGAGAGTGGTATCTTGGTGGTAACGACACTCCCTTTGCTGAGTGCGTTAAGGGTCAAGTACCTTTTGTTATAGACCTAAACGCTGCTGGTAAGTCTGAGGTTGGTTCCTTTGATAACACTGACGTAAACAAGTACGCTATACTGTTTAACTCTCAACACATCGTTGACACTAGTGGTAACTGGAACTTCCAAGGTAAAGCATACGTCCTAGGCACTGAGGTAGGTGATGCTGACATCCCTACGTTTAGTGGTACAAGTGACTTTACAGATGCTGTTACCTTGGTACAGGGAACAGACTATACCGACAAGATTGGTAATTGGGTACGTCAGACTGGCAGTGTGATCTTTATGGACATGCCCTTTCAGATCGGTGACGGGGCAACATCAACTGTCTTTGATGACGGTGGTTTTACTGTAGTTAGTCCGGGTAGTAACAGCTCAACAGATCCAAGATACCAGCTTACAACCCAAGCTATGCAAGTCCACACAAACCTACGTGATAACATTAACGATTCAGCTACACTTAGCGGAACCTACGTGTGGGGTACAAGAGCTAACTTTAACTTAGACCAATCTAATAACGCCTCTATTAATATCAATGGTGCCGCCTTTAGGGGTATGGGTGATCTTACAATAGGTTCTTCTGTGTCAGGTTCAGCAACCTTTTCTGACACTGGTATTGTTAAGCTAAAGAATTCAAACGCTTCCATTGACAACTCTATTATTACAAACCCTTTTCAAACACACGCACTACAGTTCAGTGGAGGATCAATGGACATCTTCGGTATTCGCTTTGAGTCTTACAGTGGTAAACACGCTATCTTAATAGATACTGCTGGTACTTACGGTTTAACTGATGTAAACTTTGATGGCACTGGTAACGGTGACATAGAGCTTACTCATGCAACTGGTACGGTTACTATAAACTTAGGAGGCTCTACACAAGTTCCTTCAATAACTAACACTGGTGGTGGTACATTCGTTGTCAACCACCCTGACAGAACCATACAACTAAATAACATTCAGGCTGGCTCTAGGGTTTACGTTTACGACAATACTAAGTTAGCAGTGTTGTTTAACGAAGTAACAGCGTCTTCAACCTACTTTAATACTATCCCTTCTGATGGCACTGACATAGAACTGTTGATCAGGGTGCGTAACGCATCAGGTGTCGTACCCTACAAGAACTTTGTTACAACTACAACTCTAACGTCTTCTGGTGTTAATCTAAACATTAACCAAGTAGAAGACACCTAATCTTAATATTTAAAGGAACTAAACATGGCTTTTACACCAGCAGATTGGTCAATTGCAGCTAACGGTGACATCCGTTATATTGGGGATGCGCACGTACCAGCTGGTACAAACCCATCGTATGCAACTGTAATTGAATTTCACCGTGCATTGCAAGACTTTGCAGATAACGAAGCTGCCTCTGGTGATGACTTGCTTGACATCTCAAGCCTGACTCCTTCAGAGCGATCAACAGATAACATCATTACATTGTTGAACAACTTTAACATTGATCAAACAGGCTCTGAGCACTTGTATGATGGCTCTATCATCCAAGACAATGGTGATGACATTTGGGATGGTATCGTTAACTTTGGTAATGCGTCTTATATTAACCTTCACCAAGACGGTACCACTGTTCTTAACAACTTCTGGAATGATAATACTCCTCAAGGCTTCAACTCTAACGCTAACGCAGGCATCTCTCACCGTTTCCTAGTACAAACACGAAATGGTGGTGTCGACGTAGATGGTCGTCGTCTCCTTGGGCTAGTACGTGAGTATGGTAAGACTTACTCTGAGTTCCCAATTAACGGCACCTCGCGGGGTAACAACGTACTTGCCCTGTCTGAAGCAAATGACCTAAACAACACCACTAGTGGAGCCGTTATCGGTGCTCTTACCATAGCCAACATTAAAGAGGGTTACAACGCCATTGACGTTAACAACGATGGTACAGATGAGTTTTACTACTCACAGTGGGACTTAGCTGGTAATAGCATCAATGACTTCTACGAGTTTACAAAGTTTATAACTCGACGTGGAAACACATCGTCTCCATATGGCCTTAGTGGGGATTTGTTTCGAGGTATTACTCACCAGATTGGTATTTCATCCCCTAGTGGCACCTTCGTTGAGCCAGAGGCATTAACTTGGACAGGTGGGACAGGTCAACTGTTTGCTATTGACAGCACAACTGCTGGAACAGTGATGTACATCCAGTTACTTACTGGCATTGCACCTCCTTTGAGCCAGATAATTACTGGCGCTAACGGAGCTTTTGCTACCGCTGGTGTAGTTATCGCTAGACCAATATCAAACGTATTCTCTGGTCTGTCTACAGGTAGTAGCCTGATCGGTAGTTACGGTTTAGGTATTGAAGCTGCTGACCTTTCATCTACAGATAAGGTATTTGACTTAGATAACGTAGAGATCAACCCACCTAATAACGTATCATTCTCCGTACTGAACTTAGTTGTTGGAGAAGACAGAGTTATGGTAGGCCCCGCTGATCAAGGTGGGTTATTAAACAAGTCTCAGTTAGCAGTCGATATCTCCCTCAATGGGCAGGTTGAAACACAACTAACCGTTAACACCGCGATTCCTAGTGACACCCCTGCCTCTGGAACAATCCGCATTGTAAACGACAGTGGCTTTGATAGACCTGTCGCTTACGCTAGTTTCAGTGGTTCTGTATTCACTTTTACAGGCGCTGAGGCCTTCAACGGTACAGAAGAAAACGCTGCTGCTAGTGCTGGTCAAGGAGTTTACATAACTTATATTGACAAGTTAGCCGCAGCAACTACAGAGACCTTTACAGTTGTTTACAGTGCAGACAGAAGCTTGTTTGTACGTGTACGAGACGGTGGAGCAACACCTATTAGGACCTTTGAAACTCCAGCTACTATCGGCTCAGCCGGTGGTTCAGTTACAATTATCCGAACAACTGACCTATAGGATACTGTACAATGACCGCAGAAGCCTACGAGAGAATAAACCACACCAATATCTTATCTATAGCAGAAACTATGCGACAAGAGAGGGAGGAACGTAGGCTTCTAGAGATTAAAGTTAATAAGTTGTATAACGCACTTTCAATGATACAACAAGACTTAATCAAAACACAGCAGTTGGCGTCTTTAGCAATTGCTAGGACTCATGGAAGTTCAACCTCAGGGGGCACGTAATGGCTATTAGCATAGATTGGGGAACTAAAGTCATCTCTATACTAAAGACTGATATGATATTAATATCAGCAGCAGGCGCGCCTACAGAGATTAGACAGCTTTCAATTGATGCCTTTAGGTTAATACTAAACGACTTACAGGGTGACGTTGATGGTATTACCTTCCCTACTACCCACCTGCACAACGCACCAATCAGCTTGGGTGGTGTTACTCTAGCACGGGTTGTCGAGATTATTAACGGCTATACAGTGACATTTGAAGATGGTCAGTACGCTGTAAACCTCTCAGGTGCTAACTCTAACATTGCAGACGTAACTAATGTTAACCAAGTGTCTGTACGTTCATCTAATTCAGCTGGACTGCAAGACCTTTCAACACTACTTACATCAGCCTATCAGAATCATGTTGTGTTTAACTCAGCTGGTCAGGCGGGTACTTTAGTTCCTATCGGTACTAGAGCTACTCCATCCAACAACTTCCCAGATGCAATAGCAATATCTAACGCATTAGGTATTCGTCGTATTCAAATGGCTACTTCGGGTTCGCTACTAGGAGGGGTTGTTGCTACGGGTAAAGTGTTCATTGGTGACAACCCTACCGTTGACTCCTTAGACATCAGAACTATGGCCGAGGTATCTGACTGTAGCTTCGAGAACCTGACTATTTCTGGTACATTAGATGGGAACAACATCTTTAAGAATTGCATCATTAACAACATAAACTACGTCAACGGGTTGCTTCAAGAATGTGCCATAACTGGAACTATCGCAGTAGATGGAACCGCGCAGTGTAACATAATTAACTGCTGGTCAGGATCCGCTGGTGTTGAAGACGACCAACTGGTTACGATTGACATGGGTGGTGCAGGTAACTCCTTAGCTCTCCGCAACTACGCTGGTGGCCTAAGGCTAACTAACTACACTGGTGGTGGGGCAATTACCTTAGATTTCTCTTCGGGTCGTGTTATCATTGACGCAAGCTGTACTGGCGGTACAATAGGTATTCGAGGCATTTGTGACGTAACTGACAATAGTTCTGCTGGTTGCACCTTACTAGATCAGACTATAGACTCTGGTTTAAATGTTATTAACGAGGGTGTTAAGAAGTCATCTATTTTGGTCCCTCATACCGCTAATATTCTTTAATACAAGGAGCATAAGTTAATGCAAATCAAACGACTAGTAAACGATAAGGAACTATGGGACTCCTTCTGTAAAGAGATAGATAATCGTATCGCCTTTGCTTATAAACAACTAGAGCAGAGAGATGAGTCTCTAGAGCTACATCGCCTACAAGGTGAAGTTAAAGCGTTACGAAGTCTCAAACAGCTACGTGACAAAGTAAACAACTCTAACTCTGAGGTTCTCTAATGGATAAGCCTCTGATGGTTAAACCTAAAGCCCGTCCTAATCTTAAGAGCGGTGAGACAACACCGAGTGGTCGCACTATCTGGAAGGATAAGGACACTGGTGAAGCTTACTCAGAACGTTCTACTACCTTTGATATCGAAGGTATCTGGTACACAATGCCAACCGTTGCTGAAGATGGTTCTCAGTACTCAGAGGAGTCCGTTAGGGCCTACGTTATAGGGAATGGACCAGTGGACTTTATAACTGGTGAAGAGCTTCCTACTTTTAGCAGTAAGAAGGAAGCTGTAGACTACGCTAAGAGCCGGTCGGATACTAGGCGGCCTAACGAAGAAGCTACTGGATTTGCTCAAGGAGGAGTAACTAAGATGAAGTATAAGTATGAAGAAGGTGGCCTAGCTACAGACGGTCTGAGTATTGACCCTGTATCTGGTAACGATATTCCTCTTGGATCTAACGCTGAAGACGTACGCGATGACGTAGATGCTAAGCTATCCTCCGGTGAATACGTAGTACCTGCTGACGTAGTGAAGTACGTTGGTGTTGCACAGCTAGAGAAGCTAGTTAATAAGGCTAAGGATGGTCTAGAAGGTATGGCAGAGAACGGTCGTATTGGTGGCGAGCCTGTTGGTGAATCAGAAGAAGTTGTAATGACTCTTGGTGGTGACCTCAGCACTCTGGATGGCTATGCCACTGGAGGTATGGTACCCGGTACAGATATCAATGGTATTATCGATCGTGTTAAAGCTGCTGCAATGAAAGACCCTTCTATTATTAATATGCTGAAGGCTAAGGGTGTGTTTATTGAAGAACCACAACCACAAGGTCAGGCACAACAAGCAGCTATGTCACAGGGTGCTGTACCTAAGCAAGCTGCACCACCTAGTATGCAGGGTCAGAACAATCCTGCTGCTTTCGCTGACGGTGGTATGGTACAGCCTAGTGCTTCTACAGGCTTCAACCCATACGCTTTTACACCCGGTTTCTCTATTGAGGCAGGTGCAACAGGTCAGGCTCCCGCAGGTAGTGGTATGGCCCCTCCTCCCCCTCCTCCCGGTCCTGACGGCCAGACTTGCTCACCGGGATACGGATGGGATTCTTCTAAAGGTATGTGTGTCCCTATGACCATGGCCGCTGCCCCTGTTACCGGATCACCTCAGTCTAATAATGAAAACGGTACTTCTGATCAAGGGATGGCTCCTCCTGTAAACCCCAACGAGTGGATGTCTAAGTTCGACTACACTAACCCAGAGACTTTAACTTCTGAAACAATGACTTCGTTAGGCTTTGTTGATCCTGATGCTAAACCTAAGAAGATTGGTTTAATAGAGTCTATTGCCAATGGTATCCTAACGAATATGGCTGGTGGTTTGATTGGTAAAGCTATGGCTGTTAATAACGTTGCTGAAGCTAATGCTAACGCTGCTATACTACGTAGTAAGGGTCTAGTTGCAGAAGCTGATAAGATACAATCTCAGGTTGCTGTATACGAAGAGGAAAAGGGTATCTCAAACTGGCCTACAGCTATGCGTAGTGGAGAAGGCATGACTAAACGGGCTATGGAGTCCGACAATGCTAGCAGCTGGAGTAACTGGGGTGCGGCACCTGCTGCTGCTGCTGTACCTGCTGCTGTTGTACCTGATGCTGTTGTACCTGATGCTGTTGTACCTGATGCTGTTGCTCCTAACAAGGATAGGGGTAACTCAACCCGAGATCTTGCTAATCGCCAACAGCAAGCTGATGCTAGAAACAGGGCTTCACAGAAAGTTGCAGCTTCCGAGAAAGCAAAAGGACTTGGTCCTGATAGCCCCGGTGGGCGTACTCGGACAGACACCACTGGTAGGAAGATAGAGACGTTCTCTTCTAAGCTAGCCCGTGGTGGTGGCTTTGCTAAAGGTGGTTTAGTTAACCCTCGTGCTGCTAAGGCAGTTACTCCTAAAACAAAGAAGAAGACTAATAAGAAGGGTTTGGGCCAACGCTAGGCCCCCCCACAAATAGGGTTTAAAGCATACCACTACTCCTACACTAAACAATAAGGCAACTCAGCATAAGCTGACCCCAACATAAAGGACTACATAATGGCTGATACTAACATTGTGACAGACGCAACACCTAAGAAAGCAGGGTTTGTTAACCGTGGTACAAACTACGCCTCTAAGCAAGCACGTATAGATAAAGACGAAAAGGAACTAGAAGAGCTTATGGAAGCTCAGGAGGGTACTTCCAATGAAGAAGAGGAAGAGCAGACAACGCAGCCCTCTTCTAAAGAAGTTGAAAAGGAAGACTCAGTAGAAGACGAGAACCTAAGTGGGGAGGAAAGATCCTTTAAGAAACGTTACGGTGATCTTCGTCGTCACATGGCCTCCAAGGAGAAAGAGTGGGAGTCTCGCTTTGAAGCTCTAGAAACTGGTCCTACTTCTATTAGACCTCCTAAATCTAATGAAGATATTGAGGCATGGGCAAGCCAGAACCCTGATATTGCAGCTATAGTCGAGACTATTGCAGATAAGAAGGCTACTGAGAAGTTTGCATCAGCTGAAGGTCGTCTACGTGAGTTTGATGAAGCTAAGTCTGAAGCTGAACGTACTAAGGCTGAGAATAAGATCCGTAGCTCTCATGCTGACTTTGATGAGCTACGTGAGGGTGACCAGTTCCACGACTGGGTTGAAGAGCAACCTAAGTGGGTACGTGACGCACTCTATGAGAACTCAGACGATGCTGCTAGCGTTATACGTGTACTTGACTTGTACAAGGTCGACAATGGTCTCACCCCTTCTGCTAAGAAGGCTAAGGCTAAAGATGCAGCTAAGACAGTATCTAAACGTACCCGTACACCAGTAGACGAGACAGGTTCTGGGTCTATGATTAAGGAATCTGCTGTAGCTAAGATGACTGATAAACAGTTTGAAGCTAACTACGAAGCAATTCAAGAAGCTATGGCCTCAGGGAAGTTTGTATACGACATCTCTGGTAGGGCAAGATAATACCGACATACTTAACTATTACCTTGACATCAAGGAATGAGTATGGTATAACTGTGGAAGTACATGCGGCCCTACCTATGGTAGACACCCAGCCTGTACTCCACAGTAGACCTCTATGGTCCAAACTGAACACTAACAATCTTTAAGACTCACCTGATAAAGCACAGGCCCTTCATGGTAAGGCCGGCCAGCCAAACCCGTAAAGCACCCTATAAGCAATCAGCCTCTTAGACGGATGACTTAGGTTCTATTAACCGGAGTATGTACTACGATTACTCCTCATACCAAGCCAAACATCTAATGAAGGATTCATATTATGGCTTTTCCAGCAGTCCCCGGCTACGGCAACTTACCTAACGGTAACTTCTCCAGTGTAATCTATTCGAAGAAAGTTCAACTTGCATTCCGCAAGAAGGCTATCTGTACAGATATCACTAACTCTGACTATTTCGGTGAAATCGCAGCACAAGGCGACACCGTAAAGATCATCAAAGAACCTGAGATTTCAGTTAGCTCCTATGAGCGCGGTACTCAGATTCAAGCACAGAACTTGGATGATGAAGATTTCTCCTTGACAATCGACAAAGCTAACTACTTCGCGTTTAAGATCGACGATATCGAAGAAGCTCATAGCCACGTCAACTTCATGGATCTTGCTACCAACCGTGCGGCTTACCGCTTGGCTGACCAGCTCGACGAAGAAGTCCTTGGTTACTTGTCCGGCTATAAGCAAACTGCTTTGAATACAGTAGCAGACCAAGTAAACGACATTGTAAACGGTACTAAAGCTATCCCTACGGCTGGTAACGATGAATTGTTGACTTCAATGAAGTTGATCAAAAGCTCTTTTGGCAACATTACAGGTGCAACAGGTGACTTCTCTATTCCAGTTGCTGCACGTTTGCCGGGCGCTACTGCCTTGCCAACAACATACGCTTCACCTGTTATGATGATTAACCGTATGGGTCGTCTCTTGGATCAACAGAATGTTGACAAAGACGGACGGTGGTTGGTTATTGACCCAGTCCTTTTGGAAGTACTTATGGATGAAGATTCACGGTTCTTGCAGGTCGATTGGGGTGATTCAGGCGCCTTGCGTAACGGTCTGACTTTGTCAAACTGGAACGGTTTCCGTGTCTATGTATCCAACAACTTGCCAAGTGTAGGTACGGGTCCAGCAACAACCGGTACAGAAAACAACAACACTAACTATGGTGTTATCGTAGCTGGTCACGACTCTTCTGTAGCTTCTGCTGAGCAGATCAACAAGACAGAGACTTACCGTGACCCTGACAGCTTTGCTGACATTGTACGTGGTATGCACCTGTACGGTCGCAAGATCCTTCGTCCAGAAGCAATTGCTACTGCAAAGTACAACCTTGCTTAATAGATATTGGGTGCTCTGGGGAACTAGGGCACCTATCCCTTATTAGTCATATCTTTGAAAGGATTCTAAAATGGCTTTACAATCTCCCGTCCTGCTTGAGACAGCTACTCTTGATCACACTGTTCTTACAGCAGACTCAGTACACATCATCGGTACTGTTCCTGAAAACTGTGTAGTTATTGCTTCAGGCTCTGAATGTGTAGCAGACGCCACTCTTGCTGGTGCAAACGCTGTATCTTTGGGTGTCACAGGTGGTGACGTTGACTCAATGGGTACTGTTGATATCAACGCTGGTAAAACCGCTGCTACTATCTTAACAACAGTAGACGGCGTATCTAAGTTTACTAACGCTGCTACAGTGATCTCAGCTGTTACTGCAGACGCTAACGCACCTACTGCTGGTTCTTATAAGTTCTTCGTAGCTTATGTTCCAATGGGTGCTACTCTCCCAGCTGAAGTAGCTGAGCGTGATCTGCTAGACTAAATAACTAACTAGGAGTCCCTCTTTGGAGGGGCTTCTTTCCTCTCTTCTCAGCACAAGGTGATAAATGGCTTATACATACCTAGACATTACTAATGAAGTATTGGCCCGTATGAATGAGGTTACACTTACCTCTACTGGTTTTGCTAATGCCCGTGGCTTTCAGGTTCAATGCAAGAATGCTGTAAACGACTCTATTAACTTCATAAACCATCGTGAATTCAACTGGCCTTTCAACCACACTACAGGGTCTGAGACTCTAGTAGCTGGGACTGCCCGGTACTCAATACCTGCGACTGCTAAGACAGTTGACTATGATACATTCCGTATATCTAAAGACTCCACTCTCGGTACCAACGGGGGTGGTCTTTCTATTTTAGACTACAAAGAATACGTAGAGCGGTTCATATACCAAGAAGATGATACAACACTACAAGGTGGGGATCCTCGTGCTGTTGTACGTACACCCGATAACAACTACCTCCTGTACCCGTACCCTCACAAGGCGTTTACCCTTAAGTATGATTACTACAACAACCCTACAGCCCTTACACTGGCTCTGGACGTACCTGCAGTGCCTGAGTTATACCGTTCAGTCATTGCAGACGGTGCTACAGCTTATGCATACCAGTATCGAGGCGAGTCAGACCAGTACCAACTCAATTGGCAACGGTTCAATGAGGGTATAACTAATATGCAAACTATCTTAAGTAATCGTTTTGAATATGTACGTTCAACTGTAATCGAGAAATCAGGAACTACCTCCTCTGTGTTCCCTACTGTATCCTAAGAGAGGCTATATAACATGGCAGATACTACTGGCCTCTCCCCATTCATGTTCCCAGTTGTTGGTGGGTTAATCTTAAATAAGTCTAACTTCCTAGTACCACCGGGTGCTGCCCTTGAGTTAGAGAACTTTGAGCCCGACACTACGGGTGGGTATCGTCGTATTAATGGTTATGAGAAGTGGGCTTCAGCTGTAGTTCCCTTTACATCTGCTGCTTCAGAACCAGTCCTTATGTCAGCTGTATATGGTACTGAGGTTATTGCTGCCCGTGGAGAGTCCGTATACCGCTGTACAGACGCTACTAATACTTTAAGCAGACGATTGACCACCCCCGCTGGTACCGTTACTGTAGCGTCCACTACGGGCTTCTCAGCTACTGGTACGCTCCTTATTAACGAGGAACAGATCACTTACACAGCTGTTACACCTACTACCTTCACAGGTTGCACCCGTGGGGCTAACGGTACATCAGCTGTTGAACACTTATCTGGAGCTGTAGCCAATCAGACTTGGACATCGATTGATTCAGGACGTTCAGATGCACTTAAGTACACCTTCCGTCGTCTCAACTTCAGTGGCTCTGAACTACTACTCTTTGCAGATGGAGCTAATAATGCTTCGTACTGGGATGGTTCTACTATAACAGATGTTAGTGGTACTAATGCCCCAGCTGACCCACACTTTGTTTCAGTCTTTAAGAACACTGGTTTCTACGCGGGTACAACAGCTAACCCACAAGAGGTTGTCTTCGCGGCACCTTTAACCCTTGATAACTTCTCGGTAGCTGAGGGTGCTGGTAGTTTCATAATAGACTCCCCGGTGACGGGTATGATAGTCTTCCGTGATTCTCTCTTTATCTTCTCAGCTAATCGTATCTATAAACTAGTAGGTAGTTCTCAAGCAGACTATCAGCTAGCTCCTATTACTCGTGAGATTGGTTGCCGTAACGGTTGGACTATTAAAGAGTTTGCTGGTGATGTAGTATTCTTAGGCCCTGATGGTTTGCGCACTATCGCTGGTACAACTAAAATAGGTGATGTTGACCTAGGAACTATATCTAAACAAGTACAAGAACTATTCCAGAACCGTGTAGACATTGGATCGTTTGATGCTGTAGTTGTCCCTACTAAGACCCAGTACCGTCTTATCTTTAATTCTGAAGAAACAACTGCAGAAACAACTACTGGTGTTATCTGTGTACGTTCTCAAGAAGGGTACGAGTTTGCCACTACCAGAGGGTTACGTACTTCATGCTCTGACTCTGAAGTATACAATGGGGACTTCTTTGTGGTACACGGTAGCTATGATGGCTATGTGTACCGTGACGAGAAAGGTGCTACTTTTGATGGTACAACTATCATCGGACGCTACCGTAGCCCAGACCTTACAGCTAATGACCCCGGTTTACGTAAAGCATTCCAACGTATTATTATAAACTACGCCCCAGAAGGTATTGTTAATGCTGACCTATTCCTTCGGTATGACTACGAGAATCCTTCAGCACCCAGACCACCAGCTTATCCCTTCGACTCAACGCAGGTTGTTGCCTTATACGGTACCTCAACCTATGGCACAGCAACCTACGGTGGTCAGACTGATCCTCTGATTAGACAACCAGTAGAAGGTTCGGGATTCTCTGTAGCCATTCGAGTTATAGATAGCGGTGTCGGGATCTCACAGCCTTACTCGCTTAAGGGCTTCCAACTAGAATTCACTACAGCGGCTAGACGCTAAAAGGAGAAAGACAAATGGCAGGTTACACACGCCAAAGGACTTACAGTGACGGTGACGTTATTCAGGCAGCTGACTCTAATACTGAGTTCGATCAACTACTGGCGTCATTCAGCAGTACTGCCGGGCATAAGCACGACGGTACTGCTGCTGAAGGACCAGTGATAGGTTTGATAGGTGACGTAGGGTCTGTAATCCCTTTCAACAAACTATCAGTTAGTACAGTCGATAGTAGATTCAGCTTCTATGTAGATGTGGCCTCTGTTGCCGTTGAACAACTCAGAGTTGAAGATGGTGTAGTCTACCCCGTCACTAATAACGATATAGACCTAGGCACTTCGGTTCTTATGTTTAAAGATGGATACTTTTCAGGTGTGCTGACCGCTGACCTTTCAACAATAAGCTCCACAGGTGACCTAGCTGTCGCTGACGGTGGTACAGGATCTTCAACAGCGGCAGGTGCGCGCACAACCTTAGACGTAGACCAAGCAGGCACTGCCCTTGCATTGTCTATTGCTTTAGGTTAATCAAAGGAACAAACAAATGGCTAATACCTTTCTAAACTATACATCAGCTAATGTTGGTGTAACACCGGTAACTACTTATACTGTCGGAGCAGCTACTACAGCAGTTGTCATAGGATGTACTGTCGCTAACGTAACTGCAGCTCAGATTATAATCGATGTACAAGTAGCTGGTGTTTACCTACTCAAGGGAGCTGCTATCCCTTCTGGAGCAAGCTTAAGTGTTCTGGATGGTAAGATAATCCTTGAAGCTACAAACACTGTTGTTGTAACATCTGATACCACTACTTCTGCTGATGTGGTCCTAAGTGTTCTGGAGCAAACATAATGTCAGGTTATATCGGTAATATACCAACACCACAGGCTACACAGTCCCGTCAGAACTTTATAGCTACAGCTGGGCAGACTAGCTTCGCTACCATCGGGTACACTCCTAACTTCCTAGACGTGTACCTTAATGGTAGTCATCTTTTAAATGGCACTGACTACACAGCAACTAATAGCTCTGACGTAGTTCTTACGGTAGCTGCTGATGCCGCTGATGTTATTGAGGTTATCTCTTACACGACCTTTCAAGTACTAGACCAGTCATTGCTTGGTACAACTACAGTGGTTGACCTAGACGTAACAGGCGTCCTGACCACCACGGCTGCGACTGTGTTTAACGGTGGCATTACAATGCCGGATAATGCCAGAACCATCCTTGGCGATGGGTCTGACTTACAGATTTACCATGACCCTGCAGGTCCATCCAACTATATTGAGGCTACAGCAGGCGAAGGCGATTTAGTCCTTAAAGCAGGTAATCAAATACGGCTTCAACAGTCTGATGGAGATGACCTTGCTACCTTCAATGAAGATGGTTCCGTCCAGCTTTACTACGACGACGCTGTAAAGATTGAAACTAGCAGCACAGGCGCAGGCATTACGGGTAGGTTAGAAACCTCTGCCAATAACAACGATGGCGCAAAGGCAAACTACATACGCATCACTGACACTGATGTAACTGCAACAGAGGGTAATCACCAAGGTGGAATAGAGTTCTTCAGCAATGACGTTACTCCAGGTATTTCTGCAAGCATTGAAGTCGTGTATGCAGGCGCTGGCGGCGGCGGTCAGATTACTTTTAACACAAATGCTACAAGCCAAGGCACTCTAACGGAAGCGGTAAGAATAGACGAAACAGGCTCCTTGCTTGTGGGGACTGTCTCTACCCCAGAGAATGGGTCTTCGGGCATTGAGTTAGATCCGCTTGGATTTATCAGGCTGAGTCGTGTAGGGAGTACCACTAAGACGCACGCTGTTTTTGACAACAGCAACGGTACTGTCGGCAGTATTACAACTTTAGGAACAGCCACAACCTACGCTACATCCTCAGACTATCGCTTGAAGACTGACGCACAGCCAATGACAGGTGCATCTGCCCGTGTCCAAGCACTGAACCCAGTGAACTTCGAATGGATCGTAGACGGTGCTCGCACAGATGGTTTCCTTGCACATGAAGCACAGGCAGTTGTTCCAGAGGCTGTCGTAGGCGCTAAAGACGCCATGAAAGATCAGAGGTATGAAGTTACCCCAGCGATCATAGACGAAAACGGAACTGAGACAACGCCAGCAGTCATGGGTACTCGCAGTGTACCAGACATGCAGGGAATTGATCAGAGCAAGCTAGTACCTTTGCTGACTGCTGCACTGCGAGAAGCACTCACTAAGATTGATGAGATGGAAGTACGCATTGCAGCCCTAGAAGGATAACTTAGTAATGAAGCAAGAAAGTACTTGACAGATCAGTAAAACATGTGTATAATAAACTTAATGTTTCCCCCCGGTAACACATAGGTATACACAGTGATCGTAGATAGGTATAGGGCTGTAGGGGATGGTATAGAACTACTAACTAAAGGAGATACACACTCTAAGTATACTCCAAGTGAAGTAATCTCCTATCTCCTACTCCCTATCAACACTAACAAGATTAGACTATACTATGTAGATGATAAACCTATAGGTCTAGTTACTTGGTGTTGGTTATCACCTACTAAAGCTATTAGCTTCCTAGAAGATAGTTATACTCCTACTGAAGATGATTATAAACTAGATGACCCCGGTGGAGACTACCAACTCTGGGGCCTAGAATTCATAGCCCCTTATGGTCACACTCCTCAGATGATGAGGACTATAAGGAGAGAATACAAAGAACTGTATGGAACCACAACGAGTGTCCACTTCCGCAGGTTCTACGATAGGAACAAGTTACACAAGAGGATGTTCTAAGAATGTATACCCCTTTTTCAATACAGAGGCACTTACACCCACGTCAGTCTGGTCTAATGACTTTTGGTGGAGGTGGTGCTGATGCCGCAGTCCCCGGCGTCCCTGTCACACCCGCAGTTGTCCCTGATACTCAGGCTCAGATTGATGCGCAAGCTATTTCTCAAGCAGCGACAGACCGTCTAGATGCTACGAATGCTGCTAACGCTCTTGCTGAGGAAACTGCTGCTGCAGCGGCTGAAGCTAAGAGGGTTGCTGAAGAGGCTACTGCGGAGACCCGTGCTGCAGCGGCTGCTGCCAAAGCACAAGCTACATCTGACGCTGCTGGAGCTATGCAGACAGCCTCTGTCACAGACCCTGCCTCTCTTGTCACAACAGCTCCAGTATCTACTATTAATACTAATGCTACTGGTACTTCTATTGACGCTACTGCCGGTCAACTTACTACTGACGCCCCACAGGTAAATGTAGATGACACATTCGGAGCAGCCTCTGTAGACCCTACTGTATCTGCTGCTGCAGTACGTGCTGAAACATCAGCCCTAGCCCCTGTGCAGGGTACTGTAGCTCCTGAAGCACAAGTCACTGCTGCTCAAGCTGAGTCGTCACCAGAAGCTATGGCTACTGCTGCTGGTTTCGATGCTCAGTTCCTACAAGAGGTACAAGCTGGTACTCGTACCGTATCTCCTGACGAGATGACAAGGTTTGCTGAAGCTAATAACATACCAGTAGCTGAAGCTGCAGAGATGGTAGGTCAGTACCAGAACGTAACTGCTGCTACCTTCGAAGATCAGACACCTGAGGCTATAGCACAGGACGCATACACTCTAACACCTAGCCAGATTGCACAACAACAAGCAACAACAGTCCAGCAAGCTGCTACTGCCGCTGAGTACCCTACAGCTGAGGCTGCCGCATCTGACTGGCAGTCTACTATTCAAGCTGCACAGGGGTCTATTGCTGCTAATGAACTAGTCAATGCTAATGATGTTGTAGGTGCCGCCACAGCTGTTACTGCTGTAGCTGCAACCATGTCAGCACTAGATACTAACTCAGTGGCTCAAGCTGCACAAGGTAGCTTCTCTCAGTCTGCCTTAGCTCAAGCTGCACAAGGTACTGTACCTGCTTCGGCTACTGTCCAAGGGCAGATGGAAAGCCTTATGCAACAGTTTAATAACGGTACCCCTGCGTGGGCTGCTGGTGGCATGAGAGCCGCTAACGCATCTATGGCTGCTCGTGGTATGGGTGGTAGCTCAATGGCTGGGGCTGCTATTATACAGTCTGTCATGGAGTCTGCAGTACCTATTGCTGCCCAAGATGCCCAGATGTTTGGTCAGATGAACTTGACTAACCTTAACAACCGCCAACAAGTATCTTTGACTAATGCTGCTGCACAACAGAACATGGAGCTGGCTAACCTAAGCAATCAGCAACAGGCTGCTATGCAGAACTCAGCTAACTCCTTTGCCCTCCAGTCTCAGAACCTATCTAATACACAGTCTACTGTTATAGCTAACGCCCAGTTTAAGGCAGCATTACAGAACAAAGTTATTGATGTAAAGACCCAGACATCTTTGGCTAACGCTGCTAAGTATGCTGAGATGAATCAGATCAACTTGAACAACAGGCAGCAGGCTGCTATACAGAACTCATCTCAGAACCTTCAAGTCAATATGGCTAATCTATCTAATGAACAGCAGTCTGCCCTTAGTAACCTGCAGGTCCGTGCTTCTCTGATTGGTCAAGAGTTATCTAACGAACAGCAGATGTCTGTTCTCGCTACTACTCAAGACTTCCAACGTGCTAACTTTGATGCCTCTGCTAAGCAGCAGGCTTTCCTACAGGATGCAGCAGCTAAGGCTTCCCTTGAAGGTAAGTCAATGGACATCCGCCAACAGACTCAGTTGTTTAATGTTTCTTCTCAGCTAGAAGAACGTAAGATAGAGTTAACCAACGAACAACAAACATCTATGTTCAACTCCACCAATAAGTTGAGTATCAGTATGGCTGAGATGTCTAATCGTCAACAGACTGTATTAGCTAATGCACAGATCGAAGCTGCACTACGTGGCCAAGAGATGAGCAACAAGCAACAGTCAGCTGTGCTCAATGCAGCTAAGTACGCTGAAGCAGCTAATATGACATTCACAGCTGAGCAGAACGCTGCCCTTAGTAACTCTCAGATGATGCAGACTATTGGTCTAAGTGAGATGTCTGCTAAGAACACTGCTGTACTGCAGAATGCAGCTACTACTGCTAACATGGACATGGCTAACTTAAACAACCGTCAACAAAGCGCTGTACTCAACGCACAGTCCTTCCTAGCCATGGACATGAAGAATATGGACATTGCCCAGCAAACGTCTATGTTTAAAGCTCAGAGCAACATACAGTCGATCTTCACTGACCAAGCAGCTGATAACGCTGCCAAGCAGTTTAACGCCGCTAGTGAGAACCAGACTAATCAGTTCTTTGCTAACATGAGCATGCAGGTACAACAGTTTAATGCTGGTATGACAGTTCAACGTGAACAGTTTAACGCAGAGAACAGCTTAGTGGTAGCACAGGCCAACGCGCAGTGGCGTCAGAATGCGACTACTATTAACACTGCTGCTCAGAATGAATCTAACCGTGCTGCCGCCTTAGCTACTAATAGTCTAACGGACCGTATGGTTGACACTGTCTGGCAGCGTGAGCGTGACATAATGGACTATGCTTTCCGCCAGTCTGAGAGTGCAGCTGATCGTTCTGTACAGTTCTTTCTAGCAGATAAAGCAGATCAAATGTCTAAGTATCAAGCGTCTCAGGCAGCGAGTGCTGCTGATAAACAAGCTAAGGGCTATATCCTTTCTAAGTTATTAGGTTTTTAAATAGGAGTTAAAGATGACTACAGGTGCTTTCGCATATCGCAAGAACTTAGAACAGGCCCGTAAGGCTCTCTTGGACCGCGGTGATACTCAGTATAAGACCCCCTCAGCTAAGGAAGGCTTGGACTCACAGCAAGGCCTCATGCGTCCTCAGGCTCGTCCTACTCCAGAGGCTGGAGGTCTAGTATCTGGCATCGGCTTAGCCCTCATGGAATCAATGGGGGCCCCTGTCGCTCGTCCCGATTACTTTGATCCACAGGCACCTTCACCTGAAGGTACTGATCGTCCCTCATCCCGTAGGGATGCTACTGCAAACTCCTTTCGTGACCGTTTGAAACGTTCCGAGAGTAGTGGTAATAGTGAGATACAGATTCAGTTAGAAGATGGTCGCACAATGACTGGTGCTTATCAGTTTGGTGATGCTCGTCTGAAGGACTACAAGAAAGCAAACAAGGTTAAGTTCACTACAGAAGCCTTCCGTAAAGACCCTGAGTTACAGGAAGAAGTATTCCAGTGGCACATGGCAGATATTGATCGTGTAATTAAGAAACTACCTAAGGCCAAGGGGTTATCGCAAGATGGTCTTCGTGCTGTAGCACACTTAGGTGGTAACGAAGGAATGATGAAGTACGTTAATACAGGTGGTAAGCACAACCCAGCTGATAAGTTTGGGACTAGGCTGTCCGACTACTACGCTAAGTTCAAATAATAAGGATTGATAACAATGATGATTCCCGGCCAGTCCCTGACATCAGAGCCAAAGAATGCTCCATACGAAAACCCACCTGAGATGACTAACCCTGAAGATGTTGTCTTCTGGCACCTAGACAGCCTCTCAGAGCCCGATAAGATAGAAGCCTTACTAGATGCTATGGAACTTGGTTTAGACGTTGTAACGCTCACTGAGGGCATCCTACGGGGTGCTGTGGCTGAGGGAAGGCATACTATTGATGTGTCCCTGATCGTAGCTCCTGTTATACATGAGTTTATCAAGACTACAGCTGATAAGGCCGGTATTGATTACGAAGAAGGTCTCCCTGTTGATGACAAAGAGGAACGTCTTGACATTAAGTATAAGATCAATGAGCATAAAGCTAGGAAGATGATTGCTGAGTTTGAAGGTAAAGAAGAAGAAGAGGACATGGAGGAGGCCCCTATGGAGGCGGCTATGCCTGTTCAAGATGAACCTACGGTAGACGAAGAGACTCCAGCTGCATCTGCAGGTCTGATGTCCCGTCCATCTAACTTAGAAGGTGATGTATAATGTCGTTTTGGTCTGGTGTTGTAAAAGGTATGGAGTCTAATCAGGCTCAACGTAACACGGAAGCTCAGCGTGAGGAGCGCGAGGCTGCTCGTGAAGAGGCTACTAAGTGGCAGGAGAAGATGTTTGAGTACACTTCTAAGAGAGAGGCTTTGCTCGACGAACGGGCTCAGACTGCCCTTGACTTAGCGAATAGTCGTTTTGACTTAACTGAGGCAAGGTCTGATGCTGCTCTAGCTTTAGAGCAAACTCGTTACGAGGAAACAGCTAAGCTGACTGCAGAAAACCTTGCAGCGGAACTGGCCCATAGAGCTAGTCGCGACAAAGCTGGAGATGAGAAGGACCTAAAGGCTTGGGAGTTGGAAGTCAGGAAGTTCGAAGTTAGCAAAGGATCAGTTGAGTCTTCTCAGAAGAATGCTGACCGTATCTTTACTCAGTCGGTTGCTGAGTTTAACGCGCAGACTAAGATTTACACAGCTGATAGCTTACGTAAAGATAGTGCTGAAGCCCGTGCTGTTGCTGAGGGTCTACGCCAAAAGGAACGTGATAGAATCGGTGATGACGCAGCTAAGGCTAACTTTGACAGGAGAATCGAGGAGTGGGACGATCAAGTAGAGCAAGAGAGAAAGAGACTTGGTCTTCTACAGAGTGCTGAAGTCCGTGCAGTGGATGCGTCAAGACTTAACCGTACCGAGATGCTTTTGAAACTGATGCCTACTAATATGATTGATAGTCTGGGTGGTGAGACGCCTAGTGGTGGTGATGACGAGATGACTATGAGTGTTAAGGCTATGCAGGTTGGTGGTAATGAGTTTAGTGCTCTACTAGCTGAAATGGGTGAAGACGAGCAGAGTTCTGACTTCTTCAAAGCCGCAGCTAAAAGCCCCGCTGCTCAAGCTACTATCATGAGCTTTATGAAAGCACAGGCTAAGAAGAGTAATACCATTAAACTAGAGGATATGCCTAAGTACTTTAAGTATCTTGGTACTGTTAAAGGTAAGGGTGAGAAAGAAGCTAAAGAGTTCTTAGAAACTATTATGAATGGTGATAATAACCTAGGTGATGTAGACTCAACCGTTAAGGGTCTTATGGTTCTAAAGAACCTAAAGGCTACTGAGGAGTTGTTTGTACAGATAAGTGCTCCTTCTAGTATTACAGACAAGAATGCTCAGGTTGCATTCTGGCAGGATGCTATTGAAGTTGAGGCCCGACTAGCTACAGATAATCTTCCAGCTGAGCAGAAGGCTACTGTAAATGACGCCTTGGCTATGCTGCGCCGTCCAGAAACTAAGAATAAAGGTATAGGCGTATTAGCAAAGATGGGCTTCGGTCGTATAGCTGCTACAGACGGTAATATGATGGAAAACTCAATCATTGGGAGTTTCTATACTAGTGATCCTACTACCTCTGGCCCTGCTTCTACTGCTTCTGACCTTGATGGTGGTAACGTTGTTAACCAGAGTGCTATTGATGCTGATATTATAGCTTCTGATCAGTCGACTAGCTTCGATTCATGGGATGCAGTTACTGCTGCTCGTAAGGAAGGCTTCACTGGTAACGTAAATGTAAAGGGTGTTGTGAGGTTCGTACCTCCTCTAGAACCGAACGCAACTACCGCAGGGAATGTACCTGGCAGTACTGTCGAAGAAGGTATACCCGGTCTAGAGTCTGCTGTAAAGGGGTATGCTGTAGCACCCGAAGGTGCCTCTAGGTCTGCTCAGTTGAGAGAGTCACAA
>Ga0208814_1000370_pt1 | contig 29851 bp, 52 predicted proteins | sample MalvirAntarct_55_FD_184253 | JGI IMG/M metagenome (GOLD analysis project Ga0208814, IMG submission 184253) | Marine viral communities from the Global Malaspina Expedition - Malaspina viral metaG Antarct_55 (SPAdes) (version 2) | ecosystem: Environmental > Aquatic > Marine > Oceanic | place...
GAATACGCATTAGAGATTTGTTATGCCTACCCCTTTCTTCTTTTTTTTCTAGCAAAATTAGTTTTTTGATTGTGATGTTTTTGACACATTGTCATTAAATTATTTTGATCTAAACGTTCTCCTCCATCTATTATTTCTTTAATGTGATCTACTATCTTTCCTTCTTCTGCTCTTCCTTCTTCTTCACACCATTTACATAAAGGATTCTGTCTAATAAACCATTGTCTTAATTCGTACCATTCTTTGCTGTGATAAAATTTATCGTTCACACTTTTATGTTTTGTTTTATAACCTGTCTTATTAGAAGGTTGTGCTTTTTTTCCTGGTATTGATTTCGGTAATGTTGGCATATTAGTTTACTAAATTTAAAAGATCTTCTATATCTTCAGAGTCTTGTTCAAATGAAAATTTAATAACTGGAACTAATTCTCCTTTAGTCCATTCGTCACAAGTTTGTAAGAGTCTTTCTATCGCTCTTCCTTGTGCATCTTCTAGTTCGTCATCACTTTTTATTATTACTTCGACCTGTATCGTTGCTGTTAGTTTCATTTCCAAAAATTATATAATACATCAATCCTAATATAGTAATAGGAATTGCGATTATGCTTATTAGTATTCTTTTAATTATTTGTACCATTTTTTTATTGATTCGTAGTCTAATTCTTTTATGTCTTTCTTATAATTAAGGTGATGAAGTTTTGTTTTTAAATCGTCTTCTCCTATATCGGGTTGTATTCCGAACATTAATTGAAAGCCTATGTCTGTATTTATTATCTTAGGGATTTGTAGTTCTAAGTCATCATGATTACCGTCTTTAATTCTAGACCAGATAATTTGATGCTTAGTCCTTTTAGGCATCGATCTTAGATTTGTACTTGTCTATGATACGTTCCATGTTTGCTTCGTACCATATCGTAAAGTCTATTCTTTGATCTCCTGATTCCCATACTCTATAAAGAACTGCTCTTAGTCTTTGGCTACTTGACTTTGTTTTTCCTATATCATTGTTGATTGTAAACTTTTCAACTTCGTCAGCTTCTTCTTGTGTAACTTCTTCTGAAGATATTAAAACCATTCCAGGCTTTTTCCTTAGAGCAAATATACGAGTCATAGTGTCATCGTTAAGTTCTTGTGTGTGTATGTTTATACTAACAGAACCGTCTGACAATGTTGCAACTTTGTTAACTCCTCCTTCGAATACTACTGTCTTTTTCATTTTGTCTTGTGTAATTTATAAAAATCTCTTCTAATTCCCATTCATTTTTGTCAAAATATATTAACAATTTGTCGTTAATCCAACTCTTTAATGAGTAGTGACATATCTTTAATTCTTTCCTCATATTCTTTCTTATTTACTTTACAAATACTATTTGCTAACATTCTCATTTCTTCTGCCGTTCCTGGCCCTTCTCTTTGATCTAAATATATTCCAAACTTGTATTGTTCTCCTTGACTAAAAAGATTACACTTAGGACACTGAACTTTAACATTTGTCAAATGCCATCTCGTACTAATATGTCTTCTAGATTGAAAATGGCCTGCATGCATTTCTTTATAGTGTTTAGTTACTCCGCATGTATAACAGTTAACCATTCCTAAATAGTCTGCATCTTTTCTTCTTACGTATTGGCTAAACAAAGTGTCTAACTTCTTTTTTAGTTTGCTTACTGTTTGTGTCTTACTCAAAATCCATTTTAAATTGATTAACGTTTACTTCTTTAATTATCTCAGGATTACAATTGCCATCAATCAATGTACCTTTTACACATCTTAATCCGCCTATTGTGCATCCTCTTGTTGCATTAATTATTTTTTTCCATCTATAAAAGTTTCTTAGTTTTTCGTATGCCATAGTCTTATACTTAATACCGTCTTTCTCGAAAAACAAATAGTAAAATACTCCACCGTGTTTTGATTTTCTTTCTTGCATTCCTTTGTATGTTGCTTCAAATATATCCATTTTTACTTGTCTTTTAAAATTTGTTGTTTTACTTCTATTAATATTTCCATGAGTTCGTCGTAAATAAGTTCACATTCTTTACTATTTCCATATAACTTTACCACTTCGTTTTCATATTGTCTTGCTACATTTATTAATCTATTAAATTTGTATTTGATCATATTAGAATGTTTACCTTTCATCAAATAAAGTTGTTCGTGAAAACATCTAAAAGTTGCTATTAATAAGTGTACGTCTATTTCTTCTTCTTTAGTCATTATTTTAGTCTTTTTGCTTTATTAATCGTGTTTGCTATTAGTTTGTCGTTTTCTTTCTTTCGCAAATAAGGTTCTAAACTATTTCTTTGTCTAGCAGCTATTGCTTTCTGTTTATGTTCTTTAAGCCAAATATTCCAATTCCTTACGTTAATAAAACCACCGTTGTCTGAGTGTCTGATTCCTTGCTCTAAAGCAAAAGAAACTTCATCAATTGTATATCGTGAATAGTAATTAGCTAAGTCGTCAACTAAAAACTTGCTCATCATTACAATTTGATCTACATCAGGTTTTTGTCCTAACATAAAATAACACTTGCTTAAAAGATCTACACAGTCAGTATTTAAGTTATTAAGATCATTTGCATATCTGTACCAAATTTGTTTAGTTTTATCCATTATCTTTTGCGTTTATCTGGTTTAGAAACTCGTTCTGAATGCCAACCAGTCATTAAATAAAATAAATCCCATTCTGTTTTTCGTTTTACATCTTTTTTTGCTTTAGCTTTCATGATTGCTACTGTTGCTGTTGGTACTACTTTTCTATTTTCCATCTTTAACAAATGTTCCGTTTTCCATTTTACCTGTACGCTTAGAAATTACACTGTAAGCTTCGTCAATACAATCTTCTATTTTAACCCCTCCTAAATGTGCCAAGTTAGTTAAAACTACAACACAATCTCCTATTGCATCAATAAATTCATCTTGATCTTTATTTAAAATTGCTTTAGCTAACTCTCCTGCTTCTTCATAAAGTTTTAAAGTTTGAGTTTTAGTATCTCCTTTGGCATAGATTCCTTTGTCTTCTGCCCATTCTCTAATTAGTTCGAACTTTTCCATAATTGTTTGTTGATTATTTGATTATTGTATAAATGTAAATTTGTTGCTTGATGGTAATAAGTGCCAGGTGCAACATTTAACCTAGACGCGCACATATCTAATAGTTTTGAAAACATATATTGATCATTGCAAAAACCGAACCAGAGGTCGTTAGAACGCATGTGAACACTCATATTTAGTTTGTCTTCTACTATTTGAAATTGTATTGTCGTTGTGCATGGAGTATCATACTCGTATGTGTCTATTTCTTTACCGTCATAAATACTAATAATGCATCTTCTTGAATCTTTATCTGCAGACAAAATATTCATTACTTTATTTATCTGATCTTTCCTTAGCCATTGCCAACCGTAATTAGATCTTACTCTTCCATCTTTGTCTGCATGTGATTCCCAAATTTTAGGAACACTTCCGTAAATCTTTCTTAATTCTTCAATGTTAGGATCTCCTGATAAATACCATTGCCATTCTGCTTCTGCATATTTTCTTGAAAACTTTCTATGCTTAGTTTTAATTACATTGTCTAATGGATTTACGATAGTAAAACCTACATCAAATAATGCTTGAGTGTTTCCATGTTTAGTTCCTTTTAACATTATTTCTTTAAGATAATACTCAAAAGCTTCTGTTGCATTTCTAAATTTATTCATTGTCTAATTTTTGTTTGTTAAATTTTTGTCCCAATCTCTATAAGAATCTATTGCAGATTTGTCGAATCCTTCTGGGCAAAGTAATTCACCTGCTACATTCCAAAACCAAATATTTCTTCCTGTATTTTTAGGTATGTATTTCCATGCTTTAGCATCATAGCTTTTTACAGTATTAAAAGGTGGTAAGATCTTTTCATTTTGTGTAAATGCTAAAGGCTCTGAAATTATATCAGTTCTTCCAAGTTCTCCTGACTTCATGTTTCTAGCAACACATACTCCTTTCATTTCTGCATGAGGCAATCCTATTTGAAGTCCTCTAGTTAAAACTCCTGTACTAACAACAGTCCACATTTCTTCTGGTTGACTATATTTCTCACATAAATTATTGCAAATCCTAACAAATCCTGCAATAACAAATGGATGATCTAAACCAAAAGGCAAAAACTTATATCCTTTTTCTTTAGCATATTCTCTAGCAATCTTATTTAGATTAGGCATCGCTGCTATTCTCTCAAAGAATACTTCTTTTGGTCCTTCGTTAATTACATGAGCTTGATGGTCACTAATTTCTTTACTTGAAGGCATAAACAAAACTACTTCTTTGTTATATAGATTTGCTAATTCCATAATTGCTGTTGGAGCTAATCCAACTCTTGGTGCAACGTAAACAACTACATCTTCTTTTATTTGACTAAAGAAAAACTCTGCTGCTCTTGTTTTTGTTCCACCTCTTAAGCTTAAGTCTTCTCTTACTACTTTTACTCCATCATGCTCTTTTACTTGCAGATCAGGCAATTTGCTTACAAAGTCTTTTGTTAGTTCTAAATAAGCTTCTCTGTTTTGATAAAGCATATTTATTTCTTTATTAATTCCGTCTTTTATATGTTTGTTGTGTGCCATTTTTATTTACTTTTTAGGTTAATTGTTTTTGTTATTTTAATTTGCTTGCCCAATCGTAATATTTTTCATCTCCCCATATTTGTTTTAGTATTGTATTATTCTTATAAACTTTTCCACCGTTCTTTGCTATATGATCTTTGCTCTGATATTCTTGAAAGTATCTTACAGGATCACAAGCTCTTGAATCTTCTACGTCATATCGTTCTGCTCCGTATCTATTAGCTAAAAATCCTAAAGCTTCATTTATAAAATCAAATTCGCTCATCTTCTTATCCTTCTTAAACAATTGCTTAATACACTTAGTGGCATTAGTTCCAGCGTAAACTTTACTTTTACGATTAATCAAGTTTGGATAATATTCAGCTAAGTCCATTGCAAAAGCAGTTAGTATAAAGTTTTGCCTTTTAAATCCTCTTTCCATTAACCAATCATTTCCGTAGTCTGTTATTTCGTAAATAGAAAGTCCTGGGTTTCTAGTAATATACATTAGTAATTGGTTAACAAAGTTAAAAGAATATCTTAGTATAAAGTTCTTTAAGTGTCCTTTGTTCATACCTTCAAAAGTAAATTGAGGAAGCAAATATCCTTTGTTGTTTGTAAAAGGTATGTCTCTATCTTCTAATGCTTTTAGCCAATCTTCAATGTTAAACACTCCTTGTCTTATTTGATCAATTATCCAAAAGTTACCAAAGCCATGTGTTCCCCAAGGCTCTTGAAACATTCCACTTTTTGGTTTGTAATTAATGCCTGAACCACATAGTCTAAAAGCGTAAAACAAATAAACCCACTCTAATTGTCCTAAATTAAACCTTTTAAAATTTGTAAAGAATTTACCGTTACCTTTAACGTCTTTGTCTCCATGCCATAACGCTTCTAGCAACGAAGAAAATGCAGCGTATCGTCTATGAGTTACGTCATAAATCGGTACGTAGAAAGCAAGATCGTCATTTACTTTTAACTTTAATTCATCTAAAGAAATATTCTTTTTGTTTCCTTCAAAATAAAATTCTTGTAGCAAATCTGTCTTCCTTCCATAGTCATCCATTGCTACTAAAATATCCTCGTCAATTAGTAAATTACCTATCTTTTCCATATTTATTTCTGTTTAGTTTTGTTAACATTTCCTTATCAAGGGTTTTTGTTCTAATAAAGCTTCGCGCATTCTCGAGTATGTATATTTACCAAATCATGCTAAATTGCTCTACGCGCTTTATTTTATTGTCTACGAGCATTCTAGCTTTAAAACAAATTTAGTTGTTTTTTGTATATAAATTCATCTGCAAAATAGTAACTATGAGGAGCCAAATGAACACTTTGTCTTGCTTCCATTACTTCAAATTTTAACATGCCATATTCGTCTGAATTCTCATCAGGCCAAGATATTAAGTCGTAGTCTTCTTGCTTACAAAGATCTTTTAAAAGGTTATTAAAAATATTAACTATGTTTGATCTTTCTTTCCATGTACCGCAGAATGGTGTCTTCATATACATTCCAGTTCCTGGTATCTTACGACTAACATCTTCAATAGCAAGTAATTCAACTAAAGTTATTTTTTTGCAATTTAGATCTCTTAACTGATCTTGTAACTTTTCGAAGTAAGTCTTAATTAAATAGTCTTTTATATTGTTTCCTTTATAGTTCCTAAGTATATGATGCCTAACGTCAATGTTACCAGCATAAAATATTAATTCATCTAAATCTGTTCTAATATTATTTTCAAGACCTTCATTTAACATTCCAAATAAAGTTTTGCCATCATTTCTATCAATACCAAAACCTGGTTTGTAAACAGAAATTGCATGAGAATCTCCATAGACTAATTTGTTTCTGCTAAACGTTGAACCAAAACCTATTTCTTTAGTAAAATCAAAATCTATCTTCCTTTTCTCACAAAACTCTGAGTAGTCAATGAATTCACCGTAGTTTACTACTTTACCTTTAAAACTATTTAGCTTTTCTAATTTATCTAAGATTTGACGTGTAACGCCACCAAACAAATTGTATTGACCCATCTTATAGTTTACACCTTCATTAATAATTAACATCTCACATTGATCCCAATCATCTTTATCGGTCATAATTTTAACCTCACAGTCAAACTCGTTTTCAGCAATGCTTTTTATTACCATTGTCCAACCGCCGTTATGACTTGTTATTTTTTTTGCTGGGTTAGATAATATTCCAACCATTCCAATTACTTTTTTACTTTGCATCTTTTTTAATTTTAATCATTATTGTATCGTCTCCTTGTCTATAATCTGCTGGCATAACTATTTCTCCAGTGTCTGTATCTACAACAGCTTCTCCTCTTTCATGTGCTTTATATGCAGATTGATGCTTTTGTTTCAACATTTTTAGATCGTATTCTAAATTAACTACCTCAGCAATATGATCGTAGTTCCATCTTCCAGCTGATTTCTTAAGAGTAATACTAGCACCTAACATTTCTACTCCTGTTTTAGATTCGTTATTGTATTTAGATATTTCTTCTATTGCTAGATCTTTTATTTTCTTTTTAACTTCTTTAGCTAGATCTTCTAACTTTTTAAGCATAATAAAAGCCTCTAACGGATTTAAGTTACCTTGTAAGACTTGATCTTCTAATAATTTAATCTCTTGCTTCATAATTTATTTATTGTTGCTTAGTTATTACCTAGGGATTACTCCCTAGGCTTTAACTCCCAAATTGAACTAATTTTAAAAACGATAACTGAAAAAAAGTTTCTCATAATAAAATTATGTTCGTACTATCAAACCGATGATAGCACTAAGAACTTCTGAAGTTAAAGTGATTCAGTCACTTTCTTTTTTTTGCATGTAATTATTTAAAGAACCTAAATAAGCAACAGCATCTAACAAATTATCTTCTTTGTAGTTATAACTATGTCTTGATAGTTTTAACGCAACCATGCATGCGTAAACATCTTCAGCGGTAAAATCTTTGCCTGTCATGCCTTTCGCTATATAAGCTGCTCTGTCCATTCCTTTTTCAAAAGGTCCGTACATTCTTTCTTTCTCTTGTTTTCGATCGTTAATGATCTCATCTGCTTTTTTTAAAATATTCATCTCTATTTGTTTATTAGTTTACGTGCTTCTTGCCAATTATCTAAAGTTGTTTCAACTTTGCTTTTCTTAGAATCATTTTTTGAATTTCTCATCCATCTTTGTATTCTTCTTTTAATATCAAAACTGCTTTGCTTTTCCCAACGTGCTTTTTTATCGTTATGTGATTTTTCAGTCCAATAATCAATAAAATTTTCACCATCTTTAAAATCTAATTCAACAACTAACTTTAAAACTTCAATTCTAAAACTATCTTCTTTATTAATATTATTTAGTTTTATTAAGTTATTAGTTTTATCAGTACTTAGTAGTGTCTCGTTTTCAACGTGTTGAATTTCAACGTTAGGCTTTTCAACATGTTGCTTTTCAATAAGTGACTTTGGCTTCTCGTAAACTATATACTCATGTAAGACTATTTTACCATTTTTACGATTAACAACTCTCTCTACGTAACCAAGTTTTTTTAATTCTTTAAATGCAGTGTAAATAGATCCTCTCCCATCAGTATGCCAATTAGCAACTTCTTCAACATATAAAACCCAATCAGCAGGCAAAGCTAACAAGTGACACAATAAACCTTTAGCTTTTAAACTCATGTCTTTATTAAAAATAAATTCATTATTTATAACAGTAAAGTTTGTGTCCTTTATAACTTTAATTCTATTCATTGCTTAATATCTTAGAGTTAATATCTTCAAGTCTTTTTTGATAGTACTCTTTTTCTTTAAGTAATAACCTTTGCGTAGAGAATTGATCACTATCTGCTAAAATTAATTCCATGATTTGTCTATAACGTGCTTCGTAATTTTTATCTAAGACAACTAGCTTATCATGTTCACGAATTTGATGAATTATAGTAGCGTGATTCTTTCCAAAGTATTTACCCATAACTAATAAGCTATATCCATATATGTCCCTAACTAATTTGTAAATCATTTTTCTTGCATCGACAGTATGTCTAAGTCTAGATTTACTTATTAATTCTTTCTTTTTTATACCAGAATTGTATGAAACAGCATTTACAATATTGTCCATATTTCTATTCCTAGTTAATTCTATTTCTTTATCAAAATCCATTATTTAATTTTTATATGATTATCTTTGTACATTTCATGAGCGTTAGCTTTCCATGTTATTACCATCTCTTCGTAAAATCCTTCGTCTATTAACTCTAAACAAAGTTTATTTATATATTCAGATTCTTTTTGTCCAGCTTCATACCATCTATTGTCATCAGATCTTTGATAATGCCAGTCGTGGTGTCTTAATATAGCACCTAGTTTTATTAGCTTAGAATGGCATGTCATCTTGAATAGTATTAATTTGTTTTTGAATTGGTTTTAATTGTCCTGTCATTGCCCAATCTTTAAACTGCTGAGCTCTCTTAAGAATTTCATCAGTATGAATATCTCCATTTGGCATTGAATCTACTGCAGCTTTTAAACAACTTTGAGCAACGATCAATTCGCCTTGAGTAAAGCTCGTATTGTTGCCATAATCGTGTTTCTTAGTCGGACTAGAATTATTTGAAGTTTGATTAAATTCTGGATTTGCTGGTTTAACTTTTGGCCATTTATCATGAGGAGTAAACTCGTAGTCTCTATCTTGACCAATTACAAACTTGTCTTGATTCTCGTTTTTAGATAAATAAAATCCTTTATCTCCATTGTCAAATTCAATTTCAAATTCATAAAATTTTCCGTATTGTAAGTCTTTAGCTTGAATAAATTTAATGTTGTTAACTTTTGCTTTTTTCATTTTTAGTTATTTTAATAGTTAGTTAGTTATAAATTTTCTTTTTTTCTTTGATTGTTTAATTGAGTTAGTACTCTGTTTCGTAATAAGCTGTAGTCAGAATGATTAAGCTTTTCTAAGTCTTTAAAGTTTAGCATTACAAAAATCATACCTTTCTCATCCTTACAAGAATCTCCTTCTGTCTTTCTAAACATTTGCAAGTGTATTTGATTTTCCGTAAAGTATTTTGATTTTAAAGGCTTTTTACTTCTAGTCTCTCTTTTTACTGTGTCACTAGCGTCCACGAATAAATCTAACGTATTATCTTTTTCATTATGATATTCTAACATGCCTGTTTCTATTTTAGGCTTAGAAGTTGTTGTAAGATCATACACTAACTCTTCTAGCATAGCCATATAATCTGTTAACATAATACTATCCTGGTCATTTAACTTAGTTAAAATTTTGCCGATAGTTCTTTGAATAATAATTTGATCTTTTGTCATAATTTATAATTTAGTGTTTTTAAGTTCTTTTAATTGTTCTGATTTTTTAACTTCAAATAAAAAGTGTTTATAAGAAGAATCAATCTCTTCTAATAATTCTTTAAAATCTTCATAGTCATAAATAAAATTAGAATTATTAAGCCAATAGCTTAACGCATCTAGGTTATTAGTTACCTCTCTTTTTTTCTCTTTTGCTGACATTTGCTTATAGTTTGGTTTATACCACCAAAAGCCCAATCCGTTAAGATTGAGCTAGTGAGGTAGGTTGTTATTACAAATTGTCTCTTTGAGCATTACCTCTTGATGCTTGTATTCCATCAGCTATTCCAAATGCTGTATGACCAAATTTTTCTCTGCATATTTCCATAGTTAAATCGTCATCAAACTTTGTTTTTCTTCCATTTAATAAAATTGCAAACCATTCTGTTTCCCAGCCGTCAGCATGAAAAAATGTTATAAAAGCCTTATTTGATAATTCGCTGAAAGCTTCAGATGATAATCCTGATAATTGTTTTGAAGTAATTGATCTTCCTAAATTTTTATTTAAACTATTCATAATGTAGTAATTTTTAGTTATTGTTTGTTTTATACCACCAAAACCTCGCATCGTTAGATGCAAGGCGTTGATGTGTTTTGCTTTTAGCAATCATTCCATTCTGGGTGTAAATTGTAGTGGCTCTCTTCTAAATAAACAATCATCATAAAGTCTATTCCTTGACAATCATTATCTCCAATCCATATTATATCTTTTTTAACTAAACTTGCAAGAACACCTCTAATTGATTTCATTGATATGCCTGTGTTTTCTGATAAATCTTGTGGCGAAACATCACTAAACCCAGGCTCTGCATATAAGTGGTCGATTAAAACTGATAATATTGTTTCTTCTAATTTTGTTAAATTTAAATTTGTCATCGTAGTAATTTTTTAGTTATTAATTTCATTGTAAATATACAACCTTTTTTTTAAACTGTTAACTTATTTGAACTTTTTTATCATTTATTTTAGTTTCCTTGATTAGAATCAATGTTAAAATGTATTGATTTTTATTAAAATTATTAAGATCTAAGCTATTTTTTAAACTATAAAACGTATCTAAAGTGTCATTTTTAAATAAGCAACGGAGAATTATAACAAAAAAATAGCCCAATCCGTTAAGATTGAGCTAGTGAGGTAGGTTTAATACTAATAGCTTTCGTCAAGCCAGTTAGCCATGCTATTAGAATTGTTTGTTAAAGTAACTGTGTAACCGTTTGATCCGGTTGGATGCTTGTAGTCATATCTAATTATTATTTTTTTGTTGCCAAACTCGTTATAGAATGCAACAACCTCTGCTGTCATTTCTTTAATCGCTGGAGCAAACATTCCTAAACTCTTAGCGTCAATTTTAAAAGTTTGTTTTGCTATTAGGCTACTGTCTTCTTCTTTAAAATCAGATATAAAATCAAATCCTAATAATTGCAATTTGATTCTTATTACTTCTTCGTTTAAATAATTTGTGTTGCTTAAATTTTTCATTGTAGTAATTTTTAAATTAATGTTTCTGTTATACCACCAAAAGCCCGCACCGTTAAGTGCGAGCCGTTGTTGTTTATTTTAGACAAGCTAATTCTAATGCCCGTCTGTTCTTTCGGTTATTGTAAAACAATTAAACAAAGACAGTATATCTTTTATTAATGGTTCGTGTATCAAACCTATCTGCTCCTCTTCGAACCAATAGCCATCTTTTAAATATAACCAATAAGTATAGTCGTGTCCATCAAAGATGCCCGGATTATACTCTCTTTCTACTCCACTAACTAGTGGGTGGTTTTGCAAATTTTTTAATGTGTAACATTTTTTAGTTTTCATAATGTAGTAATTGTTTAGTTATTAATTTCATTGTAAATATACATACTATTTTTTTAACCTGTTAACTTATTTGAACAAAAATTAGCTTCCCTTGATTATAATAGCTAAAATATTTACGTAAAACATATACTTTTTAGTGCTTTTTTTTATATTATTTATGTCATAAAAGTATGCCAAACGGAGAATTTAGTCATTGTTGCTAAGGTAACTGCGCAAAAAAAGGCCTACAGAATTTAATCCATAGGCCCTCGTTCAACAACAAACAAATAAACTAGTCAAAAACTAGATTAATCTATATGCATTGGAATAACTATTGGCAATGTTCCTTTGTCTAACACTACGCCACAACTTACAATATATTTTTTTGTAAAGTTTTTCGCGTAAGCCATTGCGTAACTGCGATCATCTACTCCACAACCAACTTGCATTGCAAAGAGTCTTTTGTCTTTATTACAATACCAGTCAACAAATGCTTCAGTATGTATATGACCCTGAACAATACTACATTGCCATTCTCGAACTCTTTTTGTAGCACCTTTTCCTGATGATCCTGTTCCATGTGTATACACTACATCGTTTATAACATGCTGATGCTGAAAATCCCAGTTTGGAGTATTTAAGACTTCATCTAAATCTTTAATCCATTTATTACTTAATCCTGAACTAAAAACTTTTCTTGCTACTATAGCATCATGGTTCCCTATGCAGACCTTTGCTTTTGGGAACGCATTATGCCATGGCTTTAATTGATCGATTGCTCTGTCTAATTCTTCTCCTGCTCCAAATCCATCAGGATCGGCATCATGATAACTACTATAATGGTTATCTATTACATCGCCAATCATTACTATTTGATTACAATTAAACCTATTTCTTACTTCAACGCAATGCTCTAAATAACCTTTTCTTGTAAAAGGAGAATGTAAATCACCAATCACTAATACGTTACTCTTTTCTTTTTTTATTTCGTCTAAGTACCCCATTTACTTTTTTATCTTTTCTAGTCCTCTACTTCCAAAATATGCGCCAATGACTGTTATTAAAACTATTTGTAATAGATCTACCCATTTATCTTCTACTATAAATTTTATTGTACCAGCATCGATAAATATTAAAAGCGTAGTAGATACTACTAACCAAGCTAAAACTAAAGGTCTAATTGATTTGCTCAACCAACTATCTGAGTTCATATCTGCCTCCCATCTTTTTGAAACTTCTTGCTCTATAATTGCCTCTTGTTCATTAACGATTTTTTGCAATTCGTTTTTTAAAATAAGCTTCTCCTCTTTGCTAGTAATTACTTCGTCAATAATTACATCAGCTTTACCTAAAAGACCGCTTAGAATGTTTAGTATAGCCATATCGCTTTGTTTTTAGTTATATCGTTGTCTACATGAATAAATGTATTAGCTATTCCAATACGGTTAAAGCCTGCTTTTATACATGCATCTATTATAATTAATCTATCTAAGCTATTATTGCAATGAATATCTGCAGCGCAACCAGCTAAATGAGAAGATTTTTCAGATCCTCCTACTAATGTATTTCTTAGTCTAGATCTAAATCCTGAATTTATTTTAAAAGCAATGCCAGCAATTTCTCTAGCTTTATCTAACGTAATTAGAAAGTTTTTTACCATGTGTTTGCCAGAACCTGGTTGGTCTGGAGAATCAAACTCTTCTAGTCTAAAATGTTTCATTATCTTTTGTGTTTACAAGTATTAAGTCTAGCTATTTCTTTTTCTAATTCAACAATCCTATCTTCACACTCATTTATGATTTTAATTTTTTTTTCTAGTCTTTTATCGAGAACTATTATGTCTTCATCTAACTCTGCGATTTGACTATAAGCAATACCCATAGTAAATATTATTCCTACAATCCATATTATATTACCAACGGATAACGTCAAATCTTTTTGTATCATTATCGTAAAGCTAAAGTTGCTGTCTTTGTCACTGGATTTCTTCCTGAACTATCAACAACAGTAAATACTAATGAATAAGATCCTCTAGAGTTTACAACGCTAATATTTAGTGTATGGTTAGCTGTGCTTAATGACAATAAAGAATCATCGCTACTATTAGCTGATGATTTTATAAGTATATGCAACAAAGCCCTAAAGTTTTTAGTATTAACTTGTAATTGCTCTTCTTGTAAATTATCAGTCTCTCCAACTTTTTCAGAGTCAAATAACTCTTCTAATATATCTAACAAGTCTGCTCTAGTTCTTTTCTCATCATTAGCTACTGTGATAGTAGGTAAATCTGTAGAGGGTTTAGTTATTATAGATTTGTATTCGTTTTTAATCGAATTACTTGTATAGTCATCTTTACTCATTTCTTTCGATTTTTCCTGTTATAAATGTATTTGTCAGCAGTGTAAGCTATAGTCAATAATAGCAATACTATTTTTAAAAGAATTTCAATATCTGCAAAGCTTACAAATGTAAATGTTGTAGTGTTTAAAATTAATACGTCCGCGGTGTCTTTTATAAAATTTTTCATATCTAATTAAAAAAGGTAGATGCTACAACTTGAGCATCAAAATATACGTTTTTAGCAGCAGACTGTGTCTTGCTTACTTTTATTGTTGGGATTAATACATCATTTACTGTAAACTGAGCATCAGCGTTAGATTCAAGTCCTGTATTCCACATTCTATATCCCTGGTTAAAACTTCCTGCTCCTGTGATTGTATTTGTACATATTAAATTTAAAGTAGAGTTAGAAGTTCCAGTTGGGTCAAAAGATTTTTTCCACCAAGTCAATGTAACAGTAGTGTCAGATGGTAAATTAGTTATCATGTTGGTCTTAATTTCATGAATTCTAAAGTCAGTTCCTACACTATTCATCATTCCAAAACGGCCTCCAAAGTTGTTTCCTTTATTATCTCCGTCACTAAAAACAGCTCCACCATTATTGTTGAATATTCCTTGTGACAAAGTACCTAAATAATCATTCACAGTAGTACTTGTTGCAACTGGGAATGTTCCGTTTAAATGTTCAGTCACATATCTTTTATATTTGTTTGCAACCCAATCGGCTTGGCTTACTATTATAATACTGTCAGAAGCAATATCTTCGGTAAGATTTATCGCGTCACAAGAAATTGAAGTATCTCCAGTGACAAGTTCATCAACTAAAGTAATATTAAAAGAATTTATTGAGTTAGTGTTTCCTATTGTCAACTGAGAACCTATAGGGTAAGTAGGTCCATCCCAGGCATTAATATTAAAAGCCCTTAAACTTCCTGTAGCTGATATAGCATTAGCTATTGATCCTATATAATTATAAGCTTCCTTAAACAAAAAGTCTTTTACGTAACTAGTATTTTTTTCTATCATTATATTATCCTTTAACGTGTCTTTTAGTTTTTCCTTTTCCTCCTTTAACCGGGTCGTGAAAATGTACTCCATTTCCAAATCCACTATGTAATACGTTAAGACTAGTACTACCTGTATTTTTTGCTGGTGTAAAATCAAAAAAGTACCAACTTGCATTAAACTCTGCAGGTCTAGCTACATAATTACCACCTAAACATAACATGTTTTGCGTAACACCTTCTACAGTATCAACAAGTAAATAATCAAATTTCCAAGGAGTTGGAGAAGGTGCAGTTGGTAGTATCGATTTTCTTAAGACTTTAGCTTCCATAGTTATTCTATATTTTGACGATAAAGCTAAAAGTGTACTTGCTTTTAAAGACGGCAAATGTACAAGTGGTAAAGCTGCAGATCCTAAATAGTAATAAAACCAAGTTGCCGCAAAGTTTACATTGTAATTATTTTGCTCAAATGCTAAATTCTTTTTAATATAGATCATGTTGTTAGCGGCACTTCCTGTCATCGCATTCTGTTCGATAAAGAAAACAGAATCAACTATTTCATCTCCAAAATTTATTTCTGTTCCAGATACTGAGTTTGTATATTCGTATTCTTGTTGTACCGGAGCAATTCCTGCATTAAATAACTGAACACAACAAGTTGGGAAGTTTTCCGGTGGTCCATAGTTTCCTTGAATTCCTACGTTAGATTGTAATTGAGTAACAACTCCTGTTGAAGCAGCAGCTTGAGCTTGTATTACCATACCACCATATTCAGCACTCATCAAAGATACTTTATTTCTAGCTTCCCATTTAATCATTCCAGAAGCCGGACAAGGATCCATAATTTCTGTATTACTTGAACCAGCATAAACTGTATTGTAATAAGACTGTCCAAAATATTGCATTATTTCATAGTCGTAATTTACAAACACAGGTACTTCACTTGTTGTCCATTCAAATCTTGCTGTTTGTGTATTAAAAGTCAAATATTGATCTGCGGCTCCATCAACTTCAATCCAAATACGCATGTCAACTTCTAGATAATAACTATCAGCCGGACCTCCAACCCAAGCTCCTACTGGAGCAGGTGGCGCCGTAGGAACATGTTTCTCAGACCATTGAAACGTAAAAGTTGTTGCATTACCAGCTTGAACATATAAATTTGTATCGTGTTCTACCGCTGTTGTAGAGCTTAAAGTTATATCGTTATAAATAGCGTACGCTACAGAAGCATCTTGACCAGGATTAAACATGCCATCTTCAATTACTGCTCCTATACCTAACAAAGGACTTAAGCTTAAAGGACTACCTGAATTTACTCCATTAATATTATAAGTGATGTTTTTTACTATTCTCTTAAAGTTAAATAAAGCTTGGCTTCTTTGATTAAACTGACTACTTAAAGGAATAGCAAACTTTTCAGTACTTGATCCAACAGCTTGTCCACTAGCTCCGTATATAGTTGCGTTAGTGTTATCATCTTCAACCCATTCGTTATAAATACAAAGTTGGTTAATATAAAAATGACCGTCTTCCATGTGAATTCTAGCATTCATGTAATGCAAAATCTTTTCTAGAATATCATAGCAATTCATGTACTTAACTCCTTGTGTATTTTGACTAAAGAAAGCGGCAGATTCTACTAACATAACTTCGCATGGATTAGAATGTGCTTCTGCAAAAGTAATATTAGTTCCTGTAGTATACCATCCCCATCTTTGTTTTGTAATAAATCCAGACGTAGATTCTGAAAATAAACTAATAGTAGGCAATTGTCTTAATATAGCAGCTAGTATATTCTTTATAGAATATCTTGCTATTTCTATTTCGTTTGTTGTACCATTTACAGTTTTAACAGTTGAGTCTACAGCATTTGTTGCTTCGTTGTATAAACCTTCAAGCTCGTCATACTTAATACCTTTTAAAGCAGTCAGACCATCGGTAGCTCTTATATGAAACTTTTGAGGGAATGCTTGATCTTCTAAACTAGTATTATTCATGACACAAACACCTTGCCAAAATCTTGCGTAAGAGTCTGATACAATCTGCTTTTTGTATATTCTCATTAAGTAAAAACCTTCAGGCTTTGCTAAAATATCTAAAACTCTTGTGACATCTAAAGCTTCTTGCAAATAAAAGCAACATACTACTTCTGAAGAATGAATTGGATAATCTAATCTATTGCCTCTTCCTTTCCAAGACAATTTAAAACCATCTTCTCCTAAAGTAAAAGTTCTAATTGATCCAGAGTAATTATCAAATCCAATATCTACTTGGTAATAGATACCATTGTCATCTTGAAATTCTGCTCTATTTGTTGTTTGAAAAGCCATATTTAGTATGAATTAACTCGTGTTGAATATCTTTGATTTGATAAAAAAATGTCTTCGCCTTTTAGTACTGCCATTAACTGACCACTATTTTGATCACCTAACATAGATTTTAATTTGCTTAACGGAGCAATAACTTCAGGATCGACTCTAGCATTAGGATTATCACCAACAATTGCTGTAGTTTCTCCATAAGCTAAACCACCTTGTGCTAAAGCAGGAAGTGGTGCAGATAACACTTGTCCTAATTGAACTGCTCCAAGTCCTGCAACTATCCCAGACCACGGCATTCCACCACTTACTGGGAACGCTGCAACCATTTTCATAACGGCCGTTGCAGTGTTTACTATAATAGATAACGCAGCTGCAGCTTTATCAGAGACGGCTTGTTTTCTTGCTAGCTTACGTTGTTTTTTAGCGGCATTCTCTTCAATCGTAGCAGTGTTTTTAGCAAGTTCTTCTTTTGCCTTTGCTATTCTATCACTTTTTACTTCTTCACTCATTGTAGTGCCTTCTATTCTTGCCATTTCAGCGTCAAATTTTTCTTGCTCGCTTAATAGTCTTGCCTCTGTGTCTAAAGCTAAAGCTTCTTCTTCATGTGCAATTTGAGTATTTACAATGTCAAAAACCTGACTCATTACTTGCCCGTAAGTGTTTGCAAATTTTTCAATTGCTTCCATTCCGTTATCAGCCCATTCAGTCCATTCTTCTGAAGATTTTTCAAAGAATCCTTTTTGTTGTTCTTCAAGCCCATCAAAAAATCCATCTGGCGTTTGAAATGGTCCCATTAAATTTTTCCCTGTTGTTGTTGTTGTAGTAGGCTCTTTAGGATCTCCTCCTCCTCCTCCAGTCAATCCTAAAAAATTAGATAGTTGTCCCATTTTACCTTTTACAAGGTCTACTGCATTACCTATAGCACGTCCGAAAGATCCAAATTCATGTTGATACTCATCTGTCTCACTTTTTAAATCATCTAAACCATCTGCCATATCTTCAAATGGATTAGCAATTTTTTCTTTTCCAAAAAAATCTAAAACTTCATTGAAACCTTTAATCATTAAACTAATCGGGCTAAATGTCGCTAGTAATTTGATCATTTCAATTAAACTGTTTTTCCACCAATTAACATCGCTAAATCTTTCTTTTAGAGCTTCCCAGTTATCTATTATAAAAACAAAAGCAGCACCTAAAACAGCAAGAACTGCAATAGCAATTCCTATAGGACCACCTAAAGCAAGGAACATAGTTATAAGCTTAGGGATTATTACTGCAGACAAAAAGCCTATAGCAGTTGTAACAGGACCAATAGCAGCGAGTAACAAACCAACAGTAACAATAATTCCTTTAGTACCAACATCTAAATTCATAAATCCAGTAACAACAAAAGAAACAGCCTCCATTATTTTTGTAAAAATTGGGACTAACATTTCTCCTAATGTAATTGCTAAACCTTCTACTTGACTCATTAACTTTCGTAAAGAACCACCTAAACCAGAATCCATAATTCTAGCCATAGCAGAAGCTTCTCCAGCTGAATCTTCAAAATCTTTAGTTAAATCTTTTATTGCAGTTCCATTATTCGCTAATATAGTTGCAACGTTTGCTCCTCTCTTACCAAACATTTCCATCGCATCAGCTAAAGGATTTGTTGAATTTTTAACTTTATCCATGGCTTCACCCATAGTCATTCCCTCTTTAGCAAGATCTAAAAAGATATTTCTTAAAGCAGTACCGGCAGTTGACGCTTCAACTCCGTTATTTACTAAGACACCTAAAATTGCAGTAGTTTCTTCTAAGCTAGCTCCAGCCATATTTGCTACAGGAGCAACTGAACTCATTGCAGTTTCAAATTTGTTCATGTCTAAAGCGGAAGAACTAAACGAGTCAGCCATTACATCTGTAATACGAGTCATGTCAGAAGCTTCTAATCCGAAAGCTTGCATTATTTTCGCAGATACTTCAGCAGCTTGTGATAAATCAGAATCTGTTGCTTGAGCTAAATCTAAAATTGATTGCGTAGATTTATTTATTTCTTGAGGAGTAAGACCTAGTTTAGAAAGCTCTAATTGTAAACCTGCAACTTGCGAAGCAGTAAACATTGTTGACGATCCTAACCTTTTAGCATCACCTTCAAGCATCTTAAATTGTTCACCTGTAGCACCTGAAATTGCTTTTACTTTAAGCATTGATTGCTCAAAGTCCATGAAAGTTTTACCAGCTAAAATCCCTATTCCAACAAGCGGAGCAGTAAGATTTGTCGACAAAGATTTGCCGGCACTCATCGCACCTTTACCAAACTTTTTTAGTTTCTTCTGTGCCTTATTTATACCCTTTTGAAAGTTGGTATCGTTAAGTCCAAGGAATAAATTTATACTCTTTTTTGTTGCCATTTGTTAACTTTTTAGACCTCGTTAAACATTGTTTTTAAGCGTTTTAAGCAAACAACTATGCTCTGTAAGGTATATATATTCGAATTCAAAGTTATGAAGGTAGCGTAGTTTTCCTTGATTGGTCATTTTCGCTTTTCTTCTTTTTTATTAATTCTCTTTTTGCTAATGCAAATTCAGCTTTTTCACGTCTATTTTCAACGCTTTCTTCCTTCTTAGATTTCTTATCTTTTGGCAAAGGAATTAAGTCGCTAGGTTTTAATTTCTTGCCTTTTTTCAAGTGAGGTTGAAGTACAAAAGTTCCTAATGTTCTTACAAAATCCCATTGCTGAACAATTCTATCTTGCTCCATTTTCATGTGTCCACTTTGCATTAATTTAAATTCCCTCATCGTCAAATCCCAAAACTGATCTGGCAATAAACCTAATCGACCATAAGCCGTTTCTTCTAAATCTTCGAAGTCTATTTCTTCTTGAGGCTCTTCTTCTTCTCCTCTACTTTGTTTCCCTTTATTGCAGTGTTAAAACTATTTGCAAATATCTCCATCGCTTTTTCTAATATAGTAAAATCTTCGTCTAAAGCATCTGCTACATCATCAACTGTAAGATTTATATTAGTCTTATTTTTTCTAGCTCCGTCTTTTAATCCACATAAGATTAAAGAACATGCTTCGTCTAAACCTATATTGTTACCTAATCTCGATAACTCGGTCAGTTTAATGTTTTGATCTTTACAAAATAATCTTAAAGCATTCATGCCAAATCGAATTGGTACTATTTTTTTGTCTATTTCTATTACGTCCATTTGTTTGTTGTTATAAGGTTTAGGCAAGGGAATGTTGCTTTTAAGCTCATCCCTGCCTTACCTAGTTAATATTAGTTAGTTGCAGTAGTTACTGAACCAGTGCATTCAAAAGATGCAGAAAAAGTTGATGAATCTTCTACTCCAGAAGAAACAGCTAAGCTTGTCATGTATCCTTTAATTTGATAAACTGTATCTCCTGATTCTGCAGTACCAAATTCTAAGTTGAATAAAGTTCTGTTGTTCCATAAAGCGTACAATTCTTCGTATCCTAATGCTGCATCTAGTGCAGTCATTCCTTCTGCGTCAATAGATACACTTCTTAGTCCTTCTAAGACTTCAGTATATCCAGCTGAAGATTTCGTAGTTGCTTCTCTAGTTTCCATTGAGAAGTTTATGTTAGCTGAAGTTGCGTGTGTTATAGCTACAAATGTAGTACCAGCGCCACCTGCAGCAACGTCTAACCCTACAAATAAGTCAGTTCCATTTACTATTCCGGTCGTTGCCATTTTTTTTTATTTATTAATTAATTAATCCTCTTTTTTAGTTTCCTTTTTCACAGGTTTTAGAAAGTCATGCGGTCCTAGTACTTCTATTGAATCCTTTAACCACAACTTCTTTGCTAAACTTTTTTTAAGTTGCATCTGAGCACCTACTTTAACAGGTTTTAATTCAGGATGCAATTTAGTTTCTTTTATAAATCTTACTACCATATTTTTAGTTTTTAGATATTCTTAATTTGAATTGCATTGTATTAAAATACATTCCTTCTACTCCAAAATCATCATCGAATCCAGTGTCTTGATCTTCAAAAGAACAAGATTGAACATAAAACTCTGATGCTCCAGGAGAAGCTTTACTATAACCATCTAACGCATCTCTAATTTGACCAGAGTAAAGCACTAAATTATTAAAGCTATTTGATTCAAAAATGTTTATTAATAAAACAACTTCATCTAATTGACTTACTCCTGACTTAGTAGGAGTAGGTGTATTGTTTCTAAATGTGTATGTAATATACGCACCGTTACCAGATACATCTGAAATATTATCTGACACAGTATTCTCTTCAGGATAACATGCGTTAGTCCATAAAGAATTAGCTGCAACAATTTTTTGGTACACCCAACTTTTTGGTATTGCGTAAATTCCTATGCTCATTTTAAATTAACTCCAAGAAGTTTTATGCTTCTTTTATTTAGTGTTGTTAATATATCTTTTTGTAGTCTATTTAATGCAGCTGATCCTCCTTGTTGAGCAGCTTTTGGCAATAAACCTAAACCATTTATTTTTGTTGTTCCACCCTTAGGAGCAAAACCATATTCTAACATGTAAAAATAAAATCCTGATTTCTTCTTAGCATACTCGATAGCTAATTGTCTTCTTTCAACTTCATTAATACCTTTCTTTTTTCTAATACTCTTAGGTGTTTTTACTATAGGTCCTACATATACACTTGGTCTACCGTATTTAGTATTTTTTTGGCTTGGCCATATTCTTATTGATCTTTTTAATTTTCCAACTTTATAACCTAATTTTCTTCTATAAGAAGCTGTTTTACTTGCATTAGTTTTTATAAGAGTTTTTAAAGCAGCTTGAATTGGCTTTGCTGATTTCTTTAATGATTTTTGCAATGCTTTATTTACTTGAAGACTAGTTGGATATAAATCATCTAAACCATTCATAATAGTCATCATTGCTTTTTTGTCAATATCTAATGTTATACTATCTTTACTCATTATCCTTGTGTTCTACTTTCTATTCTTTCAACACTAATTATAAATCCCTCTTCTCTACCTAATTCTTCAATACCAATTATTTTGTATCGTTCACGCGTTGTTGCTGAGAACGTTAAGTCAATCACAGAATCATATTGAAAATCAAGTGCAAACCTAACTAGTAAGTCATATTGTTTTAATACTAGTTGAGAATTTGATGCGTTTTCAATATCTGCTTTTTTAATTTTTCTTGAATAAAAAAAATCACGAACTGCACTGTAAGAAACAACTCTTTGACCATCTGCGCTTGTAGTATAATTAGCACTAAATAATCTTCCTTGTCTATATAGCTTGCCAATATTCATTAGATCGTAGCTCTGTTATATTGATTTATTAAATGAGTTGCTCCTTTAGGTATGTCAAACATGCCAGTACCAACATCTTGTCTCATCTCATAGTATCTTCCTATAATTAACAAAGTAGCTTGATACAATCCTAAAGGTACGTCATTAGTACTACATCCAGCTGTAAATATAACTTCAACAGAATCAGGCTTATCAAACGTGTCTGGCCAATTGTTATTTGTACTTGGATAAATTCTTATACTTTCATTAAGATAACTTAGATTGCTTACGTAGTAGTCTGTATTTACTGCTAATGTTTGTTGAGCATTTGCTGTATCATAATATTTAACACTAGCAACTGCACTTCCATTTACTCCAAGATCTATAACAGGCAAAAATCCATCTGCTATATATGTTATTCCAACAGCACTTAAAAGTAAACTAGTTTCTTTTTCTACAATATCCTGAGCTATCTTTAGTAAAAGTGTAATGTAGGTATCGTCTACAGTGTAACCACTTTCTATTCTTAAATGAGCTTTTGCTTCAGCTAAACTTACTATCCATGAAGATCTTGCAGTAGATACTTTTAGTCTACCATAAGGCAAAAAATTATTGTAAGTAGCTATTCCAAAATCGTTTATAGTGTAACTCATTTATTTGTTTTTTTTAGAATATTAAGGGGAGAAGAATAAACCTCTCCCCTTTTTATATTCAATTTAATAATTATGCAATTAAAGATTGGAATTTAACAAATCTTTCTCCTTGAGGAAGTGCAAAATCAACTAACGTGTTAACCACTAATCTTACTTGATTATTGATTGCAACACTGAAAGGATCTACAACCACGTCAACTCCACCAAACATTCCTACAACTACTTGAGAAAAGTCTCCAAATAATCCATGTGCGTCAGCAGCAGATTGTCCACAGAAGTTAGAATAGTAAGTACGGTAACCGTTAACCATTTGCTGGTTGTATACCATTCCAGCCATTGCTGGACTAACACCAGAAACTTGAGCAGCTGTTTTTAATTCTTTTAAGAATTTAGGACTTAATACGTAAGCAAGATCTCCAGATAAAGCATTTGCTAAAGCTAATTCTTGCTCAGCAGAAACTAAATCTTTAAAACAAGATACACCAGCAGCAAAACTAGTTTCTTCAGTAAATGTTCCAACACCAGTTGTAGCAGATATAGAAGTAGGCGCATTAGAAACAGTTGTGTCATTAAACATTGCTAAAGCGATATTGTCAGCAACAGACTTTCCTAAATCAGCCATTATAGCAGTTTCAACTCCAGCACCGTTTTGGTGAATTAACTCTTTCGATATGTTAACGTAACCAGCAATTCTCTTTGGAGATAATGTTACTGATTCAAAAGCAGCGCCACCATCAGCAGCAGCAGTATTTTCAGCAGACATCCAAGCAGTTGATTGCTTGTTAATGATTGGAATACGTGCGTCAGCATTTAAGTTTAGAAACTTAGCTCCTAGTTGAGTATAAAAAGCATCTTCACGAATAGCATCAACAAAAGCTTCAACAGAAGTTCCTGCAATATTAGAAGTAATGTCAGCTCTTTTTTCAAACATTGATGCAGGAATACCAGCACCTTGAATAGAGTTTCCATTAGATCTTGCTTCGCTAACCGCTTGCTCTTGTACTTCTTTTTCAACGCCACTTAGGTTATTGTTTGCAATACCATCAATGTGCTTTAGAAAAGAGTATGATCTTTTTACTTTTTCTTCTTCAGAAACAACGTTTCTTACTTCTTTCTTTTTCATTTCTTCCATTTTTAAAGCTCTTTCAGCTTTGTTATTTAATTCCTCCGCATTAGAGTTCATATTGTCAAAAGAAGTAGCTTCGTCGTCGGTTAGCTCTCTTTCTTCAAGTGTAGCTAATGCAACTAAAGCTTCCATCTTTTCTAAAACGCTTGCACGTTCTTCTTTGTAAAAATTAGATGAGTTCATCAGTTTTAATTTAAAATTTATGTTTATTTAGTTTTAGTTTTAAGGAGGCTAAAGAGCGTCTATGTAAATCTTGTTCTTCTCTTTTGTTTTCTTCCTTCTCTTTCATTAGACTTTCGTCTAGCGAACTTTTTCTCCATGTTTCCATAGATCGTAATGCTACTGTTGCATCCTCGTATGCAGGATACGTTACAGCACTTACATCGTATAATCGTGATACTTTGTCAATTGTTCTTATAGTACCATCAGTTGTTTTCTCCCAAGAATCTTCTTCTACAGTAAAAGCAAAAGAGCTTTGCGTTACGTCACCTCTTTGCATTGAAACTTTTAAGTCTCTTCCTGCTTGAGTATCTGGTAAGTCAACTTCGTATCTTAATCCTTTTTCATCAGTTCTTAATTTTAAGGTTCCTGAAATTGTTCTACCCATAATATAATTAGCGTCATGGTTAAACAAGAATCTTACATCGTCTTCTAATCTACCATCAAAAGCTTTAGGAGAAATAAGTTCTCTAAAACCTCCAAGGTTATTACTTAAACTATTAAACACAGATCCATATCCAACAACGATGCTTTTACCATCTTCTTCTCTAACCTCAACGTTTTCTAACGTAAAAGTTCTAGTCTCTTTATTTGGCAATTGTGTTCTATAATCTTCGTCGTGATCATTATCCATAGGCTCTTCGTTTGGATCTTTAACTATTACTTCTTGGTCTTCATGAAGTTTTTCGTAAGTTATAATGATAGTGTCTTCAGTTTCTTCTACTTTTTGAATATGTCTGTTTTCAGTTTCCATAGTTCTTTCTTCTTCTTTTTTTATTTCTTTTACTTTTCTTTTTGACCAGCTAAAACCAGCATCTCCTCCCCATAAAGCCCACGCTATTCTACCGTTGCTTGGATAACCTTCTTCACCTGGTCTAAAACCTTGAGCTTTTTTATCAACTTCATGTCTACTAAAAAATGAGAACATTCTTTTAATAGTTCTTATAGACAAGTTCTTTTTATTTTTAATGTCTCTTGCTCTAGCAATTCCAACTTCAGTTCCACCTCTACCAAATTCAGATCTCCATTCTAATCCTTTAGTGGCTTCTGTGACCATTCCGTTAGTCACACTAGTATTTATATCACCTAAAGCTCTATTGCTCATTAGGTTCGTTCTGTTGTGTTATTGGAGCGTAATTTAAAGCATAGTAATGTTGATCACCTTCAGGCCCAATATCGTTTAAGTTTTCTAGTCTTCTAATATCATTAATAGATAGAACTCCTATAGAACTCATATCCTTATAGTATTTAGATCTAGCTTCAGAATCTCCTCTTAGCATTCCGTTGGCGTTAAACATTATGCTGTAAGTCTCTTGTTCGTTTTGTCTAAACAGTTTTCTTTCTAACTCTTCTTCTAAGTTAACTAAATAAGGACGTAAAGTATGAGTTAAAAAGTCTAATCCTTGTTGCTCTATATTTGTGAATGTAGCTCTATCTAAATCACCTATCATGTGAGGTGGCACTCTAAATATTCTAGCTATTTCTGTTACCTGAAACTTTCTTGTATTTAAGAAGTCTGCGTCTTGTGGATTAAGAGACACAGGCTTAAAATTCATACCCTCTTCTAATATAGCAGTTTTATGTGCATTCATAGGTCCATTGCCGTATGAACTATTCCAAGAATTTTTTAATCGATCAGCTGCTTCTTTAGATAATTTACCAGGATGAGAAAGAATTCCAGAAGGTGTTGCAGCGTTTCCGTAAAATGCTCCTCCGTATTTATTAGCGGCTATACTTAAACCAATAGAATCTCTATGTGTTTCAATAACACTTTTGCCTTTGATCCCATCGTAACCTAATCCTAAAAAGTGTAGCATGTCCTCATGCTTTATTATCATACTTTCATTAGTATTGGCGTTGGCGTTCCCTGAACTTTTCACCTCATAGAAAACTTCATCAGCTTTTACTTTTACAGTAACCTTCTCACTTGGGATATAAGTTAAAGCCACAGGGCGCGCGCTACCATCTCTTTCAATCTTGAAATAACTGTTACCATTTAAAACTAAATTAGCCATCAGAGTTTGCCTCCAAGTAAAGCTAGTCATGTAGTTGTTTGGTTTCTTAGAAAGTAATTTGTAAATTGGGTGGGATTTGTCTTTAACTTTGTTTCCTTTAGAATCTTCTTTTATAACATCTATTGGAAGTGATGCTACTGATTCACTTAAAACTCTTACGCATGCAAAAACTGCACTGTATGTTAAAGTTGAATTTTCATTAACTGCAACTCCTGTATTAGAAGTTCCTGTTAAAACGTTTTGCAAGAATGTCTGTCCGTTGCTTCTTGATTCTTTTCTAAAAAAGTCTAGTATGCTTGCCATGTGGTTTATTATAATACAAATATAATAATTACCCCTATAGCTTAGATCTTAATATAAAAAAAAGATGCGAAGAAATTACTACAAAACTCCGCACCTTTATTAGTCTTTAAAAAAGTTATAAGATAACCAAATAAAGACTATAACTATCGTCCATTCGAACATTACAAAAATAATAAAATGATAGGACTAAATACTAATATTACTCCTAAAATTAATTCTAATGCTGTTTCTTCTTTTTCCATTGTAGTAATTATTAGTTTATTATTTCGTAACGAGACGAGTTTGATAATATTTCTGTTACGTACCAGTCATAATAGCCTCTTGTTTTGCCACTTAATATTTTAGCAATATTTGAATCTTTTTTAACTTTAATTTTTTTAATTGAATTTGTCATCGTAGTAATTTTTTAATTATTAATTTCAATAATTCCTTTAGGTAAATCTCCTTCGTATCTCCACGTAGTTTTTACTATCATATCGTTACCATCGAATTCGTTTTCGTTTTCTTGGTAACATTCTGAAAAGATAGAATCTTTATTTAGTAAAGAAAATAATTTCTTATACAGACCTGTGTAACCTTTACCTTTTTGGTTTGTTAATCTATATGTTGAAAAATTTTGCATTGTAGTAATTATTAGTTGTTAATTTCATTGTAAATATACAACTATTTTCTTAACTGTTACAAACTTTAAACAATATTTTTACTTTTTTTTAGTTTACATGATTAGGAACCATGTTAAATTTTATAAAATTATATAAAAAATATGCCACTTTCTTCATAAGTCGATGGTCCAGAATCGTCTCCAGGGTTCATATATCTACCTAAAGCCATCACAAGTGCGATCATTCCATCTATCTTTTCTTTCGATTTTCCTTTATCCATCTTAATGTTACCAGCAGGATCTAACTTCATTTGAAGATTAGAACACATCCATCTTAGTACTTCGTTTCCACCGTGATTTATTTGTTTAGATAAAATCAATCTTTCTAATTCTTTTGTCGGTGCACTCATACTTACAAATCCTTGACCGAATGGAGCCATAGGCAATCCTTCGTTTACAAGATCAATTACTAATTGTGAACTATTCCAACGGTCATAAGCTACAGATTTTATTTTAAATTTTTCACCAAGTTCTTCTATTTTTGCTTTTATAAAATTATAATCAGTGACATCTCCTTCGGTTAAATCTATTAAATTTTGTTTGTTCCAACCTAAATAATCAATTCCATCTCTTCTAGATCTTATATATGCTCCGTCTTTTGGCGTAAAGAAGTAAGGTATAACATCAAATCCTTTTTCGTTAGGGAACAATAAAACAAATGCACTAATGTCTTTAACGCTTGCTAAGTCAAGTCCTGCGTAACATTCTCGTCCATAAAAATCTGACTCATTAATTTCGTTAAGATTACATTGCATCCATGTCGCATCTCCTACCCATTTAGTTTCATTAGTAGTCCATTGATTCAGATGCAAACGACGAAAAGTATTCTCGTAAGATATTATCTTCTCAGCTTTCTCTGCTTCTTTAGCTAAATATTCTTTTTTTACAATTGTACCATAACCAGGATTTGCTTTCTTCCAAGTTTCTTCTTTAGTAAAATCATCATCAACATCGGCAGCATAAATACATGTCAAAAATCCTTCGTCTTTTACAATTCCTTTTTTAACTTTAGTTGCATACTCGTGTACTTCCCAACATATAGAATTCTTATTATATCCTGCAGTTGTAATTGCTATAGTCAATGGTTGCTTACGTGCTCCTGTACTTGTTGTTAATGTATCCCAAAGATCTCTATTAGGTTGAACATGTAACTCGTCAAAGATAATACCTGATGCATTAAATCCGTGTTTAGTAGAAGCATCTGCTGAAATAGCTTTGTAAAAACTTCCATGCTTATCAAACGTAATTGAATTCTTAAAGATCTTGCAATTGCTAGAAATTATTTTATCGTTTAAACACATTTGTCTGGCTAAATCAAAAACAATTCCAGCTTGTGCTCTATCTCCTGCTGCAGAATAAACTTCAGCACCTTTTTCACCATCAGCAAAAAGTAAATAAAGAGCTATCGCTGCACAAAGATTTGACTTTCCATTCTTCCTTGGTATTTCTATGTAAGCTGTATTGTATCTCCTTAGATCATTTTTTTTATTCTTCCAACCAAATAAAGGTTTTATAATTTCATCTTTTTGCCAATCCTCTAAAATAAAAGGATCTCCAGCTAGTTCTCCTTTTACATGAGTAACATGTCTTTCAATAAAAGCAACAGCTCTATCAGCAGATTTTTCATCAAAATAATATTCGTTTTTTAGCTTGGCCATATTACTGTTAGTTTAAAATTTTTCATTATCCAAAAAAGTTAAAGTCATCATCATTTACTTGTATATCTGGTTGAGGTATACTTGCCCTAGCGCTCGGAGTAAATCCAAATTGAGTTGCTAATTTTAAAGCTGATGCTAATGCATCTCTGGCAATCTTATTCTCTGGTCTTAATTTACTACTTCTTAATCTACCGTCATCACGATACGTACGTTCTACTTTGCCTTCAGAGTTTAATAAACTTATTGCTTCTATGTATGTAGCCATTTCATTACAGTATGCAGATAGCAAAGCAACGTCAACAATATGCAACATATTTTTTGATAGTAATTCTGTAGCAACCGTTGTCCATTCTAACTTACCTAGATCACTTAAATAAGCTGGAGGATCAGGAACTACACTTAATGTAGAGACTTGCATTTCGTTTTCTAAGATTCTACTTTTAGAAACAGTCCCCTGCATTTCCTTTATTTTAGTAGGTATTTTCTTTCTGCCTTTAGCCATTTCTAGTTGCTTTTACCAATTTGGTACCAATTTGGTCTGCCCTGGGATTC
>Ga0208814_1000371_pt1 | contig 29817 bp, 27 predicted proteins | sample MalvirAntarct_55_FD_184253 | JGI IMG/M metagenome (GOLD analysis project Ga0208814, IMG submission 184253) | Marine viral communities from the Global Malaspina Expedition - Malaspina viral metaG Antarct_55 (SPAdes) (version 2) | ecosystem: Environmental > Aquatic > Marine > Oceanic | place...
AGTGACTTTTTAACCGATAGCTACCGTTGTGCTGCTGATAACGTTGATTGTGAACTACTTGACTACAACTTTGTGTTTGCTGGTAACCCTGATCTTGAGGCAGAAGAGTCTGAGACTTGGAACCTGGGTATGATTTGGGCCCCAAGTCAGCAGTTTGATATTGGTTTTGATTTATTCAATATCGTCCAAGACAACAAAATTGACTCACTGCAAAATCTAGATGTTTACAACGAACACTGTGGTGATCAAAACAGCACTATTTGTTTACGAAATGCGCCGAAAGCGGGTGAAACCTTTGGTACGATTGACGTAATCAAATCAGCATTTGTCAATATTGGTTCACAAGAAGTACAAGGTGTAGATTTATCTAGCCATTATGGTCTTGAGCTAAACAGCTATGGTGATATCAAGTTTGGTTTAGAATACAGCTATTTAATCAGCTTTGAAAAAGAAGTTGATGGCAATACTGTTGATTACACTGGTGAGTACGAGTACCCACAACACCGTTGGTTAGCAACAACTAACTGGATGATGGATGACTTTGCCGCTAACGTTAACTTAAGCTACATCGGTGAGTTTGAAGACTACAACAAAACTCGTACAGTTGATGCGCAGTTGTTAGTCGATATGTCTGGCTCATATCGTTTCAATGACACGGTTAAGCTATCTGTAGGTGTTAATAACGTGTTTGATGAAGAGCCATCATTTGCGATTGGCGATGGCGATGCTGATCTATATGGTTATGCAATGGGTGTACATAACCCATTAGGCCGTTATATTTATACTAAAGTCACAATGAACTTCTAATGACAACGTCATAAGATAACAAAAGCCACATTCACTTAAGGTGCAATGTGGCTTTTTTATTGTCATTATTCTCACGCTATAGGAGCTTAAATGATTACCTTATACGGAACCCAAAAAAGTCGTGCGCTGCGCGTATCTTGGCTTTTAGAAGAGTTAGGTGTTGAGTGGCAGTTTCATGCTATCGATTTTGCTAAAGGTGAAAATAAAGCAGAAGCATTTTTAGCCCTTAACCCTAGTGGTAAAATGCCTGTGATCACCGAGGGTGAGTTCGTGCTAAGCGAATCCGCGGCCATTATGCGTTATTTAGCCGAAAAATACGGACAAGTTAACTGGTTGCCAAAACCAGGTACGCAAGCGTCAGGTATTCATGAACGCTGGGTGAGTTTTGTGATTAGTGAGCTTGAACAACCACTGTGGAGTATGGGTAAACATCGCTTTGCCTTACCACAACCACTTAGATTAGAGGCCATGTTTGCCGTAGCTAAGTGGGAGTTTGATCAAGCCGCTGCTATTGCTGAAGCTTGGGTGCCAGATACTGGCTTTGTCTGTGGCGATTCACCCACCATAGCCGATATTTTATTAGCGCAAACCTTAGGCTGGGCGATGGGATTTGAGCAAACGCTTCCGCCAAAGCTGATGGCATTTCGTGATCGCTTAAAGCAACGTCCAGCTTTAGCCAATGCATTAGCTAAAACTGAAGCTCTTGCCGATGTTACTCAATAACGGTTATTAAAAAGGAAGCTCGAGGCTTCCTTTTAGTTATTAACGCTCAACATAGAGACATTTATAATTGAGTTGCAGCCCATTTTGCACGGCTTTCACGGCTTTCGCTCATGCCGTTATCTGCACGATAAGCTTTATAAGCTTCAGCATCTAGTGCGACTAAGCTTACATCCACTTCAAGCACAAGTTTACATTCTTTTTTAATCCGCCACGCAGCGGCATTGTACAATTCAGTTAATGGCAAAGAGCTTAAAAATTCTGGATTGTATTGGGTGTAGAGAGCTTGTGTCGGATACACCACAAACGCTAACCGACGCTTAGGTTCTTTTTTAAATAACTCTTCAATACCATCAGAAGTGTTAAGCACCTGCATTTCGATAATATCATCGATTTCTAACAGCTTTTTCTGCGCTGGAATTGGTGCTTCTTTCTCGCCTGATTCCCACAACAACACATCTTCATTACTGGCGTTAGTGATGCTAGCAACTTGTTCTGTTGTTAAGCCGAAAGATTGACGTAAACATTGGATTTCAATTGCATTTAAACCGCTATTTTTAGACATGGACGTTCTCGTATTAAGGATTTATTTAGGTATTTATATTTCGACGTAAATTAGCCGCAATTTGACTTAATTAATGCGTTTTATCGATTAAGCCACACATCTTCGGCCCAATGCCAAAACGATTCCCAAACCTTATCGCTAAATCGGCCTTTTTTCCAAAACAACACTTGGCTTTCTTCATCAATACAATAAAAGCTATCACCGATTTGGCAAATGGCAATTTGCTCTCTGGGTAGCCCAATAGACCAAGCATAGCAGGCTACTTCAGGTAAGTAGGTATGTGAGGATGGATCGGCAGCGGTAACGGGTTCAAGCGTGCCATAAATAACATCACTAGCATAAAGTAAGTATTCTTTTAGATCCTTGGGTAAACCAATTAAGATCTGTTCTTCAACCTCTACAAGTTGCTCAAACGTCGGTAGTTCTAGCGGTACCGGTACGGTTTCACTTAATTCTTGTAGTTGTTCAATAATGTCATTCATCGCATCGTCCAGCAGATCGTATTGTAATGGGCGCGAGTATAGCAGATGTGATTGTTGCGGATCTTGTTTGGCAAAAAAAAAGCGCTCATATGAGCGCTAAAAGGGTGGAAACTTGGATGATTAGAAAAGGCTTAGGGCGGTGTGAGTTGTTCATCAAAAGGATAGTTATCAGTGTTTATGCAACTTGTCGTTGTGAACTATATAAACTTTGACGTTTATAACTTAACCAGGCTTTATGGTATTGCTTGTGCGAGTCTTGACGAAGCTTGGCTATCATTGCTTGTTCTATGTCATTTAAGTGCCTAGATGTGGCTTTAGCTTGGGATTCTATTTGTTGGATTTGCTCATAAACATAATGCTCTGGGCCACTTTTGATTTGGGCAATATCATTTAAGTGAAACTGTACTTCAACTACCATTTGGCTTTCGGGCAATTTCACTAATACATTTAAGTCACGATAGCCCGACATTTTTGGATGTGCAAACCGGTTTTTTAATTGCACTATTTCGGTATGTTGACGCAGTTGCTGGTAGCTTGATAGCAAGCTTTTGACGTCATCGGCCACCACACTTGCCCTTGCTATATCAGTGAGTTGACTGGCGTCGCCATTGAACTTTGCTTGTACTTTTTGAGCCGCACGCTGATAACTTTTAGTGGCAGGAATAATGATGTCGGTGTTGCTTGATTGGCTGATCATCTTGAGTAGACTGATAAGTTCTTGTTGCGCCACTGGTGCTCGACTCATTAAAGCGTGCAAGTTATCAGTATCTTGTAAAACAAGCTCATTATTGTGCTCATGGAGCGCCATTAGCTGCTCTATATCGTTAGCTGATTTTTGACTAAAATCGGAAGGCGGAGCTAACTTGTTATATTTAACCTCGTTAGGCTGAGCAATAGCACCACGAGTAGACAATAAAATTAAGAATATAAAAAAGGTACGAAACAACTTATTCATTGAATAGCTTCCCACATAGTGTCTGTTAATCCAATGTACCGCTTTTTCACTGAATAGGGGCTGAATGAACAAGGTTTAATAAAAAAGGGCATCGAATGATGCCCTTTTGAGAGGAATTGTGACCTTAGTCAATATTCACAGCGACTTAAATTACCAAATTTTTACGCGACTTTCTGGCGCGATATACATCTTGTCGCCTTGTTTCACGTCATAAGTGCTGTAGAACTCAGGCATGTTAGATAACGCACCTAATGCACGGAAATGGCCAGGTGAATGTGGATCAGTTGCAACGCGGTTACGCATTGCTTCTTCTTTCATTTTTACCCGCCAAATTTGGGTGAAGCCCATAAAGAAACGTTGATCGCCTGTTAAGCCATCAATAACTGGTGCTTCTTTACCGTCAAGTGACATTTTGTAAGCTTTATAGGCGATAGTCACACCTGATAAGTCACCAATGTTCTCGCCTAACGTTAGGCTGCCATTGACGTGTAGGTCGTCAAACACTTGATAACCATTGTACTGAGCGATTAATGCATTGCCTTTTGACTCGAATGCTTTTAAGTCAGCTTCGGTCCACCAGTCACGCATGTTGCCTTCGCCATCAAATTTAGCACCTTGGTCATCAAAACCATGGCCCATTTCGTGGCCAATCACCGCACCAATGCCGCCGTAGTTAACCGCATCATCAGCTTCTAAGTTGAAGAATGGCGGTTGTAAAATCGCAGCAGGGAACACGATTTCGTTCATGGTTGGGTTGTAGTAGGCGTTAACCGTTTGTGGGGTCATGTGCCATTCGTCTTTATCAATTGGCTGACCTAATTTAGCGATATCTTTGTTGTGTTGAACTATCGCAGCACGTTTAGCGTTACCGACTAAATCATCTGCTTTGATGGTTAATTTGCTGTAATCATCCCACTTGTTTGGGTAGCCAATTTTAGGGTTAAACTTAGCTAATTTGTCTTTTGCTGCAACCTTAGTATCAGCGCTCATCCAATCTAATGAATCAATGCTTGAACTATAAGCGCCACGAAGATTTTCAACTAGTTGCTCCATGCGGGTTTTAGCTTCTGGTGCAAAGTGACGTTTTACATACACTTTACCAACCACTTCGCCCAGTGTGTCACTCACAGTGCTGACGCCACGCTTCCAACGAGGTTCTTGTTCTTCTTGACCGTTTAAGGTTTTAGAGAAAAAGGCAAAGTTCTCGTTATCTAATGCTTGAGATAAATTGCTGGCATTATGAGTTAATGCCATCCAAGTCATGTAGTTTTTCCAAGTATCAAGGTCGTTATTTTTAATTACCTCGTTTAAGCCTTGGATATAACTTGGTTGGTTGATAATGATATCAGTTTGCTTGTCGCCGCCAAGCGCAGCTAAATAACCATCCCAGTTAATTTCTGAGGCCAATTCTGGCAGATTCTTAACTTGGTATAGATTGTATGTTTTAGTGCTGTCGCGCGTTTCAACAACGTCCCAATGCTTTTCTGCAATTTGAGTTTCCAGTGCAAGAATGGCTTCAGCGTTGGCTTTTGCATTTGGTAAGCCAGCAAGGTTGTACATTTTTTCAATGTGCTCAACGTAGGCTTTACGGATATTGACGAAGCGTTCTTCTTGATTAAAGTAGTAATCTTTTTCTGGCAGGCTTAAACCATATTGCCAAATATGTGTGGCATAACGGCTTGAGTCTTTAGCATCAATTTCAATATAGAATGCTAAAGGTGTACCACCACCGTTTGCTTGGTTTTCACCAAAAAAGGCGGTTAATTCTTTTTTATCTTTCAGGGCTGCAATTTTATCTAAATCAGCTTGGATTGGTGCAATACCTAATTTATCAAGCGTTTCAACATCCATGAATGAGCGATATAAATCAGCCACTTTCTGTTCATCTGTGCCATCGGCTAGATTTGGGGTCGCGCTTAAATCTTCAATGATGGCTTTAACATCATCACGTGCGTTCTCACGTAAGTCGTAAAAAGCACCAATACTAGTACGGTCGCCAGGGATTTCTGCTTTGTTCATCCATGCGCCGTTAACATACATGTAGAAATCGTCTTGGGGGCGCACTGACTTGTCGATGTTATCAAACGTGATACCAGACGTAAGTGCTTTTTCTACTGCAGCAGCAGTCGCCGTTTTTGCTACATCTGCAGCAGGCGTAACGACTGTCTTGTCATTACTACAAGCACTTAAGCCCGCAATTAACGAGGCGCATAGACCGCCAATAACCAATTTTCTCATGTTGTTTCCTTTGCTTTATTTGTAGAGCCCTTCATTGGGGCATTGCAATCAGTGTCACTTAATCCAGCAATAACCCCTTTATCCAAAGGGAAAAGCTATTACTTTTATTATAAATTGTATGTTACGGCCTTATCCGCCTATAAAACAAGCCGCATAGGTGCATTTTTAAGGGGTTTTTTGTGACTATATGTAACTAAAAATGACTGTTGTAGTGAAAAATATCGGTGATTGATTTCTATTTATGTGTGTAAGCAGCATAATAGTGCCAATATTTTTTGATTGAGTAATCATTGTGCGTTTAGACAAATTTATCTGTGAAAGTACCGAACTGACCCGGTCATTAGCCAAGAGAGCCTTGCATCGTGGTGATGTTACCTGTGATGGTGTCGTGGTCAAAAACTCAGGTTTTAAAGTACTACCACAAATGGCAGTGCATTTAGATGGCACGTTAATTAGCATCATTGGTGAACGTTACATCATGTTAAACAAACCGGTAGACACCATTTGTTCAACCATTGATGAGGAATATCCATCGGTATTAAGTTTAATTGATATTGAAAAAATGGACACCTTACATATTGCCGGTAGATTAGATGTCGACACCACTGGATTAGTGTTAATCACCAGTGATGGACAATGGTCGCACAAAATCACTTCACCGAAGAAAGATTGTGGTAAACGCTACTTAGTTGAATTAGCCGAACCTATTGATGCCAGCTTGATCCAAGTCTTTGCTGATGGGGTTGAACTGCGTAATGAAGATGGACTGACTAAGCCTGCTTTGCTCGATATTATTGACCCAACTCATGTGCGATTGACGATTAGCGAAGGTAAGTACCATCAAGTGAAACGCATGTTTGCCGCGGTGGGTAATAGAGTGGTTAATTTACATCGTGAAGCGGTTGGTGCTATCGAGTTAAATACTGACTTAGCTGCAGGTGAATGGCGCTTTTTAACCGCTGCAGAAGTCAAGTCTGTGTAGTTATCATTTGAATATATAAAAATGCCCGGTTGTCACCATATGATGATTACCGGGCTTTTTTTATCTGCTCATGGCAAAGCACTTTCTACTCAAATACAAAATCAATTGCGAGGAAATCGTCTTTTATAAGCATCGCTTACCTCGAGCTAATGTTATTTACACTTATTGAGTTAGACTGATTTTGCCACTAATGGTATTGATATTCACTTGGCCTGCACCTGCTAGAGTTTTGAATTGCAAGGTTTTGCTCGGTGAGTACTTTTGTTTTAGCGGTTTGTCATCGGTTAATTGATTATTAATTTTGCCGCCAGGGCCGCCATCAATCATAAAACTGCTGTTAGGCATAGCCGTAAAGGTTAGTGCCATATCTCCACTTATGGTTTCGAGTTGGGCTTTGTTTAACTCTCCCCCGAGAGTCAATTTTGCATCACCACTGATCGTAACAACATTCAACTCAGTGACTTGATTAACTGTGACGCTGATGTCACCAGAGACTTGATCGACAGTTAACTGTGTAAAGGCGCTTTGACTTTTTAGTTCGCCACTGACTAAGCGCAGTTCAGCTTCGCCCTGACTATTGTTGTCTGTGATATCGCCTGAAACGGTTTCGAGGTTAATTTTTCCGGCTAACTCAGAGGTATTAATATTGCCTGACACTGTGGTGAGTTTAGTATTACCGCTAAGTTGTTTAGCGGTAATACTTCCGCTAACAACGGCTAATGATATCTGGCCATCAAGTTGTGCTAATTGATAACTTGCAGACACTCCCTCTGCATCTAAGCCAAGCTGTTTCGGAAGGTAAATGGTCAGTTGTGATCCTTGTTGATTACTGCCCTGATAGCTGCGAGGTAATTTATCTTCGACAATCACGCTATTGCCGTTAACCTCAAATAATAAGCCTTGGCTTAATTCATCAAGTTCACCTTTGATCTGAATGCTATTTTTGTCCCAACTGACCAGTTCAACATTACCTCGTTGTATTTTAACGCTGACCGAAGGGTTATCAGTGACAGTTAATTGTTGGTCAACGGTTTCTTTGGCCATTGACATAAAACTGATACCGATTAACGGCACGATTAACACGTATTTAGCCATGTTCATATTGTATTTCCTTGTGATGCTTGCTTGGATATAAATGGCAGTTTTTGACCTTGCTGTAATAGGTTGATTTGGCGTTGCATGATCCAGCGCCATAGTTGCCACATTTGTTGATTAGTCGGTTGTTGCTTCAATGCTGTTTGTACTTGTTTTGAGGCGATATCCAGCTCGGCTAGTGCTTGGCTAATATCAGCTTGCAGTTGTTGTGGTGCATCAGTTGATGATAGTTGCCAACTCACTGTGTATTGATTTTGATTAAAAGCTTGTAATTGGCTTTGATGAGTTAAGGCTATTTGATCAACCAGCTCAGCTAATGTTGCTTCTGTTTGGGTTGAGGGTGTTGCTAGGCTGACCTCGGTATTCGCAGTGGATTGTGGCATGGTTGCCGTTAGTGCAGCCGTTTGTGGCAATAATGAACTCTCATCCGGGCGTTGCCACATCAGCAAGGCCAATAAAGAAAAAATCGTAACACTCGCGGCAATAAGCCAGTAGCGCTGCAGATTTTTTTGTGGATATTGATGACCTAACTGCGATGCTATCGCTGGCCACAAATCGCTTGTCGACTCTATTTCTAAAGGTAATGACTTGACTAGGTTATCGAGGTCTTGCGCTGACTTATTCATGCAAGCATCTCCTGTAATAATTGTTTGGCATTATGGAACTGGGCTTTGCTGGTTCCTTCGGCAATATTGAGCAGGGCGGCGATTTCTTTATGTTGGTAGCCTTCAACAGCACACAATACAAACACGATTCGAGTACGTTGCGGTAACTTGGCGATGCATTTATCTAATAGATGATAATCATCAAACGTCACCGAGGGGATATTGGATGGGTCAAGTTGTTCTGTCGGTAAATAACGTCGCCACCATGATTGTTGTGCCTTTAGCTCGTTAATGGCTTGGTGGACACATAAGCGATGTAACCAGGTAGTAAATTGGCTATCGCCTCTAAATTGATCCAATTTATGCCATAAACGAATAAAACAAATTTGAGTAATATCATCAGCTAAGCTTGTTTGGCCACTGAGACGAAAACAGATGGCGTAAACACGTTGATGGTGTCGCCGATATAGTTGTTCGAATGCCTGTTGACAACCCAAAGTCGCAATGGCAACTAATTGATTATCGTCAAGTGCCTCGAGATGGTTCAAGGGCTCTGAAATTGGCTGATTAATATTGTGCATCCTTAATGTTGCAATGTTTTCATTATCATTGTGTGGTTATTTGACAGACGCAAGTAGGTAAAAGGTTTAGAGAGGAAAAAAATAAATCATCTGAGCATCATATTAAGGCGGTTTTGTTGAAGGGGAAGTCTCGGATGTTTAATCCGTTGGTCATCATTAAAACGTTCATTACTTTAACGGCTTATGTGTCTGTATTGAGGTTTAGTCACGCATAGCGTTGATTGTTAATTGAGTCAGGACGTCATGCATATTAGATAACACTACAGTTGATGTTCCTGGTGCCGATAAGTAGACACCAGCAAATAATATCTAACTTTATTAGCATCTGATCTTTTATCCACTATATTTATTAAGCACTTTAATAACAATAATTATCCTCTAGGTGGTCAATATATGTTTATCCGTTCAAAACTTATTATCAGTGCAATGGTGTCGTTGACTGCAATAGTGTCCATGTTTGGCTTACAGCGTTACACCGCTTCTGTTCAAACCGATTTATCGATGGCGTCGAAAAATATTATTGAGGTCGAAAAGCAAATTCTAGAACTTCGTAAAGACGAAAAAGATTTCTTTGCTCGCTTAGATATGAAATATGTGGCCAACCACAAAAAAATCATCACAAATGTATTCGCATTAATTAAACAAGTTGATGACTCATTACAATCACGAAGTATAGACACTCAACATTTAGATAATTTAGAGCAAAGCTTAACCCAATACCAAAATGTATTTAGTAACATTGTAGAGTTACAAACAGAAATAGGCCTAACCCCAACGTCGGGACTGTATGGACAGTTACGAGAAGCCGTTCATAACGTAGAGCAAGAACTTGCATTAAATAGCCAAGATTCGATTACGGTTATCATGCTGCAGTTACGTCGAAATGAAAAAGATTTTATGCTTCGTCGTGATATGAAGTATGTTAAAACCTTTGATGAAAATATTGATAAATTTGTGCAGACACTTTCAAGTTCTAGTTTGAGCAGTGAACTCGTTCAACAGCTGGAACAGAAAATTAAACAGTACCAAGGTGACTTTAAACTTCTAGTGGCCAAAGAGCAGCAATTTGGCTTAAAGGAAACCGAAGGGAAAATGGAGGATCTGCGTCAAATTATTCAAACAACAGAAGATAATACTCGTCAACTTAATCAGCAAGCCAATGCATATATTGCCGATGCCGAATATCAAAGTATGGTGTTATCTATTATTATCTTTTTAATTATCACCGTAGTACTCGTCGTTGTTACCTTAATGATTATCCGCAGTATTATGGTGCCAGTAGATAATATTACTGCTGTGATTTCGACCATTGAAAAAAATAAAGATTTATCTCTGCGCTGTGATGAATCTGGTCAAGATGAGTTAGCACGGGTGTCGCATCATTTTAACCGTATGTTGCTTTCTTTTCAGGAACTGATTGAGCAAGTTAATGAGTCTGTTGATGCGATGAACGTGTCATGCCATGAATTATCTGACAATGCTTCTTTGGCATCGGAAGGGGTGTTACGCCAACTAAATGAGACCGATATGGTTGCGACGGCGATTACTGAAATGGGCGCGACCATTGACGAAATTGCTAAAAATACTGAATTGGCGGCCACTAAAGCCAGTCAAACTCATGATAATGCTCAATCGGGCCAACAGGGCGTGGAGCTCACCGTACAAAAAATTACCCTGTTAGCGAAACAACTGGTGGATTCTGCCGCGGTGGTTACCGAACTTGAAAAAGACAGTGTAACAATTGGCAGTGTGCTTGATGTGATCCGTGGGATTGCCGATCAAACTAACTTATTGGCATTAAACGCGGCAATCGAAGCGGCAAGAGCGGGTGAACAAGGCCGAGGTTTTGCTGTTGTCGCAGATGAGGTTCGCTCTTTAGCGATGCGGACACAATCTTCAACTGAAGAAATCAGCAGTATTATTTCAATTTTGCAATCTCGTACCCACTCCATTGTTAGCCTTATGCAAGAGAGTCAACAGCAAGGGCGTGAGAGTGCCGAACAGGCTGAAATTGCTGGCCAAGTGTTACGTCAAATTACCGATGACGTAACTAATATCATGGACATGAGTACCCAAATTGCTGCCGCGATTGAGGAACAAAGTATGGTCGCTGCTGAAGTCGGTAAAAACGTGGTGATTATTCGCGATATTGCAGATGAATCTTCACATGCTGCAGAAGAAAATGCCGCGGCATCGGAAGATGTAAGAATCCGCGCTAAAGCCTTAAAAGAAGCGGTAAGCCAATTTAGCGTATAGTGTCGCTATGATCATTAACAGATAAGATGATCGATAAATAAAAATGGCCTAGCATTTCTGCTAGGCCATTTTTTTATGCTCTTGCTAAACATTCAAGTTAATCAAGCAAATGGTTTAGTTGTTACAGTGTGATGGTATTAACACCATCTGGGGTGCCAACCAGCAATACATCGGCGCCGCGATTAGCAAATAATCCATTGGTGACGACACCAACGATGGCATTGATTTTAGTTTCCATCACTTTAGGATCGAGAATTTGCATGTTGTACACATCTAAAATCACGTTGCCGTTATCGGTTACAACACCTTGACGGTAGACCGGATCGCCGCCTAATTTAACTAATTCACGCGCCACATAAGATCGCGCCATAGGGATCACTTCTACTGGCAACGGAAAATCGCCGAGTATAGGCACTTGCTTGGTATTATCCACAATACAAATAAACTTTTTTGCTACAGCAGCGACAATTTTTTCGCGAGTTAAGGCTGCACCGCCACCTTTAATCATGTCCATGCGGTCATTAATTTCATCTGCGCCATCAACATAGACATCAATCAAATCAACACTGTTTAAATCAAATACTTCAATGCCCAGTTCGATGAGTTTTTTTGTCGACGCTTCTGAACTCGATACCGCCCCTTCAATATCATCTTTCATCGTTGCCAGTGCATCAATAAAGTGGTTGACGGTAGATCCGGTACCCACACCAACGATAGTGCCTTGTTTGACATACTGTAGTGCTGCCCAACCTGCTGCTTTTTTCATTTCATCTTGTGTCATAGCAATATTCTCCATTGTAACAATCAAAAAGTGGGATTTAACAATTGAGGCGATTATAACGCAAATTACTCAAGCACCGTTTGTTGCGCATCATAAAAATCAGCATTTTTAAATGCTGAAAGCACTCGTATGTTAATGTCACTCATAAACTTTTTCTCTAACCTTACGTCCATCACATACGCTTTGACTGTGATGGTTTGTAGAAAGTGGCCAAACTCGTGCTCGTTACCTAAGATGACAATAATAGGTTTATTTAAAAAGGTATAAGGTGAGCATTGAGTCGCTTCTCTGGTAAGGGCAATGGCTTTTTGGTGATCAGCATTCATTGGAATTGTAAATTTCACCACCACCATTTCATCTAAGGCGCCACTATTTGAATTGGGTATTGCTGTTCTCAATGCTTCGGCATTGGGGATCATGACAGTGTCATCATTAAAGGTGCGTATCCAAGTCACGCTCCATTCCAGTTTAATGACTTCACCATAATGGCCCGATAAGGTCACCATATCGCCAACCCTATAAGGTGGATTGATCATCATAATCAATCCGGCAATCATATTTTTAGCCGGTTCTTGCGTGGCTAAACCGATCACGATACTAATCGAACCCACTACTGCGAGGATTAAATTTTCGTGCGGTTCGATAATGCCAACAATCGAATAAACGATAACGCATAGCCACACAAATAAACGCATAAAAGGATATGAGCGATTCCATATTAAGCGGTATTTAGGCAAGGCTTTATTGAGTTGCTTTAAGCAAAATTGCAGTAACACCAGTAGCAGCCATGCCATGATGCAAAGCACTAAAATACTAATGATTCGATCAAAGGAAATAATGTCTAAAAATGCTTTTAATGCTTTACGTGAATCGTCCATTTTCACCTCGTTTAATTAAACAGCTTATTGTTGTTGACCAAGTGGGTGGCGATAATTTTGCTTAATGTTGGAGTGATAAAATAGAAATGCTGAGCAAAATCCTGTTGCGAATATTGGGCAATAATCAGCCCTTGGCGAGCTAGGTACTCTAATTGCAAGCTGCTTTGTTCAATACTAAGAGTAAAAATATGCGCATGGGTATTGACTCGTAATCCGCCATGAATATAAATTTCCGCCAATGAAAATAGGTCACTATCATGGCATTGCTGTAATGCTGATGCGTTAATACAACAAATCTCAATACCGCTATTTGAGCTTTTATCTGAGCTAATATCAACCTGATGAGCGAGTGAATACTGCAATAATAGTGTGGCTAATTGAGGGTGTCCTTGGCTGACAGTGAATAGCTGTTTGAGTTGTTCTTTGTAAGGGTTGGTAATATCAACTTGATCTTTTTTGCTGTCTTTATAGGCCTCTTTTGTCGGCATAACATCCTTGCTGATTAAGCCTAAATCAAGCAGGTGTTTTGTTTGAATCGCGGCTAATTCAGTTTCACTGAAATAATCAAGCTCAATAATATGCTTAACAACATGATGAATTTGGTGCTGTGCGCTTAATCGTTGCCATGCAAATTTTTCACAGCTTATGATCCAACAGTGATGTTTACGAGTTTGCATTATGATAGTGGCAAAGGTGACTAAAGCTTGATTGTTGCCTATCATTCGTAACATCAGTTTGTGCATAGCATCAATCAGAATCAGCTGAGGTGGCTGCTTGTTTATAGTAGCTATGGTCTCTGTGATGGTGTCCGGTGGCACAATGCCAAAACAATAACATATATCAGCAATGGCATCATTTTCATTCATTGGCGCTTGGTAAAAACTCATTAGTAGCCATTGAGATGGAAGTGGTTTTGCCTTAGTTTTCGGGACATCTTTTGCGTCTTGAGCAGCAATAGTTTGCAGTAAAGGCAGCAGCTGAGCTAAAAAAGAAGAACCTCCGGCACCACCAGGAGAGACAATGGCACTGATTTCACCATGGTGATTACGCCATTGATCAATTACATCAGATATTTGGCTAAGCTGTTTTTCCCGACCGACAAAATCGTCACAGGTATGATGCTGTTGGTCTAACATCACTTGAGTGATTGGGCCTCTATGAGCTTGAAGCGGACATTGATTCGCTATCGTCTTCAGCGATATTCGTCCTTTCTCAGCATCATCATTCTCTGTTTTAACAGTGTCTTTAGAGGTGAATAAGCTATTAAGCCATGGGTTTAAGCGGCTAAAAAAATGCAAGTTAATGTCCATTTATACTCTCTTTTTGAACGACTTTTTAATCTTAGCATGAAGCCAACAAAAGCGGTATTTGTGCTGAAGTTGTTCTTGTTATACACCTCAACACTGCATATCTCTTTGGCTATTTTGGGGGGGCGAGGGCTGCATTTTGTTATCGATTTACCGTGCCAGATTTAGCTCGCCAGATGTCATATATGGCTTAATGGATATCTTTGGGACTTGAACTACAACAAATCCACTAAAATCTTACTAAAAGTGATTATTTATCTATTGTAGGCCTAATTCTTTATCGTATACTCAATGAACATGGTTACGTTTATTTTTCAAGTGAGAGTTATGAAACTCGGTCATTTTTTTGCCTGCATTTTATTGTGTTCAAATACCGTAATTAGCCAGTCGGTAGTTGCTGAACCTGTGTCTCAAAAACAATTATTACAAGAACTAGCATCTAACAGCGCCATGTTAGTCGACTTAAAAACCAATGAAGTGCTGTACTCCAGTAATCCGCACCAAGCATTACCTATAGCGTCGGTTACTAAACTGATGACAGCCATGGTGACCCTAGATGCAAAATTACCTTTAGATGAAAAAATTTCAGTGAAAATTAGCGACTCACCTGTGATGCGTAATGTGTACTCTCGGGTGCGTTTAGGCAGTGAAGTGAGCCGTGAAACTATGTTGTTAATGACACTAATGTCATCTGAAAATCGAGCTGCAACCTCGCTTGCTCATCATTATCCTGGTGGGTATAAGGCGTTTATTCGTGCTATGAACGATAAAGCAACGGCATTAGGGATGACGCAAACCCATTACGTTGAACCTACCGGGTTATCGGCAGAGAACGTATCGAGTGCTAACGATCTTATTTTACTACTCAAAGCCAGCCAGCAATATCCGTTATTAGGTAAGCTAAGTTCAACTAATAAAAAGCATATTATTTTTCAACATCCGCGTTATGCTCTGGATTTTCAAAATACTAATAAATTAGTTTTTAAAGATAACTGGAATATTGCCCTAACCAAAACCGGTTACACTAATAAAGCGGGCCATTGCTTGGTCATGTTAACCGAAATGGATAAGCGTAAAGTGGCATTTGTTGTATTAGATTCGTTTGGTAAATACACCCATATGGCCGATGCTAATCGCCTTAAAAAATGGCTAGAAACAGGCCGGACAACGCCGATCCCGGCTTCGGCTAAAGCCTATAAAAAGCAACGTCAAATGGCCTTAACTGCTTCAGACAGCTAATTAGGCCCATTTTTATGCCTTACCTTTTCATCGGCAGAGGTTATTAAATTTGCTTTGCGCAAGCTTAAACCTGTAAATATTATTTACAGGTTTTTTTATTTATAAAAATAATAATCATATTAATCAATAAAAAGTACCTTAAAGTACCTATTAAACCATTTTGTACTCGCTGTTCATTACGCTGATTTCGCTCTAAGATACTGGCAATCGTAGTTGTGAGGTATCAAGATGTTAAATATGGATTTTAGTCAGCGAGTGGTGATTAACACTGCCGATCTTGAATGGCAAAATAGTCCCGCAGTGGGCGTATTGCGTAAGCGCTTAGCGCGTGAAGAGGCTGAACGTGGCCATGCAACCAGCATAGTGAAATATCAAGCCGGTGCTAAATTCAACTCACATCCTCATCCGTTAGGGGAAGAGATTTTAGTACTCGACGGAGTATTTTCTGATGAAACCGGAGATTATCCAGCAGGCTCGTATTTGCGTAACCCTGAAGGTTTTGTCCACGCGCCATTTAGCCAGCAAGGTTGTACGCTATTGGTTAAGCTACATCAGTTTCAAACCACTGATTCACAGCAAGTGGCTATCAATACCAAGCAAGCTGAGTGGCTGCCTGGCCATGGCAAATTACGAGTGATGCCGTTACACCAACATGGCACTGAATCGACAGCATTGGTCATGTGGCCCGCGGGAACACATTTTCAACCGCACCGTCATTTTGGTGGCGAAGAAATCTACGTGATTAGCGGAGAGTTTATCGATGAACTTGGGCGTTATCCTGCAGGGACGTGGATCCGCAGTCCGCATCTTAGTCAGCATAATCCGTATGTGGAACAAGATACGGTGATTTTGGTTAAAGTAGGCCACTTGTAATAATCGCTATAAACCCATAAAACGATGGCATTTAGTCGTTACATTCATTATAAAGACTTTACTGATTATTTTAGTAAAGAGTGAATTATGCATGTACCTGATAAGTGGGATATGGGTTCTAGAGAGTTAATACACCAGTTCATTAACCAATATGGTTTTGCGACTCTGGTGTCTACTGATTTAGAGGGCTCACACTTACCTTTACTACTCACGGCCTCTGAGGGCGAAAATGGTACCTTGTATGGCCATTTTGCTCGTAGTAACTCCCATTGGAAACACATAGTAAACACCAAAGTTCTGTGTATTTTCAATGGTCCGCACGCTGATACCAACTTCAACAATTATTTGGCCATTCAGCGGGAATTCAGCACTCTCTAGGCAAGTAATAAGATTGCAGGCATAGTTGTTCTACGTCAAAATTTTATTAAGTAGCATAGAGAGTGCTGAAACCCGCCCTGCGGGAGGCTCTCAGGCTTTCCACTTTTTTGTTGCATTGTTTTATAAGGGAACAACCATTCTTGCAACAATGCGCCGCAAACTGAAAAACCTGAGCGACTCTGAAAGGTCACATAATTGTTGGAATTGGTATTATCTCACCCACTTGGTATGACTCATATCCAGCTGTTCCGACTTGGAATTACAGCGTAGTACATGCAAAAGGCATTATTGAATTAACTGATGATACCACCACCGCACACGTACTCGAATCGACCATCCAACAATATGAACCTTCATTGCTAGAAAGTGGTGGTTTTATTGCCGATGATTACCAACAAAAATTAGCCAAGGGCATTGTTGGTTTTAAGATCGTCATCGATGAGTTACAAGGCAAACAAAAATTAGGCCAGCACCGTAACCAAAGCGATCAACAAGGTGTGGTTAAAGGATTATCACGGTCAAATAGAGCTGATGAAAAACAGCTATTAACTTATATGATGAACAATAACATAGGATTAGGTAATAAATAGGTGGTTCAATGGCGAAAATGTCGTTAGGATTAGCCTAAACAATCCTACCAATTCAGTCTGTTACATTCAATTACAGCATCACTCTTTAAGGACAAAAAGTGCATAGCGATGTTTCTTTAGCGCGGTTTAAGCAATTTCCAAGGTTAATGTGGATATTGCTATTTGGCTCGTTTATTACCCGTGGCAGCTATTTCATGGTGTGGCCATTTCTGGCTGTTATCTTGTATGAAAAATTTGCCTTAACTGCCACTGAAGTCGGTTTAGTGTTGTCGAGCGCGGCGATTATTTCGGTATTCACTAGCTTTATTGGCAGTGCATTGTCTGACCGAATTGGTCGCCAAATGCTCATGTACCTCACGGGTGTGCTCTATATCATCTCGTTTTCATTACTGGCACAAGTTGATTCAGTTAAAGGCTATGTGGTGGTGATGACATTGTGCTCTATTGCTACCTCGTTATGGCGACCTCTTACCTCTGCCACCATTGGTGACATTATTGATGATCCCCAAACCCGTGAATTGGCAATGCAATCACTGTATTTTGTCGTCAATGTGGGTTGTGCTGTCGGGCCTATGTTAGGTATTTGGTTAGGCTTAACCGGTAAACAATCGAGCTTTTATATTACTGCAGCGGCTTTTGCTGCTTTATTAGGGTTACTGTTTTGGGGATTTAGACATCAAACACGGCAAACTAGCCCATCAATAACCGAACAGGTGCCTGATGGGCTTATTCCCACCATGGGCGATGCAACATCAGCGGTTAAGCGAAAGCCTGCGGTGATGAGCCGCAAGCAAATAGTGGCGATTTTATTGCAAGACAAATTGCTTCAATGTCTTATTGTGGCGAATATTTTGTGTATGTTCATTTATGCTCAAATGGACAGTTCGCTTATTCAATATCTTACCCGAGCGAATGCGCCTAATTTACTAACGCTAATTTCTGCAATGATTTTTACCAATGCCTTGGTGATCATATCAACTCAATTTTTACTATTAAAATTAATGGCCGGCTCCAGTTTAATTCATCGGATCCAGTTCGGATTGATCCTGTTGATGTGTTCACAAGTGTGGTTAGCCTATAACCCGATTGATTTATTTTGGGGCTGGATTGGCGCCATTATTATCATGAGTTTAGCCGAAACCATTTTGTTCCCTACGATGAATGTGCATATTGATCGACTTGCGCCTAAACATTTGCGAGGAGCCTACTTTGGTGCGGCATCATTTTATGAAATTGGTTTCGCGTTTGCGCCATTGGGCGGCGGGATTATTCTGGATCATCTTGGAGGATATTGGTTATTTATTATCGGTGCCATCTTGTCGCTAGTAGTGATTTATTTATACAGTATTTTGGATAAGCTACCGAGGCCTAATTTTGCTGCAATAGAGTTGAGCTAAAGGTCAAGCTCTTTGATGGTCAGTTACCATTAAGGCTTTTTCACTATAGTAAGTGGCGCTATTTTGCTATTGTTTTGCGTAATCTGATGTGGATGAGTTAACTTTTATTGTATTAAGGGAAGGGCGTATTTTATGGCTGTAACACAGATTAGTGAATTTATATCCTCTTTAACTGAGCGAGCGGAGACCGTGAGCTTTGAAGAGTCTATGGCATTGATCGATAGCCATTATGATTTTAGTCCAAGTGCATTTAAAAATGGTGATCTGCTCAATGAGGCAGGGCAGAATTCAGGTTCTTGTAAGATATTGGCATTTGGACAAATTCATCAATTATCTAAGCCGCAAACCTTGGCAATGTTCGGCCAACATTATCGAGATGTTTTGGCCACGCCACAGGGCTCTGATCATCAAAATATCCGTCAGTTCATGAAACACGGTTGGGATGGGGTATTATTTTCGCAATTGGCGTTGGAACTGAAGTCCTCATAATACCAAATCACTCATACGCTAACTCGATTAGTGTCGACAATAGTATTGAATACGGCTATCTTTGCACACATAGTAACCGTATCAATAATATTATTTGGTTTTTTTTAACGGTAAGGCATTATCGCTCGTTCAGCTAGATGGCGAGCGCCTATTGAATCGCAAAGGAATCCATTTTATGAATCGTCATATACTACCACTTATTATGTTAAGCACTTTAATGGTGTTTTCCACAAGCCATAGTGTTGCTAAAGATCAAGACAATAATGGCAAGCACAAATCTGAAAAGCATCATAAAAAGCATGACAAGGGTCATGATACCCAAGAGTCTTACCAGACTTATTTTAGTAATGACCGTCAGGTAATTATTAATAATTACTACTATACCAGCCGTGATGCCAAGCATTGTCCACCAGGGTTAGCCAAGAAACACAATCGCTGCGAACCACCGGGCAGTGTTAAACAATGGCGTAAAGGCCAAGCGCTGCCTGCGGATGTTGTTTATTATGATGTGCCTTCTGCGCTAACCGTCCAGCTAGGACGGACACCTGAAGGACAGAAAATTGTTCGTGTGGGGACTGATTTACTATTGATCAGTGTTGGTACTGGTATGGTGATAGATGCAATACAAGATCTTAATGATGTGTTGTAGGGAGTTGCTATAACACTTGATTAGGATAAAGCTATTACAAGGCTTTTAGTGCCTTGCTTAATACACGGGTTTATCCCAAAAAGTGTTAATGTTTATCGCCTCCCCGCTCAAGCCAACTGTTATCTGCATTGCAATAAAAAGCCGACCCTAGGTCGGCTTTTGTTTAAGCTGATATGCTACACATGTTTAATCATGTTCGAATATCACTTCCTTTAAATCACTGATCGTATTCAAGGTTAAATCGCCTGGTTGAGGACTCCAAGTCACTCGCAGGTAGTTAGCTAAGTCTCTTAGCTGCTCATCGGTAAATTTATCAGCATAGCCTGGCATGGCATAAAAGCTGGTGGTAGTGTTGTAATGTTGGCTTTTAATTCCCTTTAACATCACCGCGACTATGTTGTGGGGGCTGGCTTTATCTAAAGTGGCATTTCCTGCCATGGCAGGGGCCACATTAGGTCGACCTTCACCACTTTGACCATGACAACCGGCGCAATATCCCATGTAGAGATCATACCCAGGTAATTTACGCTGATGGCCGTTAAAGGTGAGCGCTTTCGCGGCTATCTTCTTATCGGTATCGAGTAAGTAACTGCTTACTGCGAACATATCATCGTCAGTTAAGTGGCTAAAGCTGTGGTAGACCACAGGATACATGCCACCAAATACTGTGCCTTTTCGAGAATAGCCCTCAGTAAACAGTGACTTTAAATCATCATGAGTCCAGTTTTGGCGATTCAGTTCGGCTGGAGTAATATTCGATGCTTCAAGCCCTTCGATAATTGCACCTTGAAAGTGTTTGTCTTGCTCCATGGCAAATAAGCTGTCTCTTGGAGTATGACATTCAGCACAATGGCCCAAAGCATTGACTAAATAGTTACCGCGGTTCCAACGTTCACTCTTATCTTTCTTAGGGGTAAACTTTTTTGCATCATGGGCGACTAAATTCCATGCCTTAAGGCCAAAGCGGACGTTAAAAGGGAAGTAGACATCATTGTCGAGATTAGCTTGTTTAATGGGTTTGGTGCCCATCAAATAAGCATAAATCGCTTGGGTATCTTCATCGGTTAACAGGCTGTAAGACGTATAAGGCATCGCAGGATATAGATTACCGTTTATGCCGACACCATGATGCATAGCATCAAAAAAATCTTCGTAGCTGTATTTACCGATACCTGTTTCTTTGTCTGAGGTGATATTGGTTGAGTACACAGCGCCAAATGGCGTTTCGAACGGTAAACCACCGGCTAATTCGCGGCCACCCACTGCGGTATGGCAAGCCACACAGTCACCTATCTTCATCAGATAAGCACCGCGTTCGATGTCACCACTATTATTGACATGCTCATCGGCCGCGCTACAAGAACTGGCGAACACGCTTAGACCTATGGTCAATAATAAATTTTGACCTAGTTTACCAACCTTTATAAGGCGGGCGGTATATTGTTGGTCGCATGGTTTCATGAGAGTGTTAACCCCTTTGTTTTGAGGATTAAATCTTTCATCGCCGCATAGTATTTAACGTAGCCAGTACAGCGACATACGTGCTCAGCTAAAGCCTCTTCTATCACTTGCTCCACTTTATCTTTGGCGATAGGTTTACGTTCCAGTCGTTCTATCAGTGCCGTCGATTCATTAACAAATCCTGATGTACACCAACCGCATTGAAACGAGAAATGTTCCAAGAAAGTTTGTTGTACTGGGCTCAGTGTAGTGATTTCGCCTTGATCATTTTGCTTGGCATGGCCTTCAATGGTACGAATATGTTTGCCATTAAACCGCTCGACGCCGTTGATACAAGTGCGGACAACTTCACTCATGCCTTGGTCGTCATCGACGATGACAGTGCAGGCATGACAGACGCCAACGCCGCAACCAAACTTAGTGCCAGTGAGATTTAAATACTCATGTAAAAATTCAATCATCATGGTGCCATCGCCGACATCAATCGGGCCAACAGCTTGGTTATTTATGGTTAACTTTATTGACTGGCTCATGCCATGGCCTCCTTGATTTTTTTCGCTGTCATAGGCAGATCGTAAAAGCGCACTTGAGTCGCCTGATAAACAGCTTCAACCAGTGCGGAAACGACAGGTATCATCACTACTTCGGCAATACCACGGCTTGGATCTGTTTCAGACAATTGCGGTAAAATAGTATGTCGCTGACTCCAAACGCCAACATGCCTTGCTAGCGGTACCTTATAGCGATTGAGGTTCCACGTACCGTTACCGGCTCCTGCTTCAAATGGCGGTAATTCTTCATGTAGAGCATGGCCAATTCCCATGGCAAGACCGCCTTGAATTTGCCCCTCAACTAATTCGTTCACAATCACTTTACCGGCTTCTAACCAAGTGTGAGAACTCAGTAATGTGACTTCACCATTGCCTTCATTTACTGCCACTTCGACTAAGGTTGCGCACGGAGCATAATAAGTCACCATGGCATTATTCAGCTCAGCTTTGGGGTAGCGCATAGCTTGGCGATCGATTAAGTGATAACCGTTAGAGTTCATGCGAGCGATACGAGCAGCACTGCCATGATATTTATCACCTTTTCCGTATTGCAATGCTAAGGCATCTAGCGCGATACGCTCCTTGGTACCGAAAATCTCAAAATCCGCTTCGGCCCACGCCCAGCGGTTAAAGGCATGACCCATTACGCCAACCACTAAACCCAAATCATGGGCGCGTTTAGCCAAGATATCGATTGAAAGCGGAGGGAAGCCCAATGCAGTTAGCTTGCCGCCAGTCCAACGGCCATCGCGGGGGTCATTGAGATTGGTTGCACCCATTGGCGTATTGAAATACAACTCGTTCCAAATAGACACGGCAGCGGGCCACAGTCCGTGACGATAAATAATATCGGCGGCAATACGGGTAACATGGCTTTGATAATACGCCGACATCGATGCCGATGATGCCATGGCTTTAACCGGTGTCCAGCGAGGGTTAGCGGCCATTTCATCTTGGCGTTGTTGTGAAATAATATAAGGATTGTCGGTTTGTACTAATTGCATCGCATCCCAAATATCGATTTCGGCCAGTTTCACCTCATCGGCAAAATTCCCTAGCGATTCACTCACCACTACAGCTTGAGAGGTTTGCGTGCCAGTACCCATTTCGATAAAGCCAATATCCAAGCTTATTTTACCGTCTTTAGACAATTGAATCGCAGCGCTGGGAGCCGCGGCGCCTGTACCATAGTCTTTAGTGGCAATACCAAAACCAACGCCATAGCGCATGCCAGGGTGTTTCGCTTCATAGTCTTTTTTATTGATTACGCGTTGTTGCCACACGGTATCTTGTTCGGCCATGTCGAGCATTTCACGATAGCGCAGGGTGCCATTAGGTATTGCACCTTGGGTATTACGTTGCCCCGAAACCATCACATTAGCCGCTCGTAACTTAAACGGATCGACCTCTAGCTCAGCTGATATCTCATGGATCATACTTTCCATTGCGGTCATCGATTGCAATGTGCCATAACCCCGCATCGAACCCGCATCAGGATTACGCGATGCATAAGCGGTGGCGACAATGTCATTACGCGGCGTGTAGTAAATGCTTTGCATTGCTGTCGCGCCAACCGAGGTTACAGATGGGCTGAAGTTTTCACGTCCACCGCCATCAACCGTCATCTGTGAAGTTAATGCTTGAATTTTTAGGGTCGCTTTATCGACAGCTAAGCGGCTTTTCATGGTAAACGGATGGCGCTTTAGACCTGATTGAAATTGCTCAAATCTGTCGTTGGCTATACTTACTGGCCCCTTGGCATAAATGGTTGCTAGTACACCATAGTAAGGAAATATCGAATGATCTTTCGCGCCAAAACCGCCACCAATATAAGGCGAGTGCACCACGAGATTATTCACTTTACCCGCTAATGGCCCCGACGACAGCATGTGTACGGCCATCTCTTGGAAGTCTTGTGGCGATTGTGCAGTAATCACGGTATGGAATGTTTGGCTATTGGCATCAAACCAACCATTGAAGGCCTCTGGTTCCATCATCATAGGATCGATGATTTGAGTGCGATATTCTCGCTCTAATACTTGCCATTGCTGACTCGTTTTAGCACTTTCAATTTGTTTATCTATTTCGCCAGCATAAAATAGACCGCGCTCAGACACTGAGCCTTGGGAATTTGCATCACCTGACCATTCGGGTTTGTAGTTTTTAATATTGGGAAAAAACAACCCATCGTGCAGTGGGCTGTATGTATCCTCACTGGCACCATCTTCACCTTCTACCCGAATAATACGCCAATTGGCATAAGGGTTTTTAGTCTCGGATACAAAAGGCGTTTCTTCACCATAGCGCAACAAAGCCTTGTCAAATTGCAGTAAAGATTTAGCTTGTTTAAAGGCATGAAAACTGTCGAATAATAAAATCGCTACTGCATGCCCCAGATAATCTGCGGTCTGTCCCTCGGCCAGCAACATATTATCACCGTAAAAGTCAGGCAACTTAACCTTGTCGCGGGCAAGATCTGCCGCAGTGATCACCTTGTAGGGTTTAGCCGAAGCGGGGAGATGGTCGAGCGAGAAGCCTTGATAAACATGGGCTGCATCAGTGGCTCGCAGGATAAAAGCATAGCCTTGCTGTTTTGGCCAGCCTGCCATATCCATTGCGCGGTAGTCGCGGCCATAGACTTTTTGGCCAGTAACTTTGGCAATACCGTCGTTACGAAATTTGGGAGTAGATTGCCCGTTAGTCTGAGTTTGCCATTGTGCCGCTAGTTCTGGAGAAATAATCGACGCATTGGCTCGACTCATTTCCCACAGTAAAGGCGCTGAATAAACAGCGACGCCACCAATCACGCATTGTTTGATAAAGGTCCGTCTCGACGCATTAGATACATCCATATCTCACCTCTGAAATTTTAATAGTAAAATCAGGCTCTAATGTAATATGCGCCTGATAAGCTTTTTCCTTGATGGTAATTTTCACTGTTAAATAATGTTGATTATCAACATAACGTATAACCAAGTTAGCACGATAAAATTGCAAATAACAATTGCAAACCGCTTTGCTAATGGGCAGTACATCAGCCATCTTTTAGGCCAAGTGATAATACTAAATAGAACATAATCATATAGTTGTAGACATATACTATGTGCAGCGCTATCTTAAGCCTACTACAAGGATCAACCTTAAGCGCTTAATCTTGGCGATTAATGGCAAATGGCATCAGGATGATGTGTCACGTAGCGCTTACGACACCACAATGACTTTCTTAGCAATCCATTTTCAACATGTTGATAATTAATATATCTTTAGCCTAATTCACCTAGATTATCTCTGTGTTTTTAAGTGAGTTAGCCGGTTATTGTAGCTTGCTAAGCGGTGCTGAGATTAACAACAGAATGATAAACTTGATGGCATTGAGTGAAATACAAGTCGATAAGCTTACCACAGAGTTGCTTTATGGTTAATTACTACCATTAATTGATAGATTCAAAAGGGGATCTATTTAGTTGCTAGGAATGAAATGCATTTACCCACGCTGATTGTCATTACTTTACTCACCAATTTGTTGATTGGTTTTTACCTGTCGATACTTTATCGACGCAGACCTAAAGACAAGTGTTTTAAATATTGGGCGCTATCATGTGGCTGCTTTGTGTTTGGCATTTCAGCCTCGGTCTCTAGAGGATATGACGTTCCGGCATTTTTTAGTTTTTTTGTTGCTGATTTCTTCCTCATTATCACAGCTGTATTAGTCTTACTTGGGTTAATACGCTTTTCACGATTTCGTTTCACTAAAGCTAAACGCCAGCGTAGTATCGCCATTCTCTGTTTAATGACTTTGGCACTATTCTTTAGCTATCATAATCCGGCGTTAGTTACCCTAGTTGGTTCCTTGAGTGTTGCAATGCTATTTATTGCCGGTGCCTGGCTTATTAGGCGTTCAGTATTTAATGAACCTATCTACACAGGAACACTGCAGTTCATTTTTATTTTGCACAGTGTCGTTTTGATAGTTCAAGCCGCACTCGTTTGTTTTCATTGGGATAACATCAATTACAGTGGTTTGCCTGAACAGGCCATATACACTCTGCTTAGCCACGTTACATTGACAACACTTACAGCTTTATTATTGCCTTGGTTGTCATTTTTAAAACTGGAACGGAGTCTTACTATCAAGTCACAACGGGATGGTTTGACTAAGCTGGCTAATCGCACATTCTTTTTCAGCCAGGTTGAACGTCATTGGCTGCAATACCCGCAGGTAAAGGTCGTGTTGATGATGATTGATATTGATCATTTTAAGGAGATCAACGATAAATTCGGCCATCACGTTGGCGATATAGCCCTTAAAGCGGTAGCTGATATTATGTCTAAAGGACTCAGAAGCCACGATCTTATCGGTCGTATTGGTGGTGAAGAGTTTGCTGTTATCTTATACAACATTGAGTTAGATGTAGCGCAGCAAATTGCTAACCGTCTGTGTAATCAAGTCATGAAGCAAATGGCTGTTATCGATGGCCATAATATTAATCTGACCATCAGTATCGGTATGGTGCAAGTTTTGCCAGCCCGTAATCAGATCCATGGCGCTTTTAAAGTTGCCGATGAGGCGTTATATCACAGTAAACACAGTGGCCGAAATACGGTTACCTTAGGTCAACTTACTGAGGTATCAAGCTAATAGAGGCCCGATGTTTTCGCTGTCCTCAACTTAGTCATGGCGCTTAATTAACGTTTAACAGCAAATGACATGATTGATGGGTACCCTGTTGCAAAGCCATTGTTAAACTAACAAAGAGATTGAGATATTAACCAATGCCTCAATCTCTTTGTGTATAAAACGTAGAAATAGAATTAACTAACATTAAGCATTAAGTATTAAGTATTGAGTTGATTGGCAAACTGACCAACGGCATTAACAACCTTTTGTGCCCCATCTTGAATTTCTGACATTACCTCTCCAGATTGGGTAGACAGAGTTAATCCTTGTAGTGCTTGTTTTTTTCCCGCCTCAATCATGCTAACGGCATTTTCAGTGAGTTTTTTGTTTTTAGACACTACCTCAACGATTTCTTCGGTAGCCTTGCTGGTGCGGGATGCCAGCTGTCTAACTTCATCGGCAACCACTGCAAAACCTCGGCCTTGTTCGCCAGCGCGAGCCGCCTCAATCGCGGCATTTAATGCCAGTAGATTCGTTTGGTCGGCGATACCACTGATACTTTTCACCAGTGCCCCAATCATTTGCGACTGTTTGTCTAAATCTTCAATTCCTTGGGCTGCAGCGTTCATTTGTAACGCTAACTTGTTCATGACCTCAACCATCTCTAACAACACTTTATTACCTCTTTGTGCTGTAATATCGGTTTGTTGAGAGGTGCTGTAAGCGATATCGGCCGCTTCTGATATTGCCTGTTCACGGTTGACTTGGTCTGTAATGACAGTCGCAAATTTAACCACTTTATACAGTTTATTATAGCTGTCGAAAATCGGGTTGTAGGAGGCTTCTAACCAAACAACTCTGCCATAGCTATCAACACGTTTAAAGCGATCAGCAACAAAATTTCCGTTACGAAGTTTTTCCCAAAAATGTTGATATTCGGTGGAGTTATGCTCCTGCGGTTCACAGAAAATTTTGTGATGCTTACCGACAAGTTGGTTTTTTTTGTAGCCCATGGCATTTAAAAAATTATCATTTGCTGTTAGCACAGTACCATTTAAATCAAACTCAATAACCGCAGTAGAGCGTTGTAAAGCTTGGATTAAATCCTCATGCTCTTTTGAGGTTTCAATCGTGCGGGTAAGATCATTGGCGTATATCGAGAAATATTTTACTTCTCCGCTGCTCTTTTTTACCGGCTGTAAAATTGCCCTTAGCCAAGCCTCTTCACCATTACCTTTAACGATTTGCAGTGCGCCAGCCCAGTGTTGCGATTGTTTTACAGCAGTACACATTGACTTGTAATGAGCTGTTCCTCTGGCACGTTGGGGCACCATATCAATTAACTGTTGTCCAATAGGAGAGTGTTGTTGAAACAACATGTCATTAATAAAGTGTTGATTTATTTCAGTTACTTTTCCATCAGCAGCTAGTGTCATTACTAACATCTCACTATCGAGACTTTTTCTGACTTGCTGCATGGAAAACAATTCTTCTTTCAATTGTTCATTTTCTTGCTTTAAGCGACTATTAAACATCAACATATAGATTTCCAATAAGAGTTATTAATTAAGTTATTGAGATGAATTAGCTTAATAGGTGGGTTTTTATGTGTACTGATACGTAATAATTAACGCAATAGATCATTTTGGTATCAAAACTGTAGACCAAGTATATTAATATTTCCTCATGCAAAAGTCAGTATTTTAATGATTATTTAACTTAGTGACGATAAATCATCTTATTACTGTTAATTCACCTTACTGGTTTTTTTTGAGCCGTAATTCCGTTTTGTCTTTGGGCAAGGTATCAACAGTTTACGATCGCAAGCTTGACCTTGCTTTGCCAGGTTAGGCAGCATTTAATCCCCTGAATAGACGTGGTTTAATCGCTGCACATGCTGGTTCCGTGGCTTGTTCGAAACTGTCCTCAATGTTACTTTCAGGCTCAATTCTCCCATCGCAATGATTTGATCATTCCTAATGTCTCTATGTCTCATTTACTTAACTCTATGCTTGAGCTAAACCTTAGCTTCGTTAACACTATGTAAAGCGTTAGCTTGGTCCTGACATCACAATAGCGTCATTATGTTGAGTAATATTAATGAAACCAATAATTTGTAGCAGTGCATTAGAGGCCGTTTCATTTATTGAAAATGGTGAAACCTTATGGACTCACTCTATGGGGGCAACCCCCATATTACTGCTCGATGCGTTAGCCAAACATGCGTTAACAAAGCATGGTTTAACATTATTGCAGTTACATACCGAGGGGGCAGAGTCGCTAAGTGATCCCCGTTTAAAGGATCATATTCGCCATCGTTGCTTCTTTGCTGGATCACCCACGCGGTCGTTGCTACAAGGAGGTGATGCCGATTATGTGCCTATTTTTCTTTCTGAAGTGCCTAAATTGTTTCGTTCTGGCGAGCAGCACATCGATACTGCCATTATCCAAGTGTCTCCACCGGATAAACACGGTATCTGTTCTTTAGGCATATCGGTCGAGGCAACGCTAGCGGCTTGCCAAATGGCGGGTAAAATCATTGCTCATATTAATCCTATGATGCCTCGTACTCATGGTGATGGCTTTATTCATTATAATAAGCTGGCCGCTGTGTATGAGGAGAGCATGCCGTTACCACAACATTTATTCGCTCCAAGCGATGCAATCAGCCTGGCCATCGGCCAACATGTGGCAAAACTGGTAGGTGATGGTGCTTGCTTACAGATGGGCATAGGTGCGATCCCTGATGCTGTGCTGGCATGTTTAACCGCACATAAAGATTTGGGCGTACACACAGAGCTTTTCTCTGATGGAGTGCTTAATCTGATTGAACTTGGAGTGATAAACAATAGTCGTAAGAAAGTTCATCCCGGCAAGACTGTGACAGGCTTTGCATTGGGTAGCCAACGACTTTATGATTTTGTAGATGACAACCCTTCGGTAATATTCATGGATATTGAGCAGGTTAATGACACGGCTATTATCCGTAAAAACCCCAATGTGATGGCAATAAACTCAGCGTTACAGGTCGATATTTCAGGCCAAGTGTGTGCTGATTCATTAGGGACACAAATTTATTCAGGCGTAGGCGGCCAGATGGACTTTATCCGAGGGGCAGGGTTATCTGAAGGAGGCCGATCTGTCATTGCATTACCCAGCACAGCAGCTAATGGCACTGTGTCACGAATTAGCACAGTATTATCGCCAGGGGCTGGCGTAGTAACCACTCGTGCGCATGTGCATTATATTGTCACCGAGTATGGAACCGCTTATTTACGCGGTAAATCGTTACGCGAGCGAGCCCGAGCACTGATTGATAT
>Ga0208814_1000372_pt1 | contig 29773 bp, 38 predicted proteins | sample MalvirAntarct_55_FD_184253 | JGI IMG/M metagenome (GOLD analysis project Ga0208814, IMG submission 184253) | Marine viral communities from the Global Malaspina Expedition - Malaspina viral metaG Antarct_55 (SPAdes) (version 2) | ecosystem: Environmental > Aquatic > Marine > Oceanic | place...
GCCCACACCTCTTTGATCTTCCACTTCTCAACAACAGGGTTGCCCTCATCGTCGATGTCGATAACAACATGGGCGACGGTCTTCATAACCTTGCCGATCCTGTATCCACAGTCGCCGCCTGCGGTCCCGTTATATACCCAGATCTTGTCTGGATACTCTGGATTCCAGTCCCAATTGAAATCTTCCTCGGTCCTCTTTTCCCACTCAAAGTCGTTCTTGAACTCGGCCTCAACAAACCTGCCCATCACGGTCTCACTTTCAAACGGTGCCCAACCCATAACTATCTCCTCTCAATTCCTCAGTACATGTACATTATAAGCTATATCGTGTCGATGTGCAATTTTTGGCACCCCCATGTTTAGTACAGATATGCATAAAAAAGTACATGAGTATAACTATTCATTCTAAGTGTTGTGTGTAATTATGTGTACAACGACACGATATGTGCTATTATATACATGTGGTGAGGGAAAATTGATAGGAGAGTTGAGATGGTTGTTAGTGTTCAGAGCGTGGTCGGTAGGAGGGGCGAGATGCCAGTGGGCGTTGAGAACAAGATGATCATGGCGATACTTGCAATTGGCCTGATAACTTCTGTTTTGGTTTTGGTTTAAGGAGATGATGATGGATTTACCTATGACTGTTTATAAGAATAAGACTGAAAATACTTTCGTCTACTACTACAACCGAACCAAGGATGTGTTCGTTGACAAGATGGAGTTCTTGGAGCTCAACGGTGATGTGGACTGCGTTGTTGTCGATGACACCCTGACCGCACAAGAAGTTGATGAAGTGTTCGGCGATATCTACGGTCGAGAAAAATATGTTTACTACAAAGAGGGAGATAAGAGATGAAAGTACCAAGAGAATATTGGATACCCAAGGGCGCTGTCGAGGTTAATTTAGAAGGCGCAAACTGTGTTGTTTATACATACTTTAACAATGGCCACTGCGCCATGAGCTTCCACGGCAAAAAATCAGCAGCAACCGACAGGTATAAGTTTGCCACTGTCGAGAAGCGTGATGCTTGGGCGGCAGATACTTTGGCCAATGCCAAGGCTTGGGAAGTTAGAAAGGCCGAGGACAAAGCCAAGAGGGCGGCTGACAAGAAAGAGGCTATGGCCAAAGCAGTTGTTGGTGACATTTATTACTGCTCTTGGGGTTACGATCAGACCAACATTGATTTTTACGAGATAGTTGCTAAGAAGGGCGTCAACATTGAGATCCGTAAAGTATCCAAGATATTGGACCGATCAGAGCGTGGCGCCGATTATGTGTGTGCCAAGAGGGGTTCATACATCGGTGAGAAAGTTATCAAGAAAAGATTCAATGGTAGCGGCAACATCACTATGAATTCATACAGTAGCGCTTACCCTTGGACTGGAACACCAAAATATGAGACCGCTTCGGGGTACGGTCACTAGAGGTCCTCAAACATGTGGATTGCACGCTTTTTATCGTGCAGCCACAACACCAGCAAATATCTGTCACCAGACTCCACAGGAAGCCCCCTGTGGAGATTTGTAAATGAAGGGAATATCAGTGCATGTCCAGACGGCAATGGCTTTAAAACGCCATGGTTGTGGAATTCTGTGCCACCACCAATGTAGTCGCCGGTGTTCAGTGGAATAACCACAGAGATATCGGATGACTCGTCGTGATGCCAAGCTCCCGCTTTCTTGTCTTTTGGGTTGTAGTTGGCGATTTGTATAGTCGAAATGTCAAAGCAATCGCGCTGATAGAGGCTTAAAAACAAGGGATTTAGGATCGTCTGAACAACAAACCACATTCTTTCGTATAGCTGCGGAACGTGGTCCCTTAGAATAATTTCGGGTATCTGACGGAGTTGGTCCTCCCCATCGTTCACCTTAAAGCCTACGTGCTTCTCCATTTCTTTTATCTCTTCTACCAGCATCTTGCACCAAGCACGCCTAAAGAGGGGAACAGTGTAAATGTCTGGAAATGGATTTTTGCACATTCTGGATGCGGGGGTTTTCCCAAGGCTCTCCGTACCTTCGCTGACTCGATATTTTGCGATATCTGGAATGGATTCCTCAACCGCTTTATACAAAGGTTGATTAATAAACCAGTTCGATTTGATGCTGAGCATGTAGTTTTTTAGGTTATATTTCATAGTTGTAAATTGTTGCACAAATCTATACCATGTACAAACTTATATGAGATAAAGAGCACATAAAAATGATTGATATTGAGTTAGGCGCAACAGAAAAAAGCCACCCCGACCGTCAGCGGAAAAGCTTGGCGGTGGATCAGCACACATATGACCTTCTGGCCGAGATATGTTTTGACCAACGGCGGTCAAAAATTGATCAGTTAAAGATGTTAATCGAGCATGAGCACGATAAATTGTTTCTGCCTCGGAACGTCTCTCGATGATTGGCTTTGCGAAGAAAAAAACTTTACCACAATCCTACAAGCCTGTGCTTGAGGGTGGCGAGGTTATTGATCTTTTTGCTCGGCTTACACTGTATCAGCAAGCGGCATTAATGCGACTACTAAGCAGAAACACCGTGCTGAACGTCAATGGCGAGCAATATATGGGTTATGAGTTTGATTACGAGGTAGAGGGCGCTGTTATATCCGTCTCTCAGTCCGTAGAAGAATCAGATTAACCCAGCAATACCCCCGCCTGTTTGGAGCCTAGAAGCCAACTCCCTATCTGCGTCATTAGGCAGGATAGTTGGGGAAATACCCGACTGCCCAGAAAAAGATCCAGACCCCATAGATGGCAACGGCTCAAACATTGGAGCCCCAACGTCAGGCATATCGATAGATTGCATCTGCGCCATCAAGTCTTCCTTGCTAGGCAAAACCTTGTCCGCCGTAGACTTTGGGACCGACTGCCGAAATGCAGCTTCATTGTTAACTGGTATTCCTTCGGTTGGCGATTTTTTTAGCGTCTCTGTGTCCTGCCACTCGATTGGCTCAATGGCGTCTTGGCTTAACCCCTGAATAACGGCGCGAACCTCATCTCGAATGTCTGGATTGACCGCATATATTTGCCCCAACCGCCTAATGTGCTGGCCAAAAGATTGTGGATTGTATGCCGCCTTCTCCACGCCTTCTGCAAGCCAGTTAACAAACGCCTTGTTTGTCATTAGTTTTGCGGATGCATATGGTGCAATCAAACCTGCAAATCCGAACTCGAATCCTTCTCCGGCCAAGCCAGCGCCGGTGGCGGCAGCGAGGGGCCCAAATGTCCCCATTGCAGTCAACAACCTTGCTGTGCCGGAAGGGTTTGACATTTCACTGGCTGACTTTCCAACCCTCTCTATGATTTTGGCTAGGTTGTCTAGCGCGGGGGCTAATTTCTCATATTCTGTGCCGCCAAAAAGAGCCTCTCTGGATTCTTTTGAAAGGGTGTTCCACCTATTAGTAAAGGTGCTCGGAGAAAACCCAGCATCGGATATAGTTTCGACGCCTTCCTTGAGGGCTTGCTCACCCATCTCGGAAACCCCAGCAGATCCGGCGTTGGGCATACCCATCTTTCCAAGCATGTACCCAGACAGGACATTAAATTCTTCGGGGGTAAACTGCCTGCGCATCTTCTCTATGCGCTCTGCCCCTTCTTTGGTACCGCCCAGAACCAGACGCAGGGCTCCAGTCGCCTCTTCCTCCCCAGACTTAATAACCTTATCTATAAAGGCTATGTCGCCGCCCTTGCGCATACTATTTTTTACGAAAGCGTTTGCCGCCTCGAACTTGTCTAAAATGTTTTGCTGTGCTTTTTTGCCTGCCGTTCCGCCAAAAAGATCCATCTGGGCGCTGCCTGCACTCTTAACCAGATTGTCTAGGTCACTAGTGACAAACCCAATAAGCTCTTTGACCTTTTTCTCAGAAGCATTGAGTGCGCCCTGAGACTCGGCTTTGCGCACCGTAGCCAGTAAACTAGTGCGAAAGCTTTTTAGTTCGTTGTACCCAAGTTTTCCTTCTCCGGCATCTCGCAAAACTTTTGCAGCGAGCTCCAGTGCAGGATCAACGTCGGGGCTTCCGGTGGCTGTTTTGCTGGCCGCAAAATATTTATCGACAAACGCCTTGGTAGAGGGCGCGGCAGACTTTACGTCTCCAACCAGTTCGCCGATTTCATTGTACATTGCAGTAACTTTCTCGTCGTAACGAGATCTTGCTGCCTGTGCTGCATCCATTGTTCTGTATGCTGCATCAGAGGTTGTTCTTGCGCCGCCGTACTGTTGTGCCAGTCTTGCGGCCTCTTGTTTAATTTGTAACAGCGTTAGATCGGCGTTTTCTTTCATAGTGGTAACCGATGTGGGCACCGAAGCAAGCATTCGCTCAAAAAGGTTAGCCAGAGGGCTTCCTGTAATCTGTCCTACGGTGGGATTTGTTATCCCAAGGCTCTGCATCTTCTGTAGCGTCTCTTTAGCCGCCTTAGACATTGTTCTTGTCACAAACCTTACTGGCGCACCAACGCCAAATTTTACGCCTTGAAACACCTTTGAGGCTACGGGACCGGCCGCCGCGTTAAAAGCTGCCGTAGTTGCAAAGTCAGAAAGCCTGTCCCCAGCCCCTCGATTATCTTCGGTCTCCCCAAAATAATCCAAGATGGCAATGTATGTTTCCCTTGCCGCCGCACTTCCGATGCCCTCTCCAGCGACAAATGCCGCAGTTGCCGCAGGGATCGTTCCAAGCACTGTGGGCGCTGTTGCTGTGGCCGCTGCACCGGCGGCTAGAGTTCCAGCAGTCAATCCTCCAACCATTTCTGCAATTTCTGGTCCTGCATCAGCAAAATCTGCAATCGTTGGAATTGGTATACCAAACAACCGAACATCCTCGTCAAACAGGCTCAGCCCCCCAGTTTCTGGGTTGGTAATGATAAAGTTGCCCCTACCAAAATTAGCCGCGCCACTCTCTGGGTCAAAGACCTCCACAGGTATGGCATCTGGATAGAATTTTTTAATTGTTGCCAGCTTGTCTTCCGTGCTTTGCGCAGCAGCAACTTGAGCCCTGACACCGGCGGGTGCGCCCGACTGAGTGTCAATAGAGTCGTTAAGCTCCTGCTGAGCCATGTTCATCAAAAAGTCGTCGTCATACGTCGGAACGTCTGGAAATGCAACTTCCTTATCAACCATACTTAAAAGCATGTCGTCATTTAAAGTGTCGAGTGCTGTTTGACTCATTCTATAAGTCCCCTTTCGCGCAGTTTATTTGCTAGTTCGGGGTTAGTTTGCGCTCTTTTCTTTAATATTTCCAGAGCCTCTATTTGCGGCGCCCCGCCGTCATCGCTTTCAGCCAAGTCTTTTTCGGCTCTATCAAAGGCTTTGCCAGCCATAGACTTCATACTTACTACCTGTAGTTTTCTGGCTCTTCGCTTTTGGGCTATTTCTTCAGGCTTGTCGCCAGCCTCCGGAATGTAAAGCTGAAACATTAATGCTGTTTCTTCTGCGGTTAGCGCGGCACCGGATTCCTTTCTTAAAACAGACATGGCAAAGTCTAAGGCGGCGTTATCAAATACCTGAGTCTTCCCAGACACCAAATAGTTTTCAGCAAATTCAGGAACAAAGGGCCCCTGCTCGATCAAGATCTTGTCTTTAAAGTTGATTGGGTTGAATCCAGAATCCATTACTGAATTCATATTAGCATTTGCTTCCATCATTCTTAGCGAGAAACCCGCCGCCTTGTTTTGCTCGCCAGTGAAGGGGTCCTTTTTCTTTTCGGTGCCCTCAATAACGCCAAAAGTCTGTGCTTTTGGTGCCGGAGCCTGTGCCGGAGCCTGTGTAGGTGACAAGTTAAATTCATCTAAACTAAGTATTCTTTCTGCCATTTTAGCTTACCTTGTAAAGTATTCTTGGCCATTTAGGCCCTGACGTTCAAAGATTGGCTGCCCATTATTATCGTACTTGCCGGTGAAGGTTGCGCCTGCTGGCGGGGTTGTATCTGCCGCAGGGCCGGCTGGAGCGTCAGAGAACACGCTGCTTAAATCAAGGCCGGGTATCGTAATGCTTTGAAGGCCCTCCTCAGTTTGAACCGTAGACTGCCGTGGCTTCGTTAAGATCGCCAAAGCAACTTTGTATTCTGGGGTTTCCTTCAACGCAGGATCTTTTTCTGCCTGAATCATTAGGTTCAAGGCCGCCGCCTCTACGCTTTTTCCTTTAAAGTAACCGCCGTTGTTCTTGAGCATTTCTATTTCATAATCAAAATTTGAATCCAGCATCTTTTCTTGCATCAATTTGCTGTCTGCTCTTTTCTTCTCAATGTCCGTATAGGCCATCTGCATTAGCTTGGTCTGCATTTCATCGGCGGTTACCCTGCGCTTTTGCGCCGCTTCGCTGAACAGGTTAAAGCCAGCCGCTAGGCCATATCCAACCGAAGAGGGGCGACCGCTTGCCGCCTGCTGAGTTAGGCCCTGAGACAAAGATGTAGCAAGGTCGTAAAAGTTAGCCCGACGTTGCTGTGGCATAAGCATAGATAGCTCGCTTGCACGCGTACTAATGTCGTCGTAAGTCGGTGCAGTGCGAGTCTTCTGTAGCTCTTCTAGCTTTTTAAAGTAATCTACTGTTGGATTAACCGTAGCCATGTTGTCTGCCTATGTTCTCGCTGGTTGAGGATAGTAGTATTGCGACGGCTGGTTGTTACCGCTCGTCTGACCAACAAAGTTGCCCACTGCACCCAAGGTGCCCAAGCCCGTTGCTAAACCAGCTTGCAACGCGCTTGGCGTTGGGGAGTAATTTGTGGTGATCTGGGAAGATCCACCAGCGCCAACGCCCAAGTTCATAAATGGCATCAAGGATTGGTACTGCGCCAAAGGAGCCTGCTGCGCTTGCAGCAATCCCGCACGTTGTGCGTCTAGCTGCTGCTGAGTCAGACCCTGCTGCATGTTACCCATATTCATCAGCGTGTTGGTATCTTGGTTGTTAGCATTTGAAACCTGACCGCCTAAGTTCTGCAAGAACCCGCCATAATTCTGCTGGGCTTGCAGTTGCTGTTGGCCGATTTGATTCTGCACGTTGCCAAGTTGACCGTAACCCTGAGAAACAGCCTGCGCGTTAGCCATGGTATTTTGGCCATACATATTTCTTGCGTTGCTTGACGCCTGACCCATGTTAGCCATTGTGTTGCCTAGCTGCTGCTGAGCAGCAAGATTCTGAGAGGCGCTGTTTCTCAATTGCGTATTCATATTTTGATTGGCGCCTAACATACCCTGCGCTTGAGCCATCTGCTGGTTAGTCATCGCCTGATTTGCACCAAAGTTTGTCTGCGAAACATCGCCGACTCTTCGAGCAAGAGATTGGCCTGCCGACCCAAGCTGAGACGCCTGATTACCAAGCATGTTAGCCAAGGATTGGTCTGCACCAAACTGCTGGGTTGCTTGATTGGCTCTCATATTTGCGGTTGCTTGATCTGCGGCCAAGGCGGCATTTGCTTGGCTGTTCATTAGGCTTGATAGCCCCTGATCTGCCCCATATCTTTGTGCCGCATTACCGCCTATCATACTAGCCAGCGCTTGATCAGCGCCAAACTCTTGAGACGCTTGATTACCCATCATTGAAGCCAGAGACTGCCCTGCGCCAAAGCGCTGACTTCCTGCGGCAGACAGTCTGTCTGCAATACTTCTTTCTGCTTGCAGTCGCTGTGCCGCATCCGACGACATCTGTCCAGACAAGCTTTGCTCTGCACCAAGGCGTTGACCGGCGCCAGATCCGAGAAGGCCAGACAGTCGCTCGGATGCGCCAAGTTTCTGGCCGCTCAGAGAAGCCAGCCCTGTGGCACCCTGCCTCTGGGCATCTTGCTGTCGCTGAAACTCGTTCATTGCAGCAGTCTGTGCATTTTGGAATCCAGCCGCACGAATACCGCCAACCTCTTTTGCTAGACCTCGACCAACAGCCTCTGCTCGTTCTGAAGCCCCCAGTTGAGCGCGGGAGCCAAACGCCGACTCTCCGCCTCTGGCAACATTGCTGGCAAACTCTTGCATGTCAGCCTGAGAAAGACCCTTAGTTGCGTCCTGAATAGTTTGGCTAACAACCGCGTCTTCATAAGGATTGTAAAAATTGTTTATAGATGACGGATCAAAAGATTGGCTGGTGGTGCCGCGCAACAATTCCTGCGACTCCCCAAGATCTCCAGTAAAGTTACCTAAAGCACCTATACCGAATTGTTCAACGTCATCTATTCTATTGCCGAAGCGATCTACAGAACCCGCTAGGCTTCCGGTCGCTTGCGCTGACTCTCGCCCAAACCGATCAACGGCGCCACGCTCTGCGCCAATAGCGCCATAGAGCTCGTCGCCCAATCTTTGCTCGGCAGTGCTCAATGCACCCGTTGCCGCAGAAAGCCCGCTACCAAGACGACCGCCAGCAGAACCAAGGGCGCTTTCCGCTCTCGATAAACCGCTACCTAAAACATCTCCGGCTCCGCGCAAGGTGTTTGCTGCGCCCAACTGACCGCTGCGCAAACCACTTGCCGCAGCGCCCATAGCGCCCGTTGCCTCAGACAAACCCTGACCGAGAGATGCACCCGCACCCCTAAGAGTTCCCGAGGCATCAGTCAGACCGGACCGCAATTGGTTGAAGGACGCAGCCTCTGCGCCAAGCGAGCGATCTAAACCAAAGCCTAAATCTGAAACACCGCGCTGTAAGTTTCCTGTGGCTCCGCCAATCGTATTTCCAAACTGATCAACAGCGCCGCGAGATAAGGAATCTAGTCCGCCTAAATTTCGGCCAAATTGAGAGGTAGACCCTTGAGCGATTGCTTCGTTTGCTCTATTTCCTCTTAGGGCATCTCCGAGTCCAAGTTGAGATTGGAAGTCAGATTGTCTTGCTCCGCGCCGTAGCTCCGATAAAGATCGGCCCTGAGATCCCAGCTGCTGGGATTGACCACGATCAAGTGCGCCAAGGCCAGCACGTATCTCGGCTTCCGACTGCTGAAGGAATGGAAGCTGAGAGCCGACATTGCTTCTCGCAAGATTCATGGCTGCTAATTGATCTTGATTAAAGCCAGCAACCTCCTGCGGTATTACAATCGGGCGACCCTGCTCATCAAAGAATGTGCGATTTGCAGCTTGCATTGCGCCGGGTATGAAACCACCTTGGCCGTCCAGTCCATAAAGCAACTGCTGGGTAATTGGGTCCATCGAAGTTTGCGTAGAATTTACACTGCTAACATAGGGGCTTTCGCTGGGGTCAGTTCCCATTAATGTACTCGCCTGCGGGGAAGCTAAAGCCTGCTCTGCGGGCATCCTCTCATCTCCCGCATTAGCGGAAATCTGCGACTGAAAGCCATCAAGAATTGCTTTGGCCTCTGCATCTTGCCCTTGAGAATCCTGAAATCTTTGTAACGCATTCTGATACTCGGGGCTCTGCATTATTTGATCAACAGTCATGCTGGTTCTCCTGCGAACTCTTTAAACAGTTCCATCATTTGATACATTAGGTCGGTGCCCTTATCTCTGGACTCCTCGCCGCCAGCCTCTAAGGTAATGATGCCGCCGTCCTTCTTCATTGTGAAGGCCCCAGCGCCACGAACTGCCTGCCCGTTCATTACAAACTCGCCGTCGCTAAGCATTGCTGGGATGTCATCCGATATCTCTGTGCCTTCGCCCTGAATGTCGCCAACCATTCTCTGGAACTCTTGCATACTGACGTTGCCGCCATCGGCATAAGCCATGACTGGGCCGCCATACGCCATTCCCGCTGGAGGTTGTCCTCCAGCAAGTTGAGGTAGGGTGTTGCTAGGCAACAATCCAAACTCAGTAGGATTCGGAGCCTGATTGCCCATTCTTCTAGCAATCTCTGCTTCAATGTTGTATCTGCCCGCCGCATTCATGGTAGTCAATGGCGTCTGCGCGACGCCGCGATCATTCTTCGCTTCGTCGTAAGCCATTTTACCAAGAAGGTAGGCGGGGATTCCGGCGGCGGCTAACTGGCCCATTCCACCCGTTCCGCCAGTAAGGCCCTGCATTGCTCCAGCAAATCCACCTTCAACATTTGGATTGGTCATACCTTTAATAATGTTCGGCGTTGGGTTGTTGCTCCCAAGGCCAAAGCTGTTGCCAAGATCTTTTAGCCACTGAGGCGTATCAAAAGCGTTGTCGATGGCGCCACCGCTAATAAATGGGTTGAGAGCTCGGTTCAGCGCAGATATTCCGCCTGATGCCGATACCCCGCCGCCGGGTGCGGTCTGTCCAAGTTGAGCCAAATATGCCTGATAAGCTTGCTCGGTCAAAACGCCCGCCTCATCCTGAGACATTCCCCCAGCAATAAGCTGCTGATAATATTGTGATGCGTAATCTTCTGGACTGGTGCCTCCTGCTGGGCCTCCTGCTGGGCCCGCACCCGCTCCGCCTATTCCGGCCATTTGCATACCGACTTTTTGGAATACACCTTGTGGAGAGCCATATAAGCTTGATGGATTTAATACACTAGATCCGGCCCCAGCAATGGCGCCCGTGGGCATTGCTTGACCAGAATATGTTGCGGTTCGTAGAAGGCTGGGTATTCCTCCTCCAGTCGCAGAACCAGTAAAAGTTCCAAGAGGATCTGACATCAAGCCGCCAATACCAGATGATATAGCTGACCCAGTGCCAGTTAATCCTTTACCAATGCCCGACAAAAAGCTACCGCCGCCTGCCTTGGATATGTTGGATATGTTGTCAGTAAAGCTACCGCCAGACGCAAGGGGACCAGCAAGAGTTAAAAGCTGTAACGGATTTCCGCCCTTCGCTACGTCGTAAACAGTAAATGCTTTGTTTGCCAAGGCGGCAATTGGCTGCCAAGGACCAGGTATAAACTGAGCCACTTGGGCCAGTGGCTTAATTACCTTCTTCACAACCTTCTTGACGCCCTTGGCCAGCTTCTTAAAGAAACCAAACTCTTCAAGGCCGGTGATTGGATTTAGAGATGCAATGCCAACACCGACAACTGCTTGCGCTGGATCTATGTCAAGCTCGGCAAATTTGTTCTGCACAATGCGCTCAAAGTCTTCGTCCTCAAAAGCCTCTGGGGGAAGTATAACTTCGCCGGGTCGCAAATGAGCCAAGGCGGTGTCATCACCGCGCCCCTGTTGCGCCAGAAGAATTGCTTGCTCAGCCATCGGGGCTTGAGAGCCAACCATCGCGGCTTCAGCCAAATGCTCAAGTTTAGCCTTCTCTGCTGGGTCATCAGTCATCCCCGCTTGCATCATTAGCTCCTCTATTGCTTGGGCTATTGCGGCATTGGGGTCTGTAACTGGTTCACTTGCCGCCTGCTGGGCTTCAGCAATCATGGCGAGCTTTTCTTGACTAGGAGCCTCGGCGACACCGCCGTCAGCCATTCTTCGGGGATAAACTTCGCCGCCCTGCATCATTGTCTGTGCTTCAATAATGCCCATCAGCGTGTTTTCTAATTCTGTATTCATTGGTCAAATGCTCACTGTCAAGGCGCCGACTGCCGAAGAAACACTATTGCCGGACACGTAAATTTGATGACTGTACAGATCTCGAAATGCATGGCCATCAAAAGCTTGATGAACCTCAAGAGTCGTGTTAAAGATTATAGCACCAGTAGCGAACTGTAGACTAGCCACTTCGTCTGCGTTGAAATGCGGAGAAATCGTGTAATCTACTGATCCCAAGTTAATTTCTAATATTCTCACTAGGCGATTAAAAGTTGCAGAATCTACGGAAACCCCAGAAGAAACTGGAAGTCGGGTCTGAAGCAGCCTGCTCATTAGCGCCTTCCGCTAGGTTGAATGTCAATCCTTGTAGAGCCTAGGCGCCATTTGTAACCCAATTGCTGTGTGGCGTCATCATCGCTCTCGAACCGTAAAACAATCTGGCGAGCTCTTGTCCTTACGTTACTGAACGTCGAGCTCTGGGTAACCTGAGTTGTCGAGTCCGTGGTTAAAGTCTGATTGTTGTAATTCCTGCGCTTTAACACCAAGTTCATTGCTGGCGTGGTCCCTACTCCAGTCTGAGTAAAAAATGCTAGATCGGGAATTATTTTCTTAACGAAAGCAAATTGATCGCCATCGCCAATGGCTATATCTGCCGACTCTATGAAGACGCCGCTCATTGCAGATTCGTTGTCGTTGTATCCGTTTTCCTGTAAAAAATTTACGCTGTCCCCCGCCTCAACCCCAGATGCAATGGGGTTATCTTCTACCCCAGAGTCTATCCAAGAATATCTGATCAGAGAGCCGATGGACCAAGTATTTTCTTCGTAGTTAAAAATGATGTAACGAGATATCTCTCCCGTTGCGTCCGTCAAAGAAGGATAGAAGAACCACATCTCACCAAATTGACTGTTAAGCCCCATGTGACATTTAAATGCTTGGCTTAGATCTATGTCTTCAAAAACGTATTCTTGAACAGAGCAGGGGAGTTTTGTAACTGTTCCAGAGTACAGGTAGAAGCCAGATTTGCTTGCAAAGAAAACGCCAGCCGCAGATGCCACTGCCGCTTTGGGGCCAATTAAACCTGCGCCCTCATTAATTAAATTGATGGCAAAAGTTAGTGGTGGGCCAATAAATGACATGCTGTACATAGCAGTGTCTGTCCAGATCAATACCTCTTGCTGTGACTTTAAGCCACCAATGATCAGTGATCCCGAGGAAAGCCTGACGCTGCCCGCACTATTCGTTGCCAGCGGCTCAAACTGTAATTCGTTTTCACTGGTAGAGAACGCCACAAGCATTGGGTCAAGAATGCCGGTCCTAGATCCACTTGATATTGGATCAGCGCCAAGCACTATCAAGTGCCTGTCGGTTTCTGAGGTGATAACTTGAAGCGCCGCTGTAGGAACCAAGTTGGCGCCAGTAGTAGTGGCTAGATCAACAGCGCGAACGCCGAAACCATTATTTTCAACCCATCGATAGACACTGCCGCCTCTGGGGTTAATTATTAAGTTTTCACCAAAGTTGTCGTGCGTCCAAATACGCAACTGATTTAAAAATCCTATGGCGGAAGACGAGCCAAACGCGCCAGAACCCCAAGTGTTCACTCCCCAGCCAGTGCCAGCTACAAAATTGTCTAGCCCAACACTAATCTGATAAATGCCTACGGTGCTTCCACCACCATTTCCGCTGTCGCCACCGGTTGCTTGCACAATGTTTCCACTGGTGTCTTTGGTAGTAATTGTGTACGTGTTCGGTCCAGTAACCAAAAGAATTTGATACTCTTGGTTTAAAACAGACGCATTGATTGCTCCGCCTAGGGTCGCGGCGCCGCTTAAAGTAACAAAATCCCCAGTAACGGCACCATGACCAGAGTCATTTACGGCTAGGGTGGTTGATCCGTTTGTGGCGCTAAATGTAACGTCACCAGCGCTGGTGGTAGATCGAATTGGCGTGACGTCGTAATATACGTCTCCGCTCTCGATGTAATATTTGAAAGTTGTGCCTGTGCCTAAAAGTCGCGTGCCGCCTAAAGTTATCCAGCTATGCAAAGCCCGCGCAATTCCCAGAAAAGTATTTTGCCCGAGCGTCACCCAGCCGCCAATTTTCTCGGCTCTGGACTTCCTAAAGCGTATAAGATTTCCATCGACCCATCCACCCGAAGCAGAGTAGTCTGTTTCTTCCTTATTAATGCCCGGTTGGAAATCTACCTTTGACAGCGGCATATTGCATTAAGCCAGTCGGATGATTGCGCCAGTTGCCGTTGGACTTGGGAAAACTATAGTAAAATCTCCGGCATTGGAGGTTTTGTTTTCGCCAAAATCAACCGAGCAAACAGCCTTGTCGCTTTGCGTGTCATTATAAATCAAGCAGCCTCTGGCCGTTACACTCACGTTAGAAAACGTCAGGTTGGCAAAGTCACAGACAGCGGTTGTGCCTGTGGCGAACGGGGTCACGTTAGTTAAGGCGCTTCCAGCCGCTGTATAGTTAGTGCCCGAAGATTCACCCGCCGTTACATAAGCCGTAGTGCCAGACCCAAGGTTGGCGCTACTAGTGTACAACGCCAACTTAAACGAATTTCCGCCTTGCGTAAAATTATGCGTTCCAACAAGTAACTGTTGTTTGAAGGATACTGCTATTGCAGATGCTATAGCCATTTACATCTCCTTAAGAATTTTTGCTATTTCTGGATGCCCAATGCTGTTAAACTTATTAGACGCCGTTGTGCGATCAGAGGCAATTGCGCTCTTCATCCCATTTAGTATAACACCGTAAATGGCTCTACGGAAAGCTAACGCCTGCTCTTTTATGTGAGGCGCCGCTTGTTCTGAAATTCCGCAAATTCTGTTTGTTGCGTCTTCCGCCCAAAACTCTACGTCGTGGCCCTTATTATTCGTGGTCGCCACGGTAATCTTTCCCATAGAAAACCCAATATTATCATCAATCATCCTTTGTATGGCTCCGGCGAAGTTGGCAAGGTAATTGTGGTCAGATCGTGCTTTTTGACCATACTCGACAATTGAGATCTAGGGCACAATATCCAATCGCCTTCGGGGCTAGACATAGCCACAAGCGGATCATCAAGTCTGTGGTAACCATACAGGCGCTCAGTGACAGGCACGTTTGAATCAAGTAAAGTCGATCTTGGAGACACACCAATCTTAATGCCTGCTCCGATACACTTGGCAATCCAAAACTCTAGGCAGGCTCTGCCAGCCTCGGCGAAGTGAATGTTCTCTTTATAGCTGAAGTCCATGCCAAAAAGATCCATCTCGGCAACTTCTGCCCACAAACCAAAAGCTACGCTGTACGCCGCAGTGGTATTTAGGTAGGCGCATTTGCCCTCGGTGCATACTTCGGAAAGCGGATATTCGACGATTGCTGGTACGCGGTCGTCTTTCTCGCAAGAGTAGATTGGCTTTGTTACTTTAGGTAACAGGCGACGCATAACTTCAGTTTGGTTGCCTGCGGCGTCCGTGTCCAAATATCGGCTGGCTGGGTCCATCATAAAAACTCGGTCGTAATCATACGCCGATATTGCAGAGTTTATGACCCAGATTTCATCCCATTGCTTAGAGTTTTCCAGACCAATAATGAAATCAATCTGGGAAGCCCCAAGACCGATTATTGCTATTTTCTTACCTTTTAATTCGCTTGGTTTTTCCATTAAGTAACACCCGTTCGCAGTAGATCGTATCGATATTCATCTCGGCTCGCCCTGCCTTCGCTAGAGTTCTTCATTCTAGCTACTGCTTGGTTGAACCGAGTCTCGATGGAAGCTACGGCGTCGGGGGTTTCTTTTAGGAATATAGCAGCCTCTGCCAAGGTGCCGTACAACAGCGCATCCGAATACTCTGTGGATAACAGCGTAGTTGTAGAGTCGTCGTTGCCCAGCGTGATACTGTTGGGCTTGTACAGATAGTGCAACTCTACTTCGTACTGTGAGCTCGGTACTGGCGCCAATGCAAAAGACGCCTGATCGAACAGGCTGTAATACTTAGGCCGCCCAGTAACTGTTGTGCTCGGGCTATACTCTTTTAAAAAGCTTGGATGCTTATAAGTCAAATAATAATATCTGTCTGAATCAATAACAGCCAGAGAGAATGGCGCGTAAAAATCATTTGGGGTTGCCAGAAACCTGTTGTTCTGAGACAACAACCCAGTGACATTTTTTCTCTGCTCTGGAAGTTGAACTAACGAAAATATTCGATCTTCGCTCTCTCTGATAAACTCATCGAGGTTTGCGTTGAACGTCGTCTCGTCAACTTGCATGTAATTCTGCACAGCGGTCTTTAATGTTCCAAGCGTGAAACTCATGTTGTCGTAACTCCCACTGTGCCAACATTAGCACTCATTGCAAAAGTTTGCAACTTTGTACCAAGCGGTCCGTCTTTATAAGTTGAATACACCAAAAAATTTGCATAAAAGTCATTTCCATTTGAAGATGGATCTGGCCTCGGGTCCTTTAGCGCCTGCGGATCTACCGCCGGAGGCTTTGGCATTATCTGAGGTGATTTAGGGGACCACTGATCTGGACCTACCAGAAGGCCATCCCAAGTTTTTCTCATGTCGCGCAGACGGTAGCGAAATCCAGTGATATCGCAAACCCCGTATGCCAGCCTGTCAGATGCATAGGCCATTAGCTGTGATTGTATCCGCGCAAGTCTGGGGCAACCTTAAACGAAACCCTATCTTGATCTTGAGACAAAGCACGCTCAAACTCTTCCTCATAAAGCTGCTTGAGCATAGACACTTTTTCTGGCGCACGCTTCAAGGCAATGTAGTAAGCCAGACCAGCGGCAAGGCACGGATAGAACCGAAAAGGCATTTGCAGGGTATTGGCGCCAACATCGGCATCATCCATTCTTGTCAGGGCGTTGATGTATAAAGAGTAGCTCGTTGAGCTCGTAGATTTTGGTACAGGCCACACCGTAATTGTGGGGGTGATTTGCTTGTTCACAAAATACTGATTGGGCTTTCCCTCTGTGCTTTTGGTAGACAGGTTGCTATACGCGGCGCGGCTTATCCTGCTCATGGGGGCATCGGTCACCTGAGAGATTGTGGTCTCACGTATAAAAGCATCCAAGACGTCTATTGTCGCCGTTGGGTTTGTTGCGTCAATCGTGTAGACAGCCGTACCATTAACCATAGGCAAAACCTTCTGCTGAATGGTCCACTGATTTAAACCGCGATTCGCCCACTCGGACAGCATTAGGTTCAGGCTTCGATTGGCCGACTTCAAGTCGTAACCAGTTCGTAGCTCCAAGCCACAGCGCTCGAATGCTTCTTCGACGTAATCAGCAACGTCTAGCTCAAATGTTTTGGTTCCGCTTAAAGCCATTATGGTCGCCGTAAGTTATTTTTACCAATGTTAGGCATACCGCCGTCCTTCATGCCGACAGGCTTCATTGTACCACCGCTCATCTTGCCTTGGGTTCTGCCAAACAAACCGCAGTTCATGCTTGATGGCGGGCGCATTTTTTTGCTTGCGGCGCCACCCATGTTGTAATTCATGGCTTTTTTTGGCTCTCCGCCCATATTCATTTTTCTTGGCATTCCGCCATCCTTCATACCCATAGCTTTCTTTGCCGCTTTCTTGCCTGCGGTGGTGTATGGAAATTTCTTACCGTTTACATTTGGCATTATCGTCTTCCTCTGAACATTGAATTTACACCCATCATCGGGAGATTGCGTGGCATCGTCGCCGGCGCTGGGGCTCTAGTATTTAAAGTGTTGCCGCCGTTTTGAGCTTGCATGGCTTCAATTCTAGCCATAAGTGCTTCTCTATCAAATCCGCCCATAAAAGGATTGCTGGGCATTTGAGCCATTAAGACTTCTGGAGTTACCGCTGCAACACCTTCTGTAGCAGCCATTGGTTCAACGGCCTGCTCTGGGGTATTAAAGTTGCCTAGGTTAAAGTTCCCAAAGCTGCCTAGGTTTAAGTTTCCAATCCTTTCTCGCAAAGCCAAAAGTTCTTCATCGCTCAGTGTCGCGGCTGGATTTGCCACAGCCCCCGTTTTATTGGCCTCTACCTTTGCCTTCATCTCATCAATGCGGGCTTGTATATCTGGACCCATAAGGGGAGAAAATCTGCGCCCAAAGCGCCCGCCTCTTATGGGGCCCGAATCATCATATGGTGCAGGAGCCATGGGTTTTGGGGGTAGTTGTGACATGGGATCAGCCACCATGACACCCAAGCCTTGAAGCTCAACTGGCAATTCTGGGTGCGGCATTTCAACCGCAATCGGAACGTCATTAGGAAGTTGCTGCCCCATTTCAGGAAAGACCATGTCATCACCTAAATTATTTCTGGGCAATTGTGGGTTGATGCCGCCGCCCACTACCGAATCTTCCGTTACAGGCGGTGGCACATAACCAAACCCTCGCTGATCAACCGGAGTATCTAGCAAATACTGAAAGTCCGCATAAGGTGACTGTCCTGCTTGGGCTGGAGGTGGAGCCATTTGATCATAAAGCGAGCTATTTCCGCCGCCCTGTAGCGCCGCAAACAAATCCGCAATCCCGCCCGCTGGTGGCTGTGGTGCTGGTTGCGGAGGCATCCGAGGATATTGTATTGGGGGCCGTTTAACTGGGGACGGCCTAGGAATTGACATCGGAGGAAACGTCGGCAATATGGCCGGCCCGCTCATTGGAGGAAACGGCGACGGCATTTGCTCAAGCAGCTTTCTTTTCTCTATGGGGCTCATAATAGATTACCAGTTTTTGCAAGACCAATAGCTTGGGGCAAATACATCTTTCTTCTTCTGCACCGCATCGCAATTGTGCCTAGCCCGAAAGGACTTACGCCTTTCTGGTTGATTAACTTTTATTTTCATGTTCGGGTCGCCATATCTAACCAGCTTGATTTGGTCGCCCTTTTTTGCCAAAACTTTAAACTTCTTCTTTCCATCAGAAGTTCGGACCTGCTTATTGTAAGCAGGAAAAGACTCACCCCTATAGGCGAGCCTTCCCGATTTGCTTCTTGTGACGTCTTTCGTAGTAGCCATTCTAGGCGTGGAAGACAGTCATGTTGGTAAAGTCAGCTACATCATAGAGCAAGAATATTCCGTCCGTAAACAAAATACCCTCGTCAGGAATAGTCACATCCCTGCTCACAGTAGCAGAAGCAACCGTTCCCAATTTTAATTGAGACGCGCCTGTACTGCCTGTGGTGACAAAATTCAAAATGCCAGCGCTTGTGCTGCACACAATAAACGTGCCTTGCAGTCGAGCCCTTCCGCCATAAATGTTGACAGCCACCGCATCGGACATTCCGAGGCTTACATTTTGCGCTGGCTGAGCGCTAACAACCGCGCCACTTATAGTCTTAAAGTACAAAGAACCAACGACTGTGGCCGCACTCCCAAGCATAGTAAGCTCTTCAGACTGCGCGGCGCCATTGATGTCTGTGCCTGTGATAGTTGCTTTCTTGCCAACGTCGTTCGTACTGGTCGTTGTAACCGAAACAGTACGGGCACTAGCAAAGACTACTGCACCACCATCGGCATCAGTGCCGTTTATAGTGAATGCGCCCGTTGGGCGTTGGTTGGCGGCAATCGATGCAACGTCAGCCGCATTTGTATCCGCCTCTACGAAAATCGCAGAAGCGTCAGAGCCAGTAAATCTTGAGCCCATGTCGCTTCTCCTAAGTTATCGTTCGATTGAGGCGATCACATAATCCAATGTCATGCTCTTAGCCGCCGCTGCACCATTCTGAATGCCAAACGAAACGGTTAGATCTTCGTCGTCTGGAACATTTGTCAGAGTAGCTTGAGAGGCAACATGCACATCATCAACAAAGATCTTGAACGCACCCGCTCCGTCTTGACCGCCGTTTGGATCGTAGTGAAAAGCAACAGTGATGAAGGTATCGTCTACCATCACATGTATATCTTCGTTTGCCGTAATCGCGTTATTCTTCTCGATATTAAAATCAAGACCAGTGCCGCCGTCAACTTTGATGAAGTAAAGGCCATCGGTAGTATCAAGAGGTGTGGTGTCGGTGATTCCAAGACCCATAACGAAGTCACACTGAGTTGCGTCATTGACCTTAAATCGAGCCTTAAAGAAAAGATTCTTGTCGGCAACATAACGGAAGCCTTCGCCCTTCAACTGCAAGAAGTCGAGATCGTCGTCGCCTGCGTCGTTGAGGATCTGCAAAAGACCGCCAGAGCCAGATACCAAAGCCTCAGTAGCGTCGCCGCCGCCAGCCTCTGTAGTTGTGACTGTCCAATCTCCCGCCGTATAGGTGAAGAAGTCGTTTGTGTAGGTTGCGTACTTAAATGGATCTAAGTAAGGGTAGTCATATAGTGGATCGCCAACCGCTTGGTTGGACACGCCATTTCTAAAGTGTGTAGGCATAACAGTTCTCCAAAAAACCAGCGCGAAAATGCGCCATTAGCTACATTGAGTCCCAAGTATAGCGCACAGTTTTTAACAAGAATAGTTTATTTTATTTGGTACAAACACTTGCACAACGACACGATATGTGAGACTATAGCAATGTAGTTAATTAACGGCAGAAAGGGGAAAAATATGAATGAAGTTAAGGTTTATCACAGTGCAATGTTTTGTCGCCCAGACAGCGGCTTTTCTTTGGTGGCAACAGTAAAAGTGCCTGAAGACAAGGGCCCTATGGAAGCTCTTGAGTATGCCTTTCGCTGGACAAATAACGTAGCGGGGTCTTGGTCAAAAGAAGAGGTGGTATCTCACATGGATGAGTACGGTGACAACGTGGAAGAGACTAACGGCGATTACAACAAGGATGTCACTCCATACGACCTCAGAGACGATGGACTTGGCACCCGATCAACGTCAGTTGAAGATAGAATGATTTTGAACGGTGTTGTTTACAAGGTATCTGATCTCGGATTTAAGGAGCTTCCTCTAGCTCCCGCAGAAATCAATATTGACATTGAGGGGGGTAAAGAAGAATAAAAAAAAGGGAGCCATGGGCTCCCTTTTTCGATTTACAGCCTTTGGGATTAAGCTCCCTGAGAACCGTAGATACCACGCCAGTCAGACCATGAGAAGCTGTAACGCTCTCGGGCCTTGTAGCGAATGTTGCCGGTTGTGAAGTCTGGCTCCATCGAAGTCTCCATTGGAGTACGCTGGAACATTTTAAGACCTTCGCCGCTGTCAGTGACAGATGTCAGCAAGAAGAACGCATCGGGATCAGTCAGGTAATGATTGACTGTGTAGCCGCCGGGTAATACGCCGGTGTTCTTGATGGCATTGATGTCGTTGTCAGCAGTACCAGATCGCAGTGTAGAATTAAGAATGCGATCAGCCACAAATACTAACTGTGGTGGTACAACAAGCTTAGTCGCCTGAACCGAGATGGTTAATCCCTTGTCATCGGTAAACGTGCTGATATCAATCAGCGCATCTTCCAAAGACGTCTCGTTCAAGTCCGCCATGGTGGTAGCGCGGTTAGCCGCAACTCCGCCGCCAGCTAACGGGTGTCCGGTGTTGATCATTGACACACCGTCGCCGCCAGTGAAATTAGCATTGAATGCGTTATTCAAAATATCCGCACCCTTTACTTCTTTCGTGTTAGCCATTGAGCGAGCCAGAGCCTTAACGTAGCGCTTGCCGAGGCTGTCGTAGAGATTGTCTTCTACGGCTTCATCAGTAAGAGCAAAAGCCAGTGCGATAGTTTGATGCGTGTATCGAGCCGAGTACGACTCAGATGCATTATCAAAAACAACGCCCTGTCCTTCCGTCTTAGTTGGTGCTGCTCCGAAGCCCGTAATTAGGACCTCTTCCTCGAATGCACGTTGAGAATCTTCAATAGCGTAGATCTCTTCGTACTCTTTTTCGTAACTGTCATAGCTCAATCCAAACAAGCTGTTTAAACCGGGCTCTAACTCTTTTGCTAATTGTGCTCTTGAAATAGCCATTCGTCATTCTCCTTTATGCTAAGCCAGCGCCTTTGACACCCATGATATGGTTTTGAATTACACACATAACATTGGTATTAGCGGTAGCTACGTCGCTGTTGGATGGGTCCTGACTTATGTCAATACATTTCAGGGGCAAAGTTGTTGCGGTGGCGCCTGTAGAAACAGCAAGCTCCACGTTGCTACGGCCACTTGCAGTGTCACCAACAGAGGCGCCATCGACAATATCAAAATTGCCAAAAAGGTCAGCTACTGGGAACGCGGCATTTGCCTGCACTTCAAACACAACATTAGCGTCGTCAATTACAAAAGCAATAATATCTGCGGCGGCAATGCCACCGGGATAGTAATTACTAAATACTTGCTCACCAGATGTTGGGTCAGTGTACTGACAACCATTAAAAACTCCTATTACGGGGCTAGTGTCAGAGGCAGGAAGGCGAGATATTACACCACCTGTAAGCTGCTGAACTAGATCTCCATTAAAAATTGCACCTGCAAGTCCTGAAGCAATTCTATATCGAGACTGACCACCTGAATAGGGAGCACCACCCATCATTCTGCTGGGCTTCAAACCAAACGCGGCATCTTTATTAGCCATGTTATTTCTCCGTTATCGTCTACCAAAAGTTACTTGGGAGCTTCTCTGCGGATCATACTTAACATAACGAGAGTCTTTCTGGGCGTCGCCAAACATTGTGTTGTCAAGCGCCTCATTAGCTTCGGCGGTCTTGCCTTCATAATATTCTTTGCGCTCAGCTATCGTTTCGTTAGGCATCTTCGCAAGAAGAAGTCCTTCGTTGTATATGACGCCAGCATGTCTGCCATTATCCATTGTCGGTAGAGTTTCTGCCCACTCAGGAGGAAGATCCGTACCACGAACCAATTCCCAACCTTCTCGAACTCTACGAGAGACATTACTTCTGTCTTCCGCTCCTAACATGGATTCCCTGATCCACCGATAGGTATAACCCGGTGGTGGCTCTGGGGTATCAAGCTTTCTTACTGGTCGCCACGGTTTACGGCGAGTCTGATTATCGTGCGTCGCACTTTCACGGTTTGTGCGGTTTGAGCTTTTAGATGTAGTCATTATCGATTCTCCTTCGCTGATATTTTCTGCTTTTCCTTGGCAACGTGCTTTAGCCACGTATCCATGGTCATATTCGCAGGCTTTAGACCAGCAAGCCTTTCAACTTCTGAGTTACTAAAAGTCACTCCACTATTTTTTCGTGTTTGTTGCCGACCACTGGGTGCAGCGGAGGACGAAACTCTTTGCACGGCGGGTTTCGATCCATTTGTTTCGGCGCTTGATCCTACAAGGCTAGGATATACTTTTTTAACTCTGTTATCCAGTGCCTGATAATATTCGTCACTGTCGGCGTCAAAACCCTCATTTAAAAGGTTAAAGTGCGTAAAGTAAGCAAACTGTGTTGCCTGCAAATTTTCTTCGTTATCTTTGTCTCCGTACCACGAATTCTTTTCGTGCCATGACAAAGCTTCGGTAGTCGGGGCAACTTCCTGCTGCTGCTGCGGCTGCCGTGCTTGCGCCTGCTCTTGGTAGGCTTGGTACTGCCCCTGATCTTGCTGCTGAGCCTGCTGCTGGGGCTGCCGAGCCTGCGCTACGCGAAGGCGCTCATTCTGGATCGCGATCTCATTTTTAAGATCGGTAGCCTTGGACATTAGATCAGCGTCACCGGAACGAACTGCCTGACGGTAAACTTCGTCGATCTGAGCAGTCTTGGCTTTTACAGCCTCTGCCTCTTTGACTAGAACCGTATTGCTTTGCTGCGTAGTCAGAGCCCGATACTGCTGAAGCTCCTGTTCTTTTTGCATTGCAATCTGCTCAAGGTGGGCGGCCCGCTGCTCGGTTTCTTTATTCTTAGCGTTGAGCTTATTAATTCTCTTGCTAACCGACTTTGTGTAATTCTCTAGCTCGTCATCGGGGCTGACAGGGGTCCCAGACTCTTCGGGGGAGTCTGCAACAATCTGTATATCAATCTCTTCGGAATTTAAATTTTCTTGGTCTGCATCAGTATTCATCGGAAGCTCACTATGTCGTCTGGGTTAAGAATTGTGCCAATGACCTCGTCGTCATTAATCATTCTAACTTCCGCGCCATCTTCAAGCTTAAATCTAGCGCCAGAATATCTTCCGATCAACACCCAATCCTTTTCTTTGCACCACGGCTTATCACCGTACTTCGTCTTGTCTCCATAACAGAGGGGGCCAACTTTAACCACATATGCAACCACGGTGGCCAGAGCTTCTCTATCAAGAGTTTCTTTGGTTAGTGCAATTCCGCCAGAGGTCACGCCCTGCCCAGTATATGGAAGAACAAGCATCCTCCACCCAGTAGGGGTTGGCATTCTCTCAACAAGACTTAGGTCCAGAAGTTCTGGACGAAGGGTCCTTTCGTCCCCTTCAATATAGGCGCTGTCAATATTAGATTTTTTAGCGGGGGTTTCACTCAGATCGGTCAAAATTTATTTTCCTTATAAAAGTCAGAAATGCTCATTTCTACTAAGTTTAGCACTTCTAGCTGTCCTTGCAAACTTTTATAATGTTCTATATCTTTGAGCATACCATCCATTAGTATGCCGTTTATCGCTTCCCGCCTTTCTCTAATCGTCTTCTTAATAGCAGCAGAGAGGTCTAAATCATCCATTACGTCTTCTCGTAATAGTATAGACCTTTGGTCGCAGCGCCGGTGCCTCTAGTCTTCATGCGCTTTACTTCACCGCCCATTTTCATTCCTTTGGCGGTCTTCATAGCAATAGCTACGGCCTGCGCCTGTGGCTTTCCTTCGTCACGAAGAGTCTTTATGTTTTTGCTGATTGATTTCTTACCCTTTGCTAATGGCATTATTTCTTACTCCTAGTGGGTTTCTTTTTTGGCGCTGATTTCTTTTTAGCGGTAACCTTTGCCTTGGGTTTTTTTTGCTCAACAACAATTCCCACTGCTGGAGCAACGGCGGACTCAATCACTGGTTTTTCTGGTGATTTAATTGCAACAGGTTTCTCGCCCCGCATCCTAGCTTCTTTTGCCGCAATTCGTGCTTTTGAAGCGTTCTCTTCATCCAGAGCTTCTTTAGCGTTCCACGCAGCCTTTAGCTTTTCAGCTTGCCGCTCTAGCTTTTTTAACTTACGAAGGTCTTCTTGCCGCTGCAATATATAATCAGTTGTCATTGCTTACTCCCAAATTTTGCACTCATTTCCGTGAGCTTTAAGTTGTTTTGCTGTTCTAGCCGTTTAAGGCCAAGGTCTAGCTTGTCGTCTGCTACCTGCTTTTGAACACCCATTCTTTGCTTGGATATCTCTGTTTCTAGCAAAGTTTCATTTTTCTTAGCGGCCTGCTTATCCGAAAACTGCTGGGAATCTTGGTCTATCTCCTTATCCCTCAAAGCAAGCTCTTGCTGCCGTATCTGTACGAGAGGGTCAGTTTCGTTGCCCTGCCCAATACTAACCATTAGCTCCTGAGTAAGCTGAGCCAATATCGGTGAGCTAAACCGCTCCTTTATCATCTGAATTTCAGCCTGAACCTGCTGAACCTGCTCTTGAGGAATCTGGCCGGACTGCATCATTTGATTTGCCTGCTCAATTTGCTGGGCGGCCTCTGGAGGCATTTGATCCGCCGAAAGCTCAACAGCCAAAAACTGAAGATGCTGCATCATATGAGCAATAATTAAACCCTGCAATTGCGGCGTAGTCTTTACCACCTCCGTCAAAAACAAAGATCTGTGGGCGTCAATGTGGGCCTGATGATTTTGTCCCTCAAAAGCCTGCGCTGGCTGGCCCATCATAAAGCCAGAGTTTTCTATGCCCGCATCAATTGGCATTGGTGCTGGCGGTGGTGGCGGTGGTGGCTGTATCAGAGAGTCAACATCGTCTACGCCAAGCGCGGCATACATGCGGCGATAAGCCTCATAAATTCCTTCTGGACCATGTATTTCTGGATTGCTTTGGACCATGGTCAGCAACTCTTGGGCCATGGTTATTCTCTGCGACTGCGAGAATATATTTGGATCGCTGACGGGTATGACGTCAACTCTGCCGTCAAAGTCTTGGCCTTTAATCTCTTGGGCGCCGCTGCCGGTGTTGTATGGGTAAGACGGCGGCAAATATTCTCCAAACACTTTTGCCAACAACTTAAATTCAAGGCGCTGTGAATAGTGCAGGCGCTTATGGATGGCGCTCATTACCTTTGTGCCGCGCTCCAAAAGAGCCACGGTGGTGCCGACTGGCATATTTTGCGCCGCATCGCCAATGTTCATATCGCCAATGCTTGCAAAGCGTTTGCCGCTATCAACTAAAAGACCTAGCATTTGCACTAAAACATTTGATGGCTCCTTGATCGGAAGCGGTATTAAATTCTCTCTTAGAGATGCGCCAGTGGTGTCGATGTCTCTAAACTCACCAGGTTGCAGGGGCTCGTCCTCGTTTCTAATGCGCATTCCTCGCGCCTTAAATCCAGCCGGAAGGTTTGCCAAGGTTCCCGCGTCAATAAGCTGTCGCAGTATGCTGGTTGCGGACTTCGATATACCACCAATCATGTGGCTTAGACCGAGGCCATAGAAGCCAAGACCAGGTAAAAACTTATACTGCACAAAGAAATTAATCTTGTTTTTCTTTATGTCGCCCTCAAGATAATTTCTTCTGATAGAAAGTATCTTCTGGGATGACTCGTCAATTGTTACGATGTACGGCAGCTTTAGGCCCGTCGGCTCTCCGTCGTCTCCTAGGTCTTCAAAGCCGGGTAGGTCCAGCACTGTGTGCGTCTCAAAGACCGTGCTATCTCTGTCTTCCTGATAGCTTGGCGACTGGCCCTCTATCTCATCGATTTGCTGAGTTATGTCGCTTTCAGTAAAACTAGTGCCCCCACCAGTAAGCTCAATGTCAGCGTAGAATCCAATAAGCTGCTGCTTCTTGATTTCATTTTTACTCATCTTCAAAACGTGCGTGACGCGCTCCGCCGAAGAAAGATCAGTGGCCTCGTAAGGCACCACTAAATTTTCTGGGGCAATAAACTTTGAGAGGGCCCTATCTCTCGCTGTATCGTAATAAACCTTTTTAAATGCTGAGCCAGCAAGGGGAAGGTAGAATAACAGCATGTCTAGCTCTGGATCGTATTCCTCCATTACATTCATAATGTAGAAATTCATAAACTCTTGAACGCGCTCAGCCTGCATCTCTACATCTGAGTTTCGGGTGCCCACAATCTCAGTTTTGACTGGGCCCTTGGCTGGAAGAAGCTCCTTATAAGCTTGCGCCTGAAACTGGGTTACCGCCTCTGCTAAAATAGGGTGAATTACGCCAGAGCTACCTTGAAACGGGGTGCTTCTAGTTTCGTCAAACTTCATGCCCAAGTATTTCAGGCCGTCAGTATAGGTCTTCTCCCACTCCGAGCGAGATTCTATGTCGGCTTGAATTGACGACAAAACATCGCCAGCAAGCCCCATGAGCTCTGACGAATCAAGAAAATCAACTAAGTTAGCGTTAAAGTCAGTTTCAATCATATCCTCAACGGCATTCATTTCGTCATCAACGAGAATTTCTTTCTCGGTAACCAGAATTTGTGCCGCATTCTTGATCAGGTCGGACCTGTCCGGCTCCTGAAACACCTCTACAGAATTTCCTGTATTAACTATTTCGGGTGTGCCTAGATCTCTTCTCTCGATAGCCATTAGTAATACACCGTTCTATTTTGTGGTAGCAATTGTACTTCGTCCATATAATCACTATCCAGATTTAAAAATCCGCCTTGGCGGAATCTCATCAAGGCCATTGTTGCAGAGTCAGTATAATCGTCATGCTCTGCAAATGGAAAACTTGCCATCTCGTCAATCACCTCTTCGGCGAATGTTTCGTCAGGAGCCCAGACCATTCCCGACTCAAATATTGGCGCAACGCTATTCATTCGCGCTATTTTATCCTGACCCCTGCTGGGGGTATAGGCGGTAACTGGGATTCCCATCCTCCTTAACTCTTGAGTAAGCGGCGTTCCAGAAGCCTTGGCCTCAATCAGAACGCAATCTGGTTCCCAGTATTGATACTCATCATACGCTAATTTTTTCAATTCTGGAAAGTCAAGGCGCACGCGCTTGGCGTCAAGCAGTATAATTTGATCTCCGCCTTCGGCAACGGGCTCAAAAACAGCCCAAGTTGTAATAGCGGAGTAATCCGCCGTCTCTTTTTTACTAAATGCGGTGTCGTAGCTTTGTATAATGTAAGAGTAGGCTGGAACAACCTCAGAATCGTATACGTTCCACCACTCTCTTTTGACTATGGCCCCAGAGGCTGCGGTAGGATTCTGCATCCACTGAGCATTCCATTTTGAAAGGGGCAGCGAGGCTTTAACCGAAAGCAGTTCTTCTTTCTTCCAGAAACCGGGCCATAGGGGCTCGTCTGTCTCTGGCATGATCGCTGGAAACTCCACAACTTCCCATTGATCGGCGTGCTCTTCTCCCTGACGCTTTAGAACCTTACCTACAAGATCTTTGGTGCTCCAGCGAGTCATTACGATGATAATTATGCCACCCGGCTGTAATCGCTGTCTTGGACCAGACGTATACCACTCATAGGCCGCATCCATAGCGCTGGGCGACATTGCATCTTGCTCGGAATGGGGGTCGTCAATAATTAGAAGGTCGGCGCCGCGACCCGTAATTGCTCCACCAACACCGGCGTAAAAACTTTCTCCATCTTGGTTTGTAGTCCATCGGCCTGCGCTTTTATTGTCTGATTGTAATTTTAAATCAGGAAAGATGCCTTGATAGTCTTCGCCATCAATTATGTTTCTTACCTTACGGCCAAAGCGCACGGCAAGCTCGGCGGTGTGCGTTGTTTGAATGATTTTTAAGTTTCCGCGCAAACCCATCATCCAAGCGGGAAAGAATGTGCTGGCAAACTCTGACTTGGAGTGTCTGGGGGGAAGGCAGACTATTAGTCTTTTTAGTTTTCCTTCGGCTATTCTATTAAACTTCTCGCCAATAATCCGATGGTGGCGCCCTTCAACAAACTCTGGCCACATATGCTTAACAAACTTAATAAAGTCGCCTTGGCACTCTTCTTGTTTTTCTAGGCTTTTGTATCTATTTAGCAGCGACTTTGCTTCAATCTGCTCTTGCTCAGACAATACATCAAAGTCCTTAAAGACCGGCGCCTCAGACATGGTCCCACTCTCTTCCTTGCCACAGCAAAGCCTCCGCCTCCCTGCGCCTAATAAGGCCGTCCAGCACTTTGCCGCCAGCCCTATTCCAGCGTTTTATCTGGTGAGGGATATCACCACGACTGCTGTCAGTATTATCATTAATGCGACGCAAAAGAGTAGATTCTTTAAGGTTACCTCCACCAAGATTGTATACCCAAGAAACGAGCGCATCGAATTCATTTTGCTTGAGAGGTACGTTGATTTGCTTGTGTATAATTTTTTCAAATTTATAAAGATCGTCTGCAAGTAAGGCTTCAGCCTCGTCTTGCGTACAAGCATCTCCCTCCTTAACTCCCTTAGTCGTTCCAAAGCCAATCGTCCATACGTCAGCACTGCACCGATAAGCATCTAATTTACACCCCTCAAATTTTTTAATGAGGGCGATTCCCTCTCCGCTAGTTTTCATAGTCTGCTTCTTTATGCAATATTTAACAATATTGTACATACGAATAGTGCATTCGTATACGACTAGCATTATTTCTCTCTTTGCACGCCTTTGGCCTTTTCGTAAGACCTCATTGCGCCCATACCCAACATGCCCATAAGAACAGGGGTTAATAATGAGGGATCAACTTCTGGCACGGTAAACCAGATACCAAGTATCTGAGCAATAATTACGTTATAGGCTAGTCCGACTCCAGCCACCCACCCAGTAAATGGCCTCCAGCCAGCAACAAACAAGCTCTTATGAGCCGCTTCTACGGCGTTTACTGCTAACTGACCCTTGGCCAACTCTGTGGCTTGTTTAGACGCTAGAGTGCTAATCTCATGCACTAGAGCATTCTTCTGATCTTTGTCTTCGATAAACTTGTCAAGAAGGTCAGATACTGGACCGATAAGACTGGATAAAATCGCCATCTATAGCATTACTCTAGTTTTTCCATCCACCCATGCTAACTTGCAGACGCATTCGGTAGGCTCATAGTAACTTCTTTCCCCGTTGTAATTTTGGGCGTAGTACCTACAAGTGTTTAAATTTTTAAAATACATAGTCTTTTCGTGATCTATTTGGCCATCAAAAATAAATAACAAAGCCACTACCAGCTTCATTTCTTAGATAACAACGCTTGAACGAGAGCCTGTATCTGTTCGTTAGTTTGCTGTTGAGTCTTCTCAGATCGCTCTAAACTAGCCACAATAGCCGACAGTTTGGTTTCAGTAACCGCTTGCGCTTGACCGTTTTCTTGCGCTTTCTTTAAGGACTCTCTTGCAATCTTGTCAATTCTACTGCGCTCTTCAGATGCAAAGGAAGACTCAGCCTGAAGCACTCCCCATGCTACAGACATTGCTACAATAGCCGCTCCTACAGGCAACAAAGCTGC
>Ga0208814_1000375_pt1 | contig 29539 bp, 27 predicted proteins | sample MalvirAntarct_55_FD_184253 | JGI IMG/M metagenome (GOLD analysis project Ga0208814, IMG submission 184253) | Marine viral communities from the Global Malaspina Expedition - Malaspina viral metaG Antarct_55 (SPAdes) (version 2) | ecosystem: Environmental > Aquatic > Marine > Oceanic | place...
TGCTAGGGTTGGGTTAGCTGCAATGTACTCGTCTACCATATCTTGGCCTATGTTCCAAAGATGAACACTCTTAGTTCTAACTTCGAAGTCGCTTATTGTCATGCCGGCTTCTACTAAAGTTGGCTCTGGTTGGTTTCCTAAAATTCTTATCATATTATATTCTCCTTACTTAATATACATCTATTATACCATGCATTCGATTTGAAGTCAACAGTTTAGAGAAAAAAAATACAAAAAAAAAGGCCTCCGAAGAGACCTTTTTCCAATTCTATTGAATCGTTTTGGCTTACATTAAGTTGTTAACCAATACTCTTCTGTAGTATTTGTTTGCATTGTCATCCAATACGCCATTAGCTGCTAGTGCACCTGTTCCTCTCGCAAATGGGTTCTCAACTACGCCGTAACGAGTCTTGAATCCGATTTTTGGTTGGAAAGTATCTTCACCAACGGCTCTCACCATTTGTAAAGGTACGTAAGGACAATAGAATAATCCGGCATCAAACGCACTTGAACCTTTGTAACCTACAGTCATGTAGTGTACGCCAGAAGAAGCTGCGAAGTAAGGATCAATGAATACTCTGATTCTTCCGTTAAGAACACCAGCAAAAGTAGAGCCAGTATCATCAACAGTAAGGTTGTTAGAGTTAAGAGCAGGAGTATAATCTAATACGCCAGCCATTTGAAGTGCAGAAGCAACGTCAGAAGAACATAACATGATGTTACCTTTTCCTCTACGAGTTCCCTTTGCAATCTCATTAGCTTCTCTTTCGATTTGGAACATAAGTCCTTTGAACTTCTCAACCATCCATCTTCCATTTGAATCAGTATCTAGATCAAATGTACCGGCAGTAGTTGTGTTCTCTTGAGCACCTGTTACAGCAACCAAGTTTACAGTTCTAACGATTTCTCTGTTGATTTCCGCAAGGATTTCAGTAGAAAGAATGTTAGCAAGTTCTGTTTCAGCATCTAGACCATGAATGGCTTTAAGATCCTGAGCAAGTTCCATTGAGTATTCAGCTTTTAAAGCTCTTGACTTAGCTGTTACAGCAATTTTCTCGATAGAGAAAGCCATCTCAGCGAATGCTACGTTAGACGCAGATCCTAGTCCTTCAGCTTGTGAAGTTGACATACCTTCGGCATAGTTATAAGAAGTACTGTTGCCTGAAGGCTGTGTACCGTCTTGTGACTGACCGATTGTGTTGTTACCAGAACCAGCTACTACTGTAGAGAATTCTGCGTTAGCTTCGTTATAGAATGCTTCATCACCAGTTTGATTGGTGTATCTGCTTCTCATAGCAAAGATAAGACCGGTAGGACCAGTCATAGGCTGTACACCAACTAGGTCATAAGCAACCAAGTTAGGCATAGCTCTTCTTACTAAGCTAATTAATACTGGATCGTAGTTATCTACGGATGCTCCAGTAGCATTTGTTGGAGCAGTTTCTAATAGAGATTGTGGGCTGAATGCCTGTGACTCTCTTAGAGCTACTTCAGTGTTTTCTAAACATACGGCTGTTACTGATTTCTTGTGACTATCCTGAATTGTAGGAAGGTCAGCGTGCTCAATAATCGGCTGCCATTTAGATTGTAAGTCTTCATATAAGTTCATGGTTTTCCCCTTTTAAATATGAAAGTTATTTTCTAACAGTTCGCGATATCGCGGCTGCATAATTTGCCATTCCACCTTTAAGAGCTGGTTGAGTTTCCTCGTCCAGATCAATCGGGTCTTCATCTTCAACAGATGATGCAACAGCGGTCTTTGATCCAAAATAAGATTCTTTAAGCATATCTAGCTTTGAAGAATAGTCTTCTGCATCCACATAATCAAGTCCTTCCGATAGAGCACGGAGTTTTTCAATTTTGGTTTCGGCTAGGTCTTTAGTAGACTCAGCAAAAATTAGTTTCTGAGTTGCTTCAGCAAGTTCAGATCCAGCTGCTATCTTAGCAACAGTTTCTTCTTCTACTTTAGCTTCTAGCTCTTCAACCTTAGTGTTAAGGTCAGCTAGAATATCGGAGTCAGCTTCTTCAGGTAGCTTGATGTTGTGAGCTTCCATAAGACCCTTTAGGCCTTCCATGAAAGATTCAGCAACTTCAACTTTAAGTGAAGATTCAATAGCGACTTGGTTCTCTTTCATCCACTCTTCAGCGACATAGTTGAGATAGCCATCTACTTTTTCTGACATTTCTTCTTGCATTACTTCTTTAGCTTCCGCTAGTTGAAGATCAAATGCCTCAGATAATTCGTTTGAATATTCTACGACACGAGCATTTACAGCTGCTTCAAAAACAGTCTCTGCTCTCTCGCGTAGTTCTTCTGATAATTCTTCACCGAATATTGCATCGATGTCTTCTTTAACTCCACCTTGCCCAGGTGTAGGTACTTTTGGTGATGCAGCATTGTCGCCACCAGGTTTGTCCCCTTTTCGAGCTGGCGCCTTGCCTTTCTCTACTTTGAGTCCATCCTTGCTGGATACATCTGTACCATTCTTTTCTTTTGCAGATCCAGGTGCAGGTGGTGTAAATGAGACAGTCTTGTCTGCACCACGTTTGTTGCTCCCTTTGCTGATCGGATCAGCAATGCTTGAATTTTCACCATCGGCTTTGAACTCGTCGAGTTCCACGGCTTCTTCAGCATTCAGATCCAGGTTGTCTAGTTCATTAGCCATTTTTTACTCCCTTGAAGTTGAGTCATTGTTTACTATATAGTATTTATAAAAAGTCTGTCTACAAGGACTTCATGAAAGCAGCAAAGGCCGCCATCTTATGTTCTTGTAGTTCTTTAAAGTTAGTTTGTCCCTGCCTTCTAATATCTTCGATGATCTTTTGCGATCTCCAGTTACCAGAAGCAGCGTCATAAATCCAATCCACACCTTCCATTACGCCATTGACGAATGCATTAGGTGCTGATGGGTCTGCTACAATATCTCCAGCAGTAGCTAGCAAGAAGTCGTCTTGGACTTCATTGATACCTTCTGATGTTTGTTTAAGCGTACCCATACCTCGACTAGACACTCCCAATTGGGCTCCCTCATCAATAAGACTTTTAACAATCTTACCATAAGGTGTATCTAATATCTTGGCTTTTCCTATATAATCATTTCCTTCTTTAGTCAAAGATTTGATCATATGTGAAACTCGTTCTAAGTTAATAGTAGGGCCGTCTGGGTGTCCCAGTTCGCCGTATGCTCTATTAGTCTTAATAAATTCTTCGTTGTATCTGCCTACCTCTTTGTCTAAGACATGGGTCGGATAACTTCTACCATTACGGTTTGTAATAGCACCTTGTAGAAAAACACCTTCGATAAAGTGTTCTTTACCACCACCATCTTTTGCTTCTACAATTATAGGTGATACTGTTTCAAAGTTTTGTTCTGAAATAAGTCTCATGTTATCCCTCTACTGATACGCCTACGCCAAGTACACCAGCGTTAGCTGCAAATATCTTATCGGTAGGATTCTTTTTAATGAATGCAGTATCGCCACCTGCAATTGAGCAAGTACCTATATCTGTTCCATCTGTTTTTTCTAATGTTATTAGATGAGCTGTAGTAGTACCATTAACTAGTCGTACTGTCGTTGCTGATCCAAAAGTTGAAGCTGCGCCCGTGGTTGTTCCACATGCAGCTTGGGTGCCTTTGAGTTTAAGTATGTCAGCCATTACTCTATATCCTCAAGGTCTGTTGCTACGTCAAGAGCAAAGTTTACTGCTGCTTCGTAGTCTTCGTCTAACAATACGTTAAACTTTTCTAAATTATCTTCAGTTAGATTATCTTGCACAAATGAAATCGCTTGTTCATAAACCTGGGCATCTTCGCCATCTTTATAAGAAGCAATCTTGCTGTGGTCCTTATTGATACCAGCACCTTTGAATACTTTGTCTTGCTCTTCTTGAGTTTTAAAAGCAGGATGCAGTTCTTTCTGAATTGAATCTGTATGTTTACCTACGAAGTTTCTTTCGGCTTCTGATTTTGGGTTAGCATAGTTAGAAACAGTACCAGCCATAGTCTCTGGATCAGGTATGATGTCTATCTTTTTTAGTTCTACTATATCTCTAAGCGTTTTCATATGTTTTCCTTTAGTCTTCTGACTCTTCTGACTCTTCGTCATCAGGCTCAGCTAAAATTTCTTGATCGGCTTCGAACGTCTCTGACTCATCCTCTTCAGGTTCGTCTACTTCAAGAGTCTCCTCTTGTTCGCTCTCGCCCTCTACTTCGTCCGGCTCTTCTATCTCGTCCGGCATTTCAATTTCTAGTTCTTGGTCAAACATTGAGTTACTGATAACATCTTTGGCAGCTTGTACATTACCTGCTACCCTGTCCATCATCTCGTCTGCAAATATATCTGCTACCGCATTCGGCTTATCATCGTTTGCCAATCCAACCATTCTAATTACTGGTTCTGTCATAATCTATTTTCTCCAACTATATTTATAATCACAAAGTTCTAGTCTTGCGGTGCATCCGGAAAACCACCACCCTGTTCGTCGTTTTGGATGCCGAATTCGTCCATATTGTCCTGTTCAGCCTCTGTATCCAACATCATTTGTGCGTGCATATCTTTAACTTCAGCGTCTGTTTGTTTCAGAACATTCTTCTTAACCCATTCAACACTAAAGTATTTACCGAGGTATGGATCTACATCGTTGACTGTAGACAATCTTTCCCTCATGATTTCAATCTCTTTAAGCTCTGCGAAATGATTGTCTGTGACGTAATCAAATCTCATCTCTCTTCTAAGATTAGGCCAATCAGCTGCGTCGATTATGCCTTTTAAAATTAATTGTTTTTCTAATACAGCTTCAAAGATTCTTGAGAACTTGAGTCTAATCCTTCCAATAAACTTCTGGAATTTAATCTCGTCTCTGCTTATCTCTGATGCTCTACCTAATGAGAAACCAGTTTCAGGTTCCAACCTTGACACAGGTACATTTAATGCTCTGTATAATTTCTTTTGGAAGTAAAGTACATCATCCATCTCTCCTAGGTTCTGGCCTGCGGGGAGGGTTGTTATCTCGGTGCCTTTACCACCTTCTCTTCTTGGCAACCAATAGTCTTCCAACATAGTCATGAACTTTCTATCGTCTTTGATTTCACCTGTTTGTGCATCATAGACTGTTCTGTTCTTATGCTTAGCCATCATATCTCTTAGATACTGTTCGGCTTTTAATTTAGGAAGATTACCAACATCTATATAAAAGATTCTCCTTTCGGGGGCTCTTGATATTCTATAGATGACTGTTGCGTCTTCAAGGATACGTAATTGATTGAGAGGTTTTATAGCTTTGTGTAAGTGAGACAGAACCATTTTGTTGTCCTCACTCATCAGTCCAGATGTTATGTGTAGGATACTATCTTTGGCAATCTTGATGCCCTGCGAAGTACCTTGAGCGGGATTTATTGTACCCGGACCACTCTTAAAACCTTTATCATTATAGAGAAAATACTCTTGCTTTGTTTGTGTCAATTGAATTCTGTTGGGACCTGTCCCCTGATTCTTTTTCTTCACTGCTCGAACTTTACGGATCTTTCTTGGATCAACATATCTAAGTTCGTGAATTCCTGCTTGTGGATCCTTTTCATCAATCATTATATGATAGTACATACGACCATCAATATACCAATGCCTGAATATTTCATAGGCTTGTCTTTCAAAGTCAAGTAGGTCCTTGACGTTTTCGAACTCTTGGAATATTTTTTGTTTGATTGGATCCGAAACATCAACCTTGTCTAAGTTAATGTCGCACGTGTGTGCTTCAGAGTCGTATACTATTGATTCGTTTACGACATCATCAATGGCATTCTCGCACTCTGGCTGCATAGCCATCTTACGATAACGAGTAACTAACTCGCCTTCTGTTTTGGATGTTTGTTCGAGATCGATGTACTGTCCGTACGATCCACCTTCTGCAACAACAACAGCACCGTCGTCATCTTGTCGATTGACGAACGAGCCTAGGTCTTCTTGACCTTTTCTTTTGATTTCAAAACCGAATAGTTCTGCCATGTTTTACCTCATATTATAATAGTATTTAGGCCCCACGAATGAGGCCCAAATCGTCACTATGGACTTAGTTTCCGCCAGCGTTGCCAGTAGTTCCACCAGTAACTTCCCACCAGTCGTACTGGAAAGTGACCTGAAACTCTTGCAGAACATCTGTGCCGTTCCAATCAACTTCCATTTCTGTAATGTTGACTGGGAATAGTCCGTTAAATGTATACTCTCTGATCTCTGTACCAGTCTTTGAAAACTGAGTGATCTGTCCTTGCGACTTGTAAGACAAGTCTGATGCGCTACCGAAACCTCTGACGTTCCCAACGTGAGAGTTAATGCTTTGCATCCACTCTTCCATTGCATTTCTGATTAAGAAATCCTCGTCATTGATAACTGTTACTGTCCATTCGGCGAATGTTCTGTCCCCAGCGATTTTAGTCTTCCTACCAAAGTAAGGAACCTCAATGAATCCCAACGTTGCCGCTGGAACCTGAGATGCTCTTACTAAGAAAGGTGTCTTTAAATCACCAGCACTATTCGCAGGGTTCGTAATGTTACACTGGAATAAAGTAGGACGTGCACCACCGAGAGTCAGTTGCGATCTTATTTCGTTTATATTAAATGCCATCTGTTTCTTCTCCTATGAAGGTATTTATGTCCTAAAACTGACCTACGATTTCTGAAAACTCAACGCCACTTCTTACAGCAACAAAGTTTAACTGTATAAAGTTTATCGACTTAGCTGGTTTAATGTAAATGTCTCCAACAAATCTGTTTCCGTCAATGACTTCTCCAGTGTTATTAGTTTCATCACATACAACTTTAAAGTCAAATATTCCACGTCTACCTTGAACGTCTCGTAAGAAAGGTTCAACTAGATTTCTAAATTGTGATCTTGTGAATGAATCATTGAATTCGAACAATGTAAATTTAGAAGCAGTTGATATCGCTTTTTCAAGTACGATGAACAACCTTCTAACATTAATTCTATCAAATGCGCTTGGCTTACCTAACAATGTTTTGTCACCAAATAGTACAGTACCCTGTCCAGGGAATGTTACTACTGGGTTAATGTCAGCTTTATAGAGAACATCTCTATCAGCTTTCTTAGGATTGTAAGGAAGTTTAACGATGTTCTTTACTTGGCCTCTGTTGAATCCAGCAGGAGAGAACCATGCGTCTCTAAGCTCATCAGTCTTAACTGCGAGTCCAGCTGTATCACCATTCAGTGGTACGTAAGTATAAACGTCGTTGTATTTGTCATATTGGTATTTGTAACCACTATCTAGCAATGCATATGAAGAACTTGTTAAAGAGTTTCTAAATGTGACTATAGCATCAGCTTCGCCACCTACGTTATTAACAACGTCTGCTCTTTCTGGTGATATAAACACGACACAATCTTTTCTTGACTCTGCAATGTTGTCTATGATATACTTACCTAGACCTTCACCGTTAGTTCCACCTGTTGATTTACCAGTTAGGATTAAACTTACATCAACATCTTCTGCTGATTTGTAATAATCATAACCAGCTACCAATGATGCTAGTGCGATACTGGATTCATTACCTGAATCAGCACCTAATTTAAGTGAATCGTAAACGGCATTCTCTGTAGCTAGTGCTGATGATGCTGCTGCTGTTGTGTTAGCTGCTAGACCATAAGCATTCTTTGCCCAGATGTAGTTTGATTGGCTATTGATTACATCAATCCACCAATTTGATTCGCCTGATTCTGTTTTTGAATCCGTTGCTCTGGATAGTCCTTCAAATACTTCTAGTACTTGACCGACTGTTCCTGTTATGGATCCGTCTTCATCTTTAACTACTACATGAATCTCATCGCCTGCACCACTTCTAGCTGCTGTGTAAGCAGTAGTTCCTGGAGCGGATGAAACCATATCTGAGTCACCCCAGAATCTTGTGTAGCCTAATGATGAAATATTGACTGCACCAGTATAAGCCTCAGCAAACGAGAATGTAGTTGTATTAGCTGCTGTGATTGTTAGATTATGAACTCCAACACCAGAGCTGGTATTACCAACTTGAATTTTATCGCCGACTTGAATTAGACCGGTACCACCGATCTGCTCATTCTGATTTGTTGTTCCTATTTTAGCACCTGCTGTTATAGAAATTGTACCTGTTGATGCTTCTGAATAGTCATTAGCTGATCTCGCAACGGATACTTTGATGCTGTTGCCCAGAACTCCTGGGTACTTTGCTACGAAGTGATCGTTGGATGTTAAGCTAACTGTATCAATTGCGTCTGAGTTATTAACTACTACTGCTGTTGATGAACCATTTGACACGGCATTCTTAGCAGTCGCGTCTGCGACTCTAGTTACATACAATTTATTTCCATACGCTAAAAAGTTAGCGGCAGTGAAAAATGTTTCCGGATTGAATCCGGTTGTGGGTTTACCAAATCGGTTAACCAGAGATTCCTCACTGTCAACTAAGACACGAGTATTAACTGGACCCCATTTGAAAACACCTGCTAAGGCACCTTCTGTAGTAGAAACCGCTGGAACAACAGTGGTTAAATCGATTTCCGATACGTTTACGCCTGGACTGACCTGAAATGGCATTTTATTCTCCTTTCATTTGTGGTAGATTATAAGCTCTGTTATATTTATAATATCTGACATTAGAAGCTGGATTCATTGTCGTATATGCTGTGCATACCATCCCAATCCAGTTCTTCATATCTTATTAACTCTCCACCTTTGAATTCATCTTCGTCTTGGGATACATTCCCAGACCCTATATCTATGAATCCGAAGGGCGTGAGCTCATCCTCTATCGCTTGTTCGTTCTGTGAATATAAATTCTTTCGAATATCTATATCCGTTAATTGTTTGAAGTAGTCTTGACCTGTTAACCAAGCAAACAGCACTAAGCATATTGCAAGGTCATCTGTCATTCCATCCTCCGCCTCATAATTAGTTCCTCGCTTATTAGCTACAAATGTAGTAAGCTCAGAAAGTACATCAAAGTCAGAAATAATTAGTTTATCATTTTCAATAATAGTCTTTAGTGTTGAACAACCTATCCGTTTTAAAGATGATGTTGTTCTTACACCTAGCTGACTATCGCCTCCACCAAAGCCTCCTCCTACGAGTTGCCCTGATCGGCCTTTCCATATAGCTTTGATCAGACCTTCATACTCATATTCATTATGAAGTATGTCTGCTATCTGTCCACCTATGTCATTTATCTCTACCATTACTGATGCATTATTATACATCAAAGCAGCTGTGTGGATAAACTTAGGATACAATAGCGGTGCTATTGTGTTGTTCCTAAAGGTGGCTACAATCTTATAGGGCACTTGTGTACAATCCATTACTACAAATGCGCTGTAGTCGTTTCCAACACCCCTACTTGTATCTACTGTTATCGTGTAGATGTGATTAGGTTTTGGGTCCTCAAATACTTTTAAAGTCTCATTATACCTTATTGGGTTATCAAAAGTCAACATGCGTAGCTTGTTTGGATCAATTAAAGTGTTACTGGATCCTAAGAACTCGCATTCAAACTCAACAGCAAATTGTCTTTCTGATGTATTTCTTATTGTTTGTTCTTTCCATTCCTCATCTCTACCAGGAACGTCCCACCAATTGACAGACATGGTTGTGTAATCATTCTTGTTCTTCTCAGCATCGTCCCATATCTTATAGAACAGATTCATTCCATTGGGTGTTGATGTAATCAATACACGTGATGATTTACCAGATGATATTGTAGGATAAACAGATGCAAAGAATTCTTCCTGTACAGTATGTGGTACGAATGCAAACTCATCTAGGTACACCATGTTAATAGACATACCACGAACAGCAGTAGCAGATGTAGATGATGCAAATATTTTGGATCCGTTTTCTAGTTCAATGTTTCCTTTGTTCCATTCTACAATACCCTGTTGTAGGAACCATGGCAGACCTTCATATGCTAATTGGATCCTACCAAGAATCTCTCTAGCAGTTGCAGCTTTGTTAGCTAAGATGGCTATGTTGAAATCGGGATTGAATAATGCAAAGTGTAATATAACAGCAGCCATTGTAGTGGTCTTACCAGTCTGTCTAGGCATCTTACATATAACAAATCTATTGTTCTGTACCTTTTTCATGATATCTTTCTGATAATCATATGGCTCATAAGGAATTAAACCTTCATCAATAGATACAATCTTTACATACTTCTCACAAAAATATTCTATGTCGCGTGCAGCGTGTCCTATCTCTTGGATTTGATCTTGTGTAAACTCAATAGGCACATTAGCTTTCTTGAGTTTAGGATTACCTAGATAATGATCAGCCATTACTTTTTCTTACCAATGTTCCTTGCTGTGCCTGATAGCAAGTCTGTTATATCTTTTGTGGATCCAACAAATAGATTATTAGTTACTTTAGAAGGCCCTTGTTCTTGTGGCTGGAGATCTTTTACTTTCTTCTGTAAGTCTAATAAATCTTTGTTTGCTGTAGACAATGTTCTAATTAAGTCAGCTACTACTTCAAATGATCTTGGATGCTGACTCTGCTGAGCCAGATCTACTATACCATTAAGAGCATCAGTACCTCTTTCTATAACATTGTATAGATTTTCTCTTGCGTACTTGTAGTCGTTCTCTATGTTTTCTGATTTGTCGCTGTGAACTACTGGCATTTTTTCTTGGTAAGGAACTATCTCTGCCTCCAGAGGTTCGAGATTCAATGCCGAGGCTATTGTATCAGGGGTAGCGTTAGCTTGGGGTGTCTTGTCCATTAAAATAATCCTCAAAGTCGGCGATGACGCCATATGTATCATTACTGAATATATTTGCAACAGCTATTGTTAATGCTGTGTTAGATGTTGCATTTCTAAATTGGTCTAATCCTGGTTTTACCTTAACTGCTGCTGCAGGTGTTGTGGCATAACCATTAGAAGTATTGGCAGTAAACATCTGTACATTAGATGATTTAATAACTGCTGATTCTCTGATCGGTCCAAACATATATCCTTTCATAACAAAATTCAGGTTCCATATTAAAGCTCTTCTAGTATCAAAGTCACCTTCATAGGTGTCCTGTGATGACATAGATTGTAGTACAACTGGTACATCCATAACAATACCAAGTTCTGGTAACAAGTTAAGACTAGCTGTCCACTCTGGTGTAAAGAAAGGAAGTATCTGCTCAAGTATCTGAGTAGCATCTTCTGCATACTTTACATATATATTTAGGTCGAAGTTAATATCGTATGGTACTGGCTGAAACATATCCTTTTTCTTAGATGAATCATTTGGATCCACAGCAGAATATCTATTCATTGTATTGAGCTTTCGTTCGGCTGCGTACTGTAACGATACCATCTCAAAAGAGATGCGAGGTAAGATGATTGATTGTTGATCGGCTAAGTTTAGATTGGTCTCTAACTTGGCTGTCATCTTTTCTCTAGGAGCATATGTAACAGGAACATTAATGTTTTGTATTACATTGCCGGATGTGTTTCTTCTCTTCACTCGTAAGTCATTAAACAAAGTACCGAAGTATATCACATACTTTCTTATCGACTCATGGTAGTAATCATGACCTAACATTAAAACGTCCCGCCTTCACTGAACGGATCTTGATCCGTAAAGTCTATAAAGTTATCAGCTCCAGTTTCTATAAATGTATTCTCACTAGCAGTAACATCGTCTTGTACTAGCTCTGTGAATCCTTCAAGTATAATTCTTTCGCCTTCTTGTGTATGTATTGGTGCTGAATCATCTTCCATTAGTAGTTGTGAGTTCAAGAATATATCACTAGAATTTAGATCTTCAAGTTGATCAATTGCTACCACACCAGTGTTTAATCTTTCACCACTATACTCAAACTTCTCTGCTCTCAGTTCATAGAACTGAAGTGCTCCCATCTGATAGAATACTGGTTCATGTTCAACGAATTGTATTGTAAATATGCCACCAGTTAGAGGGAAGTATAACATATCTCCTTCTCTTGGTCTAATTAGTTTTGCCGCCATGCCTACGTTGTTCTCAAATGAGAACCTAGCCACGGACATGGTTAGTTGATCTCTAACTTCAAGACCAAACTTACCTAAGAAGTCACCCTCACCACCGAACCCATCCACAGTGTTGATATACATCTCACACTCATGGAATTCTGTAAACGTAGCCAGGTCATCTTCACCATAAAGATAATCATAGTCGCCATATGTTTTAGGTAAGTAGTATACATCTATACCATGTATTTTAATAGCCTCGATACATAGGTCTTCAATGAGCAATTGCTCTTGAGAGTTCTCGTGATTATTAAAATAAAAATTCGTAGCCATTGGCTTATCCTATCATATCTTCTGGCGGCATTGCTAGTCCTGCTACTTGTTCTTCTAGCTTATCGATCTCTGCTTGTGCATCGTCGTATATCTTTGCGCCGTTAAATGTTACGCCACCTGGTAATTGTAGGCCCTCAAACTTAGTTAAGTTAGAACCCCATTGTCTTTTTATTAATGCGGCTGCATATCTAAGTAACCATCTGTCTTTATATACATCAGCATACGTTGTTGGATCCATGACCTTATATGCTTTGGCAATAATATAATTGCCTGCATCTATCCTAGTCCAATCCATATCAATATGTAATTGATTGGCATGTCTGTTGTATCTAAACATTTGCTTACCAACGAGTATCTCTTCGATCATACGTATGTTTTGGAAGTTCATATAGTATGGGACCAGTTCATACCTTGAAAGGTCGTAGAGGTCGTTTAATGCAATCTGATACCGTATATTAAATAGGTTGTTAGTACTCGTAGCGTCGCCTATATCGAATAGATCTACAACACCTATAATGTTATCAGGCACAGTGATGTACCCATTAGCTTTGTCGGCGTCGCTAACTACATGCTTATAGAAAGTTTGTTCTATACCATCGAAATGATAGTCCCAATAAAAATCTATAGCTTCGTCTACTCTATCATCTACTTGATCTTCGTCGACGTTTATTTCGATTACAGGTTTACCTAATCGTCTTAAACAATGTTCTTTGAATTCTGCTTTTGTAGTTGGTTTTGCCATAGTAGTATTTATGCTCCCGCGTTTAGGTCGTCCATCACTTCCTGATGGGTGACAGGCTGAGCAGCACCATCAACTAATTTAAGGCACACAAATGCCTCGTCTCGCTCGTAGGACACTTCAGTCCATCCTTCATCATCTATCATCCACTGAGCTATTGGTTGTTCTGTCTGAGCAACTAGCTCACCGGCTTTTATATATCCATACATTATCATGCTGTTCTCCTGTCTGGGTGGCCACTAATGCCAGTTGTTAGAAAATGATATGCAGGCCCGGCATGGTCTCTAGCTGCAGCTACGTTTGCCTGTGAGCTAGCATTATCAAACAAGTGAGTGTATTGCGCTGATGGCCCCCAATAAGGTCTAACCATAGCTCTGGTCTGTTTGTATGCGTCGCCAGTGTTATATGATAATGTGGTCCTGTATACATTCTGGCCACTCCATGTTCCTGAGTAAGTAGCAGTGGTGGCTATTTGACATGAACTAGATCCAGCATTTTCAGCACCAAAAGAAGTGAGATGCGTAAGTGTTGCGTGGCCACTTCTGCCTCCAACTAATAAGAACCTATCAATCCCGACACCATAGTATGTTGTAGCTATCTCAATTTCACACATTAGAGCTCCACCCCAATGGCCACCTGAGTACACATCTAAAAAGTTTATTGAGGTTGTTGAGGAAGCTCCTGATGATATTGCATTGCATGCAATCCCAGCATAGAATGGGGACATTGCTCCTTGAGCTGTTGAGTAAACATTGTCAGCAAACATTTCATTGCCACCACCAGATCCTTTAATAAACCCGCCTCTTGAATATATTGGCATTACTGTATCTCCTCTAAAGCGAACTTGTATTTTTTACCTGACTTATTATTTATTATGAATAGGTCTGTCTCACCTTCTTGTATAGTCCAGTCACCAGTAGATCCATCTACATCATTGCCATTTGATCCTTCATTGCTTAAATGTAAGTCATGGGTGTATATGTTAGACCATCGCAATGATGATGTTCCTAAGGAGTATGAATTATCAGTCTTAGGAAATACGTGTCCCTTCGCCCTGACACCATTACTGTCAACCTGAAACATCTCAGTACCATTTATTTCCCAGAGATGTTGACTCGGAGAATTGTACATGAATGCAGAACCAGATGCTCTTATATTATTACTACTATTAGTATTTTCTGTACCAGTGCTACCAAAGGTCATTCGTACATCACCATCAGCTGCACCTAGGTGAGCGTTGCCTACATCATTAATTAAAAATCTAGCAGCTCCAGCGGTAACAAAATGCATTGTGTCAGTGCTTTGGCTGTATGTGAGACTACCTCTTCCTCTTCCTTGAGGAGCAGAAAATAATATGCCTCCAGTATTATTATTAGGAGTTCTGATATCCATTATCATAGAATCAGAATTTTCTAAAATTAATTGATCCGCACCATCTGGTGAGTAAGATATGCCTGAAGCTCCTGAGTGAACGTGCAGCTTCTGTGTTGGCGCATTCTGTCCGATGCCCACACTACCATTATTTCTTAAAAACATACCAGTACCACCTGGTGTGTATGCACCAAATGCGTATCTAGTATCATTACTTGCACCAGAACAATCTACACGTAAACCGTATCCTGCGCCTGTTCTTGAGAACTCACCGATCCAAGTGTCAGCTGTTTCAGTGACCTCTAGTTGTAAGTTCGGGGCGTTGTTGTTGATACCAACCTTACCACTATCCAATATAGTGATGGCCGGATTGTTAAATGTATATCCTCCCACTACTGTTGAAGGAGTTATTTCAAATGCATTGTTGGTATTGTATTGAGTACCAATTAACCAATTGTATTTGTTAGGTGATGCATGATTATCTTTAAATAGTACTACCTTACCAGCTCCTTGAGGAGCGCCAAAGATACCAGCATAACCTGCTGTGCCTCTAGCTACTTCCAGAGCGGCATTTGGAACACAATTTATTCCTATTTTATTGTTATGAATTTTAAGTGTGTTATGACCAGCTACTTGAAAGGCCATCTCTTGAACAGAACTACCAATGTCGTGTCTGTATTCTATGTAACCATTGTACCTGTTGACACCAGTTGCTGCCTTTCCAAAGTAAAGAGCTGCCACGGATGTGGCTCCACTATAAAATTGTAATGACGAATGCCCTGCGCCATTTCCTATTTGGAGTTTAGGACTTCCATTGAGTACGTTTAAATTTTCTTTTGAACCATCACCGTTGAGTATAAGATCTCCAGTGTAAGTTAATATCATCTTAGGATGGAAAGTTGTGTCCCCACCGTCAACCATATTGAAATACAAATCCCCATATGCATGAGCACCTGCGGCACCGTTTGTATTTGTTCCAGGTGTGGCTAGAGATAAGCTAATATAGTTTTTGTTTAGTCCACCATAATCGTTAATACTTCTATCACTACCAACCGTTAAGAATGTATATTCTGTGTCTGAAACTATGTTGTGTCGTGATCTCAACGTTCCTGACGCATCCAATGTAGCTAGTGGTTGTTTGTTACCAATACCTAATCTAGAATTGGCTGTGTCTAATACCATCTTGTCGCTAGAGTCTTGAGGAGAGCCTTCACCAAACACCATCATACCATTGTCATTTCTCAGGTAGTATGATCGAGCAGTACCATTAGTAGAATTTAATCTAAGCATGTTACGTTCGGATGTGGTTAAATCTATTGGGAAGGTTGGAGAAGAATTATTAATACCCACTCTACTATTACCAATATCTACTGTTAGCTTCTCACCATAAATTGTTTTGTTGCCTGTTAGTGATCTTGCTAACCAAGTCTCATATGATCCATCATTGTTTTTGATACCGTGGTTACCGTTTCGGAATCTGAAACTGCCGTCTGCTTCTATTGCATTAGTACCAGCACCTACATCGCTCGATGTCAGGTTGACTAGTAGCTGGCCGTCAGCTTTAACTGTTGTATCACCAAGATCAATGTCACCATTACCTGCTATAGATATTCTTGGTGTTCCAGAAGATCTCAATGCAAGAGTTTCAAAGTCTATTGTTAGTGGCTCGTATGCATTTGCAGCTGCGTTGTATGATATTACAAACGTACCTGATCCAGCTGCTTGAGGAGCTATTACTAATCTGTCCTCACCCGAAGCTGCACTTACTGAGAAGTCTCCATTAACTCTTGTGTTGCCTGCAAACGTAGGCGATGCAATAGTAGCCTTTAACGCTAGCGCTGTAGTGAGTGTTGAGTTGTAACTAGCATCGTCATTGATAGCAGCTGCCAGTTCATTCAAGTCATTTAATGTACTTGGGGCTCCGCCAATGAGTTCTTGAATTTTATTTGTAACAAACGCAGTCGTTGCCATCTTGGCAGAGTTGTCTGTGTTTGCTTGAGTAGTACCTGTTGCTGCGGCAGCGATTGTACCAGCATGCGCTCCAGTTACTGTCTGGAATTGAACAGTTGCAGATGTGGCCACGTCCTGGCCAATATGGAGACCAGATGAATTAGCTGTGACTCCTGTATTTCCTAATGCAGTATGTAATTTTGATCCGGTGATTGCTAAGTCAGCAATCAGTTCAGATGGGACTTTTGTTGCCATTTGATAATACCCTCTGGTTAATGAGGGTATTTATCATAAAATTGAAAGCGATAATTAATTAGAACTTCGCCTTGACTTCGACACCCAGCATGGTCAACTTCTTCTGAATGTTTTCATTGTGGTCGATTTCTAAGAAAGGTTCTATCTGTAACCAATCTGCTACCTGGTATGATGTTCCTATAAACAATTGATTCTGTTTGAAACCTCTTACACCTGACTCTATTTCCCAATGAGGTTCAAAGGTAATGAAAGGTCTACCAAAGGAGAGCCAATCGTTCCATCCAACTCTCGGAGCTTTATATCCAAACTGAGGTCTGTATCTCCATACATTCTCTGTGCCTGGTCTATCCCTATACTCCATTCTACTATTGTAGAACCATTTGCCACCAATGTTGTCTTCGAACTTCCAATTGTTATATTGGAATCTATACCAATTCTGTTTGTCGTTCACTCTTCTATACTCAACTCTCCATGGAGAGTCTTTGAAGTCCCACCTAAGTACCTGCATCTGGTCAACTCCGTTGTAGTACTCTCTAGCACCTATCATAAACGAGTCACCAAGAAATACTTTGGCATTAACCTCTTGTGGATCTTCTGTTGCATTTGCTGATGTTGCAAAGCCAATGGCTCCTACTACTAATACAAATGCGCCTACTGTTTTATAAAATTTATTCATGTTTGTTTTAAAATATCCTCTTCCTATTATTGAACATTTGTGAGTTGGACTTAACATATAGCCCGCATAGTCGACAGCAAAGAATGCTGGCAACCACTTTAATCCAAATACACTTGTAAGCAAAGCAACAAGTCCTGCAAACTTTCCACTACTTCCCATTGCAAATGCAGCTATGAAGCTAAACATTAATGCAGCTGGTAAGTAGCTAGCAGATTCAACCCAAGCTGTTAACTCAGAGTTGTATGATTTGGCTATGTTTCCTACAACTATAATACCAGCTACTGCTGCTAATAGTTTTAGATTCACCCACTCGATTTTTTGTGGTGTCTGATCATGACCTAGCACAATCTCGACATCATCTTCCTTGATATAGAACATTAAGTATCCTATGATCATTACAATTGCACCTGCCAACATTGGCCATATTAAACCGATAAAGGTTCCATATGAAATACCCAACACTGCCATCGGTACAATCACAGTTTTTTCTAAAGGTGACCAAAAGTAATAATGGTGAGTACTGAGATAATCAATAATACCATACACTTGCCTCCTGTCATCTCTAGGTGCAATAGTATCTAGTACTCCTGCACTTACAGTCACTCTACCTGGTATAGGTAGAACTCCTGCCACCGCACTAATAAGTCCAACGACTGCTCGCTTCGACTTAACATGCTTAGCTATAAATCTGAACAATGGTAAAAATAAACCATACTTACGAGCAACACCTGATGCAATCATCACGCCTGCTAAGTATAATACGTACCACCATCCATTTGTTAACATTTCAATATCCATCACTTGCCTCCATTCCAAAAATTAGAATATGCTTGTTTCATCATATTACGATCAACATTAATCTTGTGATGGGCAAGGAAGTTCTTTTTACGGAACCACTTCTTATCGTGCTCAGTAGCATCCCTGCACCTCATCTTATATGTATGCTCCGTTAAAGGAACCAATATTTGCATTGGTGTTCCTGCCTTGAGCAGATAGTCTTTATCTTTAACATTCCAATACATCTGTATATTTACTTCTGTACTTATGCCTGGGTCTAGTATGCCAGGACACGCTTCGAAGCTCTGATCATCAGGATAGGGGAAAGGCAAAGTCATAAACTTAACGCCAGGAGGAGCTACCACTGCCCATGGTGTATCTATTTTAATAATGTTAGCTATGCTTTCTTTTCTTCTAGGTAGGAACTTTGCAATATTATCGTAGCTATGATTCTGCACGATAGGTATCTCACCAGGATGATCAACTCTTTCCAATCTTTTTATATGTTCCTGGCATGTCCATCTGAACTTATCACCTTGTGTTTCAATTGCTATGTCACACCACTGAGGTATAACAAATCCATATCGATACAGATCAAAAATTCCAGGACACTTAGCAAGGTGCAATGCAGGTTTATCTTTCGCAAAGTCATTCCTACAAGCCTTAGCCCACTCGGGCATCATCTCCATTGCCTTTCTTACTGGCTGTGCTTCTGTCAGTCCTTCGACTGCAGAAATAAAATCTATTGTCTTTTGTTTTTTCTTAAATATTATCATGATAAAAAGTGTGTGTATATTTTGTTTGTCTTTTTAAGAACAGTTATGTATAAACCATTCCACCACATAGAAGAATTTTCTACTTCGTTAAGCATTATCTTTTCGTATATAATCTCTAGCCCAGCTTCTCTTATTCCTTCTTGAGCTCCCTGCACTACACCAGCCCAGTTTGCATCATCGAATATAACGATAGCGGTTTCTGCGAGGCTATCTTTAAAATGTAGTATAGCATCTCTCGTTGATTCGTAGTCGTGGGATGCATCATAGAAGAGAAAGTCTACACCTTGGATCAATTGTGGATCCACTTTAAACATATCCTTGTAGTGTACATTAATGTTTAGGTGCTCTGTGTTCTTTTTAAACTCTTCATAGATATGAGACTCAACCTTTATATCTTTGCGGTGGGGTATAGTTTCTTCTTCCCAATGGTCTATAACATTAAGCTCTATGTCTTTATTCTCTGCAACCGCTAATGTAGTGCTTCCTACCCCTGCCCCTATCTCAAGATAGATCTTACAGTGATTGGCCAAGGAAGTCAACAGTTTTTTAACATAACTGCTAGATAATCCTTGTACGTCATTATCGTAGTCAGACTGTGTATGATCGACTAGTTCTTTGGTAACAGCTAGGACGAGGGGATGTGCATGTTCTGATGACTTAGCTTCGTATACACGCTCACAGTAGTTACAATCCCAGCAGTCGAACTTACAGTTCTTTATCTTCTTGCGCCAGCCATCTATGGGGCGGCCTTCTAAGTTTGTGTCTTTAAGATACTCATCGAATTGATCGAACAGTATCTCTTCATTGTTATCCCATCGTCTAACAATGTCCATCGTCTCAAATAATCTACTGGTTGATTCTCTACCATGCATTTTAAATACGTCAATGTATTGCTGTAGCTCAATCCAGTCTTCTTTCCAAGGTGGAATGTTTGCGTTCTTTAATTGGGATGCAGGTTCCTCTATGTCCCACTTAGGACATGAGACTCTTGATATTGGATCATTAAAGTATTGGGGACTATCTTGACGCGTCATGTTATATTGATAATGCTCGTCCATCATTGTGCATCCACCAAGACATCCTTCGTTAGCAAGCAATGCTAACTTGATCCCATTCTTGTCAGCACACTTCTTCATCTTAGCTAGTGTGTCGCTATCTCTCATTAGATCACGGTCAATGTTTACATAGTTGAATCCAGCCTTAGCCAAGTTCTCTATCTCATTTGGATGCGCTACATTACGTAGGATAGTATTTTTAATCCACAGGTCGGGAAAGGCTTTTTGTATCTGGCCAGTAGCTAGCCAATGTGTATGAGGGATAGTTGCTGAACGAACACCAGCGTCATATAATATTTTAAAGTTCTCTATAAACAGATTGAGGTTCTGCTGAGAAGGCCTTACCATTATGTTATTGAATGTAGCTGATACAGGTATCCCTAATGTGTTCTGAATGTGTAATGCAGTCTCAATGGCTTGGCCGGGATCATCAAAAACATCACCCATAGCATCCTGCCCAAAGGGTGGCATGCGTGAGGTGAAATAGAGATCGTATATCAGGTGTTTATAGTTTTTACAGAATTCGTAAAATGTATAAAACTCCGTCTCCGTTAGCTTCGGATTGATCGGTATAGAGAACATATTTTCATTATAAATTTATAGTAGCGGGATCGCTTACGCCTTCAACTGTTTTTTGTGTCTCGGACATTGTTGTTCCGAACCTAGTGTGTAATATTTTATTGATACTAGCTATTGTAGCTAGTGCTTTAATTTCTTTCTCAACAGTCTGTCTACCAGCTAGCAGTGTAGTGATAGCAGTGTTGTATGATGATACGGCAGTGTTAACTAGCGCAACCATTGCTGATGTTGTAATGCCTCTAGCTGTTGCTAAAGCATCTAGCATAGGTACAGTTGCACTGGCATCGGCTGTGTATGCAACTGCTTCTGCTTTTTGTTGCTCCCACGTTGCTGACTCAAGTACATCAACACTCAAACTGAGTTGTTCGAACTTTTCAATGTAGTACATTTCTAATTTCTTTCTAAGTATTGCTTTACCTAACGCTACTGTGTTAGCTGTTTCTGTATCATTAATGGTATATATTGCAACACTGTCTGGCTGATTAACATCTTCTAGTGAGCTGTATATGTCTGTATGTAACTTCAATGCATGTGATACTGAGCCTACCTTTAGCTTGACAGTTCCTTTCCATCCGACATACAAGTATGGTAATGCCTTGGCCACATCTTCAGTTAGAACTACCGCATCCAACTTGCCAATATCTATCAATGACTCTACATCAGCTGGAGCATAGGCTATCACATACTCCATGAACCTACCAAGGTCTGTCATGTGTTGTAGTTGTGTGGCCGACTCAAATTTGAATAAAAGGTACATTACTTGCTCTCTAGTAGTTTGTTAGTATCTGTTATATTTATGTTCGATAGTTGAGCGAGTTCTCCTTCTTTATATCCAAGCGTCATTTTCTTATGTGCGTCTTCCAAGAACATATTGTTTCTAGCTTCTACTCTAGTAAATAAATCAGATGCTAATGAGAGTACGTGGTTCTGTTGATCGCCACCTAACATTAGAATAGAATCTAAGTTACCACTACTAGGTCTTCCATACTGGCAGTAGTCTAATGCTACTTGTTTAGCTAAACGGACAGTCCAATATTGATGCTCCATCTCTTCTTCAAACTCTGGATTCCCTAGCTTGTCTGAGAGGAGCTCACCACTTGGTAATATATTATCTTTGGATGCCTTGAACTCTTCAACGAGTTCTAAGTAGTGTTGTCTTTCTTGATAGCAATCTCTCATACGCCTTTCATTCATTCTAAAGTCTTTGAGTGCTCTGTGATAGATTAGTTCTTGCTTCTTCTTATCAAGACCTTCTGGCAAGGCATCGAGCTCTTGCTTAGCTATATCCATCTCAAGCTCATTGATTACCATACTGTATTCCATAGTCTCACACACTTCTTCTCTAGTGTTGAGCTCCATTAGGAATTGTTTGAACTTGGCATATGGATGTATCTGTGAGTTACCGACAAAGTGCTTTGCCTTAAACTTAGGCATTGACCACTGCTGGTTTATTGCAACCTCTAATGACTTGATATCATTATCTGTAAGATGTTCTTTATTACTCTCTACCCGTAAATCTTTATTAAATTTATATTCCATTTTCTTCCTCTAATGTAAAGGCTATAACTAGCCTATCTTGATCACTGTTATTCACTTCTGTCTTATGACTTACCTTGCCTTCAAATACTATAACATCACCTTGCTTAATGTTGCCTTTGCAATGACCATTCATTATAATATCACCACTTCCATCTGGTACCCTTACGTATATCGTGCCTGCATATTTATTAACAGCATGATTATGTGCTTTAAGATATCCACCAGGCTGTGTTTTGTTTGACCACATCTCTGTTATATGATGTCCAACAAATTGGCTTTCTATCCAATTAACTATTTCTTTCATCTCAGGCCAGAGATGTAGTTTCTGATCGACAATATAAGTCGAGATGAAATCACCTACACTGTCTTTATTATACGACAATTCAATAGGAAAGTCAACAGACTTATCTAGCGTTAATAGTATCTTTGAATATAAATCTTTGTTGATGTCAAATGGAAGTGGTTGTTTCCATAATGCAAAGTCTTGATCTTCCCATTTCACATGGTGCATAATAAATTAGTCTCTCCAAAAACCGTGGCCGGATGACCCTCCAGGTACTCCAACACGTTGCGATGCTGCTCCTAGCTCAATGCCAGTCTCAGTCCAGTAGTACCATTTCTGACTTCTATTATTTTGAAGTCCGTCATACATACCATGCATGTAGTTGTGGTCTTGTCCCATATCAAAGTTCTCTTCACCTACATTACCTATAGGTCTTACAATTATTCCTAGGTTCGTCTCTGTTGAGAACTGCCATCTTCTATAATTGTATCCTAGGTTGTATGATCCCTCATTGCCAACCCAACCTTTACCAATCTTAGAATTGATTCCCTTCTGCTGTCCGTTTGATGTGAACGCTGGTCCAGGTGATGCTGCGGCATTAATAAAGCCAATTACTGTAGATGACACTGTTGTAGTAGTATGGCCTATTCTAAATCCACCAGCTCCGCTGCCACCCAACGATTTAAATTCATCGGATATAGTAGAGTGAGCAGAATCAGTATCTCCATTCGACCATACTGCCTTGCCGTGGGAGGCTGCTTGCATTGTTTCTGTAGCGCCATTGAAGATATCTAACGTGGCAGATCCACCGCCACATATAAATCCTAAGTCGTGCTCTTTAAATGCAGTACCATTATCTGCAACTGCTCTTGTTGTATTATGATTAGTTGATGCTGATTTTGTAGTATCAGATCTCATGTTGAATGATACTGTGTATGACCCTGTGCCCATACCTGTTGCACCCCACATGAACCCATTATCTCTATTGCAGAATCCTGATGAATATGCAACCGTGCCTTGTAATAAGTCTCCAAGGCTGCCGATAACATCAGTAGCATGATTCATTTTATTTACATTTCGCCATGGAGCTGATGATTTGTATCCGCCTGCAACATACCCAGATGCAATAACTTGTCTGTACATGAACGGTGAGTTTCTAGAACTTAATGGCACCCATTGGGATCCATCATATTGTTCCAATACCTTAGAGTCGGAGTTATATATTACAAGTCCAGTAGCCCCTGTGGGTCTACTCGCTGACGCGTAGGATGGAAAGGTTACTCCTGCTGTTGTTAAAGTTGTTGCCATATACCTATTTATCCTCTCCAGAAACCAGCGCCAGATGAACCACCTGGTACACCCGTTCTCAGTGAACTACCTGTCAGCTCAGTTCCAGACTCTGTATTGTAGTTAAACTTCCATGATCTATTATTCTGTGCCCCATCATATTGACCGTGACAGTATTGATGAGCCTGACCCATATCAAAATTCTCTTCACCGCAATTACTATGCGGTTTAGCTACTGTGCCTAGTACTGTCTCAGTAGAGAAGTCCCATCTTCTAAAATTATATCCACCATTATATGATCCCTCGTTACCTGCCCATCCTCTTCCTAGCTTAGAATTAACTCCTTTTTGTTGACCATGAGCACTTATACCAGTACCAGTCAATGTTCGCAATCCAAGCGTCACAGCTGTTGCGTGATTCAATATAATAGGTGTGCCGTTATCAGTTGCATTGATTACTGACGAAGTCTCATCACTCAAAGTAGTTGACCATCCTGGACCAGCAGATGGAAGTACCCAGGAAGTATTGGCTGCTGACATTGTTTCTGTGGTGCCGTTGAAATGATCTATCTGAGCTACTGTACCTGATACTATGAATGCTGCATCATCTTCTTTAAAGCATGTACCACAGTCATTCCTAGCTGTTGTTAGATTGTATGATGTATTGGCTGTCATAGTAGTTTCATTAACTAAATCAAAATGAGCTGTCTGGGCACTTGTTCCTGGCCACGTATCATCAGCACTCCACATAAATCCTTTAAACTTATTACAGAATCCTGAAGTATATGCTGATGCGTATTGCATTAGATCGCCAAGGTTACTCATCACATCAGTTGCGTGATTCATCTTATTAACATTCTTCCAAGGGGCTGATGATTTATATCCGCCAGCTACGAACCCTGTAGTGATAATTTGTCTGTATAGGAATGGCATCTCAGAGCCAACAGGCTCCCATCTAGTTCCAGTATATACTTCAAGACAATTTCTGTCTGTGTTGTATATGGTAACGCCTACGGCTGCCGTAGGTCTGGTTAGGTTGGTATACTCTGGAAAGTCTGGTCCTGTTCCGCCAATAGTAAAAGCCATTACTTACTCTCGATCTGTTTCTTTAACTCGTCTATTTGTAGTTGCTGTTCTTTGATTGCTTCAATTAATACACCAACCATGTTGCCATATGATACTGACTTGATTGAATCTGGATCATCTGGATCACCTAATGATACTACCTCTGGTATAATCTCTTCTACTTCTTGAGCAACTACACCCATCAGTACTTTGTCGTCTTCAACATCAGTACGTTGATATGTGACACCTCTTAGCTTCAATACTTTATCTAATGCATTGTCTATAGTGACGATGTTCTTTTTAATTCTTTTATCTGAGTTAGCAGTTACTGTTCCAGCTACTGATAGGTTACCGCTTACAGAAGATAGACCCATCATTACAGTACCAGTGGCCGAAGATGATCCCCCTGAATCCCATGCCCAACCATACCCTGAAACATTTTCAATATAACTTCTCAGTGCCCAACTTGTTACACCATGAGCTGCATTTGGTGCTGTTACGTTACCATTTGGACCACATCCGCTTGTACCAACAGGAGACATATATTCTTGCCATGTATGGTGCCCTGTTGAGTACCAACTGATACCACTTGCATTACTAACATCTCTATCAAGGTCAATACCTTTTTTAAACGTGGAGCGGTTTGTTGCTTCTATCGTTCCAATGGCCATTGTTTGAGAACCAATATTACCAGAATGGTATATTCTATATTTGGAATTACCTATTGACCAACCACCAACTGATATGTCATTGGTTGCTCCATCTAATCCAAAGTAAAGGGCATAGTCTCCACTGACGTGGAATGACATAAATGCATCAGCACCTGCTGTTGGTTGGAAGACCTCTAGTCTTGACTTGTATGAGGTTCCAGTGTTCATACTCTGGCCAGCTGCATTGTGGAACCTAACTAGATTACTTCCAGAAGGAGTACCATCAATGTTAGTGAAATAGTTTCCTCTTCTTAAAAAGTCTGCGCTATCAAGACTATCTAACAATCCAGCATTAGCACCATCAGCTGTTGTAATGTATCCGCTGTTGTTTGTGAACTGTGATATGTTACCACTGACATTTGTTAATGCACCAGTGCTACTAATACGTACTGTGCCACCTGTGTACAAAGCAGTCTGAACTTTTACATCACCATTTTGTTTGAGTTGTAATGCTGGTCCAGCTACAGTCGTGTAACTTGGTGTGCTTCCTTGACTGTAAAAATTTAAGTCATAGGCATCACTACTTGATCTAGCTGATATATCCCATCTGATTGCACCGTTGACATCAAAGAAACATTCTGCTGCATTGTCTGCATTGGATCTAATCCTTACTGTTCCTCTACCAGACCCTGTGTCTTTAACCATAAGACCAACTTGGCCTGATGAATAATGGGTACTATTACTTCTAGCTACTATGCTTCCTAATGTGCTTATAGCTTCTGTGGTATTCATCTGCAAGGCAACACCTGAAGATAAATTTACATAGTTATCACCTATTTGCGCTCTAGTTCCCCAACCGCCATTGTAGGTATCAAATCGATGAATGCCGTCTGCCGCATATCTAAGGTTTGCGGTAGAGGCTGCTCCAATAAAGCTAGAGCTGGTCCCGTTGTTAAAGTTTATTTGTGTGCCTATAACTAAATCTTTGCCGGTAGTTATTACTGTTTGGCCACCTATTTTAAGAGCTCCACCTGTAATATCTAAATTATTACTGCCGGTGTTAAATACTTCAGTGAATGTGCCGCCGGTACCTGACCAGCTATTACCATGTCCAAATCTTAGATAACCATTGACACCTGTTATCATACCTGGCTTGTTTACACCAGCGCTGTCTTGGTTACCCATTAACAAATGCTGGGCTCCGCCTGTTGCAGTAATATGCATATACGATGCTGCTGTTACATGACTAGATGATGTTACGCCACCAGTGAAGTATCCTGGGAAGTTCCAGTTAAATCTATCGTTGGTCTCATCCCATAGGCTGACAGCATTAGTACTTGATCCTCTCTCTACTTGGAAAGATGCATTTGATGAAGGTGAGCCTGTTACAGAACTCAACAATATCATTGTGTTAGCAGATGTTGTACTTGAAGTCTGCGTTGATTGAGTTGTTGTACCCGTAACTGTTAGGTTACCAGATACTGTTAAATCTTGTGTGGAGATTGTTCCACTATTGTTAACACCAGATGAGAACAATGTGTTGAATCTATAACCAGCTGCACCTAATGAAGTGGATCCATTTACAACACCACCACTATTGCTACCAGGGTAAAGTGCATTCGTAGTTAAGTGTACGCCACCAAAGCCCTCTCTCCATATACTACCATTGTTATTCATGTGGGTATTGCCAGCTCGTACGTTGACGTTACCTCTTAGATTAGCACCAGTTATATCATTAATTACAGTCAACCCGTTGGTGTCTATATCAGCTTTGGTTGACCCTGCAATATCAAAGTCAATTCTTGTTGTTGCATCAACAGTTATTGGATAACCTGAATCTATCCATAACCCTTTAGTTGCTCTAGTATCATAAGGAAGTTTTACAGAAGCGTAATTGGTACCAGTAGTATTAAATGTCCAATTGATTGCACCACTATCTGTGCCTACTCCAGATTTAAGATTCAGCTCAGCACTAGCACTATCAATTATTATGTCACCTGTAAATGTAGGTGATGCTAATGGAGCTTTAGTAGCTATAGCGGTTGTTAATGTACTGTTATAATTTGAGTCATCGTTGATGGCTGCAGCTAGTTCATTAAGTGTATCTAATGTTCCTGGTGCGCCACCTATTAAATTTGTTATCTTATTAGTTACAAATGCTGTTGAAGCTATTTGTGTATTGTTAACTGTGTTAGCTGCTGTAGGAGCAGTTGGTGTTCCAGTAAGCGTTGGTGAAGCTAGGGGGGCAAACCCAAGAGAACTAACCATTGATTGAGTTACTCTTGCATCAATAGCTGTGTTAGCTCTTGCTACTGTATAGTAGAGATTTGTTCCTTCTGATAAATTTGATGTTGAAGAACCGCTCTCGTCTAATAATTTTTTCCAACCACCAGCATGAGCAAAGTATCCTTTTCCAGTACCGTGTACATGAGCAAACATTCCGTGGTATGTTGAAGCACTTGGTAAGTCCCCTTCTGCGGAATACAAATTACCAAACAATACTTTTCTACCACCCATATCCAAATCGGAACCAGTAACTGCAGAAATTGCTCTCGCATTAGTAAAATATAAATTAGTTCCTTCAGATAAATTACTTGTAGATTTACTTGAGAGATCTAAGTTACCACCAACCTGTAATGCTATTCTAGCATCAGCTCTTGCATTAGTAAAATATAAATTAGTAGTTCCTTCACTTAAAGCATCAGTGTTGCTATGACCACCAATACTAACTGATGCACCCATAGCGTTGTGATTAATACAATAGTAATACAATGATGGTGTGTCCATCTGAACTATGATTTGGGTATATGCACCTGCTGATCCAACTGAGCCAACTTCCGTTACGCCTGTTGTATATGCTGAGCCACCACTATGTGTTCCATTGCTCGTTGTAGAAAATCTGAGTAGATGAGATACGTTTGATGAATCTGATTGATCAAATCTATAAGTGAATCCTGGTTGTAAAGAAACATGAGCCCTTGATGTTCCATCAATAAAGTATGCTCCACCAGCAGCAGTAACTGTGACATTGACGTGTCTACCATTACTAGAATGGTTTAGTGGAACATTTCTGTCTATTACTATTGAGTTGTTTACAAATGCTGTTGTTGCAAGTAGTGTTGAATTGTTAGTGTTTGCTTGAGTAGGACCAGATACGTTTGCTGAAAATGTTTCTGCTATGTCTGTTCTTGCTATGTTAAGAATATCTATACCATCTAAAGTATCAGCATCAACATTCAATGCATCAACAAATGCTTTTGTTACTCTGCTGTCAATAGCTGAGTTAGCTCTGGCCGTAGTAAAGTAAAGTTCACTTGCACCCTCAGTCACTCCATCAAGAGTAAATGTACTGTGAAGCTGATTGGTAGTAATAGTGTTAGCTGCAATCTTTGAATTATCAATTGCACCGTCGCCTAGTACTCCTTTTGTGACTTTAGTTATTGCCATGTCTTATGTATCCCAACTTGTTTTTTCTGTTTGCGCATCTTCTAATGTATTAAAAAACTCAACAACATCTGTCTTTGATGTCTCATGCTTTGTTAACTGTACCTGTCCCTCACTGCCTGCTGCTGTGAGATCTTCAGACGATAACGCAAGCAAAAAGTTTACCAATGTAGATGTTTTAACTACTGTAATATCTGGTTGTACTGTATCTATTGCTGCCATTGTCTACTCCTATGCCTGTACCAGGGACATTCTATCCATTCTAGGAGCGCCATCGCCCCCTGATTGTCTATACTCCCACTCAATGAATGGGTGAATGTGTGTGGTGTTTAATGTTATTGTAAATACGAGTCCTTGTCCACTGTTAGTAACAGTCAATGTTGCAACAGTATTGCTGTCGGCAACTTCGACTACATTGAGAGGACCTCCGTTGTTCCAATATCCTCCAGCTTCCATAACTGCGAACCCACACGTTGATGCTATTCTAAAAGTTGCTTGCCATGATTTCCATGTTGTCGCGGCGTATGTAAACGTCCATGTTTTATTTGCTGCATATGTTCCGGAATATCCTACGGTCCCATTTATCTTACCACTAGATACAACACTTCCTATGGCATGTGTATGAGATGCAAGATCATTGTGGCCATTGAAGATACCAGTACTTCCTGACACCCGAAGTTTCTCAGTTGGTGCAGTGTCTCCTATTCCTACTCTACCAGTGCTGCCTTTAATTTTAATTCGGTTATGGAAATTTCCACTTGTGTCTTTGTTTCGTAGATTAATAT
>Ga0208814_1000376_pt1 | contig 29506 bp, 36 predicted proteins | sample MalvirAntarct_55_FD_184253 | JGI IMG/M metagenome (GOLD analysis project Ga0208814, IMG submission 184253) | Marine viral communities from the Global Malaspina Expedition - Malaspina viral metaG Antarct_55 (SPAdes) (version 2) | ecosystem: Environmental > Aquatic > Marine > Oceanic | place...
AAAAGGTGTAAAGATAAAAATATATTAAATATATTAGATTGTGGATGTGGTAATGGACGTGATAGTTATGCTTTATCAATTATATCAAACGTTGATGCAGTAGATAATTGTGGTTTTTTGAATACTAATACAAATAATGTAAAATTTTACATGGATGATTTTGTAACAATGAATAAAAGTAAATATGATTTAATTTATTCGCGTTTTACATTTCATAGTATAACAAATGACCAACATAATTCTTTTTTAGATACAATAAATGTTAATAGTTATTTAGCGATTGAAACAAGAAGCACAAAAGGTGAAATGGATAGTGTTTTTCACGGAAAAACACATTATAGAAATTATACAGATATTGATTATTTAAAAAATATACTAACTTTAAAAAATTTTGAAATTCTTTATATAATGGAAGAAATAAATTATGCAAAATATAATAATGAAAATCCGGTTTGTATAAGAGTAATATGCAAAAAGAAAGAATCTCCCCTGTAAAAAAAACGAAATGTGAAGTAAAATAAAGCGTGTGAAGTAAAAAAATTGAAATGGAAACGATTGAATAAGAATAAATCAACAATGCAAAGCATTACCCAAACTCAAATTACGAAAATGCAAATGAACCTCAATCTCAACACAGCGATGACGAAGGCGCTGGTCGGAATGGTTAAGGAGTATGTCACAGAGGTGACTACGGAATTGTCCAAGATGTACGGTTTCCCGCTGGAGGAAGCACTCCAGAGGTTGGACTTGGAAAATCTGCAACCCAGTAAAAAGATTGAAACCAAGAAGCGTGAAAAAAAAGGTGAAAAGGGTCCATTGTTTATGCTACCGTATTGTGGTGCGACGTGCGAAACCTGGTGTAAAGCTGTAAAATACAATAGCGGATTGATGACGCAATGTACCAAGAAACCAGAAAGCAATGAAGAATACTGCAAGTTGTGTGCCAAAACCATGGATGCAACGGGAAAGCCAAAGTTCGGAAGTATGCACGACCGGGATAAGGAAGGATGGAAGGACCCCTCTGGAAAATCACCTGTTCGTTATGTAACGGTCATGCCAAAAATCAAAGTGGAGGGAGTTCCAGTGACCGAAGAACAAGTGAAAGAGGAAGTCCTAAAAATGGGATGGACGATGCCAGAAGAAGAGTTCATGAAGGAAGACGTCACTGATAAAAAAAATCGTGGACGTCCCAAGAAAAGTAAACCCATGACGTCTGGAAGCGTTGGAGATGACATGATTGCGAATTTGGTGTCACAGGCGAAGTTGCAACAGGAAAGTTCTAGTGAAGTGTCTGGTTCAGAGTCGGACCAAGAAGAAGTCCATCTACCTGCAGATACAGAATCTAAAAAAGTAAAAAAGAATGACCCCGATGACAAACTGAAAAAGGAATCAGAAAAGAAGGAAAAAGAACTGAAAAAGGAATCAGAAAAGAAGGAAAAAGAACTGAAAAAGGAAGCAGAAAAGAAGGAAAAAGAACTGAAAAAGGAAGCAGAAAAGAAGGAAAAAGAACTGAAAAAGGAAGCAGAAAAGAAGGAAAAAGAACTGAAAAAGGACAAAGAAGTGAAAAAGGACAAAGAAGTGAAAAAGGACAAAGAAGTGACAAAGGACAAAGAAAATACGGGGTATGAAGAAAAAGAAAAAGCAATGAAAGAAGCAACACAAATTGCTGAAGGTGTAGCAAAGAAAAAGGCAGAAGAATTACTTTCACAAAAGTTGGAAGAAGGAGAGTTGTCAGAAGAAGAAGAAGAAGAAGTAAATGTTACGAAATTTACGTTTGAAGGAAAAGATTACTTGCGCGATGAAAAGAATGTAGTCTATGATATGGTTAGTCAAGATGAACTTGGGATTTGGACGGGGACACACATTGAATCGTTTGAATCGTAGTTATCCGTTGAAATATATCCGTTGAAATATATCCGTTGAAATATATCCGTTGAAATATATAAAAATTAAAAAAGTTGAAAATGAAAAAGGTAATACCTTTTTTTTATATATTATAAATTTGAAATACTTTTTATAGTCTAATGTAGAATGAACCATAAGCTATTCGTGTGTGGAACAGAGGGTGTCGGATTGTGAATGAAGTAAATGCACATGAAATGAAAAAAATTGAAATACTTATACGAACTAGAATGATTACCAAATAACATTACAATGAGTATCAAAGTAAATAAGGAACGTCAACGAACTCTTCGAACGAATAAAATGAGAGACATGTATGTGTCATGTCAAACCGAAGAAGATTATAATCAAATCATTATAATCTTTCAATTACGTGTGAAAACACATACAGGCTCTCTTTTATCTGCAATTGAATTACCATTGTTAAACAAAACAAGTGTCATACGGTTTGCCATGGAAGAACCAGATGACCTATATCATGTACACCTTTGAACCTTTTTTAAGTAAAAATCTATTGTCTTTGTAAGTTTTTTTTGGATACTATAAATTGGAAATCAACAATATAATACTTATTATTCTGCACCAATCAGCATTGAGGAATTAATATTGGATGTGAATGAAATGAATGTGCTTGAAATTACAAAATTGAAATACTTATTTTAAATATAGTTGTCCATACAACCGATTACGATGAATTTGAACACCTTGATGATGCAAGCCTTCCATAAACAGGAGCTGTCCGAAACACCTCTATGCATCAAGTGTATAGATGAAGCTAAGAAAATTGCGAAAAAGACCATCGGTAAAGAACGCAAACTATTGATGCGTGAATGTGGTAACAACAAGGAGACTATGAAAGCGTTTGAAGAAGGTCACGACGTCTCACGGTTCGTATATGTAAAGTGTCCTACGTGTAGGGTGATGGACATGTCAGAAGCGAACCGAACGAAACTGAAAAACAACAAACGCTGAAAAAAATACATTATCCGTTGAAAAGAAGGTTAATACCTTTTTTTTATGTAAAATTGAAATACTTATACGAACTTAGAATGATTACCAAATAACATTACAATGAGTATCAAAGTAAATAAGGAACGTCAACGAACTCTTCGCACGAATAAAATGAGAGACATGTATGTGTCATGTCAAACCGAAGAAGATTATAATCAAATCATTATAATCTTTCAATTATATGTGAAAACCCATACAGGCTCTCTTTCATCTGCAATTGAATTACCATTGTTAAACAAAACAAGTGTCATACGGTTTGCCATGGAAGAACCAGATGACCTATATCATGTACACCTTTGAACCTTTTTTAAGTAAAATTATGTTGTCTTTGTAATTTTTTTTTGGATACTATAAATTGGAAATCAACAATATAATACTTATTTATTATGCATCAGCATTGAGGAATTAATATTGGATGTGAATGAAATGAATGTGCTTGAAATTACAAAATTGAAATACTTATTGTATGGGTAGATGAATTCATACAACAACGACAAGTTGAAAATCAACCAAAATGAACTCTGATATGAATGTAAAAAAGGCGGTTTACATTAAAACAATTACGCTGAAACAAATCAATGTTTTGGATCTGTTTGACGACATTCTGTATAAACACATCAAACCTATTTTGGAAACGGATGATTATGAAATGGACGTTGAAATTGAAGACAAAGATGTAATCCATGGGTTGTGCGTTACTTCGTTCAAGTTTACATTGCCCTTTATTGTAAGTGACGAAGGTGGGGGTGTTCCAAATATGAAAGTCAAAACGTATACCGTGATTAAATATTATGGCAGGTCAAGTCCTACGTCCATTTACATTGCAGAAAACCTAGAAGAAAAAACAATGAAAGAAGCAACACAAATGGATGAAGGTGTAACACACCCTGTTCTTTCACAAGCGCAGGGACAAACGTTGGAAGAAGACGAGTGGTCAGATGAAGAAGTAAGTGTTACGAAATTTACGTTTGAAGGAAAAGATTACTTGCGCGATGAAAAGAATGTAGTCTATGATATGGTTACTCCAGATGAACTTGGGATTTGGATGGGGACACACATTGAATCGTTTGAATCGTTTAAATAGTAGTATCCGTTGAAAAAATATAAAAACTAAAAATAGTTGAAAAAAAAAAGAAGGTTAATACCTTTTTTTTATGACAGGTCGGATGTAATCTTAAAACGGAATTTTAAATGTGAATGGTGTAAATGAATAATTCAGAAAATTGAAATACTTATATTAATATATATATTAACACTATTACAATGGAAGAATACCACATCACTCCTGCTGGATATACAATCCGCTACAATGAATTTACATTTGAATTTATATCGTCTCTAATTGACCCGATACGATACTTCTTCTCCAGATATGACATTATAAGACATGCAGATTATTTCAAAGAACGGGGGTTCGACATTCCACTCATTTCGCGTCTTCAAGAAGACAACATACGGGGGTTGCCTATGGACCCAGATGAACAAGAGGATATCATACAACTCGGACGACTTTTACGTGAATATTACATTGAACAATCCTAAACCCATAATAAATACACTAATTTTTTTTTCAATATTAATACCGGTATCTCGTTATCCTACCGGTATCTCGTTAGGTAGATTTAGATGTGAAGTCGGATTATAGTGTATATTTCAAAAAATTGAAATACTTTTTTTGGAATATGTATACGTTATCAGTACAACTGTACAACCAATATGCTTTCCAACATGACCATCCGCATTCCTCATGTGATTCGCACGTTCAAGACAATCAAAACCGGACAAACGTTCAAACGTGAAACGAACTACGTCCGAGACAAGGCAGAACGTGATTTACAACCCACCTCGTATGTGGAAGTGTGTCAGTCGGTAGACGAACCTGAACCTGAACCTTTTGTGAATTGCGTAGACGAAACCGAAGGAACACGTGAATTCTATCGTCGTGGTTGTCGTAACGTGAATAAGCGTTGGAATCAATGGGCATCGAATGATTTGGAACCGTTGCCTCGTCGTACCGTCGTGAACAAGTTCAAGAAAAACAAAGGACTATTATATAAGCGTGGAACGAAATACGAGACCTCCAAGGTAAATAAGCGAGCCAAGAACCTAGATGTGAAACGAGACCGTGCAATGAAATACAATGACCTTCCATTGCACCTACAAGAATCGCGTCTGAGGGAAGAAGAAGATGCCTACTGGTCTGTGATTCCATCCTACCATGCAGAACAGATTCGTATGGACACTGGGATTGAACTGTATCTAGATGGATACCAATCATGGGAAGATTACTGGTATACAGTGTATCATGAATTGCCTACATACAAACCAACATTACAAATGTAAAAAACATATAAAAAACATATAAAAAACATATAAAAAATATATAAAAAATATATAAAAAAAACACTTTTTTTATCGTAATATTATATTAATGATTCAATTATTACAGACAATAAGTAATTGAATCACTATGTTATAAAATTGAAATTTATTTACAATTACTTATTGAAAATAATTATGAACGATGGAACTGTTTTCTACTTACCTGAAACGAAACAACATGGACGTCTCCTTGCATCAAACCAAAGGAGTACAATGGTTATGCCAGATAGAGACGTCTGGGGTTATAATCAACGACCGAACAATACGTTCAGGAATATTGGCGGATGAAATGGGATTAGGTAAAACCATACAAATGATTGGTCTCATTTTGGAGAATTTTAAATTACACACTTTAATTGTTCTTCCACGTGCATTGCTGGAACAATGGGAAACTATATGTATACATACTTTAGGACATACCCCTTTGCTTTATCATGGTTCTAATGTAAAACACGTTACATTAGAAACACTCTATCAATCACCTTTGGTCATTACAACTTATGGTATGATATCCAAAAAAAAATCCTTATTGCATCAAGTTCAATGGAACCGTATTGTATTTGATGAAGCGCATCATTTAAGAAATAGAACTACACTCTTACATAAAGAGGCATGTCGTCTGCGTGCGACGCATAAATGGTTAATCACAGGAACTCCAATTCAAAACAAACTCACAGATTTTTACGGTTTATGTGAACTATTGGAAATATCTTCTATCTATTCTTGCCAACACAAAGAGGACATCGTTCAACAACTCGTATTGAGGAGAACAAAAGAAGATGTAGGTCTCCAACTACCAGAATTAATACAAACCTATATAAAGGTAGATTGGGAAACCGAAATAGAAGAGAAAATATCTCAAGACCTACATGGTCCATTGAAATGTCTCAACGTATCCTATAGCCATGTATTGCCACAAGAGAAGTATCACGGATTGCATCCCTTTGTTTATATACATTGGGCACGTAAGTCTTGTATCACAATGGATTTAATCAAACTGGATAATAGTCCACATACGACTCCTTATAAAAGTAAGTTGAATAAAGTCATTTCATTATTGTTTGAGAGACGATACAATGGTAACCCCAAAATAGTATTTTGTCAATACATTCAAGAAATGTCTTGGATAAGGATACAACTAGAACATTCCAACTTACGGGTTGCGTTGTTGGATGGACGAACCTCTAGTGTGGAACGAAAACGATTATTACAATCTAGCGATATAGACGTCCTCGTCTTACATATTCAAACTGGATGCGAAGGTCTAAATTTGCAACGGTTCAATGAAATTTATTTCGTATCTCCACATTGGAATCCTGCCGTAGAAGAACAAGCAGTGGCAAGATGTCATCGCATAGGTCAAACTAAACCAGTCTCTGTCTTTCATTTTCATATGTCTCCCTTTGTTGGAAACCATGGAACTTCCATGGATGGTTACATACATACCATACAAGATACAAAACGGGTTACCATGAACAGTTTATATTCCGTTGCACAATGACTAACCATTTATTACTATTTTTTTTTAATTTATTCTTATAAAAAAATGAAATAAACATAACAATTCTCTCTTATAATAATATGACAGACCAACCAACCCAAGAAGAGATTGACTCTTATCTGGATGTCGTACTCGTGTATTTGCGTGCCACGGAACGTAACCCAGAGTATGAACGTGTTTTGATGGATAGTTTAAATAATGCAACTTTTATTAACGATGTCATTACGGAAGAAGAAGAAAAACAATTGATAGAACAGCACTATGATTCTAACCTTCATAATACACCTATCTGTCCAATTTTACAGAAACCCTTTGAAGACAACGAACCCGTTACAGTGTTACCATGTAATCATGTATTTAACTCAGACGCTATCAGGACTTGGTTGAAACAACACAATACCTTGTGTCCAGTCTGTAGATTTAACTTAAAATCCACGGTAAATTCAGTCATAGAACCACCTTCCGTACAAGATATACAACCCGTTCCTTTATTATCAGATACGTTGGAGAATCCACTAGAGAATGTATTCGTACATGAATTTTATATTCAGGATAGACCTTATGTTACATATGAGTATTCGGAGATGAGAGATAATTACTTCAATATTTATTATAATATTTATTATCAGAATAGAAACAATACATAGTTAAGACCATTATTATATATATATATATTCATAACAGGCATAAAGACATAATCATAGTAGAGTATATATAGCCTGGTTGCCCGAGTGGTCTAAGGGGGCAGACTTAAGATCTGCTGTGTTCGCACGCGTGGGTTCGAACCCCACATCAGGCATATTGCTCCTGTAGCTCAGTGGTCAGAGCACCGGTCTTATCAACCGATGGTCAGCGGTTCAATCCCGTTCAGGAGCATTTTTTATATTCTTTTTATTCAAATACTTTTACATAAAGTAATGTTTATATGGACTGTTTATAATACTGATATAAAAGAGGATGGAACATACACCCCACCATCCGGTTGCTTTCAATATAGCAGGTACTATACCATCACTCTCACTAGATTGTTTTAAATAATAACTGATTAAAAACGTACATATCACTAATAGAATTAATGCAAAGGTTGTACTAAGTAAAAAGTTGGAAATGTATTCATTGGATTTACCATTCTGTTTCATGAAATACATACTTGGTAGAATAGACAACGGAAACGACCACCATATAGACGCTAATACAGGGTTCATAAAGGTTGCAATGTAACTTACAGAAGCTACAATCGTTCCACCCAATAAAAAATTAATGAATAGTTTTATCCACACCGTTTGTTTCATATATATAATACATGTATATATAATACATGTATGAGTATATTTTTTTATTCTCTTGTATGGTAATTTCCTCTTGTTATTGTATTCATCCTCGTAGTTCAACCATTCCTACAGAGGATAGAAACGTATCCCTCAATGAAAAATGGTGTTCAGATATACCAGAGGAATGTATTATATGTATTGAAGATTACAATACCAATGATGCCATACGTATCTTAGGTTGTAATCATAGTTTTCATACAAAATGTATAGAGTCTTGGATACAATATTCATCCAAGACTCTATGTCCTATATGTTCTAAACCGTTTTGAGAGAAAAAAATGGTTTTTTATATTTTTCAACGATTATATATTTTTTATATTTTTCAACGATTATATATTTTTTATATTTTCAACGATTATATATTTTTTATATTTTCAACTGTATAACGTATTCCATCTTATACATTGCATCGTGTAAGTGGCGGAGGCATCACTTCCTCTTCCTCGTCCTGTTCCATTACGAGATCCCATTGCATACATGATGGCGTCGGACGTTCCGGGGTACAATGTTCTGTAATGCATCTCGTAAGCTTAGGAGGCGGACCAGGAGGCTCCAGATCAATTTCGTTCACTGGCGATGGAACGGGTGATTCAAACAGTTTGCACGATACACGTTCAAGTTGCTCTTGCATATAGGACGCATACAACTTGGCTTCAGGAGAATCTTGTTCATATTTTTTCCTAACTTCCATTTCCATTTGTTCCTTCACTTTCATCTCATTCTTCAACGCCTCCAATTCTTGTTCTTGTTTGTAGATGATGGCCTTCATATCTACTTCCGTTGCCGTCAACGGTTTCTTGTTCTCGCAGAGGATCCAATATGTCCTTGGGGTGAGGTACATTTTGGCTTTCTGGTCGGGATTGAAGACGGCTTTTTGTAATCCTTTGGCTTGAAAATTGTTGTACCATTCGGCGAAGTGGATGAACGCAATGTAAAACGGATAGCCCTGAGGGGTCATCTTGGTAATCAAGTCCACCCGGTCCACACTACCGATGTTGTAAAACTTCTCAGCAATGAACGTTTTCACTCGGGTTTCATAGTATTGGTCGGTCTCGTCTTCCTTGCACACTGGCAAACAACGCGTATCCACACGCGGAATGAAGAGCGACAAGGTCGGGTTGAAGGTTTCGTTGGTAGAGTTCATTGTATTGGTTTGAGGTTGTACGATTGTACTGATAACGTATACATATTTCTAAAAAAGTATTTCAATTTTTTAGAAATATGTACTTAAAAGCAGTTTACATACAAAAATGATTTACAAATACTAATATCTAATTCGTACAATAAAGAGGTTTTAACACGGTATCTCATTATCCTACCGGTATCTCATTATCCTACCGGTATCTCATTAGCGCATATATACAAGAGATACTGTCTATCCATTTCGTTACGATTTGATGCCGTTTTGTTGCAGTATCGTATTTATTTACGGTGACACAGTATCATCCATTGTAGATTACTTAAATAAAGTATAGTAATAGATATATGAACTATCGTACGATTCTAAACCACTTTATTCCAAAACATGTACCCAATCCTCTTGGAAGATGGCAAACCGTACAATCCGTTCAACATATGAATCATAAAATAGATTGGTCGAACGAAGACCATTGTGGTCCTTGTGGGCAATATGATCGTGTAGACATGTCACAAACGAAAAAGATTCATGGTATACCTATGATTAGTCAGCCTAATGCAAGCCCCCTTTTCTTAAAATGAGTGATGGCCAATTCATTTGCACAGAAATAAAGTATACATTGTTTAATCTTTTTTACATAATAAGGGTCATTCTACCTGAAGTATTACCTACGATTGATACGGTTCCTGGGGCAGAATATTCATTAGATAGCGTTTATACTTGTTATTCAAAGAATAAGGGTCTCGCGACAGGCAAAATTTTTTTAAGTTTGGATATTAAATATAAACAACCCGAGAGGAATATATTCAGAACTAATAGGTCGGTTTCGGATTATGATGATGTATCTGATGGAGAAGGAGGAGAAGACACCAGTGGAGGGAAAATAAAAATTCGGAAGTCTAAACGGACAAGAAAAACAAAATCTTTCAGAATAAAAGTATAGTAATCTCTTACAACTTACTATATATATTTTACATCATCCAATACAACCATAGAATACATACCGTTAGGTATAACCCTATGTGTTCTATGCTTCGTTTGAACAGACCGAACTCATCGTCACGGTAGGTAAATGTGTCGGTGAAACCTCGGTTTGGTTGAATTTGACTTGTGACATTCATTGTATAGGATTGTAATTATTAATGTATATCCAATCAATTTTATACTATAATCCTTAGAACGTTTGTATCAAGGTTTGAAAGAATACGTCTGGATTATCCTCTGTCTTCATGTGTATTTCAGTATCTGGCTTACTGTTGATTTCTATGATATGTCCTTTGTTTTTATAATATGGAAGGGTTATATCTGGACTCATGTAATCTATGCCACTGCATTCTAATCCAAGCAATCTATGTGCTTTTAGAAACATCTCTTTGTTATCTGGGTCAACTGTATGCAAAGGTATGCGTTTAGGGTTGGCTCCGTTATGATAATTGATTGTATTGGTTATAAATACTTTTTCATTTTGACCTACAATGGAGGATAAAGTATATCCTTGTCGTTGTAAGCACGACACGTCTATGGTTCTAACTGGATAACGATGGATGGATAATAATTCATTGTTTTTATTGCGTATTAATTCTTGTAAAGTAGAAGTACCATCTCCTATAACATAAGGGGTCTCTCGTTCAATTACATCAATGATGGTGTCGTTGAATATAAATATTCTATAATTATTACCCTGTATTAAATTTTCTAACATGATGGTGTCGTACGTTTTAAACATTTGGTTTAATATGGTATCAAATTGTGGTTGAGCGTCTATGTGTGTGTATACGTCTTTACCCTGCTCACCATCCACTGGTTTTAACACACATGGAAAATAAGCTTTGGTATGTTTAAACCTATTCTTATTTTCAGTTGTAATGATATGATGGGTAGGTGTTGGAATGTTATGGTCTAATAAAATCGTGTTGGTCAATGGTTTGTTTATAGCGATACGACTAGACTCGTTTGAATTGAACGAAAGGGATGGATATTGTTTAATTAGAGTATCATGATTATCGTAAATACTCATGGTGTTTGTATCTATATAATAACCGTGTTTGGTAATGTATTGATTGAAATGTACTGACCTCATAGACATGGGTTCGGTTACAGGTGAATACGTCGTATAGAATATAAAAACGACGCATATTATAATTATGCACACACCCATGCGGAACATATATTATATCTTTATTTTCTTCCACAAGAACCACAGGAGGAAGATTTACTAGTAGAGATAGAATGGATGGTTCCAATTACAGAACGTGTAGATTGACCTCTTGGAATAGATGGTTTTAAAGGAATGAATGTATATGGTTTTAAAGGAATGAATGTATATGGTTTTAAAGGAACCGTCAAAGACATATTTGAAGCAGTCGTTCTATAAGTAAATAATAATTTCATAAATTATATGGATATAATAATTTATGAAAAGGATATAAGTCGCTCTATGTAAACCTCATTATTCATACATGTATAAACTTTTTGGAAACATCATAAACGACATGGGATTCATTTTGGCAATGATATCATAACCCAATCCTAACAGGTAATGTTTCCATACACTGACATAATTATAGAAGGCATGTCGTTTGTTTCCAATCAGCTTTGCGCTCGGGTCACTACTATACACGAATCGTGGCATCCAATAATAGGGTATCAAATGTAAGCAATCCGGATATTTACTCATAAACGTATCCTTGTAGTAGGATTGTTCATGTGTTAGACGTTCGGTTGTCCTTGGCACATAATGGGTCAATCCATCTTGAATGATTTCATACCACGGTTTGGAACCACTTACTCCGTCACTAAATGCTTCTTTACGTCTCCATAATACTTTGGAAGGTAACAATTCTGGATTGTATCGGGCAATTGTTTCACGGATAAATTCTTTTTCATTCACAGTTTTACGATACTCTACTGGAATGGATAAATAAAACTGCGTAAAATCCTTATCTAAATAAGGAGTACGTGGTTCTAAACCGTGACTTGCAATGCAACGGTCGCTTCTCAACACATCAAAATAATGAATGTGTTCTAACAAACGGTAACATTCTTCTTGAAAGGCGGGTCCAGACGGTGCATAATTAAAATATAAATAACCACCCATCAATTCGTCTGCACCATCTCCGTTCAATACAACTTTAAACTCTGTATTGTCCTTGATATGCTCTCCAATCAACCAATTACCAACGCTTGCACGGATAGTAGTTGTATCATAACTTTCCACATCTATCATGACTTTTGGTAAAGCATATAAAAATTCAGCTTCTGTACATACGACTTCGTGATGAATGCTATGAATGTGTTCCGCCACCAAGGCCGCGTTGTATAAATCGGAGGACCCTTCCAAACCAATACTAAATGTATGCAATTGTTTACCATGACTACGATAATAGTTGCTTGCAAACGCACATACGATACTGCTATCTAAACCACCCGACAACAAACAACATACCGGACGGTCGCTTAAAGAAATCCGTTTAATCACCGCGCTCTCCAATAGAGTATACGCACAACGCATATAGTCTTCTTTGGTAAGATACAACTGCACCACATCCCGAATACAATGATATGCATATGATAATTCTTTATAAAATCCGTTATTCTTGTAACGATAAACCGTATAACTTCCAGGTTTCACTTGTTGTAAGGTAGATTTTATGACCATGTTAGACATCATACCTTTTAACACAGATGAAAACATCCATCCATTGTCAGTCTCTCCTTGATACAAGGGACGCACCCCATAAGGGTCTCTAACTACAAGGACTTCTTGTTTCAAGCTATCGTACAAGATAAATGCAAACTCACCATCCAACAAACGAAAGGAATCTACTCCATATTGTTCATACAAATGTAATATCACCTCACAGTCACTATTCGTCTTCATGGTATAATGCTGTGACAGTACATTATGGTTATATATCTCTCCGTTACAAATCAAGGTTAAATGATTATGGGTAATGGGTTGATTGGATGCATCCTCTAATCCATTGATGGCCAGACGATGAAATCCAAAATATACTTTATTCTCTAAACATCTATACGTACTACATTCAGGACCACGGTTAGAACTTTGACTAGATAAATTCATAAGGTGTTCGTTGTCTGGATCAATGTCATCATTGATATATGCGAAGATACCACACATTAATAGTATTCCCCAATTATGTTTATATAGTTAAATAATTACTTTGTATGATTATACAAATAAAAATAATCTATCTTCAGCTTTGCTTACCGTGATTCGTTCCAATATATAATATAGTTTTGTGGGATACAGAGAGGATATACTGATTTGTTGTAATACAGATAAGGCCAAGGATTGAAGACTATACAATGCACATGTATAATATAGTTTGGCTGGAAGTTGTGAAATGGTCTTTAATTCAGGAGCCATGTATGCATCATCGTACGCGAACGGTCTATCCAGAAACAAATATCCATCTAGGTCACATTTTAAATAATCTTCTTTTGGTTTTAGAATAAAGTCTCCGTCAGCATTTTCTAAAACCTCGGAGACATGAATGGATAGCACACCACGGCCTTCTATTTTTAAGGTTTCAATTTGTTGCGCAATAAAAAATATCATACGAATACATGTATTGTAATCCATTGGAATGTCAATTGGTTTATAGCTAGCACATGACATGATATAATGTAGAGTTACATATTTATACGTGTTTTTTCAGATTATGGTTTGGTGAATTTACTTACATAACATTTCCAAAACCAAGGTTCCATATAGACAATATAAATGGTCTCATCGTTATCAAGCATATGTATTAATTTAAGGGTGGTTTCGCTCTCTATACATGTTTCTGTAAAATGCACGAATACTTTATGATATTCTATATGACAATGTTTATAAATTCTATCTATACGTTTAATACTTCCAATTCCCGTAATACGTTCAAACACATTTATGATAAAGGAAGTTGAAATAGATGTAGATAGTCTAGGAATACATATACTTTGCAAATGCATAGAATGCTAAAGTGTAGCGTTAGAACACTTGTTCAATTTTTTAAAAAATTGAATTGTATTACGTTTGAATAAACAAAAACACAAATGCAATGTCCTCTAATCTAATGCACAACCAAAAACCATCCAAACGTTCCTACATTCCTCCCAATCTGCGAAGGAGAATGACCGTTCCCACAACACCAAAGAAAATGATATTGGACGATGAAAACTTTCCAGCTTTATCCAGTAACGCATCCAAATCAATCAAATCAAATGATATAGGTTCCTTTGCTAAAACGGTTCAATTGGAAACGACCCCTGCAGTAGAAACAAAGACTATGGAAGCACACGAGATTCCAGTATTTCAATCCAAAGTTGGACGACAAATAGAAGAAAATCGTATGCATGACCTTTGGAACCATTTGATACGTGAAGACGTACAACCACGTACTTTGGATGACCCAAACCATGACCGATATATTCACGTCTACCAAGTAAAGTATGAACAAACCTTTAATCAAGAAGAATATAGCGATTCATGTTCAGAAGAAGAAACGGATGAAGAGGACTAATAAGGTAAATATAGACAGAATAGCTTATATATAGTCTGTATGGAAGAATTAGATACTCAATGGTTAGACGAAGTGAATGAACTTGAACATTCTATGGATATATACTATAAACAACGTGTAGAACATATAACCCTTACTTTTTTTTATATTCAACACGGTCATATTATACATACCAATCGCACTACAGTAACTTTACAGGATGCATGTTTAAATAAAAATAGTTTATCCAAATGTATTCGTGACAACCGTTATCACGAGAAAGAAATATATCAAGTATCTGAAGTGATAAAGTATAACTATACCATTACACCTCAACAAATATTGGATTTGGAACCTTACGAGACAAAGTTAGAGGTCGTTCAACCTTTACACGATATTACCTTTCAATATACCATTCCATTTTTTAATTCACTCAATGAACTCATGTTTATAATGGTTCCTAAAAAACAAAATGAACATTCTACAAAAAAAGTGAGATTTCATAAAAGTATTCGCATGACACGTAAAGCATTCTTAAATTAATATGCATTAAAAAAAAGTTAGTATTTCTATAGGTTCAACGGTTTATAAGTAAATCTTTTTTTATGTATTTCAACGGATAAATACATATTGGATTGAGTTTCAGACGGGTTTCATAAAAAAAAGGTTCAACCTTTCTTTTTTTTTCAACGGATTTTTTATTTTTTCTTTTTTTTCTTACGGACGGTTCCATGCATAGCGCCTGAAATGGATGCGGTGTCCAGTCGTAGCACTTTCATCCGGTTTGCTACTGAGAACGGGTTCAGGTTGCGTGCGTTTCTTCCGAGTCAATGAAACGAACGGCAACTTCGCGTACGCTAGATTCTCGTAAAGATGGCTCGTCCATGGCGGACCTCGTGCGCGATCGGCGTGGGTGGGATGCAATGTGCGCATCTTCATTGCACAAGGCATGGAGTTGTTCCATTTTCTCGATGGCCTTCTGGAAGTCGTCGTCGTGTTGGGATGCAATGCGCGCATCTTCATTGCACAAGGCATGGAGTTGTTCCATTTTCTCGATGGCCTTCTGGAAGTCGTCGTCGTGTTGGGATGCAATGCGCGCATCTTCATTGCATAAGGCATGGAGTTCATCCATTTTCTCGATGGCCTTCTGGAAGTCGTCTTGGAATGTATGCATAACACGTTCGTTGGTTGTCATTGGTTTGGTTGTTCGCATAACATATACCTATTGCTAAAAAAGTATTTCAATTTTTTTAAGCATGGCGGATTATAGGTCTTTACAACGCGAATCATACATTCTACTATAATTGACATTAATAATATATAATAATAATAATATGAGCCTTACAGAAGGAATTGGAGACTTAAGTAAAGACCTTTTAATTTTTCAGAAGAAAGGAAATCTACCACTTAGACAATCCGCTCCGAAAAAAACAGAAGGAATTGGAGACTTAACTAAAGAAGACCTTTTAATTTTTCAGGAGAAAGGAGAACTACATCTTAGGCAAGCCACTCCGGAAGAAACCAAACGGTTGAATACTTTGTCAGAAGCTTTCGCACAATATGAAAACTCCAACCCAAACCAAGTTAATCCTGTTGAATTTCCTGAACCGGTTACAGAAAATGCAGAAATTACGGATGACATTAAAAAGTTTTTTACGTCTACAACTAACACGTCGTCACAAACCGGTGGTATGCTGTACCATTCGAGAACTCCAGACCAACCAATAGCGAATGCAATAAATCTTATGTTAAGTGAAAAAGGTCCTACCCACACTGAGATTTTAATATTTAAAGAGTTACATAATCCACTGCCTGGTTGGAGTTGGACCTTTAATGGTAGACATTTTGTATTAGATGTATATCTGTTTACAAGTACCAATGCGAGGGCAAGTCGTGTATCTAGATTTTATCCAAAATTTCATGGCGTCACGCCGCTGATGCTCGCCCTGTCACCATTAATGCAGTCGATTAATAACACGGACCGTGTTAATACTGATCCTAATTTGGGAGCGCAACGAATAACCCTGCATATAGAAGCTCCAAATGAAGACATCGGACCGCAAGCGCGAACATTTTACAACAGTACTATCCCTGCAGCTGTACGTCAACTCAACGGTAGTACTATAACATTAAAGGACTATGCATTAAAAGGTGTCATTCCAAATGCGTTTAATTGTGGATTTGTTCCATTGCACCCATTGACAGACAACTATATTAAGACTCAAACACATGACCCCCTGGATGTCACATACATGAGTTGTTACACTCGGGGGTGGTACATCTTCATGAATCCAATGCTAAGGACAGGTGCTTTTGATGCATTGGGTGTTCTGGCACATGCTAATATTACATATGATTGTAGTATGGCTTTTCCCTTTGTACCAGGCACTCCTCCGGATCTGTTGCGTAATGCGTGGATTGCCGTAGGTCATAACCCGAGACAGCACATTCCACATTATCCGGCTCACATTAGAAGTGCTATCGAGAAAATTAATACTTGGTTAGGACTTGATGATGTTATTAATGGCGACGCATACACACAGTTTGGTGATGTGAATATACCCGGTTGTATGAATGTTCCGCAACGAGGCAATGACTTAAGTCTGAGTCCGACCGGTCGTATGAATGTAATAGAAATAACCCGAAATAAGATACAACAAATGATTGATTTTATAAATAGAAAAGGAAGAATAACAGGCATTCGCGCTCACGTTAACGATAATAATTTGCTTTTTAACGGAAATCCCGTCCCAGCCGTTCCAGACCCAGGCAGTTTACCCCCGAGTTGCAATCACCGGATGGAACTATCCTTTTTATGGCGAGGTAGTCGTGCGCATTTTATGCAAGCAAGGAATCCCCATGTACATCTTCCTCCTCCTACGGGTGAAGTTGGTCGGCTGGCGAGGCCTCTCGAGGATTTTCAACCGGGTGTATATTATAGGGAGGATGCTTTCATGTCTGCGTCCCCCGACCTAACCGTAGCGATAAAGTTTGCCTGGGGTGATTTTACTCTCCAGGACCCCCCCTCCCCGACGGGTATACTTTATAGAATATATCCTAGACCGGGTTGTCCTTATATGACCTATGACCAACAACAATTAGAAAGCCCATTCTATCGGTGGCAATGTGAATTTGTATTCCAACGCGGTGGTTGGTTGAAACAAATAACAGCAGCGCGTGCGTTGATCAACCCTGAAACGGGTCATGCTTATCCATTTCCAGTAGAAGACCTTGAATTATCGTATGATACTTTTGATTTGAATGCTGTCGCGACAGCACACCATAGTATAAGGGCGAACGACCCATTGACATTTGTACGGTTGACTCAGGTCCAAAATGTTGCCGATATACAACAGGTGATGGCAGATTATATTAGAGATAACCCACCTCCTGTTGTTGGTGGAAAAAGACATCATAAAAGAAGACGTACAATTAAAAAACATGTATAAACGACATGTCTTATCCCTTTCCTTCTAATACATTCTGTTTGAACCTTGCCTCCATACAACGTGGTTCATGATTTATCAGTATAATATATATATATATATATATGCCTGAACAAACGTGCTTATTTGTAACGCATCAAGCACGGTTAAAGTGTTTATTCAATGAAGTCATGAATCCAAATAGACTCCAAGACTTAATACCTTACCGATTTATGAATGGTTGTGTGTTAAGACTTACCGTCGTAATGGATAGAATGGTATTATCCTTGGTGGATAACGGGGACATTGAAGAATCTAAGCCGGGTTATATATTTTATGTTAAACCCGATGTAAATGAATCAGAGATAAATTATACAACTCCTAGACAGAGACCAAATGAATCTTACCGTATTATAACCTTTCGGGAAATAATCATAGATACACCGAGTAGTATAAAAAAATATATGAATCCAGAATTAAAAATTGTATATTATTTAATCCGTCATGGACAAGGAACCCATAACGTAACAAGCGGTGCGAGCAAAAGGTACAATCAACTCTTTGGAGATATGGACGCAGAATTAACTACACCCGGTATATCCCAAGCTGAAACCGTCGGTGACAAATTGGTTGAATTACTACAAGGAACACCTGTCAATTACATATTTGTTTCGGATTTAATACGTACGCAACAAACCGCGGCAACCCTATATAAACGATTGTCCAACCAAAATGTAAACATCATTACTAAAAAGTTGGTGGTGATACCATGTTCCCATGAACTGACTTATTCAAGACAAGGGTGTGATGGAAATCAATGGAGCACACCAAAAGAAAATATGGCAAGGTGTGTTAATATCACAGATTGTCAGAGAATGGTATATGATGTTCCAGTAGATTGGTCACTGTATGATGTATTTTATAATGGAACTCGTAGAAGAAGTCACACGGATAATAAATGCAGGACCACAAATATGATAGTCTCCTCCATCGCCTACATGTACTCGGATGAACAACCAAAGTCGGTTACACCCCCTTCAATTGTATACCCAATCGAAGACCTTGGAGAAACCACTCAACAAGCCTTGATACAAAACAATCCTGGAGTATACCTTGGGGGTTATATCCGAAAACAAAAAAGGAAAACAAAACGAAAAAGGAAAACAAAACGAAAAAGGAAAACAAGACAAAGAACTTAACTGATAAACCAATTAAATACATTTGTATGAGTTATACAAGAATGGATATAAATGAACTTTGGTATTCAGGGTTGGTTTCTGTTGCAGCAGGCATGATGGTTTTGTATTGTATAGGTAAACCTTCTTCTAAGAAAAGACCCCCAACGTATATTGTGGAACCCAATACAACACCTTCCTACACTATGAAATATGAAACTGTATTCCAAGGAATGGAATGCGTACCGCTGGACGACATTCGTCTCCGAGAGCTTCAATGTCTTTATATAAAAGAAGTCACTGAAAAAGGAGTTACGGTTGTAATGTGTTACAGTCATGACCATGAAGCGTTTCATTATTGGTGTGATAATCGGAACATTTCATTTATAGAATTAGATACGATTGCTCAATTATATACGATTGTGAATCAATGCAAAATGGTGTATAGAGAGACTGAACAATTCGTCGTAAAAAAATGTGCAAGGACAATATCCAAATCTCCAATTGTATCGTTTAAACATTATAATCGTCCGAATCCGAAAATACACGAGGAGTATCATAAATACAATCGTTTTACACGGCAAGGGTCTATGCAAGAATGGATGCATGCAAACGAGCAGGGCGAATGGTCGGCGAATCACGGATTAGACTATACAGTATTGATTTGGATTGCCTCTAAACTAGAAGTTCACCAATCCTCTAGTGAATCCTTGTCTTATACGGGTTGGGTTTCCGCTATGAAGATGGAGCCTCAATAAAAAAAATAACATGTTATAAGAATGCAAGGTATACAACCCATCTATGAGTCTGTCTCAAACAAGATTCATAAGGGAGTGGAACACATTGGTAATAAGGTTAGTGGAATACAACAAATTATAAGTGGGCTAGATGAGTCGGTCATCTCAGACAATATTCATAAAGGAGCGAACTATGTGGAAAAGGTTGATAAGGAGGTGAGGATGGGAATCAAACAAATTATAAGTGTACTAGATACATTGTTACCCAACATATTTAAAGATATAGATATCAAGAATAAAAATTGGAACCAAGTCTCCTCACAAATCGTGCGTAACATTGACGACAAGGTACGATTTTTATCCAATGTAATAAAAGACCCAGAAATTCGTAAAGCATTGCAACGCGCCATACGAGTGTATGGTAAGGTTATCAAAGAAGTGTATCATTTAGATGAACCATTGATTCAAGAAATGACCGACAACATTTGGAAAACGATAAATACCATTGGTGAAAAAAGTGCAAGAAATGCAAGTAATGCACTTATACAATCTGGAATGGCTGTGGTTGCAGAAATACCAGGTCTTGGAGGTGCCATTGACATGGTGGTCGCATTTGGTAAATGGTACAACACTGCTGCTGGAGTTATAGCACCGAGTATCCTTCAGATACAAGATACTACTCATAAAACGATTCAAATGCATAAAGATGGAATGGCAGTCGCTCATAAGTATGATACGGATATACGTGATGTAAAGAAAGAACTAAATAATGCAGTAGAACAATTTCAATCCAAAACTACCAAAATGGATACGTTTATACCAGAGGTCAATCTCCCGTCCATAAAGCAGACGAATAGGTCTAGTCAAAAGGGTGGAAAACGAATCAAACTACGAAAAAAATCAAAAAAAACAGCAAAACGATTGGTAAAATCTATATCTACTTTTACACGATACAAACATATTTAAGAAGACTAAGACTTTGGTGGATGGGTTTGTTTATGAAACCATACGATGAAACCATTGGAACGAACCAAATCAAACGATGAACCCAGTTGAGTCGTCGCAATGTGCAACACAAGCGTTTCTTGTTCGGTCAATTGTTTATAATAAGATTGCTTGTCTTGTTCGGTAGGTTCCATTACGAGTTACATCCCTCATGAATACGATTCATGAATCAATTTTAGAATTAATAAAACATAATAAACGGTCGGTGGATTTGACATCTCCTTGGTTCATCATGTTGGTTAATGAGGTATCTATAAGGTAACCGTGTTGTCTTAACCAATTGAATACATTTGGAACATCGTTTAGATTGGCAAGTTGGTCGGTACCTGGATTTAGAAAAACATATTTACATGGAAGGTATGTACTGTCGCACGAAAGATTGGTTTGAAAAGGAGACAAGGGAGGTGAATGAATACGTTTTAAAATTTGCAAGAGAGGTGAATGGTTCAAAGGTGTACGGTCTATTTTAAGCACTTTTCTATAACATTGATGTACGCTATCGTAGTATGGTTGAACCACAATGGAATAAGTCTCAGACATCCTATATATTTAGTTTTTTAAAAAATTGAATTCTAAAAAACTAAATGTATTTGCCTTAAACCAACATGGATTACAATCCTATGCATACCCAACCTACTACATATAGATTTAATGTATCCGATACGGTCCATAAACATATTGCTGAATTTGCAAGGATACATCGTTATGATAATCGTAAAGATTATAAATCCGCTTGGCATGATTGGTACCAGACGCATTCCGAATTGATACAAACGGAAATGGAACGACATATACGAATGGGGTATCATGGAGACATTGCAGATAAATTGTTTAAATCCTGCCGATATTATTACCGTGTAAAATGCAATGAGAAACCCGCGTCTAATAAACACAGAAATACTTATAAACGGTTAAGCCATGATATATTATATGCAATGGATACGCATATATCGGTACACATAGACGATGCACAGTTTACTCCTGCCACTGGATACAATACCTTTTGTATTTCATATTCAGACCTTATTTTAAAAGAATTAAAACGCGCGTTAAAACAAGAAGATACAACCTTGGAAACTGATGAATGGGTAAAACGATTTAAAAAAACGTATAAAAATCGTTATTATCTATATACGCGTCGTATTGTGTAGACATATTTTATAGTATGAAATATATGAGTAAACTGATTGGAGAAGGAGGGTTTGGATGTATTTTTTATCCAGCTATCAATTGTGATGGTACATCGGTTAAGTCCATTCACAATGCAACTAAAATACAAAGACAAGATTTTTATTCTAATAATGAAAGTTTTGTGGGGTCCATTTTGAAACAATTGCCAAGTTATCCTTTGTTTTTTTTGCCGGTTATAAGTAGTTGTTCTATTGACCTTCGTAAAGTAACGACCAGTGAAATAAAAAAGTGTAAGCTGATTAAAAATTATAAAGACGATTATGTTGCAATGGAGTTACCTTTTGTGCATGAAACTAAATTTATAGATATCATTCAAGATAAACCTGCAAAAGAAATCATTATGATTATGATTGAAACGTTTCAGCATCTTTTGATGGGGTTAGAAAAACTTAGACAACTCAACGTAATCCATTACGATTTGAAACTTGAGAACGTATTGTTTAAATATCAAACCCATGAACCTAGAATCATTGATTTTGGGATTTCAATACCATTTGAACATGTCAACGATAATAATATGCACAAATATTTTTATGTATTCTTACCAGAATATTATGTATGGTGTTTAGAAATTAACGTTCTATGTTATCTGTTGCACGAAACCGATAGCGTTTTAACCGAAGACGAAGCGTTATTCATTGCAGATGTATATGTAAAACACAACAAAGGGTTAGAGGGTTGCACCCAATCCTTCAAAGATACGTTTTTAAAACAGTCTATAGAACAAGTGAAACGTTATGTGAAACAACCACGAACACAAGTGATACAAGAACTCTTGACACATCGTCATACTTGGGATAATTATTCATTAAGCATAATGTATTTAAAAATGTTACAATCATTTTTTGCAACGTTCAATACCGAACATACCTTTATAACACAATTGAATGCTTTATTATTGACTAATATTCATCCAGACCCGACGAAACGCCTTACTATTCAAGAGACAGGAGAAAGATATTCCAATATCTTTTATATGGATGATGATGTGACTAGTTATGTTGAATTGACCAATAATTTTACAAAATCAAGACAATCCGCCGTATCCAGTATTCGTGCAGACATGAATACATTAAAATCTCCAAAAAAATGAAACTTTTATTATTATTTTACAATATGTAATATGACCATGAACTTTAAAACTTACATTAAGTGTTGCGAAGAACCTCTTCCAGGGTTAGGATTGGTTCGGTCACACCGTGATTCAATGATTCATCAAGCCTATTATGACATCGCAAAAGACCGACGCGATGTACATTGTTTTAATTATCAATTGAACACACGTTGTAATACATACAAAGAGTATAAAAAGGAATGCTACAAGAGAGAACAATTGTTTCGCGTGTTATGCAATGTGTTACCCTCGGATGTAATCTATATTGTATTTACCTTTTATAGTGTACCATGTAGAGTGTTTATCCCACATGCAAGTTACTTACATATACGTCCTAAGGACGAGTATAAATGGTATATCATGGTATCCAATATATTGTATACCATGAAAGAGCGATATCATCCATTTGTATTGAACCTAACGAAATGTGAACACTATAATTATATGGATACATTTAGTAACCTGATGAAAGGTATTGGTTCTCAAAGAATTATTCAAGAAAATGGAATATGTTTAGAATTGAAGGGAGACACTATTTTTGAAATCGCTCAAGCCTACAGAACCTATTTAAACAACCGATTGTATCCAATGTATATAAATATGCTCCTTTAATGAGATATTCTATAGGATAACCAAGTATGAATATTATCTTATTGTATTACATGTCTATTGTTACATTAAAAAAAAAAACAAAAGCAATCCGTAATTTAAGCAAAGACGGTTTTTCACTGAATGGACCTTATAGAAACGTTCGTTCAGTAGGAGGTTATCCTAATGGTCATTGCTGTTTTAATAATATACCTCGTTCACAACGGTCTGTAATGAATTCAAAAGGATTACTTTCAAGTAGAGTATATCATCCGACACGTTCTACGGATGCATACAATGGTTCTAGCGGATGCAGTTTAAACGAAGGGTGTAGAAAGTGGTATGTTAAAAACTTTAACCCAATTGACCATGCCCAGAGTGAATATATTAAACAAATTAAAAATTATGAGACCGGTCTATCTTTAGTAGAGTGTACGGATACACCAGTCGTTCAGTGTTCGGATGATAATATATATATGTTGGGAACACGTAAAATATCAAGAAATACGTATGCTCCTTCATCTCCTTTAACCGCAAGGTCGTGTGGTGAATACATTGATACAGAATTACTTCCTCACAAATGTCTTCCTACTCCACCATGCAAACAAAGTTTTCCAATAAAACTAAAGAATGGTATTTGTGGAAAAGTGTATAATGACCCTCAACAAGCGATTGCCGATGGATTGTTACCGACGAATTGGATGAATTGTTAGTTTACCGTATAAAACTTTATAAAATTGAAATAAGTTAAAGTTATCCTTTTTAATGGTACAAACAAATGATTCACGTATCAAGACAATCTGAATACGCTACGATCCCCACACGTGGTTCTATCCATGCGGCAGGTTGGGACCTGTATGCAAGCGAAGAAACGGTCGTTCCAGCCAATGGTAAAGCCATTGTTTCAACTGGAATCGTGATTGCCATACCGTTGGGACATTATGGACGCGTTGCACCACGATCTGGATTGGCATGGACAAAGCATGTAGATATAGGTGCGGGAGTCATTGATGCCGATTATAGAGGTGTAATCGGGGTGGTCATATTCAACCATAGTAAGGATGACCTTAAAATAAAATATAAAGATAGGGTGGCTCAATTGATCCTTGAAAAAATTAACACCGATATACTTGTAGAAGTTCCATTGGATGCGTTAAATTCAACCGACCGTAACCAAAACGCATTTGGTTCGTCTGGTGTGTAATTATTTTATATACTTATTATAATGAGCAAAAAAGGAGTTACTTACATAGAACTTGTAAAGATACATTTAGATAAAGCCCGTTCGGATGCAAAAAAATTAGGGGCATCGTTTGAACCGAAACAAGCGTTTTCCAAAGCAGCTGCTCAATGGAAAACGGTGAAAGAAGGCAAAGACCCGTTGTATACACAAAAGTCTTCTTCCAACACCAAATCCAAATCCAAATCCAAATCCAAAAAACTTACACGCAAACGCAAACAAATTCTACCCGGACATAAAGGAGCACCTTCCAAAACTAGACCTGGTCATATTGACTTTAGAACACACAAAGGAGATAAATACTATAACCGAAAAGGACATAGACAAACCTACAATCGTAAGGGAGTCGTTGGCACTCCATTTGTACATAATTCATTGTAAATGATATAACACGTTTGGGAATGTTCCTCTAAGGTATACGCTTGTATGGTATCCAACGTATAGAGGTTCGTATGGCCTAAGCGAATCTCTTCTATATCGTTTAATTTAGTTATAATTTCTTGGAGTGTAATCTGTTTGAACTCAACCATTCTACCGTATAATTTCGTAGGGTCTCCCTTTTTTTTACATAGACATAAACGGTGTGTATCTTCGTCGTAAGATTGGACCATGACATACCCTTGTTCTATGGTATATTGTTCGTGTAGTTTATTGAGATTGTCAGTATGCATCAAATGGTGATAGAAGAAAAAGAATACCATGGTTAGAGTATATATCTATATATATTTAACTAATTATATATATATTTAACTAATTATATATATATTTAACTAATTATATATATATTTAACTAATTATATATATATTTAACGAATAAAACCCCAAAAGATATACACAAAATGTAAAACGTAACCGAAAAAGTAGAAACAGAATTAGACACTGGTGTTATACTACAATAGATTGTTTCCTTTCTTCAAACAATCGGTCTATCTCTTCTTTTAAGTCGGCAACTTCAATGACTTCATACGTATATTGGTCAGGATGAAAACATACTAAACATAACTTTTCTACCACTACGTTATAATTGCGTTCAAGTATAGCTTTATATATATTCAATTGCAAGGCATAATGTGTATACTTGGTGTTCGGTAAATGTTGTATGCATTCTGTAATCGCACAATCAGAACAAAAGGTAGGATGTATCAACGAAGCCAAGTGTTTTGTACGTTTCCAGTCGTAAATCATTAAATGACCGTTGGGTAATATATACGTCATGTCAATGGTTCCTGCCAATTTGATTTCGGGGTCAAACACGGTCCATTCGGTTCGGTATGGTTTCAACTGGTTATTTTTTACAAACAATATGAATTGTTTATATTCAGACGATGTATTGTTGACAGTCTTTCCGTTATAATAACATTCAATGTCATAATGTAACTTGTTTCCCGCGTTGGCAGCATCGTCGCGATTTCTATCCCAACCTAATTTGATGTGTTCACGTGTTTGTCCAAAGTATTTGCTAGTAGTCCAGTTTCTTCCAATCATCATTTTATCAATGACCGCATCTGCATCAAATCCTTTAAAATGGGTATGGATCCATCGTGTAACCGATATATACTCTTTATCGTGATCAATGGTATAGGAATGGGTCTCCTCATCCAACTGAATGCGTTGGTCCATACAATGAACGTGTTGTTTTGAAAGGGTATCCATGTTATATAGACTTATTGATATATCGTAAAATCAATTTTTTAATTTAAAGTATTGTAAAAAAATGATTTTACAATTGCTATAGTACAAACGTATCCTCAGACAAAGGATTAGTCTTCATTATGAGGGTGTAATGATAATAAATCATAGCTATTGAACGGTTATAAATTATAGTATTCCATATTTATATTGCGTGACGTATAAAAATCATTGTTCCGAGCAGATTGTATACCTTCCTTACATACATTTGGAATAAATAATTGTTTATAGTAAATACAAAAATTAAATATTTTTTTAGATCGGATATAATTTAGATATATATCCCAGCTCATATTTGCACGTAAACAAAATGACACAAAATCGGTACTTAATAAATAGTCGGTAAATTTTTTACTTAAAATCATAGAATAACCGCCGTAAATAAGAAATGAATACTCATTGCATGGATTAAATATAACATCACTGTTTATATTGTCATATATACAATTTTTATTATTATGACATCCTAGATAAAGTACATCTATATCCTTTAATAATTTGCTATTCATATATACATTTTTATTAAAATCTTTTAGAGTATATACATCATCTTCTAATATCAATACATGCATATCTTTTTTATCTTTTATGGTCAAACACAATGTTTCAATGGATTTTATTAATCCAATGACTGGTTTTGTACAATGCTTTCTTGTATTATTGTATATATTTGGTTTCTTTGGAAACACCTGATATTGTGTATTGTTTAGAATGTATTGTTCATACTGTAATGATAAATTATGGACGTCATTGTCTTTATTTCCATCTGTGGCTTCAATAAACCAATAATTTGGATTTGATATATAATCCATTTGCCGACACATGTTGAATTTTTGTAAAGGTTTTGATTTCAAATTAATAATGTATGTATTTGGTAATGCATATTTACATTTAGGTAAAGTTTTTAAATGTTTTGTTATATCTTGACGTTTTGTACTTGTTTTATCAACGTAATAAGAGGATGAATAAAGTAATGAATTATCTTTATTGTATGTATACAATACATCTGGAACTTGTAATATAGAACTATTTGCATATTCAGCTACACAAAACATTTCAGCGCAGTCGGTACAACGGTCTAACCATTCATTATCCATCATGAGATATTCTTTAGAAATGGATTTAAATAATATAGATAATCCCGTTTTTAAATGTCGGAATAACCAATTCTCTACATAACGTATGGTATTATATTGTTTATCTATCTCTGAATAAATACTTTTATCGTGATTCCAGAACGCGGGGGTTAGATTTCCTTCATACAAAATAGCATAATTACTTGTTAAAATTTTAATGTCATTTTTCATATAATAACTTTGTATCGTATTCAATACATTCTCATGATACAACCAATCATCTCCGTCCAATAAACACACAATTTCAAAATCATTTAATAATTGATATGCTATATATTTACAATAAGATTGTTTCATTTGAATTTCGTTTTTTATATAGGTAAATTTATCCTTTACGTTATGTTTACGAATGATTTCATGAAATAGTTCATCTGTTTTATCCGTAGATGCATCATTTATATATATACATCTCCAATTTGTATGAGTTTGACACATTATACTTTCTAAATTTTTTGTAATATTTATCTCATTATTATACGAACATACAATAAAACAAAATGAATACTCTTTCTTTAATTCAAGATTGATAGGTGTCACCGCGTCTGGTAAATAAGTTGAATCTACAAGTTTGTCCTTAGATTGATTCTCTATACCCAGCAGTTCGTTTTCAGCAGACGTGACTGGCTCCCAGTCAGGTAGAGTCTCAGATAGAGTCATTGACCTATCGGGTAAATAAGTTGGATATACAATACTGTATATTTGTGATATATCTAGAGTATCATGTATGTGTATGTATTTGGTATATGTGTGCTTTAATAATTTTAATTTACCTGATATAAATATGTCACATATTTGTGTAGGATTTGTCATCAATTCATTCAATAAATAATTAAAATAATTATCTAAAATGACTATTATATCAAAACTATTAAATATTTGTTTAGTCAAAACTTCAATATCATACTTTCTACATTTGGGTATTAATGTGTTATATGTATGTAATACAGTGTAGGGTTCCAATGAATTTACATAATCAAACAATATGTTTGTATCGCCGCCAATGATTAACAAACGTAACGTTTTCTTTATCTGTGGTCGTGTGAAATTGGCATAAGTATTATTTTTTGGTCTTGTGAAATTGGCATAAGTATTATTTTTTGGTCTTGAAATTGTAAAACTAAGAGGTTCTTTTCTTAAATTCATATTTAGGGGTAATTGTAGGTAAGGTCTATGTATAGGTTTCATCTTATACTACAATATAATTATTTCTTAAATCTTCTGTAAACAATGAGGTATCTATTATGCATTGGATAAAACCATATAAATGATTAGGAATGCATGGAGTTCAATATGTTCCACGTAGACCAAGCCAATTTATAACGCATATCAGTATCGTACAATACTGTAAAATCTATAGACGAATTTAGAGATTCTAACGCTCGTTTTAATTCACAACTTCCAATCTGGTCTGGAGACCAGTATGGGGATGGTATC
>Ga0208814_1000378_pt1 | contig 29368 bp, 33 predicted proteins | sample MalvirAntarct_55_FD_184253 | JGI IMG/M metagenome (GOLD analysis project Ga0208814, IMG submission 184253) | Marine viral communities from the Global Malaspina Expedition - Malaspina viral metaG Antarct_55 (SPAdes) (version 2) | ecosystem: Environmental > Aquatic > Marine > Oceanic | place...
CACCAGCGAGAACTACGTTGGCCTATCCAGCAACGGCTACCCTGACACCGCTGGGGCCACCATTGATGTGAAGGGTGCTATCAACAACAGGCAATCAGGTTTGACTGCGGGTCAGAGTTACTTTGTGCAGACGGATGGCACACTAACCACAACCGCAGGAGACCCAAGTGTCTTTGCTGGCACAGCCATATCGGCAACAAAGATGATCGTGAAAGGCTAGAGCATGAGAACTATACCTGAACTTGAAGAGGGTACGCATAGGGCCAAGGCTTCTGGTACACTGCCGGATGGTAAGCCTGTTATTGTGAATGTAGATGGGACAGTTAGTGCTGTTGCTGAAACTGCTGTTAGTCAGGCTGTTGGCACCCCTGTTGTCTGGCAAAGTGCTAGAAAGGATTTTTGCTCCGCTACTTTTGATAGCAACTCCAATAAGGTTGTTATTGCTTACAAAGATAGGGCAAATTCTAACTACGGGACAGCTATTGTAGGAACAGTAGACCCGTCTGACAATTCTATTAGCTACGGGACACCTGTGGTTTTTGAGAGTGCAAACTCTACTTACTTTTCGTCCACCTTTGATAGTTCCTCAAACAAAGTAGTTATTGCTTACATAGATAACGGAAACTCAAACTACGGCACAGCCATTGTAGGAACCGTAAGCGGTACGGGAATCAGCTTCGGTTCTGCGGCAGTCTTTGAGAGCGCAGATACATTTATACCTTCTGCTACTTTCGACAACAACTCTAATAAAGTGGTTATTGCATACGCAGATGTTGGTAATCAAGATAGAGGGACAGCCATTGTAGGAACCGTAAGTAATACTTCTATCAGCTTTGGTTCTGCTGTAGTCTTTGATAGCACTGGTGCGACAAACAGTATTTCGTCTACCTTTGATAGCGACTCGAACAAGGTAGTTATTGCTTACAGTGATGCTGGTAGTTCTGATAAAGGGACAGCTATTGTCGGAACTGTTAGCTCAACTTCTATCAGCTTCGGAAGTGCTGTAGTCTTTGAGGAAGGCGTTACAACTTCAACTTCAAGTACTTTTGATAGCCTTAACAATAAAGTCGTTATTGCGTATAAAGATGCTGGTAATTCTAATAAAGGAACGGCAATCGTAGGTACAGTTAGCTCAACTTCTATCAGCTTCGGAAGTGCTGTAGTCTTTGAAGAGGGCGAGACAACTAACATTTCAAGTACTTTTGATAGCAATGCTAATAAAGTGGTTATAGCATATCGAGACGGAGGAAACTCTAATCAAGGCACATTGTCTGTTGGGACGGTAAGTGAGACATCTATCAGTTTTAGTTCTGCTGTAGTCTTTGAGGATTCTGCTTCTGAAGACTGTTCATCTACCTTTGACAGCAATGCTAATAAAGTGGTTATTGTTTACAAGAATGATGGTAACTCTGAATACGGGACTGCTGTAGTGTTTCAACCCGCCTTCACCTCCATCAACCTCACCGCTGAGAACTACATCGGCACGTCTCAGGGCGGCTCTGTAGCAAGCGGTAGCAGCGCAACGGTAGACATTATCGGCTCAGTCAGCACAAACCAGTCTAGCCTTACAGCAGGGCAGAGCTACTTCGTTCAGACAGACGGGACGATAGGCACAACCGCTGCTGATCCAAGCGTCTTTGCAGGGACGGCAATATCTGCTACAAGTTTAGTAGTTAAAACATAGAGTAACACAGACCCAATACGAAGTGACACCTAAATAAAAATGAGTTAAAATATTAGCCGCCCTTAATGCTTAATTAATAAACTTTAGCTAATATACCTAATATAACATGTACTAAATCTTGTACCATATATCGTACAACAAAAAAACAAGTAGATTATCACACTGCTGAAAAAGCAATCGTTGATGCGCTGTTTTACCCTCACCCTGAATATTTTCTAAATCCCACTTTGGGTAATAAAGAGGCTCCTTTTAAATGGATAGACGCACTGCATCTTTGGCACATGACCGGGTAGATTTTTTGGAGAAAGAGATGATAGCTATCAAAACAGAGGTTCGGATTCAATTTAAAGATTTATTTAATAGAGTCAGACGCTTAGAGAGCATAATGATAGCAGCAACGGCTTCAATCATTGCGCTGTTAGTCACCGTGCTGATGAAAATGTGAGCTAAGTTATGGATCCGGTCACATGTATAGCCGCTGCATCTGCCGCCTTTAAAGGTATTAAGAAAGCCGTCGATTTTGGTAAGAGTATACACGAAATGTCGGGATCTATATCTCAATTTGCGAAAGCGGCTTCAGATATAGATTTTTTAGAAAAGAAAGCAGAAAAACCACCGCTCTACAAAATGTTTGGGGACACAGAGGCTAACGCCCTGGAAATATGGTCCCAGAAGCAAAAACTGGCTGAAATGAGGGAAGAACTACGAAGCCACATAAGTTGGACATACGGTCCAAGTGCTTGGGAAGCCATAGTAAAAATTGAGGGCCAACAACGTAAGAGGCAACAAGAATTAGTCTACAAGAAGCAAGAATTTATAGAGAGTTGCATATCCTTTGTTATCGGCACAACCTTAATGTTATCTGGCGTAGGTGCTTTAATAACGATCCTGTTTTTCCTTGGCGTAAAGCATGGCAGATGGTGATCTGGTTTTTGCTGTGGTTTCAGTTTCAGAATAACACTCTGAAATATTACCAAATATCCCAATTCCCCACCAAAGATGAGTGTTTTAAAGCCAAAAACGATGCCCAAGTTTTGGTGACAAGCAGCACGATCATGGTGGGATGTTTCGAAGTTGTACCTGACCCTCTTAAATAATTCATTAGCCGGGAGTGTAAAATGACCAATTACGACCTCAACGGGAACGGCAGGATTGATCTTGATGAATACGAGATCGTGCTGGAAGACCGCCGCCGCAAGATGGAAGACGCTGATGCGAAACGTGACGCACAAAGGCGCATGACCTGGTGCGCTCTATCGGGAATGATTTTGTATCCGTTCCTGATCCTAGCAGCCTCTCTGGGGGGCTTAGATACTGCTGCAAAGCTAATGGCAGATATCGCTTCAGTATATGTGATCGGCGCTTCAGGGGTGGCTGCCGCCTACTTTGGCTTCAACGCAATGGAGAGTAAAAATGATAGCTCTACTGGGTAGCGCACTAGGCTTCGGGACATCATTCCTGCCACAGGTTTTAGGTTTCTTTCAGAAGAAGCAGGACCACAAGAACCGCATTGAAGAACTGCGGCTACAAGGCGAACTCGCAAGCCTTGGCGTGATGCACGACATCCAGAAACTCGACAAGCAAGCTGAGATTGCAGAAACAAAGGCGCTCTATGAATTTGCTAACCCATCTAGCGGCTTTGCCGCAGGCTTATCCGCATCTGTACGACCTGTTATTACTTACTTGTTTTTTGGCTTATTCCTTGCCGTCAAAGCAGTCATCTTGCTCAAGGCGCTGGAAGCAGGAAGTGATTGGAAAGACGCAGTTCCATTGATGTTCGATACGGAAACTCAGGCTTTGTTCAGCGCAATTATCGCCTTCTGGTTTGGTCAGCGCAGCGTCAGTAAATTCATGGGAGCAAACAAATGAGTGAAGCAATGAAACGCCTGCAAGAAAAGGCTGGCGTTGGCTCAGACGGTGCTTTCGGTCCTAATACGGCACGGGCGATAGCAAAGCATTATGAACTATCCCCTGAACGTGGTGCACACTTGTTGGGCCAAGCACACCATGAGAGCGGCGGTTTCAAGAAAACTACAGAGAGCCTCTATTATTCAACACCAGAGCGCATCCAGGCTGTGTGGCCTTCTCGTTTTGATACGGTAGCAGACGCAGAGCCTTACGCTAAGAACCCGGAGGGTCTAGCGGATAAAGTTTACGGTGATCGGATGGGCAATGAAGGCGAAGGCTTTCTGTGGCGGGGTCGTGGATTTTTACAATTAACTGGCAAATTTAATTACCGGAAGTTTGCTGCTGAGATGAACCTGCCCGATGTAATGACTGATCCAGATTTAGTCTGTGAAGAGTATGCGTTTGAAACAGCACAATGGTTTTTCCAAACCAACGGCTTGTTTGCGATTGCCGATGGTGGCGTCAACGACAGCATTATTAAAAAGATTACTAAGCGGGTCAATGGCGGTCATCACGGCTCAATAGATCGTATCAATCAGACCAATAAAATATATAGCTGGTTGCTAAAAAACTAGTTGGATGAGTGAATTATTTCACTTGCTATAACATTAACTAAGTGGTATAATTATCTCATACTAAAGAATTAAGGTTACCATGCAATTACAAAAAGCCGTCCTAGACAGCTTGTACTTGTTCAACCAATCGCCTGATCATCGAATATACACTTTGGTTGAATTTAACCATTACTGTTTGTTCCCACTGATCCATAAAAAAGTTCAACTTTTCTACGATGGAACCAAGCCAATAGGCTTCGTTTCGTGGGCTTGGTTAACCCCTGATGAAGCACATAACTTTCTGGATGAGCGGTGGGTTCCTGATGAAGAAACATACAAGCGACCAGATGTAATAACCGAAGACCTCCAACTTTGGGGAATTGAGTTCATAGCTCCATTCGGCAGCACATTAAAAGTCATGCGAGGCATGATGCAACATTCTCAAACCGTCTTAGGACAAAGAGTTCCAGTAAATTGGCGGCGGTTTAAACAACCAGATTTAAAACACACTAAGGAGTTATAATATGGGCGGCGGTGGTGGAGACACAGTAACAAATACAGGGCTGGGCGATGAGCAGTACGAAACACTCTCATCGAACCAGACACAAATGCAGTCAGATATGGAGGCACAGCAAGCTGCTAATGAAGCCGCTCTGGCGGAGCAGAATGCTTCAATGCAGGCGTCAATAAGTGCAGCTAACGCAAGTGCTGCGGCATCTGCAGGGGCGGCTCAAGCCGCTAGTGCAGCAAACTCCGGGCGATTTGATACGCTGGATACTAGCGTGGCTGGTGTGGACACCAACGTCACTACGGGATTTGCATCAATTCAAGATTTGTTAGACCAGTATAATACTGCTTCCAATCAACAATTTGATGCCTTGAATACAGGCGTGACAGGCGGTTTTGAGCAGGTAGGAAACCGTTTTGATACGGTTGATACTGCGACAGGTGCTATCCAAGGGGCAGTAGATCAGGGCAATGTTGATCAAGCGCAGGGCTTTTCAAACGCACAAGTAAATCGAACAGCTAATGCTGCGGCTAATACTACCAACTTTGCAGAGGCTGGCGAAGCTTTGAACCAAGGATTTGCAGACACCTCAAATCAGATGACGCAGACGCAGGCTAACGTATTAGGCGGTCAGGGCGAGTTACAAACCGACTTAGATACGATGTCTGATACAGCAGATATCTATGCTACACAGTCTCTGGAAAATCAGGCTGGTCTGCAGCAAGGGCAAGACAGCTTCGTCAGTAGCTTTGATGACTATGTGGATCGGTATGGCGACGATACCCGCATAGCCAATCAGACCAGAGCAGATATGCAACAAGCCAACGCAAATGCAAATCGTAGCTTGCGGCAGGATGTGGGTGACTTTGCTCAAGCGGCTGCTACAGGTCAGAAAGAAGTGTCTCAGCAAGTTCGATCAATGGATCAACAATTCGCTGCAAGTCTTGCTTCACTGGATGCCGGGCAAATTACAACAGCACGGGATATGGCAAGGGTAGCTTCCGGGCAAACGGACCTAGATATAGCTTCACGGCAAAATTATAGCCAGCTTGGCGCAGCCTTTGACAACAACGGCGCATTAATTCCTACAAACGTAGATCGGGCGGGTAACACAACAACTCGGTCAATGGATGACGGTGGCAACCTACTCCTGAACCGATTTGATGTTCGTGGAGTTAACACCGGATTTATGTCCATCAATTTGCGAGAATCTTTACAGCAACTGAGTTCATTGCAGACGCCTGCAAGATCAAGTGCAGGATTTACATCACCTTTTGTAACAACTCGCTAACACAAATAAGAAAAAAGGATAAATTATGGGTTGGTGGGCAGATAATATCGGAGACGGTAACAGCTTCACAGAAAGCGTGGCAAATGTTTTCAGTACAGGCAACAATACGGAATACCAAAAAGGTAATCGTGTAAACACCGACACAAATAATATTGTTTCCGGTGGTTTTATGGACGATACTTCCACAGGGCAGACAGGCTCTGTGGGTACTGCCTCTGCAGATGATATCCCAAGCGGACGGGCTCCTTCGGGCATACTATCGGCAAGCCCGACGAGTATTGTTGGTAAGCTTTCTGGTTTGGTTAATGGTTTTAATCCAGAGCTAGATATTAAAAATGGCGAGGTTGTAGGGGGTCAGCAAATATACCAAAAAGAAGATGGAACCCAGTATTCTTATAACTTTGCAAAGATGCCATATCAGGTTGAAATTGTAGACGGCAAGGTTAAAGATAAACTATCCATCCGAGATGAAATCACAAAACTAACAGGCTATGAAGTATTAGCCCAACAAGCCCGTGCCGATGGCGACAACGATACTGCTGATGCAATTATGCAAGAAGCTGCAGACAACGCTGCGATAGGTAGTGAAGAAGAGGGTACTTACTCTACCGCCGACATACTAAAGATGGCTGAAGAAGCAGGCATGGCGGCTAGTAACGCACAGATACAAACTATAATAGATGATCCACAGGCATGGATGAGGCAGAATGGTGCATTATTATCAGAAAAGTTTCCTACCTTAAACGCCGATACTACAGGTACAAACCTAAATCCTGGTGACCCTCGATATGGTCTAGGATCTTCTCCTAGTATTACGACACAGACGGTTGGACAGGTTAGTGCTGCTGATGCAGTAACAAACCCAGGTGCAGAAACTTTCGAGGCAAGCACAGCAGCCAATCTTCTTGGGACAGACGCTACTACAGCCAATGAAGCTGTAGGCACTATTGATGATGATAACTTAGTAACATCCGCTCAGATTGATATGACGGGCGCTGCCACCGGTGTGAACGAAGATGGTACGGCTAGCGTTACAGGCGAAGCTCTGAATGACTTTGCCACGCAGAATATTTCCAACATTATTGATACCTCTACCGTTGCGGGTAAATTGTTAGCCCAGAGATTGGGTGAAGGTGGTTATACCGACAGTAAGTCCACCATCTTAGGTCAGATGAAGATCATCTCTGATGAATTCAAAGATAGTAATGGTAATCAAATAATCCCGCCTTGGGCGCAGCCACTTGCTCGAAGTGTTGCTAAGTCTATGGCATTCGATGGCATCACAGGTACGGCACAGGTTGCTGCTATGTCTAATGCCATTATGGAAGCTACTCTAGGGATTGCTGAAAAAGAATCTACCTTCTTTCAAACAATTACAAATAAAAACTTAGACAATCGGCAGCAAAGTATCGTCAACAAAGCTAGTGTACTAGCGAAGTTTGAGGTAGCTAATTTAGACAATCGTCAGGCGGCGATGGTTCAGAATGCCAAGACGTTCTTAGAAATGGATTTGTCTAACCTAACCAATGAGCAGCAAGCGGAAGTAATTAACACTCAGTCAATGGTTGATGCACTTTTTAATGATCAGTCTGCAATCAACGCAGCACGTCTTTTTGGGGCAGATCAAACCAACGACATGGCTAAGTTTTATTCAAATTTGAATACGCAGGTAAACGTACACAACTCTGAACAAATTAATCTTATGGAGCGTTTTAACGCAGGTGAGCTTAATGCAGGTGCAGAATTTAATGCTGCTCTAGAACAATCCCGGCAAGAATTTTACGCTGATATGCAATATAATTTAGATTTAGCGAATGCCAAGTGGCGGCAGACAGTTTCAACCACAAATACTGAGATGGAATTTGATGCACATACACTAGACGTTAAAAACACGTTAGATTTATCAACTGAGGGCATGACCCGCCTGTGGGATCGTGTCGATAACCACCTAGACTATATATACAAAAGCGTGAATGCGGAGGCAGATAGGGATGTTAAGATCCTAGCCACTGAGATCAATGCTCAAGCGGGTAGCGGCGGCGGCGGTAACAGCTTTTTAGACGGTGTATTCACTCTAGGTGCAGCGGCGATTACAGCAGGATCCGATGAACGTATGAAAACCAACATCGAATACTATGACACTGTTAAAAGTATCAAATACTACACCTGGGAATGGAACTCTCACGCCAAAAAGATTGGCTGGGATAAGTATCCAACCATTGGTGTGTTGGCACAACAGGTCCAGAAAACTCATCCAGATGCGGTGGTCGTAGGGCCAGAAGGATATCTGATGGTAAATTATAGGAAGCTCCAATGAAATTTGAAGATGCAGTAAAGAAGAGCATCAAAGCTTTTATGAATGGTAAATCTCCAGCCGCCACAGGTGATGTTAGCGAAGACGGTATTTTTCACTCCCCTGCCTACTTTGATGAATTAGAAGAGCAGATGCTGGGCGATGATATGAAAGAGGAGAGCGATGATGCAGAAGCTTGATGCTCCAATCGCAGGCGCTAATTATGCGGCGGATACTCGAAATTACCCCTGGCATCGACCACCGGACATCACAAGCTATGACGAAGGTGTTGATTACCTCATCACAAAGATGCAGGAGCCAGAAGAACTTGAACTGGTTTATGCACTGTTAGAAATTGATGCCACCGTAGCTACGGTTGTTACATCCGTGCTGATGCAAGGCATTTCTCGTGGCAAGTTTTCCATTGATCTAGCAATCCTGATGTCGGGGCCAGTAGCCCGATACATTGGTATATTAGCTGATGAGCAAGAGATAAAATACGACATGGGTGTAGGCGATGACAGCCGCATCAAGATCACACCAACCTCTCTGAAGCTTGCTTTGGGCATTGTGGATGATGTCGAAGAAGTCGTGCCAGAAGATATAGCGCCAGAAGAACCTGTAGAAGCACCAATGAACGGTCTTATGGGCGCTCCAGGCAGCGACATGACTGCATCAGATGAAGAACAAGCGGCAATGCTTGGCGGCGACGATGACACTCCAGAAGTAACAGAGGAGCCTCAAGATGGGTTGGCGTAAAACACAAAGTGATGTTCAATCAGGTAGAGTAAGTTTTGCAAAGCCTAAAGATAATTTTAAAGGTTTCGCTAATGCAGCTAATATTATTGCTAAAAGCTGGATGCAGGATGCTGCTGATGAAAAAGAGGCTGAGAAACTACGGATTAAAGAAGAAAAAGCTCAACGTAAGCGCATACGAAATGCCCAAGCAGCGGCAGAAACTAAGGATAAAAAGCTGAGATCTAACGCTACCATCTTGGCAGAAACCTATACGGGTGACCCTAAAAATAAAGCTGCCGTTGACTATTTCTATCAGCAACTAGTGTTGAAGGATGGTAATATTGGCAGCGTAGAGACTTCTACTCAGACACGTATTAAGGATGGTCAGCTAGAGTTTACTGCAGGGACTACAGAGCCTGGACTACCTATCCAAGGCCCGAATATACCTATTAACCCAGAGATTAAGGGGTTTAATGTAGGTTTTGGGGATGAAAAAGAGACAGCTTATAAAGATGCACGTGAAATTACTGTTAATGACCTTCCTGGTATTGCAGAGGGGGATTACCCTGAAAGCGCCAAAGCTGAAGCTTCTCAAATGAATGAAATGTTTGGAGGTTTTAGTGAAGGTACTATTCTTCCCGGCGAGGTAGATGAAGAAACAGGAGAGACTATAGGGCCTGATATCACCACACCAGGTGGCGTTAAAATAACTCCATACGGAAAAGGTTCTCCTAAGTTAGACGTTACTAAACTAAAAGATTTAGATACTATTAGACTGTACGAGATGGAACTAAAATCCAATGGTTCTACTTTAAATGCAGAAGATCAAGAATTGCTAAATTCGGAAAAGGATAGACTTAAAAAAGTAACAGAAGATCTAACTGAAACAGAAGCTATAAACTTTAGAAAATCCTTAATAACGATGGACGTTAAGGATCTAAACGGAATAATAGCCAGCAATGATCACTCAGAAGCTTCAAAGGCGGCAGCTTTAATACAGAAAAACTCAAGAAAAGACGAACCTTTTAATCTACTAGATTATGACGATGTGGAAACATCAACAATACAGTCTATTGTTGACCTTTCTGGTAGTCATCCTGCGATGATTTCTGGAAACATAGTTGAGTTACAGACCCTGCTCTCCAACAGAAATAAAGAAACTGCCCCCATTGGTGATGGCGAGACATTTATTATAAAAGTTACGGGGGAAGACGGCTTACTTGAAACCGTGACTGCTAAACTTAATACAAATAATCAGTGGGTGGATTTAAATAACCCTACTCAAACAGTTATTCCTGCAGAAAATACGTCTGTTATGAGATTAGAGGGTCAAGGAGAGTTATTTGACCGTGTGGTCAAGATCAAGCAGTCTACTATTGCACCTCTCAAAAAGCAACGTATCGCCATGTCTGCGACATTACGCTCTGCTAAAAAACTAGATGATATGGTTAACCCTGCTATGGGCGGGGATCCCAAGATACTTACCGTTGTTGGCGGAAATCTTACACGGTTCATACAGGGACTTGCTTTAGAGGGTGAAGCACTGGCCGATACTGTTGTTAAAGTGTTCAATAAAGACGGTCCACAGAAAACCCTGGCTATGATTGAAAGTCGAATACAAGCTAATATACCAGCCGGTGTAGATGAGGCTGCACGTCTTGCTTATCTATTCCAAGCTGAAAAGATAAAGCTGGCATTTAGTTTTGCAGCATCATCAATGGGACAATCAGGCCAAGGTTTGTCTAACAAAGACTTTGAAAATGCTATGGAGACCATTGATTCTGGAAAAGATTACGAAACCTTTACTAAAAACTTGAGAAGTCAGGCATCTTCCGTAGTAGAAAAAACAGAAGAGCTTATAGCTAACTTCAACACCGATGATGCAGTAAAAATTCTAAAGAGTATGCAAGACGGCCTGTTTGAAGGCTACGGACAGACAGCGGAAGAGTATGCCGAACGAACGAACCTAAGTGATGCCTATACCTGGTCCCAGGCTGCATACAAAGCCCCAGAAAGTTCAGCAGACCCTGTAACTATTAATGATGATGCTGGATATAAAGCATTAGGCCCAGAAGTGCTTTATCGTAACTCTTCTGGCTCACTAAGCAGAACACCAGCAACTAAAATAGCAGGGGAAATGTAATGGAACAAGAACTTGATGAGTATGGCAATCCTATAATCAGCGAGGAAGAAGCTGAAGTGGATGGGTTCGGCAACCCTATAATATCAGAAACACAAACAGACCCTCAAACAGACCCTCAAACCGCTGCTCAACCAACGGATGCCATCAGCACACAAATGTACGAAGGTAAGAACTTTTCTGAAGCTATGGAACAGTATAATTCTATTATAGAAGGCCCAAATATTATAAAACCGCCTTTAGGTTTTATTGGGTATGCCGTTTATAACGACCCTGCTACCGGACGCAGAGAGTATATCCCTCGACCAAATCAAAAGATGTTTGGCAAAAATGGTATGTTTGATAATGCCACTGACATGCTGGCCGGTCTTTTTACTGGAGATTTGGACAGAGCGTCCACGGCATTTGATGATACAGAAGCAAATGTATCTACTACCAGTAAGTTAATACTAGGCGGAAGTGAAAGTTTCGGAGACTTCACAGAAGCTGCAGCCGCTGGATTAGAGGTGGCAGGACTAGAGGGTGCAGTAGATTTCGTTGAACCGCTGGCTCCTAAGATTGATACTGGTGATAATATCGTTGATACCATCATAACAGATGCGGTCCCTGCTGTTGCATTGGCGTTTACTGGTGGTGCTGCCGCACAGCAGATTGTTAAAAGTATGCCCAAAGTAATCCGTGGGTTTGGTATTCTTTTAGGTGGAGAGTTAGGGGCCACTGCAACTGTAGGTACTGAAGAAGGTACTATGTTCCTCGGCAAAGGTGATACACCAACTCTTTTCCCCATTGCTGATGGAATTGATTTAGGAGACAGTGAAGCAGAGGCTATATTAGAACAGCGATTTAATACCCTATCTGAAGGTATGTTGCTGAATAGCACAATAGCTGGACTTGGGCTTACCGCAGTACAGGCCGCTAAACTGGTATCTAAATTTGCCATCACTCCGTTTTTAAATATGGCATCTGATGCAGCTATTGAAAGCCGCATCTACAACTCTATTTCGGACCAGCTCGTTAAAATTGATTTAAGCTCAACAAAAAAACAGGTTGCGGATGCAAAACTTGCGATTTCTGATATTATCGAAAGAAACAAGACCCTTCTTGTTCCTAAACTAACCAACCTAGTTGAAAACGTAGAAGTACCTATTGATACGATATCAGCGCTTCTAAAAGGTACTGATGATCCAGAAGGTATGGCCCGTATCTCTGGGGTTCGTGCAGGTCAGATACAAAAAGGGTCTACAGCAGCTAAGACTATTGCTGCCTCAGAAAGACCTGCCTTAGAGTTACAAGGTCAAATGGATGAGCTATTAACAGAAGTAGGTGGGGACACGGCTACTGACCAGGTTGCTACCATTGCAAAATCTGCAGATGAATTGGCAACAGATGCTCGTTCAGCAATTAATACCGCAGATGTAGGTGCTACAGGCGCACAAAATACCTTTGATGAAGCCGCACAGAGAGTGGTGGATAATATAAAAAATGCGGATTTAGAAATCGGAGGTACTATAAGCCGACTAGAGGATGTCACAGGAACAAATATTGTAACAGGTAAAGAAGCTTCCTTTGAGCAAATCCGTTCTGGTTTGATGACGGCTAAAGAAACCATGACCAAAACAAAGGATGATCTATATCTAAGTGTTCCTGAAGGCACACCTTTTGATTATGGAGGGTTTGCTGCTGCAGTTGATGATGCCGTTCAGCAAATAGATTTGATAGACTCAAGTGGTACACGTACAAAGAGCGTGGAGCTTATAAATACAATACGCCTAGCTTTAAAACCACGAGAGGTTGTACAAGAAGGTGCGTCTGTACCATTTGGTGTAAGGCAAGATGTTATCTCTGTTGTTGACGGCGAAGACCTTGCCACTGAATTACTAGAAGGTGGCGTAGACTTTCGGACCTTATATACACGAGTGCGTCCTGAGATAGCTACCTTGATTGACCAGGCTTATAAACGGGGTGATAACGCTGTTGCTATAAGACTTATAGAAGTCAAAAAAGCTATTGATCTTCAGGTTGATTGGGTAGCAAAAAATTCAGATGCGGATGCGGCGGATGCTGCTAAGGCAGCTTATGGATATTACAAAGATACATATGCACCTATCTGGAGGTCTGGTGGTGCAATACAAGAATTTGGAGATATGTATCAGCCTGTACTGACAAGAGGAACAGGACAAGCAGGCTTTATGGAAGACTCTCGTTCCCTGGTTACTGCAGTTCTACAAGGTAACAACGCTGACGCAGTTTTAAATATGAGGACTGCCCTTGAACAGGTATCAGACCCTAAACCTATTGCAGATTATATGATTACTGATGTTATCAATGGTTTTGCGTCTTCAGTTCGACAAGATGGTATGACACCAGAAACCTTAAAAAGCATGTCTAGTAGGTTAGCTCAATATGCAGAATCTTTAAACACAGCGTTCCCTGAACGTGCTGCTCAGATAAACAGATTAATTGCATCAATAGAAGAAGCTGGCGGCAACAAGACGATGGTTGAGTCTGCCCTCAAGCAAGCGGAAGAAGTTGCTACCCAGACCCGTAAAGATGTCAAAAGCTCAGAACTTGGTAAGTTTTTAAGTAATATCTATGGTCGAGAGTTAGACACTACCTTAAATCCAGAAGCTGCCTTTCTTAAAATATTTAGGGAAGCAGAAGGTATAGGGACGATACAAGATATCCTTGCAAGATTAGATGATATGCCTGCAGCACGTTCACGTATTATTAGAGATGGTATGGAAACATCATTCCTGCGGCATTTAGGTAATAGGATCAACGGTGCAAAGATGCAGAGTGGTGGCGCTTTGTCTCTCAAAGGGGCAAATGCAGACAGCATCCTGGCAGAGCTTAATAATACATTAGATATAGGACGTGCTGTATTTTCTAAATCTCCCGAGATGATGGAAACTATTGAAACTCTGTTAGATGCTGCACGTATTATTGAAAAACAAAAGCAAGCTTCGCCTGTAGCATCTATGTCACCTACGGCATTTAATCAGGAAGCCGTACAAGCTACCAACAGGTTAATTATGACGTTTATTGGCCCCCTAACTAGATTGGGGGCAAGGGTAGGTGCTTTATCAGGCGCAGTTTTTGATAAACTAGACTCAACTCAAAGAGCGGCTAAGATAATGGATAACATGCTGGCTAACCCTGATTACTTCTTAGAGTTAGCAAGAAAGTATAACCGATATCCATTGGACCCATTAGTAGAAGAAAACCTAATCACCGCTCTGACGGCGGGTGCTACAAAGGGCATAAATGCAGAGGTAGAGTATATGTACGATCAGAACAATGTAGATCAACAGATGATGGAACTTGTTCCACAATAAAAAACCCCCAGACCGAAGCCTGAAGGTTCTTTTGTATAGAGAAAGGAACCGACCAAAGTTCTTTCCTACTGGTCTTATATTACAAACTAAGCCCCTGGGTCAATCGCCTTGGGGCTTTTTTATTACATAATTTCCTAGATTGTTTTTACAAATATAGCCTTGTCTTTAGGTATATCGAAGAACTTTTCGCCAAACCTTATCTTTGCATTTGGAACCTCAACCGTAGGGCTTTCCTGAACTACTTTCCTGCTGATGATGGCAGCATGCGTTAGGCTGTTATTGAACACCATAAATTGCGTAGGCTTAGTCAGGAACTTAGCTTTTCGCACAGGGATGTGGATACTATCGTATTTAAGATCAATGCCATGCCAGACGGTCTTAACCTCAACCTCGCAGTAGAAACGCTTGCCATCACGCTCTACCACTAGGTCTACCCCGAACTCATCTTCGTTGTCTGTGCAATCGTAGCCGTTGTAGGACCAAAACCGTTTAGCCGTTTCTCGTGCTACTTCATCATACTTTGCGAAGTCTTTGCTCTGAAATACTTTGTACATCAATACCTCCACTCTTGTAGAATGCTGAGTTAAAACCTCTGTGCCATTCACGGTTATAGTGACTGTTTAGGCGATAGGCACAGACAAGCTCCCCGTCCAAGAAGGCGTTGAAGCCCTGCATGAACGGAGAGTCTGCTTCTATGCGGTTTACCGGATTGGACATGCGCCTGTCGCACAGTCATCACCCTCAAGCTCCAGCAAGCTGTTACCTTTATCTAAGTCCACCGGAAGTAGCGTTTTAAGATACTTAGTGTAGTCCTCTTTCGTCACAACTTCCTGCGGAAGATACTCGTAGCCAAGGTCTTTGGCTGTTTTAGTAGGATCGTTGCGGTAGATGAAAGATACGCCTATGTAGGTGTCCCAGTTCTCCATGATCCAATCAATGATTGTAGGGATTTCTGTCGGATCATAGGAGATCGTCACAGAACAGTTATGATCCACGTAATTATCCATCATAAGCTTGTAGCGATCTAATTGAAGCACGGCAGATTCAAGATTAACGAACTTACCGTCTACCTCTGTGAATTTAACATCCTCATAGGCTACTGGGAAGGTAATCAGGACGCTCTCAGGCTCTCCAGGCTTCTTTATAACCTTGTAGTTTGAAGCCTTCATTACAGGTACAATAGGATCATGCTTGGAGAAAGTTACATTGTTGAACATATACTTTCCTAATGGTCGATGCACCCCCTCTGTAGTATCCATGATCTTTGACAGGCTTCCGCTTGGCTTGACCGTGGTAACAAGTTTAGGGCGGGGGAGCAGTAAAACGTCTGCCATGTTGTTTGCACCACGTTGCGCCCACGAGCGGAGGTTCTGTAGTCGGTTAGGAGCTTCTTCACCGTGGAAGTCTAAGAACTTAACAATGCCTGTGAGGCCTACACCACAGAGCCTAAGGAATTCATTCAACTCATGCCATGACCGTTGAAGCACACCATCATCAAGGTTCACACAGGTCTGGCGATAGTTTGCCCGTGATATAATCCACATGGCACGTTCTAATGCAGACAGGTCAGATAGGAATTTACCCAAGTCAATTTCTACTAAATTACAGTGGCTCTTATTTCCCAATAATATTTCTGCGCATGGGTTTAAACCCTTGAAATATGGTGCTTTTTTAAGTGCAGCCTCTGCATTGATGAAGCCAGGTTCGCTCCCGCCTGCCTCAACCATCCTAGCAAAGATATGGCCCATTTCCCATTTAGTAGGCTTCTTAGAGAACACGATGGAGTTGTTAGACTGTTGTCTGTGACCGTTGTCATGCAGCCAGAAATCTTTCTTTGCTGAAATGAATTCATCAACTTCGCTATCCTCAATTGGCATCAACGCAATCTCTGCAGAGCGGCGTGAAGAGAGTGTGGTTCCTAAATGGTTTAGTAGATCTAAAATATCCATTCTAGTCAGCAGTTGCCCTGCACGTTTGTTCATCAGCTTACAGATGTTTGTAAATGCAATTGAGATCGTTTCGTCACCGGATGAAATCCAGCCATATCCTCTCAGACGTTCTCCTGCAGGGCGGATCTCTGTGAAATCCAATACCAATCTGTCTATCGGTTTTTTAAGTGCAAGTATCTTACCTACAGATTTAGCCCATGCCTCTGCGCTGTCACCAATTTTGATGTGAGTTACCTTTTTTTGGTCTACGTCAATAAACGTACGCTCTTGATTGTCAGGAAAACCTTTATCAGTTCTGGTGGATCTAATGATCTCTAACTCTATCTTCTTAGCAAAGCCATTCAGTGTACCTCTAATAGGCTCAAAGCCCACCCCACAGCCCTGAAGAAGCAGCCAGAATTGGTCTACTACATCATGCACTGTTTCAGTCCGGCTGAAGCTACAATTGAACTGAGAAGCTTCACGGGTCTTAGCTACGTTTGTACCGCCTAGCCAAAGAGTTCGGCCCGATACTGTAGCCTTACGGTCAACCATAAGGTCACGAAGCTCATCTAGTTCTGCCAGTTCGTCTATGTTTAACTTTTCATTCTTAGCCCTTTCCCAGAGCCATTGTTGATGTTCAATCACACGGCCTATGGTCTGTTCCCAAGTTTCAAATACAGTACCTTCATCATTCAGCGGTCGATTGTATGTGCGGCGTGTAATTACACTAGCCCGTGTGGAAAATTTCTGTTTATTACTGCTCATATTACTCTCCACTATTATCGATTATCGCCAGAGCCGCCGAGGACGCCACGGGCCATTCTGCTGTTTAATTTATCCAAATTCATCTGAGCTATTTTCTCTAGGCCGTAGCCAAGATCTGTCGCAAGGTTGGAAACATACCACTGCACATCACCCAGCTCTGCTGCCATTGCTGCACGAAACTCTGGGGTGATAAGGCCGTTGCTATCTCGAAGCAGCTTCTTGTACTTACCTGCTAATTCACCGACTTCAGAGCAAAGGCCCATCAGGCAATATACGATGGTATCAGCATCATCGTAGATGGCAGTCTTGCCTGCCTGCGTTTGGTAGTCTTCAAATCTCATGCGTGAGTTCATCCTTGCTATGTTCTATTAGAATTTCGGTGCGTAGGCGGTTGATGTACCAGACAGCTTTGTCCAGATCTTCTACGCCGCCTTTATACTCGTGCCGCCAGACGTATTTCAGGACATTTCCGTGGCAGTATTTGCGAAAGCCTTCTGGGCCTAACGCCGCCCGGAGAGCATCAATACACTCAATACCGGACTGATTATAATGCCGGGGGTTGTTAACCATGTCAGCCATTAGTGCGGCCTTTTCTTGCCATTTATTGGGACAACCTTTGATCCGTTGATGGCATCAACTAATTTTTCATCTGGCTCAAAAGTGAAGTCTTGCTCTTCAAGCTCATCCGCCATTGCAAGAGCGCTACCGACAGTCGCAGCTACATTGGGTCCCACCTCTGCCATCATCTGCATTCCTCGCAGCATGAAGCATAGATAGTCCTGATCATCTTCATCAAAATCTTGGTCAAAGGACGCAAACCCAGAGGCTACAGGATTGCCTTCCTTGTCCAGATTTACGACCACAGCTATGCTGTTTGGTTCGAGATCTTCCGCTTTCATTTCTTAGTCCTCTTCGTTAATTTGAAAAAGTGATCTGCATCTAAAACCGCTAACGGTTTTCTTTGATCTGCTTTGATAATAGCCAGAGGCGTAGCGCCTTTAGGGCAGTTCGCTGTGGCCTGCTCCATCACCTTGTAGATGGCGTTTTTAGCGTTGTTCTTGCACTCCACAGAGTATGGAAACAGGCGTCTGGCAGCGGGTGAAAGAAGCAAATCTTCACCGCCTGCCCCCATCGATGTTGAGCGTACGTCGCCATCTTCTAGGCTTGGGAAAGTGGAGTAGAGCCTGTCTCTCACCCATTGCTGCAGACGCCTGCCTTTGGCCTTTGCAGACTGCGGTGTAATCGCCATTTATAGTTCCACACCTTCATACTGGACGTACCAATTCATCTTAGGCTCTTTAGCCTTAGACCGGGGCTGTGGAAGTAGCTTCGCCGTGGGCCAACAGGTTTTCTTAAAGTCGCAGAAACTACAGTTCATGCCTAGTTTCTTAGATCCTGTGAACTTACGGTTGAAGAAGTCATCAACCGGTTCAAAGCAGCGCTCAAAGGCCCAACCCTCTTTTAGTGCTGTGGCTTTCATCTTAATATCTGCAATTACTTTATCCTTCTCTGCGTCTGAGAAGTCTGCATCGACAACAACCACTTGTCCGGTGCTTTTACACACGACAATCCAGCCACCGGTGTCGAGATCCTGGGCAACGGAATAGCCGACAAGCTGCCCGATATATCCGAAAGGATCATCTGACTTTAGAGCGTCCAGACCTTTCTTCCATTTCAGGTCAAAGCTATATGGTGCAGAGCTTTTGATATCATAAACTTTGTTGTCGATATGGATATCATCTTCGCCCTTGATGATAGTGTCGCCCAGATCCAATGATATTTTAGACTTACCGCCAGTGATGTCGGCTTTGGCAATCTTCAGCAGAAGATCCATGATAACTTCTATTGCATCACCGTGCATCATCCGCATTATAAAGTTGTAGTCTTTACGCTCTGGTACAGCGCCACTTTTAGCCATCTGTAGCTGGCAAAGACTTTTACCCATGTTGGAAGCTCGAAGACGGAATTCATCATCCCTGCGGGTGAATTGGCGGCGTAGAGAGGCTTTTAGATCCTCCCCTGCCCTTTCAATCCAAGCATCATCAATTTCCAGCGTGTCGCCTTCATTGTTTGATAGCTTTTCCATTACCGCATGGAGTTGAGGCTGCAGTTTCATGCCACTTCTTCGAAGTCAGCGTCCAAACTATCAATTGCCGTCATTGCAGCGCCGTCGATAGAACCCTCGGTGATAGCCTTCATGTATTGGCTATCGATGTACTTGTTTTCTGCACGAATACTTTCAGCAAACACAATACTAGTATCACGGACTTCTTTTGTGAAAGTAAGTACGTTACTTAGATCCGGTTCATACTGGAACGTATACCAAACCACTGAGCCGTTTTCGTTATATTCTGAAGTAAGTTTAGCTTCATAATTATATAGATGATGACCTTTCGGAATCTTTTTAACGAAACCGTTATAGAAACCGCCATAAGTGCTGTTTTTGTGAAACATGATGCAGGGTTCGTTTTCATAAACGACTTCTTCACCGTCTTCAGTTTTACCGCTGTAAGAGACTACGCCACGGACAATACGATGCTGCATAGCCCTCCACTTTTTGGAAACCTCTTTGTCCATCTGCTGACGATCATCCCACGATGGCATACCGCAGGCAATTGTACCAAGGATGTCACGGGCTTCGTCTTTGTATGGATTTAACACAGCGATACTTTTATTAACGAGAGTACGCTTGCCATCAATATCATCCCAGTTAAAATACTGGACGTGGCTAGCCAGTGGGCGAAAGGTTACACTCTCTGCATAAGCAGTTTTGTCGCTACCTTTGAGGTAAAAGCTTCCTTGAGGTATAGGCTTTTTAGTGTCTTTATTCACTGACTTAGCGTTAATTCTTAATTCAGGAACTCGTACAATTGAAGACTCCCCACCTGAAACTGCTGTCCCAAGGATTGCCGCCAATTCTTCCATTTCTTTGCTGTCTAGTGTTGATAGATCGTTCATGTTTTTGACCTTTGTTATGTGTATTACTATTGTGGCATAACTAAGTGGCACAAGTCAATCATATTCAACCTGATCTAGCCAGTTTTTTCCTCCCGAAATCTCAATAGCCAACGGCAAAGCAAACGTGTAGTTCCATCTTTGTTCTGCCTCGCCTGTGACACCAACCATTGCCCATGTCAGAGCCTCTTTTACCTGTTCAAGCTCGCCTGGAAAGACATCTACACAAATACTGTCGTGTACAGTCAGGACTAACTTTGAGGTTAGTTTTAGCTCCTTGAACTTACGGAATGCACGGATGCAGGAGATTGGGACAAGGTCAGCGGTTGCGGCACTCTGCACCGGATAGTTAACAATCTGAGTATAGAAGGTAGTACGTCCGTTTTTAGTACGCTTCACGTCAGGCCAGAAGAATTGTCTGCCTGAAGGGATCTGCACTATTCCGTTCTTGAGTACACCACTTGCTAGACGCTTGTGGTATTCTCCAAGACCTTTGTATATATCAAAGAATTGAGTATAATATCGTTTGATATGCCCTTCATATTGATTTCCTGTCGAACCATACACGGGCGCAAACGAATGGGATTTTACTTGAGACCTCATATCCTTAGTCACCTCAGAAATTTCGCACTCGTGTATGATAGAGGCTGTTTGCTTATGTAGATCTTTGCCTTGCGCTACGTCAGCAATGATCTGAGGATCTCTAGAAAGCTCTCCTGCAATAACAAATTCTGCAGAAGTGAAATCTGCTTCTAAGAAAATCCCGTCTTTCCATCTGCTCACAACAGCCTTCCGCACAGGAAATCCTCGCTTTGGAGCGTTCTGCATATTGGGTGATGTACTGCTCAGTCTTCCAGTTGCGGTCACACATTGATTGAACTGCGTGTGCAGGATGCCGTCTGAACGTGTCCACGTTTGGATGCCCTGAACGAATGAATCTAGATAAGAATTAATAGCGTTTAATCGGCTCATCTTTGTAAGGAACTCGACGGCGGTGTCGTTACCTTTGCTCTGCGCCTGTGATATCAAAGCTAGGATGGTCGATTTATCTGTTTTAAACCCGTTGATCGACGCATAGTTTGGAGAAATAGGATTTAACTTCAGTCCTGCCACTTGTCCGTTAGGTTCATAAAAAGCACCTACACCAGCACAGTTAGGGCATTTAGATAGGTTTTTATATGGACCGCCCTGGACCCGCCACTTCTTACCGAGCTTAATTTTAGTAATCTGCTTGAACTTTTGGATCAAGCCTCTGCCATCACACATGTCGCAGCAAACCGCATCAGTCTTCTTCAAGATTTTAGTGGTGGCACGAACGGCTCGTTTGAACTCATCATCTTTCATGCGTGGCGGGTATAAAGGCTTTCCGTTAGCTCCTATTCCGATATTCCAAACCTGTTGGTGATCGTCCCGGTTTATAACCTCACGAGAGTAGACGACCTTCGTCATATCTCTACCACTGTTTAAGTTGATCACGGTATCGCCCATCACATCTTCAACGATCTGGTTTAGCCTGTTCGACAGTACACGCTGTTCTTCCTGAAACTCATCCTTGATACCCTCCAGCACGTCTAGGTCTATTTTTATGCCGTTACGCTCAATCTCCACTAAGAATAGCAGCATCTCATTCATCATGCTGACTGTCTCTTTTAGCGACTGATTATTTGGATGCTCAAAGTCATCCTGCTGCTTCAGATAGATTTCAGCGCAGGATATAACGTCAGCTTCAGCGTAAGGAATTACGACATCGTGCAAAGGCATGGCTTCAAAGCCAGTACCGCTCTTAAACAGATCATCTACAAGATCAGATTTCTTGCGAGTAACGTCTCTGCGCTCGGCGGTAGCCTTTAGCGACAATTGCTGACGCTGGCCTTTAGCCAGAACATACTCGCCAATCATCGTACAGTAGACTGTGGCGGGGATCTCAAACCCCATCTCTAACAGCCATTCCACGTCAAACTTAGCATTGTGGGCCACAATAACATCAGCTTCTTTAAGTGCTGCTTTCAAAAGATCTGGGCTATCTGGCTTGTCTTGCTCGTTATGAAAGAAGATCAGGTTAGTAACCGTATCGACCTTATCCCAACCAATGAAGCCAAAGTGTGCTGAAACGCAGCGGTTCTCAGGATTAAACGGGCTGTTGTCTATCTTCTCGCCCAGCTTTTTAACTGTGGTTTCCAGATCTAGTACTAATACATTGACAGCATTCATGCCGTAAAACCTGCCAACTTAGCAGCGATTTTAATCTGAATGGAATTAAGCGATTGGATTAAAGATTGCTGTTCATCAAGTAGCTGCTGAAGACTAGCAAACTTCTTATCCGCTCTTTCCTGATCCTCTTTTTTAAGCTGTTCATAATGTTCACGGAGATCGGTTTCATTAAGCATCCGCTGACCCTCTCAGCTTGTGCAAAAGGTCTGTTGGCGTGTTGTAGTAAGACCACCAATGGTGGCCGTACCGTATCCATTTTTGTTGATTGAGGTTTGCAAAATACTTGTTGTCTATTTTTACACCACCGTGCGTGTATATTATCCCATAACCCCCAACTTCCATGAATTCATGCAGGTTTTTTAGTTTCTTTAAGGTTTTAGTTTCGGTTCGATTATAGCTTTCGTCAGACCTGGTGGCGATTTTAGTACGCCTGATAGCGTCTTTAACATCTTGCAGTGTGCAATCGGAACTAAGCATCACGTCCTCCCAAAGAATTTTGTGTTATAACTTTCGTTATGACGGTCAAATAAATACCAACAGGCGTTGTCTTTGCCTGCGGTCTTGTCGAACCACTTAACCCTGCCGATGGACACGATCTTACGAAGCCGGGGCAGAAACGGAGTAGACTGTCTGGTGTGTATCCAATCGCTATCAAACAGCAGCCAGGTTGGGCGTAGGTCTGAAAAGGTATAAATCATAGGATGTAAGATGGACCGCTCCCACGGCGGATTGGTGATGATCATATCAGCAGAACCTAGATGGCTTTCCTCCAGCACCAAGGCATCCAGCACATCAATATCGCCGCTCTGCGGTTCAATGTCATACGATTTGGTGCAGCTTAGTCCCATAGCCACAAGGCTTCGGATCAGCGCCCCATCACCAGCACACGGCTCACAGAAGTTCTGAGTTTCCTGCAAGAACGGACGAAGCGGCTCAACAGCTTCTATCGGTGTTCTATAATAGTCACGGGGCTTTCGCTCAAAGTTAGATCGTTTACCCATTATTCTACATACCTGCTGATCTCAGGCTCAATCTGACAGATCACGCAGCCGTGGTAGCCAGAAAGCTTGTTCTTACTGACATTTATGAATCTGGTATGGTCAGGATTATCGTCTTCTGAGGTACTATATTTTGCTATGCCTAGAATCAGATCAGCTTCTGCAGCCTTTCCGGTCTTACTGCCCTCAAGCATACTGAAATCAATACGGGTTTTACCGTCAGCTTCAGCGGAAGCTTGCGAAACACCAAGCAACGCACAGTCGTGTCGTTTGGCTAGTTCCCTCAAAGAGCGATATAGTTCACGAATACGCTCATGGCTGGCGTTGTAGTTGCCAGCGATAGAAACCTTATCACTTTGATCTATGATTAAAACGTCCGGTTTTATCTTCTCGCAATAGGCACTGATGGTATCAATATCCCACTCCTGCACGTCCTTCATAATCAGGCGGTCTTTGATGGAAAGATACTTGCTCATAGCCAAATCAGGGTTGTCGGCTATTTGCTCACGGGTCATGCCACTGCAGGCTTGGATAGCTCTTAGCTTTGTGCGTGTCGTTTTCTCTTCATTGCCAAGATACAGAACCTTCGCACCTTGCTGGCAGAAGCCGCCGGGACCAGCACAAAGGGATATCACAAACGCTGATTTACCAGTCTCAGGTCGGGCAAATACAATACCAAACTCCGATGGACCGATTCCGTAGACGTTACGAGCCAGTGTCTCAATATTGAATTTCCAGCGATTCTCATCAGATGTCTCTGCTAACAGTTCATAAATATCGTCCGTAGTTGCGTCACCAAACGAGTCGGGAAGATAGCCATCTCTAGTACGCTCCAGCAATGACTGAAGTCTGGACATTGCCGATACGTCACCTTCGCTCATGTTGATGCCAAGGTTTGCAATATCTCTGCCGATTTCTCTGCGCCACAAAGTTTCAATTACGTCAGCCGCAACATCTGAGTTAATCGGTTCAATTACTTTTAAGTGTTCGATTACATCACGAAATTCGGCGCTCTCAGATGCAGTGGCGATTGGGTTATCTGCGACCCACAGCGAGTAAAGATCGTCAGGCTTTAAGTCTGTTTCATATTTCTTATGTGCAGAGCTTAATAAGTCAAAAAGCTGTCCTGCATCGTCTGAAAATATAGATTTTCGTAGCTTACCTGTTACTGCCGTATAGTTGTCGTTAACTAATAATGATTTTATTAATTGTACTTCCATGCTCCCTGCCTTTCTTATGTGGCACTTCTAGGGGAGTAGCTATAACAGCGATTAGGAATAAAAAAAGCCCCAATCTTTCGACTGAGGCTTTTTAATTTATTAATGTATTTAAAACGGTAGTTTAGCTATTTCTAAACTTCATAGATTTAATGTCAGGCGTTTGATCGCCCCGGCGTTCCTTCATATCCACTTGATGAAAAACAACACGTTTGTTGCCTTTTGTGATTGATGCTATCGCCTCTTGAAGTTTAGTCTGCTCCTCAGCAGCTATTAAAAAGTCATCTTCGAATTGGTAGTCAATGACTACGATACCTCTGCATTTCATCGTCTTTTCCTTTTTTTAAGTCGCTATAGGAGATGCGACTGATACTTTTAACGTAGTGACCCACTACTCACACATTGATCTCGGAACCATGAGTTCCGCCTTTCACATTGCACTGGCTTTTACCAGAGTTTTTATACAGGTGGTCCGATAGGCTTGTGCCGCCAACTTGTGACGGTCTGCCCGTAGAATCCAGAGGCATACTTGCCTTGAATTAAAAGCCCCGATGTATTGATATACGGTCTAAAAAAAGTACTTTTTATTTTACTGATAGAAGACATTACGGTTAACTTAATTCCTTTCTGAGCGTATGTATAGTCTCGCCCGTCCTTGTTTATTTTACTAGGTTTCTAATTTCACCGCAGGATAAATACTTCAAATCATGTTTGGTTAGTCTGATATTACAATCTATACTTATCTTTCGTAGGAGCATCATTGCTTTAAGTGATGCGTCATTGTCAAGTATTAAAGTGCATTTATTATATTTAATGATGGATTTTGCTATGGTCTTTGTTATGTTTGTTCCAAGTAGCGCAACACCTACCAAGTTTTCGACGTTACTGACGGCACAGGCCGATGCTACATCTTCGACCAGGACGGCATGTATACCTTCTCCTACATGGATTCCTCCAGATACATCTGCGTAAGTCCACCACTTTGACCTAACAGGCCTCAAAGAGCGTCCCACAGCGCCTGTACCATCTTTATTATAAAAGAGTACTCTATCCTCTTTAACAGCGTACCTGATCGCTATGTCACCTCGTTCAAAGGCTGCAAACGAGTTTACTGACTTCAGATATTCAATTGCAGCGGGTACGTTGGTTATCCGAGTCGTAATCTCAGGGATAGCTCCATATCTTTGTTTCTTTCTGCCGGTGGCTTGCCCAGATAGATACTGCTTTGCATTTGCAACACTGCGACCTTCGATATGAGAGCCACGCACATTGCAGGATGCTCTGTAACAATTCCAGACTAGCTTGCCGTCAAACTTATCTATCGTAAATTTATTCTTGCCGCCACAGAATGGGCAGTCCATCGTCTTTCGATCCCCGTCTTTTAACCTGACGCTTTTAATTACGGAGATCTGATCTTTGTAGCTATACACGTTTGGTGATCCTGAACACCTCACCACAATCTGGGCATAGCTTCTCGAATATATAGGATCGTTCTGAGTCTATTATTGTACAGCCGGTTAATAGAACCGCTTCGGTCAGATATGCAGCCACCACGGCAGGCTTGCCTTTTACTACGGTTACGAAACATTGCTCACATATGAATGTTTTATCTGTTTTAAAATCATCGGCTCCTACAAGCTCTTTGTTTAATTTTTGTGCCACTATACTGCTCCCTTACTTGATAGTATTACTTAACCCAGGGCGGGTCATCCGCAGGATAAAGTGATTCGTATATAAGTCAAGCACATTGTTAGGTGGCTTAGTTATGTTCGAAGTCATTATTTAGCCCTGTAACATATTGTTTTAATTAGGTACTACCAGACCGGATTGGTCGTTGGTTCAAGTCCGACCGGGCCTACCACACCTTGAAAACAAACGATTTTTTTCCCTGAGTATAGGAAAGTTACCAAAAGTTGCCGTTTTAGTCAAATTAACGAATCCTCAAACCAATTTTTCATTGAGAATATCATTGGAAATACCGATTCGAGAGCCGTCTTGATCTCACGAGCGAGAACAACATGCTCCCATTGGGTTACATTTTCATCATCACGGACTTCTAAATAATGAAGCCATGAACGTAGCGTTCCATTGACGTAAAGTCGGCTCATTGTCAGACCTTCCGGTAGGACAACACGAGCGCATTCTTTAGCCACACCGCTATCTATCATTTCCTTATAAGCAGCCGTAGCTTGCTCTAGAACTGAATTGGTATTGGTAATGGAAGATGCTTCGATATCATCCGACAGATCATCAACAGAGTTCTGGCGATTTGTTGTATCTTGGCGGCGAAACTCTCGTGGAGTTGTCTCAATCTCACTCGAATATCTCTGCGAAAACTCTTGGAAGCTAAAACTGCGATGCCGTAAAAGTTGGCGGGTTATATCCCGTGGGGCTTCGACCTCTACGACTGCATTAGCCATCTCAAAGACGGACCAGTGCTTGTTTCGCATGCAGTACTTTAGCAGGCCATCCGCAGTGTCGTGATTGTCTTGGTTGCTAGGATTGCTGACCCTCGCCGCATATGCAATCAACTCTTCGCTGGTCTTTGCTGATATGTTACAGGTTGGTTGTGTCACACCTACAATCTTTGCAGACACTTTCATTTCATTTTTTAACATAGTCAGTCTTTCTTAGTTCAAATCTCACCGCTTGCATCATGTCTATTAATTTCTCAGTTAGAATTTGACTTGGCTTACCTGTTATGCGCTGGAGTTCTTTTTCCAGCGCTTTTCGGGCTTCATTTACTGATGTCATGCAGCCTCGCTCCCTCTGGAGTTACAGGAACCTGTTTAGCGAACCGTTTGTTTACCGCAGCCCCAGCTAACTTCGGGGTCTTGCGTACATAAATAGCCAACACATCCATACTTTTGTGTCCGGTAACACTACGGAGTTCTGAATTTGTGCAACCAGCTTCTGCCATCTCTGTGGCCCCGCTCCTTCTTAGATCTCGCAACTGAAGGTGTTTCGGTAGCTTTGCTGCAGTACGAATAGCTCCGGTCTTTTCTGCATAAAGCCAGCGATTATACGGTTTACCCGTGTTTTCATTATACATAATGACATCATGCCAGTTGCTTCCGGCCTGAGCCTTCGTTAACCGGTCTTTGAGACGTGGGCTTGCAGGAATTTCCATCCATGTCTTGGTCTTTTCTTGCTCAAAACCAAATACCTGTTCATGCAGGGTGCTCCAAGTTAGCTGTCGCATGTCGCCAGGCCGCTGGCAGAGATCGTAGCAAAGCAAAGCTATTGTACCTATGGATCCCATCCCCATTTCATCTGCCTTATCTACAAACGTATGTACCTGTTTTTCTGTCCAGACGATAGTACGGTCATCCGTTGCTTTTAGGCCCATGCCTTTAAAAGGAAAGGTTTTAACGTAACCTAGACGGTCACCTACGTTCCAGATTTTCCTTAGAACCTTGCAAGTCATGTTTGCGGCATGAGGGCTTGTGTTCTTTTTAATCTGGGCAACAAGCTCCTCTGCCTGCTCCACAGTGATATTGCGAGAAGTCATATCCCCGAGAGCTTTTCTTGATGTACCAATTCGAAGTACCAAAGCTCTGTTAAGTATATCTTTGTATGTCCGTTTTGAATTCAAGGATAAATTATCCCAAGCTGCGGTCTTCTTGTAGGCAGCTACAAGTCCGAACACACTGTCTTCTTGTATATGAACTTGACGCTTAACAGTACGTTTATAATCTCTGTATTTATCAGAAATGCTGTAAGCTAACGCCTCGGCTTTGCTATAATCATCGAATTGATCATAGCCTACTTTTAGAGCCTGTCTTACATAGGACGGCGGATTTACGAGCCATTTGACCGCACCAGACTTCAAAACTTTCCTGCGTAAATACTTTACATGTGCCATATCACTCTCCCTAACTGGCTTTCTAGTACATGAATCACCTTAACTAAGTGACACTACAAGAGTCAATTACTAAATTAATACTTGGAATCAGTTGATGGCGGTGTTACAGTAATTAAAGCAGGCACTCTCCAGGTCTGTTCTTTCTCCCTACTACTTGCCCCCCGTTGAGAAATCTTCGGGGGGTTTTGTTTTGATTAGGCACAAAAAAAGGCCCCAAAAAGGCCAATTTTTACTCGCACGTCAAACACATTATACCTTAATTATGGCTACAGTGTTGTATGTATCTTGTAAGTCCGGATGAAGAGGTACAGCTAGCCCACAACCTTCTAAAACAATTACCGCCTGATCTTGTCGCCGTTGCTCTGCATTCTCACTGGCATCTATTAATGCTTCCCCGATCTGTCTTGCCTTATTTATATCTAATATCATATCAGCACCCCTTGATCTAAGGTGTTGATATTAAAGGACTTAACAATATAGGACACACATACCCAACCTCCCCGAAAACGCTGTTGCTCGACCTCCCAAGGGTCTTGCTCTTTGTTTATATAATCAGGCATTTTGAATTCTTTCAATTTAAAGTTAAATTTACTCGCACGTCAAACGTATTATACCCACAATATCTATGCCGATATTCAGGACATAAAGCATACTCTTACTGATCCTAAAAAAAGGCAATAGTTTTTTCAAAAAATATATTTTGCAAAAAATAAAATTAACTTGAATTATATAAAATAACTCTTTTTATTAATGGCACAGCTAACAGCCTGCAGATTAACCACCTGCAAAAACCAGGCAGCTAGCTTTTTGTATAGAGAAAAGGAATCGACCAATGAAACTATTAAACATTAACGCTAGCAATACAAAAATAATGAAAACCCAAACCGGTACAGAATATGAAATTGCTAGCCTTTCCCTTATGCCTGACTCCATTATATGCCCTGCCCAAACGATAGCTGAATGCAAGGATCCTTG
>Ga0208814_1000381_pt1 | contig 29288 bp, 50 predicted proteins | sample MalvirAntarct_55_FD_184253 | JGI IMG/M metagenome (GOLD analysis project Ga0208814, IMG submission 184253) | Marine viral communities from the Global Malaspina Expedition - Malaspina viral metaG Antarct_55 (SPAdes) (version 2) | ecosystem: Environmental > Aquatic > Marine > Oceanic | place...
ACCTGACTTGGACTCAACCAATGACAACCATTCACGCATAAATGTTTCCATGTCTGGCTTCTCAGTGTACGACACAGAGTTATTGGCTAACGCACGGTGTGCTGCACCGTCCCACCACTGCCCTGATTTAGCGTGACGCATACGATCATCCGATAGATTACTTAATGAAATCATAGCACTACGGCGTACTCCACCTACTACAACTACCTGACCAATGAAGCACATAAGATCGTGACACTCAAGTGACGATAGCCTACGCCCTTGTGCAGCCTTGAATGTAGATACAGCAAAGTTAAACAATTCAATCAGTGGTGCAGGGCCAGATGCCCTACCACCAAATGTTTTAAGTCTTGCACCCGCAGGACGAATACGTGTAACATCCCACTTAGGGATTTCACCAGCCCATAGGAGAGCAAGAACTTGACGGAACCCCTTAGCCCACCCTTCCTTACTATCCTTGACGACAACAGTCGTTTCGCTCTCGAACAACTCAGGCACGTCTGGGAGCTTACTGATGAACTGGCGCTCTACACTGAAACCAACACCAGTACCACAGAGGAGGATGTACATGGCCTCGTCGAATGACTTGGGGTCATCAACGGGTAGGTATGAACAGTTGTAACCTGCCGTGTTGTCACGATCAAGTGCTGGCCCCGCCGTCATCATTGCCCTCATAGATGGCATAAGATTTAGACTAAGGATTGCGTCCTCAATTTCTTTTGCAATACTGATAGTGTCTGTGTCCAGTGCTCTACGTACTACGTCATTCATGTAACGGCCTACCGTCTCAGGCCATGACTCTCTGCGCCCTTCACTATCAAGCCACCTAGCATAGCGGGAGGTGTGTATGAATGCTTGGTAATCTGTTGGTAAATAATTGTTCATGTGTATACTACTCCGTTATTATCTTTATTGATTTGATTGACATACCGTCGATGTCATATATATATTCTTGTAGGGCGTGGTGTACTTCTTCATCAAGCACACCATCAACAGGCATTTGGTATTCCTCTTCGTCTATGTCAAGGGTTAGAAAAACTTTAACTAACATTCTGTGACTCAATAAGTCTATTTAAATACCACTGAGCTTTCTTTAAATCTTCAGCACCATTCTTGTATTGGTATCTCCACAAGTATTTCATTATGTTACCCTGTAGATAACTGTCAAAACCCTCTTGTCCTGTGGCGGCACGAATGGCGTCAATACATTCTATGCCAGCAAAGTTGTAATGTGATGGCGAGTTTACAGTATCTGTCCCTGTTAATGTTTCTCCTATCCTACTTTTAGAAAGTACTGGTATAGTTATTGATGCTATTGTTTTCATGTGTGTGTCTCCTTACTGAAACTTAACGTTGATTATGTTATCATCTACAGTTACAATCTTTTTCTCCGCAGTTACTTCTACTTCTTTCATTTCTTCTTGTACATCAGCTACAATATCTGTTAGTACCTGACGGACTTCTTCATCTTCTTCCATTGCCGTTATAGATGCACAGACCATTTGTGTTAGGTGCATTAGTTGATAGTGATCACTGTCACTCATGTTATTGTCATCTGTAGTTACAGTACCTACCATCAACTCCCCTGTCCATTCACCCTTCTTATCTAAGAAAGGGGACAACCGAATGATGTAATCGTTTGGATCAAAGTCAATTAGTATTTTATTGTCTGACATGTTTATGTTAACTCCTCTTTACTTTTTTATATGGGCAGTGGATCAATGCAGGATGCATGTCCTTACCCTTCTCATACAACCAATCTTCAGGAATGATCCTATCATGGAACTGTATACCATGCTTGTTGCACCATTGTCCATAGGTACTTTTGGCACCCTTACTTAATTTTCTTTTGCTGCTGGTAAACACAAACCTTATGTCAAGCTTAGGGTGTTGAGCCTTGACCGCTAAATGTTTGCGTCTATCGTCAGCAGAGAACAATCCTTTTGTTTCAATGATAATCCCATTACCTAACACGAAGTCTGGTGTGTAGGTGCGGTACATGAGGTCTTCCCATTCGATTTTTATCTCCTCGTACTTGAACTTAATACTACGTTCTACAAGGTAATCTTTTGTTCTGACCTCAAGACCACTCCTAAACCCATGCTTCATGGCGGCAGAGAATTGTTTCCCATTCATTTTACGTATGCCACTATAGGTAACGTCTTAGCTTTTGATACCTTAGATGGTAGCTCCTCAATGTCAAAGCAAGAGAAGCGGAAGTCACAGAACTTACAACTGTCATTCAACACCGTGTTACCTGATGGTACACCCCTGAATGTCTCAGGTACTGGTGCAAAGCAACGCTCAAACTTGTTGTCATTTACTGTCTCTACTGTCTTCTCTAGCTTAGCTATCTGTACATCTAAGTCAAGGCCATCTGCAGGTACATACTTGATGTTACCGTTAGCTTTGTTGACTACCCACCAGCCACCTACCTTTTTACCAGATGCCTTAGCATAGCCTGCTAGTTGACCTACGTAACCAAATGGGTCACTCTTCTGTAGTGTGTCATACGATTCAAACTTGTTGCGGTAGGACCAATCGGATGCGGACTTAACGTCATCCATTGCACCATCCACAACAATATCATATGACCCCTTGATCATAGCGTCACCTAGTTGTAATGTTACGAAGTTATCTTTGTCTTCATATGGGTATCCAGCCTCCTTAATAATGCCTTTGAACGCAGCCTCTACGATGTCACCTAGAAGCATGTTCATTACAAATGTGGTTGGTTTGGGCAACGCTTCCTCCGGTTTGTTCTTAGCAAACCAAAGCTGACAAGTAGGCTTACCAATGTTAGACATTCGTAAACGAAACTCGTCACGCCCTTTGCCCCCACCAAACTGGCGTCTCATAGCATCCATTACATCATTACCAATCTGTTGTACTGTCTCTTCGGACATTGTTGATTTACCTGATGTAGCATCTTCAAGATACTGATTGATCGCCAGTTCAGCAGGATGGTTCATTAGACAAAATCCTCTAGGTCAATGTCTACGAACGCTTCTACCGTGTCAGTGTCCACATCTTCATTCTTGTGCATGTTCTCACTCCATGTATTGAGAATGTATACATTGTAGTTCTCAATCCATGACATGAAGTTAGCGAATGTTTCTTGTGACTCATTGTCCATGTCCAAGGTAGTACCCAAGTCGATGTCAGCTACAGGAATGTAGAAGCTGCTACCGTTTGGTAGTGGTACTTCCTTAGTGGTAGAAGTAATGTAGTGCTGCGGAGGTAGTCGGCGCATCTTGGTAAGCTTAGTAAACATATCCCCCATAGTCTTAAATGCGTCACGGTTGTCAATCTCCCAGATGAATGGCGTAGTGTCTACGTCAACGGGTACACCATTCTCATCTGTGGCGTTGACCATCTCAACTGTACCGAACAATGCACGAACACGTTTGATTGACTTGATTAAGTCTTTCATTGTGTCAGGCAGTGCGGCCCAATCTTTGATAAACCCCGCTGGCTTACCACAGTTAAAGCCGCCATCGTTATCCTTCATGTCATTGTTAAGATCGTTAGCCATGACGGACTTTACGAAGCGGTTAGCTGTGTTGTCGTTACCCTTGATAAACTTCTTGTACATAAAACGTTGCAAGAAAGGGCGAATGGATACTGATTCGGCATACACGGTAGGCCCATCGGGTATCTCTAGTTTGTACGCACCACCACCAATGACCTCTACGTTCTTCATCTTACCATTGATCTCCTGTTGACCCATGATGGGAGTGTGATGAATACGTAGACGTGCCAGTGTGCTTGCCTTGCTTGATTGCTTAGGCGCATCCGCTGCCATGCCCATTGCTTGTGCCATTGCTGCGAAGTTATTGGTGTCGATTGTTGTAACTTGATTCATATGTAAGTCTCCTGTTTTTGATTAGTCGAAAGGTAGTTATATCATGCTACGTCTTTTGTGTCAAGCCAATTTGGCCCTATCTTTGCTTCTAATAGTAGAGGGATATTGAAGTCTAAACCCCACTTCTTGTTTACAATAAGTATTAGCTTGTCATTAGCTGCCTTGATGATCTGTAATACTTTTTCCTCTTCATCTGGATGTACATCAATCACAAGTGAATCATGTACAGTGTTTACTACGCAACTGTGTAGCTTGTTTGCTGTCAGTAGCTTATCAATGTATATCAGAGATATAGGTACAATGTCAGCAGTTGCGAACGATTGGACAGGATAATTTTTAATCTGTGTGAAAAATGTAACACCTCCAAACCTACGCCGTTGTACATCGGGGAATGAAAACTCACGACCAGATGGTGTAGTTATCTTACTGGTACTCAATGCTTCCTTGGCTAGTTCTGCATGCCACTTGGCAATGCCTGAGTACTTATTGGTGAACTGCTTGTAGTACGCAGCTTCTGCCTCTGACCTGCCAAACCCACTGGCCCCATACAACGGAGCAAATGTGTGTGGCTTGGCTTCTTGACGTGACGTAGGCTGACCTGCATCGGATATAACTTTTGCAGTGTAGGCATGTACGTCAAAGCCTGTAGTCACTTCGTCAATGGCTGTCATGTCTTGGGATAAGAACGCAGCCACACGAAATTCTAGCTGAGCAAAGTCAGCTTCCATAATTTTACCACCGTGCCAACGTGATATGAATACCTTCTTAACAGGGAACGTACCACCACGTGGCATGTTCTGCATGTTGGGATCGGCACCCGACAACCTGCCTGTACCAGTGCGGTGTTGCAGTAGACGTACATGTAGCTTACCGTCAGTCTTAACGTGTGTTGCTATGCCCTCTACGAAGCTGCTAAGGTACGTCTCTACTGCCGACAACCTACGTACATTCTGTAGGAATGTCTCAGCTACCTTCATACCCTTGGATCGTGCAATGCCTTCAAGGAATACAAGGTTGTCTTTGCCTGTACCGAAACCATTATTACTGATCCACTTAGAATTAGGTGGCATGAATTTTAGTCCAGCGATGTCATTACGAACGTCACTAAAAGTATATCCTGAGCTACCGCAACTACTACATTTATTACTTCTAGCATATGGTGTACCGTCCTTCTTTTGTTTCCATACCTGACCGCTACCATTACAGGCACGGCACTGATGTGCTTTCTGTTTGTATAACTGCTCACTGTATGCTTTGACGTTACGTCTGTACTCTGTGTCTGGCATACGTTCATCGAACAGGTCTGACCACAGCTTCTTATCGTGTGGCTTACGACTGTAGATAACCCATGACAATTGCTCTGGGCTGTTGAGATTGATAGGTCTGTCACCCATAAGGTCACGTGCCTGTTCTTCTAATGCAATCATAAGTACATTACGTTCTTGCTCGAACTCATCACGTACCTCCATCAATGCATCCATGTCTACTTGAAAGCCACGCTGATAGATACGTGCTAGGTGTACGCAAAGCTGATTGGTCAGATGTATCGTTGGTATCAGTGACTTGCATTCCTCGTATGATGTCTGCAAAACATTATACAATTGCTGAGTAGCATGTAGATCGTGGGATAGATACTCTGACAATTCAGCATGAGGAATATCCCGTGTTGAATATCCATCTTTGAAGTACTCCTTCAGTGTGTCTTGTTTCTTTGTCGCTAACTCGTAGCGTTCAGCACATGCCTCAAGGGACAGGGGCTGCTTCTGACCACGTTGTAGTACGTACTCACCAAGCATAGTATCGAACACCTCACCGTCATAGGTGAAGCCTGACTCCCACAACCATAGCAGGTCATGCGGTGCGTTGTGTGCTACAAGTGTATGGGCAGCGTCCAGTGCGTCTTGTACTACACGCCGCCCATCTGTGGTAGGTTGTTGCTCTGCGTGATCAAACGTTACAATTGTTTCATTCATGTGATCATCTAGCATACCTACCATAACTAATGTATTCTCTGGCTCGAATGGGTCAAGGTGCATCTTGCCATTACGTTTTACCACAGTGTTTTCTACGTCAAGGGTTAGTATCATTGTGTCTCCTATACTGCTATGTCATCTTGCCAGTGCCAGTAGTCATCAAATATACCAGCATTGTGATGCTCGTCAAGGTCTTTAATAAACTTTTTTTCATCACCCGCTGACGCTATAGCTTCTACTGCTTCCTTGAAGGATATGTTATGTTCTTTCATGGCGTCAAGTATATCCTCTATACTCTTGTTATCCATGTCATTCATTTTCTTTGTCCTCCCATTGTGCTCTCTGTATCTGTTCATACTTGAAGAACAGTTGCTCGAACTTCCACTGGTATAACTGCTGCATACCCATCAAGGTATTCATCATCTCGTCTGGTGTAGGGTCATGTTCACCGTCACCAATCTGTCTGAACACTACCGCAAGATCATTGCATACTGACCAGCAGTCCATAATCTTTTCTTCTAGTTCATATAGTTTACTCATCTGTTAATGCCTCCCATGCTACAGGAAATAAGTGTATCATCCTACCAGAAATAATGTCTGCAACTAACCGTGTCTCTGCCTGTGTGTCAGGCTTACACCGTAAGTTACACATGTCAGCGAAGGCGTCAAGACTACCTGACCAGTACCACTCAGTCATGGTGCTTTGTGGCAACACCATACGTGCTTGCTCCGGTGCTATGCCATCTGATAATAGGTCTTTGTAAATGTGTAAGGCAGACCCTACTGAAGATTTATGGCTATTGGTACGGAATAAACTAATTTTGACTTCACCATCAGACCCTTGCTTTTTATCTTCACTACGTCCTCGCCACACATCGGGCTGATAGAACTCAGGCTCATCATCTACATACCTACGACTGATCTCATTCCAACGTAGGAACTTATGCTTGACAAGCTGTCGTGCCACAAAGATCGGAGCCTTAACGTGAAAGGATGCAAAGCAATGCCCAAAGGGACTAATGTGCTTATGCTTGGCTAAATAACTGATAAGCTTGATATCCTTAGCCTTCATCGTTGGTGGACCCCAAGTATTCTCCTCCATTTCAGATGTCTTACCAAAGCTTACCCTTGCAGCATTAGCTACAGTTAGGTCACTGCCCATGTGGTCAATGTATGTTGCCCTAATCATACGGAATCAAGCTCCTCAATCTTTAGATTGTAACAATCCGCTTTTACTGTGAAGTTATTAGATGGATCAACATCTCCCTTCTTTAACGGTGTTGCTGTTTTGTAATACTTTTCCTTATCCATAACGCCAAGGAACCATGCTGTATCTAAGGTATTCTTAACACGCACGAATGCATACATGTCACACTTCTGGCTGGTATTAAACTTTGCTACAGAACATTCATAAAATGTTCTAGGTGTAACAGTAGTCTGTTTGGTTTTAACATCCACCTTTTTACCATCATCTGTAATAAGATCATAGTCGTATGTGTTAACCCAGCTACCTCCCATAACATTGATAGCTACTTGCTCTCCAATAAAGCCAATTAAATTACCCTCTCCCTTACGTATAGAATTGTTTAGGCTTCCCATCTCATTAGATTTTAGTTTAGCCATGTCTATCATATCTTGTGTCACGTTAATCTCAATCATTAACCTTCACTCCTATGCACTCTATTGTTTCGTTTTTATCGTTTACCATTACGGTAGCACCCTTCATGCCAGCCTTGCACAGTGTCTCATTAGCGTACTCTCCTAAGTTGTAGTACCTTACACCTTGCTCTGGTACAACTACAAACCACATAAGAATCCATACTACATTAGTCATGTGTCACCTCCTTTAATACATCTCTTGCTTGTTGTTCTGTAAGCTTAAACCATTCACCGTTATCAACCTTATTCCAAGGCGTGTCCGTTATTCGTGCCGCAATCAAGTGAGCCTTACGCTCCGCTGCATTGACATCATCGAAGCGGCGAGAATATACAATCCAGTAGTCACGAAGCGGTGAGCCTGTCTGGTAGCTACGTAGCCTGTCATTAGCATCAATAGCTCTGCCTATCTTGACCCACTCAGGCCAAGCTTTGTTGGTAATCACGTACACAGACCCTGCCTGCACTCCATCTTCCGCCATCTCAGCGAAGGCAGCTATATCTTCATGTGTAATCATTGTATTGCTCCTTCAATCTCACATACATCTTCTTCCAATTCAATGAAGGCATCCGCTAATTCATTATGTTTATCTATCAACTCAATCATACCCGCACTAAACCTTTCCATAGTTTTTCTTTGAATGTGTTGCTCCCAAAGTAGCAAAGCTACAGATGCAAGTAACCCTAACTGTATTAGGTCAGCTACTTCTATCAGCATACGTACCTCGCAATCTTGTACTCAAGATCAGTGTGTACAATACCGTGCCAACCAGACAACTTGTTCTTGACCACGTTGATGTGGCGTTGGTTGTCTTCTTCTTCCTGCCCCTCCACCGTAGGGTTCTTAGAGATCATAATCATAAGGTCAGCTTCTGCTGCCTTACCTGTACGTGATCCCTCCATCATAGCTTGGTTGAGTACAACCTTACCCTCTGCCTCCGCAGATAACTGTGACATATAGAACACAGCACAGTCTTGTTGCTTAGCAATCTGTCGTGCTTGTATAGCGTTAGCCTTCAGTGATTCATCAGGCCGTGCGAAGCCAGCCATACGTGAGAACTTGTCACCCATGTCAAGGATAACAATGTCGGGCTTGTATGACTTGCACACGGACTCAACCCAATTCATGTCACGTCCTGTGGCATCCTTGAACATAATGTTAGGTCTGATCTTAGCAAAGGTTTCCATAGCACTCTGACGATGCTTAACAATCTCGTGCTTATCTAGTCCAGTTGCGGCAGTTATGTACCTGTGAGCGACACGGTGATAGCCTTCCTCGTTACACAGTACAACTACCTTGGCACCCTGCCATGCAAATCCACCCGGTGCAGCCACAAGTGAGGCATGAAAGGATGTCTTGCCAGTGTTAGGCCGTGCGCCGACCTCAATCAAGTGACCAGCGTTGACGCCCTCAACCTTACGTGTCAACGTAGGTATGTTGAATGTCCACTGTGACTCAAGGTCAGTCATTGCAATGATAGTATCAAGGTCAATGTCTTCCCACTCAATGCGAAGGTTAGGTGTGAAGTCATCACCATATTGCTCAAGCATCTGACGCAGAGGCTCAAGGCTAGTCTTGTCACCATTGACGTAGTCAAAGCCAAGGTTAGCTATGTCTTCACCTACTACCTGTTGAAACAGTTTGGATAGCACCTCTTGTGCTACGTCACTGCCCATAGGTATTTGTTTAGTTACTTGTACAAACAGGTGACTGTATGCTTGCTTCTGTGCAGTAGTGAGGGTAGGGTTGTTAGCCATGAACAACGCCTCAATCTCTGCGGGTGTCACGGTACGTTCATAACGATCCATAGCTGAGTCAATAGACTGCTTGATCTTACGTACATCCTTACTGAACAAACGATCAGGGCAGCGTGAGCCACGATGTTCATCATAAAATTCTTTGTCCATCAAGCTACGAATGAGTGATAGTTCCATGTGTTAGTCTCCTAGTGTTGAAAGGTTAGCCATGTCGGATGGCTGTCGGTATTTGAGGTCATCTTCTAGTCGTAGCACCTTAACATTGTCAACGTAGCCACGTAATTCTTTTGCAAATTGCAGTGTCTTGGGTAAGGCATCGGGGTCTAATGCAATTATTGCTGCTGAGAACTGCGACAAGTACTGTTTGTGTCCATTAGATAGGGACGTACCCAACACTGCAACCCCGACATATACATCACCACCTACAACGGCAGCACTTATGCAGTCCTCAACAACTACAGCAGTTTTACCACGTCCAGATACGTATGGCAATACACTTTTACCATATCTTTTCCACTTAGGTATACGATTACCTAGTGATCTACCCGTAGCATCTACTGTAACTCCACCATGTACAACAGGGAACACCACACGATGTTCTCTTACGTCATACAATAGTCCTAAGTCTTGTGCATCTAACTGCCATTGGTTGCAGAAGGATGCAATCTTATTGTAGTCTCGAACAAACCATTCAGGTCTGTCGAATGTTATGGCATGTGTCTCTTCAGCAACACGTCCCAATGTCTTACGTATGTCATTGGCAGTCATGGATGTACGTGTACCACCCCCTGCCGTGCAACTTGCCTTGTAACAATTCCATACGATGGAACCCATGTTATTTGTAACAGTAAATGTATTCTTAGTATTACATACAGGACAAGACATGCGCCTTGTCTCACCATTAGTAAGTGATAGATCATTTATAATACTAAGTATATTCATATTACATATCTCTTTCTTTGTTACTCGCTACACTCGATTGTACACTTACATTTCTTTGTGTCAAGGCACTATTTGCAGAATGGTATGTATGTTTCATGTATGGTTTCACAGAAGACACATGATTGTGGCCTGTTACTGACATGACCTGCGACATAGTGACACCTGCATCTACCATTTGTGTTACTCCAGTTCTACGTAGGTCCATTAGCCGTAAGTCTTCTGGCAAACCAGCCAGCCTCATTACCCTGCGACCTACCTTAGACAGACGTTCCATTGCATACGGTTCAAACTTACCCATCACAGGGCGAGGGTGAGGTGCTACGTAGTCTTGGAACCCAAAGTCAGTACGCTGATCATTAAGCATCTTACATAGGTCATCTGATATAGGCAGTGATACATCTGCCCTACGCTTACTCTGCTCAAGGTCAAGCTTCTGTGTACGTAGATCAATGTTCTCCCACTTGAGGGTACGCATGTCGCCTAATCTTTGACACCATTCGTATGCCATCTGTACTATTAACCCAACGTTACGGTACTCGAAATCGCTGTACGCTTTATCAAGAAACCCGATAACATTATCGTGTGACCACACCACCTTACGTTGAGGTGCAGACTTACGCTTGATGTTAGCCCACGGATTTTGTGTGGCATGTTCCATCTGTATCGCATAGTTGTACACCCTACTGGCACAGGTAGCTGCATGGTTAGCAAAGCTAATGCCACGCTTGACCCACTCTTCATACGCAGCCTTCGCCAGTTTAGATGTGACCATCTCGTACTTACGTGTACCCATAGTCTGGTGGAGAATGGTAAGGAAGTATCTGTAATCCACCTTAGTATTGGGACGTAACATATTGAAATCATTAGATTGATAGTACAGGTTAATCAAGTCAGTCACCTTGCTGCTAGGCTTTATTTGTATAAGTAATGCTTGAGCATGACGCCATTCATCAATAGATGCATTGTGTTCCTTGACAATCTGTCGCACCTGTTTCAAGTCACTGCCATACTCTTCACGTTGCACCACATCCTCATCTACAAGAGGCTGCGGCGGATTGAAGCGGTACGAGATCACCCCAGAGGGTGACACTCGCTCTTGTACGTAGCGTGGTAAGTTAGGCATATACTATGCTGCCTCCAACAAACGGAACCTGTCATCACTGACCCACTTGCTTACCTCTTGCTCACGTGACCACATAGACATAGCCTGTGTGTCGTTACCCGTCTGCTTTAGGTTGAACCCATTACGTTCATCGGCATAGGTGGCATAGTTAGTCATAGCACTATACAGTGCGAACTTATTGTGACCACGAGTTGATGCCTCAGACATGTACAGACCGTACATCTTCTCAGACTTACGCCTAGACCCCAGCATGTCATCAAGCAGGGTGCTTACGTCTACATACTTGAGGCTAGTCTTAGCCCATACCTGCATCTGTTCTGCATGGTTATAGAAGTCAGTCCTTGCACGATTTAATTCATAGATGAAACTGTTCATCGTGAAGTTAGATGTGTTCTTCTTACGCACCTTATCGTGATCACCACTGATGCAACCATTAGTACAGAAGAAATCAATAGCACCAAAGAATACTTGGTTGCTACATGACCCATCAATACCGTGCAGGCTGACGATACGATTACCAATAGATGTCTCAAACTTATCTGTCTGAATGGTAGACGTTACGTTAGGCAGGGTGATGTCAAGCATAGCCCACGCACCATTACGTGCAGTGCGGAAGCTGAAGTCGGCATCGTCTAGGTCATGGGCATTTAGTGTCTCTGTCGCAGTGTCAACTACACCACGAAAGAAATCACCATGCGATGCACACTGGAAAGATTTACCAACGATACCAAGAGGTTGTCCTGTGTCTTGGTTGATTACATATTTCTTGTCAGCCATGCGAGTGTCCTCAAAGGCTACGTCAAAGTCTAAATGTTGTGGAATATCAAAAGGCATACTGGTTCTCCTATGTTTGTATGTCTGGCAACTGTGCCATAGTTGTATAGTATACACAACCCTGTACTAGTAACGATAAGCTATTCATAGAATATGTGTGATCCATATGTAACAGTTGTATCAAGCTTGGAACTCCAATACGGCTTAACGTACCTTGCGTGGTAGTGTGTTGATCCATTGGTTAAGTCAGGTACATTACCAATTAGAACCTCGTTAGCAAGTAGCACGGACTTAGCCCATGACACCATGTCTGTTGGGTCATCTGACTTACCATCACAGTACCAACTAAATTGACACTTATACTTACCCTTACTGTAGCCTTGATGCACTACTTTGCATACGTCATTAGGCCACCCGTTACTCATTACCCTGTTCAGTACCACGTGAGCTACAGCAGCTTGCCCAACGGCAGGCTCACTACGGGCTTCATGGTATATGTTAAGGGCAAGGCACATCAATGCTGCGCTAATCATTTCTTATCATCCTTATTAGGTTTGGGAAGTGGATGACCCGACCAATCGTCACACGGATCATCCTCTGTACCGTTATTGTATGGCAATGGGTGTTTCATGTATGTATCCATAGCTTGAATACTCCTCATGTACATACTCAGCACAGTCTATGAAATCAATACGACAACCGGGGTAGTCATGCATAGCCATGTGAATGGCAAACTCTGTCGCTGACTTCCAATCATTTATCGCAGGGTATGTACCATCCAACTTAACAACAGACTTAACATTATCTATCTCAAGGGTTACATCGTATGCCATTACAGCCATGTTGTATTACTCCTTTGGCTCATAGTACCATGCGTTGTCGGCGTCAGGTAGTACAGATGGTAGCCAGTGATTAGGGTTTCCATCTTCATTTATGACAGAGCGAAAGTTGAATAGCTCCCGCAGTTCGTATGCATGTTTGCGAAGGTCACGCAGTGTAGATAAGTCTACGTCTAGGCACTCAACAATACTGTCAAGGCCACTGTCCAACTTGTTATACAAGTTAAGCAACTGTCTTACTTCGTCACGTGTGAGTTTTGTTTTCAATTTCTTATTCATTTGGTATTCTCCTATCCTGCAAAATGTGACAGTTTACGTGCTGCATTACGGTTACGTTCAATGTACAAGCTTACCTTACCCATGTGGTGGGCAGTCATACACTTGTTACGTTGGAAGAACTTGAGGCCACGGGACTTGATGCTACGCTTACGCACCAACCCCTTTGTACCCAAGATGTTAAAACGAAAGCCCTTGCTGCCATCGTCTAGTGATTTAGTTGCAAAAATTACAAACATATTATACTACCCCCTCTAGTTTTGCATCAATTTCTTTGAGCCATGTGACCAGCAACCTACGGCGCTCCAATAGCTTAGGGCTACGGCGTGTACGTTTGTTGTCAATCAAACCTGCACCTCTTAGAACTTGTATCCGGTACTCAATCCGGTACGGATATTCATTCAGTTCTGTAGCCATAGCTTTGATAGTAGATGTAAGCCAATTAGCCAAGATATAGTCATCAACTACGGCATAGTTGTATGTATACCTGTGTGCTCTCTTCATGTGGAATGTGTGTTGTACATACAACTCAGGCTTCATGGATTTAACTACTGGGCGGGTTGTTGGTGTTGAGTTTGTCATGGTGATAGCTCCTTACGCTACTGTTGGGATGTTGGAAAGTGGGTTGTAATCAAGTTGTAGGTTGACGTTGATGTCGTGCCAACCTGTCGGCATACATACATGAGTCTGCTTTCGTGTCAAGTCTACTAACACATCGCCTACTGACATGCTGGGATGTCTGCAAATATCATGGCTAGTTATAGTACCATTGCCATAGCCGTTGCCCTCATCAAAGATAGCCTCGAATGGAGTACGCAATCCATCGGTATCATCGTGCATAAGCATCGTAGGTTCATACATCTCATGGTATATGGCATCTGACACTGCATCCTCTACTGTGTCAGTAGTAGGCATACCTAATGCAAAGTATGCTTTGGCATACACACCGTTAGGCTTTGCATTGATGTGATCAATGTTTACGTTGTTACGTTGGTATATCATATAAGTAGCCATGTTAAGCTGTCCTTTTGCTTTTATAATTAGTGATGCCACGTTGCATCTTTACTTTAGTATCACGTGCCGTATCTCGGTCACGTTTCCATTCATCTCGCTTTGGTTTAGGTCCAACGTTGGACTTAGCTTTAGTCGTTTTTATAAAGTTTTGCATATTGTATTGCATCATGTTTGTCCTTACTCCTGTTACGTTTAGCCTTGCTACCCTTCTTAGGCAGCACTACCTGTGGTGACTTGCGCTCTTGCAACATAGCCTTTGCCACAGGATTTACAACCCCCACAGATATCTTTTTAGCCATGTTCAAATCCATATGTTACACATTCTACGTGGAACCTAGACACTACGTCACCAGTATCTAAGGCACGATTGGCACGATTGCCAGCTACATGGTGGCACCAACTGTCCCACCAATACTCTGCTGAGGTTACATGATCCGGTGCAATTGTCTTACTACGTAGTGCATAGCATAACTGAATATAATCTGCTATCTTGCGGCGGATGGTATGTTCCTTAGCTTTAAGATTAAGCTTCACGGCACTGTCAGGTATATCAAATCTCTTGAGATTGTGACTGTCTAAACAGGCAGTGTTGAACCCAAGGCATTGAGCAAAGAATGCAGCCTTGACCATACCCAAGTTAGGTACATCGGCAAACAGTCGTATGATCTCTTGACAACCCATAGGTGTATTGTAACCATAGGTGTCGGCAATGTGATACACCTTAGCGTATAGGTAATCTTTGTTGTGAATTAGGTATTCAAAACCTTCACGTTTTTTGCCCCACAAACAGTCGGCACCATTGCCATCCAGTTCAACCTTTCGCATAGCACCACGGACAGTGGATAAGCCAGCTTGTATTGTAAGCAATACGAATAGGCCAGTGTTTACCAAGGCATCTGGGCCACGCCATTTCACAAAGCCTTTGATCTCATTTACATCACGTTGATACATTGTATTTAACTCCGTTAATTTAGGTCCAACATTGGACTAAGCAAACATTTCATTCCATTCGGCAGGTGTAACACCTGTCATAAGGAACTCACGTTCATCGGCATCCAACTGTGGGAATGCATCTTGGGCTAAGGTTCCACCTTTCCAAGCCATGTACTGTGGCATAGTAAAGTCCAACACCATAGTGTTAGATTTGCCAGACAGGCTAGACTTCTTAGTCACTTCCATGCCGCTATTCAATTCCAAAATAACCATTTCGTATTCTCCATTGTTACTGTCTATACATGTTATATAAACACTTTCACTAAAGTATCAAGTGTTAATATAACTGTAAGACTAGTATTCATTTAGTGTCTAGCCACCCAGTGTCTTGCCGCCATTCAACTAAGTCATCATTGTGGTCATATACTTTGTATATATTAGGTCCAACATTGGACTTAGCTGACTTCCTAGCCTCACATAGACGTGCCTGCAATTCCTGCAAACGTGTCTGTCGAGGTGTCGGCATAGCTGTAGCTATTGTATTATGTTGAATGTATTTCATATCAATAACCTTTCAGGTTAAAGTAACAGCTTACGCTGCTACCTTTGTTTCTGTTACCTCAGCTTCGCTGACTGTATCGACAGACATAAGCATCTCTGCTATGTCCAGCAGGTCAATGTCATTTGCTTTGCAAACTGCAACCAAGTGATCAAACACAAGCTGCTTGGTGACTACGATTGTTTCACCTTCGGTGTTAGGTCCAACGTTGGACTTATCTTCTGTATCACCTTCGGTGGTTTCAGCCTCTGGCTTAGCTGGCTTCATTGCTTTCTGCAAAGCAGTCAACGATGTGAAACCTCTTTTGCTTTCAGCAATAAACTCACGGCACTCTACTTCGTTTTCAACGAACCACATAGCTTCTGCTCTACGACGCTTATCAACTCCGTTGATGCTGCAATCTTTTAGCCTTTGGCTAGAGATACGTTCGGAGCCTTCGGCCTTCAGTTCAACCATAAGCTTTCCAAGCTTCATATCAAATCCATCGGATTTAGTGTAAGCATCAAATCTAACCTTATCACCTTTGGTGATGGCTTTCCATTCTTTACCGATAACGGCACCGATCTCTTCGAGAGTATTGATTGCTGGTTTTGCTGTTGTTGTTGGAGTTTTCATTGTGTTCTTCCTTTATCTATATTCTGTTTATATGAGAGAACATATATCTCTCACAAAGAAGTGAGATATATTTCTCTTTATAAACGAGTAGAATATAGTATAAGCCTTGTCAAGTCGGTTTCTCACATGACCCGATCCTCTGACATGTCGTTTCCTGCGCCGTTGCAGTAATTACTACATAATTACGAAACCCATGCGCCAAACTCATGCGAGGCTCGACACTTCGGTAGGCCACGATTGGTGTGGCATAATTGTCATATACTTTGTATATGGTATAGGTCCAACATTGGACTAAGCTGTCTCACCTTTGGTGCTGACATGTGCCGTGCTGTACGTACAATGACCATCGAAGATGGGGGGTAGGGTATTTATATGCATCGGCACTGCAACACACTCTTAGTGTGAAAATACTCCCTGTTCTATCACCATAAATGGTGGCAACTGATTGCATAACAGTTGTCGTAGACAAGTAAGTCACTGTTTATGCTCATACTTCGTATGGTATGGTGGATGATGGCATCAATTGTTTTCTCACCGCAGCCCTGCAAGGCATTATGCATGACCACCCACACGTTGAGAGGGGACGGGCAGGGGCCAGTGGGGGGGTGTACGTTAGTATATATGTACCTATACACAGATCAGGAAAATGGTACTGTTAACCACTATACACATAAGGTGGTTTACGTATATGTAGGGTGCTATACGTGATCACATACTACGATAAACAGGCAACACTAATCACATAATGTAATGCACTGTACGATTAGGGGTTGACATATATTACAGAATGTGTAAAACTATATATGTTAGGTGTTAGGGTAGGGTCACGTACAGTGATACATATACATGTATATATACTTACTATTAATTATACTTAACTATATATACATATAAGTATATACGTACAGTGACTACACTTACATGTACTAATCCGTAAGTGACAATTGCCTTTAGGCGAGAAATTTGTATTAAATGATAATTAAGTATTGACAATGGCGAAGAAATCAGTAAAACTATATACAGACAATGTTCTTGAGGAGTTCTATAATCATGTAATTGATGGTAGACTTGAGAACTTACATATCCCCCATAGCGATGTATTCTACGTGAGGACTGCAGTGGAAGCCCACTACGGTACTCCATTTACTTTAGAACATGTAGAGTGGGCTATGCGTAAAGAAGGATGGACTGACTAGTGGAAAAGATTAACTTACCTATTGCCCTAGTTGCCGCACTTGCTGTACAGCTTGCTGGTGGCGTTTGGTGGGTTAGCCAACAGGCTTCTACTATTACTGGCTTAGAGGATACTGTATCCCAGCTAGGCTCTCGTATGGCTATTGAAGATAACATAAATCTAAAGCGTGACGTTCAGTCTAACAAAGATGATATCGCAGATGTACACGAAAATGTAGATGATCTGTATGAAGAGCTAGATAACCTTACTCGTAACTTAATGGTTGTAACTGAATTGCAAAGACGTGTTGCCGTATTAGAGGCTACACAGAAATTTATAAAAGCGGATCATAGCTCTAATAATGAGACGAATAAACTAAGGCTATTAAAATGAGTATAGAGTATCGTGGAGAAACATTTGCAGGTTACAACAAACCCAAGCGTACTCCTAAGCACCCTAAGAAATCTCATGCCGTACTTGCCAAAGAAGGTACTACCATTAAGCTCATCCGTTTTGGTGAACAGGGAGCCTCCACGGCAGGTAAACCAAAGGCTGGTGAATCAGATCGCATGAAGGCTAAGCGTAAGAGCTTTAAGGCTAGGCACGGTAAAAACATATCTAAGGGTAAGTTGAGTGCAGCTTACTGGGCGGATAAAGTAAAATGGTAGCAGGATATTTTGGTATAATATTAGTATGTATGAGTTCTCTAGCTGAGCATTGTGAAATGGTTACTAGCCCATATGTATTTAATACAGAAGAAGAATGTGAAGCAGACGTTTTAAATGAGGCACTAAGGATTAAGAATAAGTACAGCCATGCGAATATAAACCCTAACTGTGCTAAGTTAAAATACAATGAAAAATCCGCATACTTAAAAAGTAAAATAACATGGTAAAAGGAAACTACTGACATGGGTGCAATATCAATAGCAGCTAAGGCAGCTAAGGCTGCAAGGAAAGCAGCTGCAATAGCTAAACGTAAGGCAGCGGCTGCAAGGGCGGCAAAGATAAAACGTGATGCAAACAAGGGCGACCTTGATGTAGACACGGTAGTTAAGGCACAAGTAGCAAAGGCTAAGAAAGCTAAGGCTAAACCCAAAGCTAAAACTAAAGCTAAAGCTGAAGCTAAAGACTCTGGTGATATTTCTGAAGTAGTAATGCCAGAAGATCGCCCCTCAAGGGGTAAGGAAGTACAGACACGTGAAGAACGGTTACGCAATGCTACAGGCCGTATTTCAGCTATGCTTACTAAACCCGGCCCTAAGCCTTTGACTATGGATGCCTACCGATCCCTTCCAACCTCTAAGCGTGATGCATTAGGTAGGGAAGCTAAGAAGGCTTACGATGCTGACATTATAACTAAATCTACATACGAAACTATTATTGAGCGTATACAATCTGCAGAGTTGTCCAAGAGTGTCCGTGCTATGGAACAAGGCATCGCTAACAAAAAAGCTAAACCTGTATCCCTTGCACCGGACATGGACTTTAGTAAAGGTGGTACACCTGCAAAGGCTAAGTCACGTACAGGACATATGGATTACCGCATGGGAGGATTATTTAAATGATGAATATGAAAAAAGATATGTACGGAAAAGGTGGAATGCCTATGGTCGAAAAGAATGGTAAAAAGATACCTGCCTTTGCGGCTGATGGTATTGGTAAGATGAGTAAAGGTGGCTATGCTAAATCTTATAACAAAGGTGGGTATGCTAAATCTTATAACAAAGGTGGGTACGCTAATTGCGGTGCCTCTGTAGCTGGAACACAAGGTACAAAATAATGGCAGCAGGAATGAAGCACTATCTTAAAGATGGTACAGAACATAAAGGTAAGACGCATAAAACAAATGGTAAACTCATGTCAGGTGCAAAGCATACAGCATCTAGCAAGAATTTATTTCATATGAGCGAACTGTCTGCTACAGCTAAAAAGAAAGCCAAGAAGTAAATGGATACCAGTACGTACTCAACCGCTACTGAATCAGTGACGGTGGCATCTACTACGGCGGATGCCGCCGCTACTGTGGTATTTACGTGTCCTGCAAATCACAATGCAACAATAGACCTACTACACATAGCAAATAATAACAACTCAAGTAAAAAAGTATACGTGCAGTTTTTTCACAAAGAAGATACTACGTACCACTATATAATTAAAAACCATGCAGTTGCAGGAAACTCAGCACAAAACTTATTTAACGCAGCCTCTATGCACTTACATGCAGGAGATAAAATTGTAGCCTACGGGGAAACTACAAATACAATAGAGGCGTTAATTTCCTGTAAGGTATTTTACAATCCCAATCGTTAATTTATTAACACCTGTTAGTTAAACGCATAACGGGGTTGCATTATTGTCTATAGTATGGTATAACTAACTATGTTATAACTATCCTTGGTACTAACACAAGGAGATATATACCATGCTAAAACGTTTACTTAAAAATTTACAAAAACGCCAGCAGCGAAGAGCCGACTACTGGATACTAAGAAATATGACAGATAAAGATCTAAAGGACATTGGGGTAACTCGTGGCGAAATCAACCAAAAAATCTACCGTTAATGCGGCTGGTAATTATACTAAGCCTACTATGCGTAAGTCTCTTGTCGCATCCGTTAAGGCTGGCGGTAAAGGCGGAAGCCCCGGTCAGTGGAGCGCAAGGAAAGCACAGATGGTTGCAAAGCAATACAAAGCTAAAGGTGGAGGCTATAGATGACAAAATATATTAAACGACTATGGTGCGCTTTATTAAATAAAAAGTGTAGCAAAGGTTGTGATTGCTGTTAGCATGGCTAAAGCAAAGTCTCAACAAAGTCTAGACAGATGGACAAAACAAAAATGGACAACCAAAAGTGGTAAACCTTCGACTCAAGGTTCTAACCCTACAGGCGAAAGGTATCTTCCTGAAGGCGCAATTAAAAGCATGTCTAGTGAAGACTATGCAAAAAGTACGGCTAAAAAAAGAAAAGATACTAAGGCAGGTAAGCAATTTTCTAAACAACCTAAAGCGGCAGCTAAGTCTTCCAAACGTTTTAGGAGGGTTTGATGACATCCTTTGAGGAAGCTGACAACAATGGTAGTGGTTCTATTGAGGAGCATGAATGGGATTTGCTGTTACTAGAAGATAAACGTAGGCGGATAGAAGATGACGATGCTCACAGGGATCAAACTCGTAAAATGGCTTGGTTCGCTTTATGGGGAATGTTGCTTTATCCTTTTGCTGTGGTGGCGACAGATGCAATGGGTCTTAACAACGCTACGACAATTATCGGAAGCATGGCCTCTGTTTATTTTGTGTCTGTTGCTGGTGTCGTATCTGTCTTTATGGGTGTTGCCAAGCTAGTTAAGAAGCCAGTACAAAAGGTAGACCAAAGATGATAGGACAAATCATAGGTGCGGTAGGTGGACTAGCTTCATCCTATCTAGATGGTAAAGTAGCTGTACAGAAAGCTAATGCAGAGATCAGGGTCAAGCAAGCTACAGGTGAGCTTGACTGGGACATAGCTGCAATGAACGGCACTCAGAATAGCTGGAAGGATGAATGGATTACTTTACTTTTTAGTATTCCACTTATCCTTGCATTCTGTGGAGATTGGGGTAATCAGATAGTACAAGCTGGCTTCACCGCACTAGAAGTTATGCCTACATGGTATCAGTATAGCTTGGGTGGTATTGTAAGTGCCAGCATAGGAATGAGATCAGTAAGTAAGTTTTTCGGAGGAAAGAAATAATGCCACTACCACTAATACCACTTGCGGTTGCAGGCGCAGGAGTAATCGCTAGATTTGTAGCTAAAAAAGGTATCAAAGAAGCCGTAAAGAAATACGGTAAGAAAGCGGTGACAGAAGTACAAAAAAATGCTAAGGATATGGTTACTAAACCGACAGCAGGACAGGCAGGAACAAAGGCAGGCGTTAGGGGTATGCGTAATGCTCGTCAACTTGGGCGTCAAGCTGCCGGGGTAGGTGTCGCAGCAGGTGCAGTAGGTGGCGTTGCAGCAATGAAGGCTAAAGTAAAAGACATGAAACAGCAAGTAAAGCTTGCAAAGACGGAAACTAAACGTTCTCAAATGCAAACTGCAATTGAAAAGACATTAGCTAAAATTGCCGTAGAAGAACAAAAAGCAAAGCCAACCGCCCAAGCACCTAAAAAATCCATGCGTCCGAAAGCGAGGCCATAACAATGGCATTTAAGTTATCACAACGTAGCATAGATAAAATGGATGGCGTAGACGAAAGTCTTGTAGCTGTAGTCAAACGTGCCATTGAACTTACGAAGATAGACTTCGGTGTTATCTATGGTATGCGTACTATGGAGGAGCAGCGGAGACTTCTAGCGGCAGGTAAGTCTCAGACTATGAAGTCTAAGCACCTTGTAGGTAGGGCGGTTGACCTGATGGCTTACGTAGATGGAAATGGTTGTTGGGAACTCAACGTCTATGACGATCTATGTGATGCAATGAAAGAGGCAGCTAAGGAACTTGGTGTAGCAATCAAGTGGGGTGCCGCATGGTCAGAGGGTGACATTTGTACATACGAAGGTACAGCTGAAGATGCAATGATGAAGTACATTGATCTTCGCCGTAGTGAAGGTCGCAGACCATTCATTGATGGCCCACACTTTGAGTTGATGTAAAGGAAGTAATATGGCACGTGAGTTAACAGAACGCCAACAAAAGTTTTTAGCGGTCTTAATGGACGAGGCAGGTGGAGATATATCCACTGCTAAACTCATGGCTGGTTACTCAGCTAATACTACTAATACGGAAATTACCAATAGTCTTAAAGAAGAGATCATTGACGTAACGCACAGCTACCTAGCACGTAATGTGCCTAAAGCCGCTATGGCTATGGTACAGGCTTTGTATGATCCTACAGAGCTTGGCATTCGGGACAAGATGGCTGCAGCAAAAGAACTACTTGATCGTACTGGTTTGGTTAAGACTGAGAAAGTACAAGTCGAATCTAAGGGTGGTGTCATGCTGATGCCAGCTAAACAAGCACAGGAAGACGATGACTAAATCTGTAGGTACATGGAAACTACCACAACCAACCGACCTTAAAGAAGATAATGAATGGGTTTCTATCCCACGTGTAGCGAGAACTATTCCCTTTGGTTACGAATTAGATCCTAATGATAGCGGAATACTCTTGCCAATTGCCCTTGAACTTGATATGCTTGCACAAGCGCAGAAATACTTAAAGCAGTATTCATATCGTGAAGTGGCGAATTGGTTGGCTAGAAATACTGGCAGGGACATATCGCACGTAGGACTAAAGAAACGGTTGGACAATGAGCGACAAAGAAAAAACAAAGCTGGAAGCTTACGCCGATGGGCAGACTATGCCAAAAAGGCAATCGCCAAGGCGGAAGAAATCGAGCGCACAAGGCTCGGTGCAAAGCAAAGCAAGGACCAAGAAGACTCCGAAGAAGCAGCAGCCTGAAGCACCAAAGATTATATATGATGAGTTTGCTCCAGTAGAAGAGCAACATAATATTATCTTTAAGCCTAACGTTGGCCCACAGACAGACTTCCTTGCGGCAAGTGAGCGTGAGGTCTTATATGGAGGCAGTGCAGGGGGTGGTAAGTCATACGCCATGCTTGCTGACCCGTTACGCTTTATGGGCCACCCAGCCTTCTCAGGATTGCTCCTACGGCATACTACGGAAGAACTACGAGAACTTATCTTTAAGTCTCAAGAAATGTATCCTAAGATTTGGCCCGGTATCAAATGGTCAGAACGTAAGATGCAGTGGACTGCACCCTCTGGTGCTAGACTGTGGATGTCCTACCTAGATAAAGAAGATGACGTACTTCGATACCAAGGTTTAGCATTTAGCTGGATAGGATTTGATGAGTTAACTCAATGGCCTAGCCCCTTCGCTTGGAACTACATGAGGAGTCGCTTGAGGTCTACAGCTAAAGACCTTCCTGTTTACATGAGGGCAACTACTAACCCCGGTGGCAGAGGACACCATTGGGTTAAAAAAATGTTTATTGACCCTGCTGCCTATGGTGTATCTTTTGACGCTACAGACATTGAAACTACAGAAGTACTACGCTACCCCGCAGGACATGAGAAGGCAGGTAAGGCGCTATTCAAACGTAAGTTTATTCCTGCACGATTAAGAGATAACCCATACCTAGCAGAGCAAGGTGACTATGAAGCAATGCTTCTATCACTACCAGAGCAACAACGTAGGCAACTACTAGACGGTGATTGGGACATTAAAGAAGGCGCAGCCTTTACAGAGTTTGATCGTAACATTCACGTAGTCGAACCATTTAAGATACCATCTAACTGGGTTAAGTTTAGGGCATGTGACTATGGGTACGGAAGTAAGTCAGGCGTAGTCTGGTTTGCAGTATCCCCAAGTGAACAGCTAGTAGTGTATCGTGAGTTATACGTAACTAAAGTCTTAGCTGCCGATCTTGCAGAGATGGTACTTGACTTAGAGGCGGAAGATGGAAACATTAAATATGGTGTTTTGGATAGCTCTCTTTGGCATAAGCGTGGTGATACTGGTCCTTCACTGGCTGAACAGATGATACAGAAGGGATGCCGCTGGCGTCCATCTGACAGGTCTAAAGGTTCACGTGTAGCAGGTAAGAACGAAATACACAGACGCTTACAGGTAGATGAGTTTACGGAGGAACCTAGACTTATCTTCTTTAACAACTGCACTAACATGGTAGCACAGTTACCCGCACTACCTATCGACAAAAGAAACCCAGAGGACATTGACACAACCTCAGAAGACCACTTGTATGATGCGCTAAGGTATGGTATCATGTCAAGACCAAGATTTAGTATATGGGACTATGACCCTAACAACGGACCATCGAATAGCATGAGAGTAGCTGATGCTACCTTTGGATATTAAGGAAAATTAAATGGCAGAAGATACCGAAGGCTTTATTGAAGATGACGCAATTGTCCTAGAGGACAGTGACGATTCTACTGTTGATGACGCCGACACTTCTAAAATCATTCCATTCATTATGGAGAAGTACCATCGTGCAGATGACTATCGTCAGCAAGATGAAGAGCGTTGGCTTAGGTCATATCGTAACTATCGTGGTTTGTATAGTCCCGATGTTAAATTTACAGATGCCGAAAAGTCCCGTGTATTTATTAAAGTAACAAAAACTAAAACACTTGCTGCCTATGGGCAAATTGTTGACGTACTATTTGCAGGTCAGAAATTTCCTCTTACTGTAGACCCTACAGAATTACCAGAAGGCGTAGTGGCAGACGTACACTTTGACCCTAAAGAACCAGAGCAACTTCGTGAGTCAGAGTTAGAAGATGCATCTAGCCCTTATGGATTTGCAGGTGACGGTAAAGATTTACCTGCAGGTGCTACATCTAAAAGTTTGCTTGACAGCATTGGACCACTTAAAGAAAAGCTTGGCGAAATTGAAAACGTTCGTGCAGGTACGGGTAAAACTCCTACGGCAGTTACATTTAGCCCAGCAATGATTGCAGCTAAAATAATGCAAAAGAAAATACATGATCAATTAGAAGAGTCCAGTGCAAGTAAACACCTTCGCAGTGCAGCTTTTGAAATGGCATTGTTTGGTACTGGTGTAATGAAAGGTCCATTTGCAGTAGATAAAGAATACCCTAGCTGGAATGAGGACGGTGAGTACTCTCCTATAATTAAAACTATTCCACAAGTATCTCATGTATCTGTTTGGAATTTTTATCCTGATCCAGATGCAAACAACATGGACGAAGCTCAGTTTATAATTGAACGTCACAAAATGTCCCGCACACAATTGCGAGGTTTAAAGCGTAGGCCACACTTCCGTAGTTCTGTAATTGATGATGCAATTAACTTAGGTGAAAACTATAATAAAGAATCTTGGGAAGACGATCTATCAGACTATGCACCAGAGCATGGCATAGAACGCTTTGAGGTACTAGAGTATTGGGGCATGATAGATGTCGAAATGCTTTTGAATCAAGGGGTAGACATTCCTAAAGAATTAGAAAATGTAGATGAGTTACAGGCCAATGTGTGGATTTGTAATAATAAACTTTTACGTATGGTTCTTAACCCATTTAAACCTGCAACTATTCCTTACATGGCTGTGCCGTATGAGCTTAATCCTTACAGCTTTTTTGGTGTAGGTATTGCGGAAAACATGGATGACACACAGACGTTAATGAATGGTTTTATGCGTATGGCTGTAGACAATGCCGTACTTTCGGGTAACTTGCTTATTGAAGTAGACGAAACTAACCTAGTTCCCGGTCAAGACTTATCTGTATATCCCGGCAAAGTCTTTAGGCGTCAAGGTGGAGCGCCCGGTCAAAGTATCTTTGGAACTAAGTTCCCCAACGTAGCGCAGGAAAACTTACAGTTGTTTGACAAGGCAAGAGTACTTGCAGATGAAAGTACAGGCTTTCCTTCTTTTTCACACGGACAGACGGGTGTATCTGGCGTAGGACGTACAGCTTCAGGTATCTCTATGCTTATGGGTGCAGCGCAAGGCGGCATAAAGAATGTAATTAAAAATATTGATGATTACTTGCTTCGCCCACTAGGTGAAGGGTTGTTTAGATTTAATATGCAATTTGATTTTGATCCTGCAATTAAGGGTGATTTAGAAGTTAAGGCACGTGGTACAGAAAGTTTAATGGCTAACGAAGTACGTAGTCAAAGATTAATGCAGTTTATGCAAATTTCTTCTAGCCCAGCACTTGCACCTTTTGCAAAATTCCAGTATATTATCCGTGAGATTGCAAAGTCTCTTGAACTAGACCCAGACAAAGTTACCAATAACATGGACGAAGCAGCTATCCAAGCTGAACTTATGAAGGGTTTCCAGCAACCAGCGGCAGAAGGTCAGGGCGCACCCGTAGACCCGACAGGCGCAGGTGGTGGTAATATAGGTACAGGTCAAGTTCCAGTACCCAATGAACAAGGATTTAGTGGAAATGCACAAGGACAAGGAGCACCTCAACAAGCTCAAGCCGATGGTCAACAACCCCCAGCAGTGGGACCAGTTCAGTAGTTATATTGATACACTAATTACACAACAGCACCGTACTATGGAACAGTCTGACAGTGCTACGATCATGCACAGATCACAAGGTTCTATATACACATTGCGTAGGTTAAAGTTACTTAGGGATGAAGTATTAAAAAATGGCTGATGAAAAAGTAGGTAATAAAACAGATAAGACAACACAAGTTGGTCGAGATGTTTATGAAACTTCTGACGGTGAGATGGTGTCAGAAAAATCTACTACCTTTCAATACAAGGGTAAATGGATTAATGTTCCTACAATACACAATGGTTATCAGTATGATGATGATACTTTACGTATGATGCTAAAAGAAGGTATTATAGAACCCACTAGTATACACGAAGATGAACCCTCTGCAAGTAAAGCTGCAAGAGAACGAAGTGACAATTTAAAGTTTAGTAAAGGCGGAGCACCAATGCAGAGACAAATGGAACTTTTTGGAGATGGCGGTCTTAAAGATGAAGGCGGCATGATAGACGAAGTATCAGGCAATGAAGTTCCTATTGGTGGAACACGTGAAGGTGTTCGTGATGATATCCCTGCCAACATTAGTGAAGGTGAGTTTATCTTTCCTGCAGATGTAACTCGTTATCTTGGTCTTGAAAAACTTATGCAGTTACGCCAACAAGCTAAGATGGGCTTGCAAGAAATGGAAGCAATGGGTCAGATGGGCAACAGTGATGAAGCCACTATGGACGATGACTTACCCTTTGGTATGGCAGACATTATGGTAGTAAGTGGGGGTGGTGAACCTATGGAGTTTGCCGATGGTGGATTTGTACCTACTAAAAACTATGCTCCCGGTGGCATGGGTACTACCCGTTCTCTTTCTCCAGAAATTACTGCACCTGCACGTACTAATATCGACTTTAAACAACTTATGGGTGAAGCAGCCATTGAATTTAAAGAATACAGAAATGCAGAAGGTAAGAGTATTATGGTTGCCCACATAGGTGGTGTAGCTGCATTCCCAATTCCTGAAGGATATACGTTGTACGTTGCGGATGACTCCATAGGAAATGGAGATACTTCTACAGATGATATTGTAGCAGATGCAAATAATGCCGCTGCAGAAAAAGCTCTTTCCGATGAACCTTATAATGCTGGTTATCCTTCTACCGCAAGTAGTGAGTCTACCACTATTGATTGGGAAAATTTATCTACAAATAATTTACTAGAAGAGTTAGATAAAATTACGGGAACTAGCGCTACGATTGCAAAAGGCGCTATGGCATTTCTAGGACTACCCGGTCTCTTCGGTTACGGACTAATGCGTAATCAAGATAAAAGAGCAGCAAAAGCAGCACAGGCTCGTATTGCTAAAGGTGGATTGTCATCTTCGCAGTTATCTGAGCTAAACAAAAAAGTAGAAAGTTTAACTACTAAATCTTTTGGTCTTCTTGGTAAAGTGTTAGAAACTGTTGGTGGAGCATTGGGTCTAACTACAGAAGATGTAGAAGAGACTAAGAAAAAAACTGATGCAGTTGAAAAATCTATTACTTCTATTACTGCCTTAGACGCAACAGAAGCAGGCAGAGGTATTCCATACTATCCTTCTACTCCTACCGCACAACAAGTTGATCCACCAAAAACTATTGCAACTGCAACTCCCATACAGGATAACCCTAACTTACAACAAGTTGATCCACTAAAAACTATTGCACAAAACCCGTATGGCTCTCCACTACCGGGCGACAATGTTTTTGCAGACGCCAGTGGTGTATTTACCCCACCTGTTTCTGCACCCGTTGCTACACAAACTAACTCCGCATTAGGTACGACTCCTGAAGACTTTGGTGCGGGTGTACCAGAGACACGCTTTACTGCGCCTGTTGCACCACCACTAGAGCCTCTTGAAAATTATGTAGCACCTTACTCACAAGAGCTTGGGGAACTTAAAAAGGTATCTGAGTTTGGCCCACGGTTAGCAGAAAAAACTAAGGCTTTTATTACTGGCAATAAACTAGCAGAGTATCAGGCTAAACAATTAGGATACGATAAAGATACAGAACAACCTGTACAGCAAAAATCAGATGCACAAATACTGGCAGAGGGCCTAGATATACTAAACGATGCAGGTAGAGAGCGTGTAAAAAAAGGCACTAATATAATAGAAGAAATAGGTCTTCCTGCGTATAGGGAACAAGTTGCTATATCTGACGATGTTACTCCTAACGATATTACTCCTGAACTTGTTACTCCTAACGATGTTACTCCTACACCTGTTGTTACTGCACCTGAAAATACAGGACAAGAAGATTCGTTTAGTTTTACGCCGCCCAACGCAAACCAAGCGTCATTAACAGTTGCACCTATTGCTACTACACCGGGACTAACAGATGATGACATGGGTCTTCCTACTACCGCTGTACCTGCTGCTAGTGTAGCAGAACAAACAACCCAAGCGTTTACGCCTAGTAGTGTTGCTAAGTCTCCAGAGGACTTTCAATATAGTACAACTCCTAGAGTTACTTCTGCAGCACCCACATTCAATGAAAAGTTTGCCACGGAACGTTTGGCTGGAGCTGAAACTTTTAGCTACGACAGAGATGGCGATGGTACAATGGAAAACTACACTACAGAAACTGTAGAGGAAGCTTCACCAGCAAGTTCAAATTCTTTGTATCAATCCTTTGTAAATTTAATTACGCCGGGAGACGATAAAGAATACAAAGGTGGAAGAATTGTAAATACGGGTTCTAAAAAAACTACTGTAAAAAAGAAAGATATTAGTGCCAAAAAT
>Ga0208814_1000383_pt1 | contig 29252 bp, 35 predicted proteins | sample MalvirAntarct_55_FD_184253 | JGI IMG/M metagenome (GOLD analysis project Ga0208814, IMG submission 184253) | Marine viral communities from the Global Malaspina Expedition - Malaspina viral metaG Antarct_55 (SPAdes) (version 2) | ecosystem: Environmental > Aquatic > Marine > Oceanic | place...
ATCTTTTTGTTTTTGTGAGGGAGTGAATGGTCTGAGCCCCTTGCCGCCAAGCAGCTCTTTACTGATGAACATTAAATCCTTAGAAACCTGCGAGTAAGCGATATCTAGGATGACGGGCTTTGATTTGAAGTATCCCAAAATCGCGACAAAGTAACATCTATGAGCTCTGAGACGAATTGACCGAAAAACTGCCAATTCCGCATCGTTCAGAGAAAAGTACAGACGTTGTTCTTCGATTGAAAAAATGGGTGGGGAATAAAGATTTGCCTGTTCTGCTCTCGTGAGAATAGTAATTTCGTTTTTGATGGCCATATCAGGGCTGTTCCGTATTAAATGTACGATATTTACCTAATTTGCCACACTTATAAGTAGTAACCCACCTCCGCAGCCATTTATTGGTGTGGTCTACAGAGAATTATGTCTTTTTAGAGGGGAAAATCCCTAGAACCCCTATATACCCCATAAAGCGTTTCCTATCGTGTTAGATAGTTATGAATGAAATCTACTCATATAAAGTTGCCATACCTGGTCTTCTAACTGGTCCTGCTGTTTGTTACTTTCAAATGAAACAGATCCTTCACTTTGGTTTAAAAAGAGTTCCAACCCTTCCACTCACCTGATTTTCTATAAATATACTCAGGATGCTTTAATAATTTTGACCCCGGTTTAAACTCATGACCAGTGTTAATCCAAGAGGCTAAAATAGTTTCAATTTGTTGGTTTTTCATGCGTTTATTTTTATCCTTAAATATCTAATCAGTTATTCCAAACTTTTATAAGTCCATGCTTTTTGTGTGCGGCAGCTTTTATTAGTTCTAAATTGTACTTGTCCGTCTTTGCCGTTGCCGTTTTCGGCATCGTGATGAGTAAACTGCATAGCATTTATTATCACATTAGCGATTAATGTAAATTAACCCGCTCTATTAAAAATAGAATCAGCCATATTCACTATCTCTGTTCGAGACATATTACTGATATCAATGCCAGCTGTTAAAAGCGTCTCAAAGTCTCCTGCAGAGGAATAATGTTCCAATCTCAAAGCATGACCAAGCTCTTGCAATAACTTTCCATCATGCGCCGTTAAACCGCAAATCTTAATTTTATCATCTGCCAGTAAATTGCCTATTTGATGAATAAACTCTCCACTCGCACAAGATAGCTTCATTTCTTCATTTAACATTTCTAACCCTTAGAGCGATTGTTGTTGCTAGTTACCCATATTAATAATCAGTAAGTCGATCTTGGAGCATTCTAAGCAACTTACATGGATCTTCTTCAACGATTCCGTCTTCTCTCAAAAAATCCACAGGCGATCTCATAAAGTTTTCTTACGCGCACTACAGAGCTTCTAGTTCATCTAACAAACCTTTGTTCAATGAATCATTTATTGTCGGCATATATTTTTCAGGCACGCCCCCGCCAAAATCCAACTTGACATCAAATTCTCTATCGATGCAATAATTAATGATTGTTTTTAAAACATCGCTAATTCTCGTACCGATTTCATAAGCCATTATGTCTCCACGAATATCCTCACAGTATTCATTTCGCACGTACATACAATCTAAATTTATGCGCGAGCTGGATACATCATCACCCTGACTTAACGCAAAAAATCCGTACCAAACACGTGGGTCAAAAGGATTGGTAAAAAAATATAGTTCATACTTTTCATTGTTTAGAAAAACTGCGTATTCTTTATCCTTCCCATCCAATTTTAGTTGTTCTTTAACACTATCAAGTGTAAACACTTGTTGTTGATAGGGGATTAACATCATCCAATTTTGTTTAGTGTTTTCTAACGCTTCCATTAAATTTAAGTTTTGTTCGCCTAAGTCATACGACAAATTACCCACGGGCGAAAATCGGATATTTAATTCTTTATAAAGGGGCGAAAAACCAACGAATTCACCATCTCTTATAACATTAAAACTACTATCATCAATGATTAAAACCATATTTTGTTCCTTATCGTTATTACTTAAAATAGCTTATCTCTACAAGCTGCTCTACGCGAGTGAATTGTCTTTATCGCAACGTTCTTTTTGTCCCACTATCTTGAAAAACTATTCACAGAACCTTATGCTTTTACTCTAACAACGAAAACATAAGCCGCAACCGTTAGATAGGTTGTAAAATAGCCGCTAAATTACCCAATGTTTTTCTGCATATGTTATTCTTGGTTTGAACTGCATTTACCAATTTTATCTATCGAACTACACAATTTTCGTTATAACTTAATCGCACCAACTTTCCCGCCGTCCTTTCCATCGACGGCCATTTCCATCGACGGCCATTTCCACTGTCGATTATCAATTGGCTCAAGTCATTTCCATCAACCAACACTTTTGCCAATACTCTGTCGTATTTATCGCGACCAGGATTGACTAATACAATAGTGCTGGCATGAGACAGCACATATTTTAGGAATTTTTTAGCAATAATGGCTTTTTCAATTTCATAATCGCACTGGCCTTTCATTTCGCGTGTCAACGCCTAAAACACGAATGGGCTCATGAAAGCTTCTATTATCTAAATAAGCTCGAAAAGTATCACCATCGTAATTGTTATAAATTTGCTTAACGTACACATTGTCATCTGGTGGCTCAGTACCACTTCCGCCGCCAGCATTAACTGAAAACGCACTAAAGCACGCAAAAAGCATCAAAATAAAGTTTAATTTCAATGTTAGCCCCTCAATTCATATCAATGTAATGCCTAAAATTATATTGGCATAGATGGCCATACTTCATCTAAACACGGTAAATTTGGTGATTGATTTGTATCTGCACCAACCATATAGCATTCAATCCAATATCTATTTGGCCTACCACCGAGAAATTGCTCATCGAAGAAGTGCATGTTAACACCTACATCACCATTGACTCGATCATTATGCCCCTTGCGTGTTGCTTCTTGCTTTATAAAAATAAATAAATCTCTTTCTAGCTCAACTGTGAATTCATCTTGGTGTTTACCGGACCACTTGGGAGTACCAAACGTGCTGCAATGATATATTGGTGCTGTAGCTGCTGTACCGTATGTGCCTATATATCCCATGCTACTTTTCCTATTCTCTGTAAAAATTACGTTTTTCACAAGGCTTTCTAGCGTTGTTCCTAACCGAGAAACAACACTTGTCTTACGCGCTCTACAGTTTATAAATATATTAGTAATGAATTAAAATAGCTGTCAGATACTTTTTTTATGTAATGATTTTTGGGTATTTTGAGTTCGGATTTTATTTTTTCTAAATCTTCTAAATCTTCGAGAAAATCATACCGCCTTGTCAGTGGCAGTTCTGTAAAACCAACATTATATCTATAATCCAAACTAAAACATCTCTCTGGTAAATTAGCGAGGAACGATAACGTGTCCTCTTTCGATGTAATACCACAAACATACTCACCAAAAGCTTCGAAAATTAGTTGTTTTGTTGTGCTTTCTACACTTAGTGCAAACTCGATATCTTTTTCTTTTGATAGATTGGAAACCCTTAAAGCTTCTGTGCTTTTAATGTAGTATTCGGCCCCATCGTTACAAAGATTACTTAAAACTTTTTTGTCAAAATAATTATCTGTATTTGCATCATAACTATAATGCCAACGGATGCCTTTTTCCCATATAAAAAAAGTAACAGTATCTTCATCATCACCATCGATTATAATATAAGGGGAATGTTTCTCCCATTTTCCAAAAATGACTATTCTTGGCGCTTCAAGCTCTTCTTCATCGAGTGAGTAACTAATTGATTTTACTTCTATGTTTTTTAATATGTGTTCTTGATAAAACCAACATTGAAATCGCTCTGTTTCCTTTGTCGCCCCATAATTGCCTTGTCCTGATTTGAGCAGTAAATCTAATACCTTTTTAGCCACTTTATTGGTAACTTTTTTGTCATCTTTAAAGTAATGATATTTCTTAAATATTTCAGCTATATTAGGCTTCTTGTATTGAGATATCACCCTCTCGTATATTTGTAATCGAACAGCAATATCGGCGTCACTTAAATCAGGTATATTGGGATCATACATATATTCATTATCGCGAATTGAATATAACAAATTTAATGTCTTATCTATTACATTTTGGTATGTATCGGTAAGCGCCCTTGCGATGCTGGCATTCTTACTTATATTGCTTTCAATGCTCATTTTTACACCTATATTCAGTTCATGTGTGAATTATGATTTTTAATACCTTTATGATATCAAGCAATGGCACCAGTTTTTGCTCGTTTCAGGTGCCGATTTGGACTCTGAACGGGAAAACGCGTAATTAATAAGGGAGTGTTGAAGAAATTGAAGGTGCTTGTTACTTCGAGTTTGACTCTGAAAACGGTTTAACTTACTTTTCTTGCTATGACAATAAGGCTATCAGTGTATGAATAGCCATATCCATAACCATAACTCACACCATCGCTAATCGCTTCGGTCTTAGTAAACGGTCTTGCATAGCTCGATATCTCCTGGTCTTGATATTGATAGTTGTAAGCTCCAGATATTATTGGAACTACACTTTGCACTTCATAACCTGACTCATTGAGTATTGCTATTGCTAAATCCAAATCTCTTTGAAGTCTTTCTGAGTCAACAATACATTTGTTTGTTTTTACCTCTGAATCAGCGTTTTTAGGTTCATTTGTCGGTGCGTTAGGGTTTCCCCAAGGATCAGATTTAAGCATGGACTGACGAGGTGTTGAGTTAATTTCACTAAAGTAAGCTTTCACAAGTATTGTTTTGTTCATGAGCGGAAAACCTCGATATTTCCAGCAATTTGATAAAATAACTTCTTTTTAAGTCATGTTTGAATAGAAATAAGTTGTTAGCGGTAAAAACACATTAACGTCGCTCACTGGAAGAATTTACAGCGCCTGGGGTTGTTGTCTCGCTTTCATTCCCCCAACCTGAAGCACTTACCTCTAATAACGCGTTCTTTACTCTTATTGCACGATTTTGTCTTACCTTTTGTCCGTACCTCATTAGAAGTTCTTTCTTTCCTAAAGGGAGATTATTGGATGTTTGGTTAACGACAGCAGAATATAAATCATCTTGGCCATCCTCTAATAAAAGATGCAACAATTCGTCTTGTAATTTATTCAATGTTACCCCCCAAAAACTGGCTTTATCCTATGACCTTATGCTTTCAAAAAGAAGTCGTTTTAATCATAGTAAGCATTCAAAGCAACCTTAACATTTTCGATAAATTGCACTACCGGCAATTGGTGCTCAGACTCCAATTCTTCATCGCAAGTCAGATCTCTCAACTCTTGAACGATAGACTCTACTTTCCCCAAAATTTCGTTCAACTCCAACACACCTGTTTCACGCAGGCCGTATACTAGCCTCTGAGCTAAAAGCTGTAATTGTTCAGGTTTTTTTGCCAATAGAAGTGTTTCCATCAAAACCGAATGGGCTACCCGCTCCCCGAAAATATAACCATCTAGTGAACTCATGTAGGTATTGCTAAGGTAGTGATAAAAAGGATTTAGGTAATTGATGGCTTCCTCGAATGTAGTTTGTTCTGGAAGTTCGAAGTCGAAAACATCATCTGCAACAAACCGAGAAAGATTTAGCATATCGTATTCATCAATATATGAATGCTGGTTTTTTTTAAGAAATTCAGATACAAGAACTATTGATCCAAAGTCGTCAAACCTTACGGTTGTCCACCCCACATCTTCAAAGACTATCCCTTGCGCTTCTAGTGCATGAGCATAGCTTAGTAAAGCTTCTAGCTGTAATGAAGTGTGAGTGTTTTCTGAACGTTTCACTACGGTGACAGAAGGGTTGTTGATATTCTTTACTTCTATATTAGTTTTAACATTTGCAGGCCCATCAATAATGCCAGACAGTCTTTGCACAGTAACGTCTAATTTGATTTCACCAATTAAATCAACTCTATTTAAAATTATTGTTACTGATTCTTCATTATCATAGCTCTGATATTGAAACCATAAAAGATTTAAGTCGCCAAATTCATGTACGCTTTGTTCTTCCCTGCAATCTTCAGTATTCTGATTTAACGATGAAGATACTAATTCTTTAGATAGTTTAATGATCCTTTGCTCTATCGCGTTAAAGAGTCCGCTCTCTTTCATGTTATCAACGAATTTCAACTTTGATTCGTACAGTTCTATCATTGATCGTAACCTCTTTTAACTTTTGCTCACCAACTCCAGTAGCTATTCTTTTAACGAATATGCTTCATTTATAAGTTGAGGTATCTCTTAGTCCCTTTTTAGTGTTTCTAATAAAAATTCATTGAGCTCACTGTTAACTTCATCGTGTTCATCGTTGATGTATTCGATTTCTTTTAACCAGTGAGATTTTTCTTTTTCTAAGGAATAGAGATTAAATGACAATCGTACAAATATCATAAAATCAATTAGTTCGCCTTCGTTTTTCCAATTAAATTCGCGGTGAAGAAACTGCAAGCCATTCGCTCTCTCTTCAGGTGTTATTTCAATGATCATTTCACGGATATCCGAAATCAACTCAGTAATAAACCAATCTTGCTCAATGAGTAAATCTTTCACTGCGCCGTTTACATTCAATTCAGTGTTAAACAGAATCAAATAGTAAAGGTTTAACAAATTATGAGGCTGCATACTAGAGATCTTTTCAAACAGCGCATCCTTATCAGCAACAGATAGACTATCATTCATTTCGACACCAGCCATTGCCAATAACCGCATCAGATTTGTTTGCTTTTCACTGATTAATAGCTCAGTAAAAAAAGGTAACACATCTGCTATATCACCTGGGTTGAAACAGATCGCATCCCTCACGACGTAACCTGGCGGCATACAGGGAGGTACACAGTACATTTTCATTAATTTAACTGTAAAAAAATAAACACTTGCTCTGTCTTCAAAATTTCCTATTTTTTCGTCAATCAAGACGGATAGGTAAAGCAAGTCTTCTCTATCAACGTTCGGCTCACAGCTTTCTTGGCGAAGTACCAGAGGATATTCATAATTGTCATTTAATGAAGCCATTAAGCCGACTTCCCAAGCATCAATCAAAGTATGAATTCTTTTGTTAGTGATTCTTAGTGATTGAGCTATAAATGCAATAGTTCTAAACTGGGTTTTAAGTTTTTCTAATGTTGGTTGATTTTTAATGTGTCTGGCTTCTTTGCGCATGTCCTTAACGAAAGATTTTAACCATGTAGTATCAACGTATCCCAATCTTACCTTGTGCAGTTCTTTCATCATTACCTCCAATTTAAATAGAGACAAAAGTCTCAATATCTCATATTCAGTTCATGTGTGAATTATGATTTTTAATACCTTTATGATATCAAGCAAAGTCACCAGTTTTTCTCGTTTCAGGTGCCGATTTGGACTTTGAACGGGAAAACGCGTAATTAATAAGGGAGTGTTGAAGAAATTGAAGGTGCTTGTCACTTCGAGTTTGACTCTGAAAACGGTTTAACTTACTTTTCTTGCTATGACAATAAGGCTACCAGTGTATGAATAGCCATATCCATAACTCAAACCATCACCAATAGCTTCGGTCTTAGTAAGCGTCCTTGTATAGCTCTTCTAATTCTTCGGGTGAGCCGTAGGTGCATGTAGAGCAATAGAAACCAGAGGGGTACATTAGAACCGTTGCTTCAATCATATTTTTCATTGCAATTAGTTGTGATACCCGTATTAATCGCAGCTGTAAGAATGTCAATGACCATCGATTGACGTACCTCATGCCGAATTACATGCGAGCTGTGAAGATATAGCGAATACGCCTCAAATAGTGCTATCGCGGCCACGATTGGTCCATGAAGAGAACTTGTTGTTTTTACTAAGAACTGTAAATCGAAACTTTCCAAGCAACTATCTTCATCATCTGCTTTATCTACAACATGTTTAATAAAAGCAGACAAATAATCACGACAATTAAGCTCTGTGCCTGATTCACTCTCAACTTCTTCTGGTAGAGGAGTAGGAGTAGATGGCGTAACCCCAAATAGGGATTCGAATTGCTCCCACAAGGCTCCAGAATCTTTAATAAGCATGTTCAAAAACCGCATATGGTCTGCATTGGATACGGAAAAATCTACAGCGAAGTCATCGCAGTTATCGTCACTTCTATTGACATACAGTTTTATTGCGGGTTCAAGCGGGCCTAAACCATATGTTGGCGGCGTCTTTAGCATACCAAATGTTATATACCCACTTACAGGGAAATTGGGTATCCAGCCATGCTGGCTGTCTTTAGTCCGTTCAAGCCAGCTGATGGCATTCAATCCGGAAGACGACACTACCAAAAACCTACCCAAGTTAGGATTTGTAAGTGAAAGTCCCGCGATTAACTGTGATAAATATTCTTGAGTGGCATGGATAGTAGCTGATATACAGCTTTGAGTAACTGAATGCAGTTGATGATGACCATGAGATGGAATGGTCTTAGCTAAAGCTCTTAGTCTGTTTTCACCTGATAGCTTTTGAAAGTCTGAACTCTCAGAAACCATCAATGGGGTGGAAAAACTCTCAGCTTTCGCAAGATTTAAAGCCATTGATCTATATCCCCAAATGTTTTTTTAAGGCATTTGCTTCTGATTTATTCACTTGCACTGGAATAAACTCAGCCCCTAAATACTCAGCTATGCGGGTTCTATGTCTCCCATTGACGAAACCCACGCTCCAAACACTCTTATATTTTTCATAATCAATAGAGAGATCATTCATATCTTAAACCGCCTCATTTTCCTCAAGGATTCTAAATTAAATTAAGTTGTTAACTATTCAGTTGTATGTGGAAAATGGGCCTTGCTAAGCTTTTGGTTTTTAAGCGCCGAATCCGAAAAGTTAACAACAATTTTGTTCAGGTACAATAGATGCCCACCGACACTAACCAGCAATTGGTTCATTGATGAAATAACCGAGTGTTAAATTCTCAATGATGTTCTGCAACAATCATTCAAGTCTCAATAAGTTAATCAGTGTGTAAACCTTCGTTTTGGAGAACAATAAATTGAAGGTGCTTGTCACTTCGAGTTTGACTCTGAAAACGGTTTAACTTACTTTTCTTGCTATGACAATAAGGCTATCAGTGTATGAATAGCCATATCCATAACCATAACTCACACCATCGCTAATCGCTTCGGTCTTAGTAAACGGTCTTGCATAGCTCGATATCTCCTGGTCTTGATATTGATAGTTGTAAGCTCCAGATATTATTGGAACTACACTTTGCACTTCATAACCTGACTCATTGAGTATTGCTATTGCTAAATCCAAATCTCTTTGAAGTCTTTCTGAGTCAACAATACATTTGTTTGTTTTTACCTCTGAATCAGCGTTTTTAGGTTCATTTGTCGGTGCGTTAGGGTTTCCCCAAGGATCAGATTTAAGCATGGACTGACGAGGTGTTGAGTTAATTTCACTAAAGTAAGCTTTCACAAGTATTGTTTTGTTCATGAGCGGAAAACCTCGATATTTCCAGCAATTTGATAAAATAACTTCTTTTTAAGTCATGTTTGAATAGAAATAAGTTGTTAGCGGTAAAAACACATTAACGTCGCTCACTGGAAGAATTTACAGCGCCTGGGGTTGTTGTCTCGCTTTCATTCCCCCAACCTGAAGCACTTACCTCTAATAACGCGTTCTTTACTCTTATTTCACGATTTTGTCTTACCTTTTGTCCGTACCTCATTAGAAGTTCTATCCATAACTCAAACCATCACCAATAGCTTCGGTCTTAGTAAGCGTCCTTGTATAGCTCTTCTAATTCTTCGGGTGAGCCGTAGGTGCATGTAGTGCAATAAAAACCAGAGGGGTACATTAGAATCGCATCAGCGGCAATTTCCCCCTTCAAATCATCTATGCTCTTGCATTTGAACACCGTTTTAACGTGGCATACTTCACAAGTTACCGTTGCTTCAATCATGCTGTTTCCTTTTTTAGAGTCGCTATCAAAGATTGTTGTAAATGAATTTTATCTATTGCCCTAACTATATCACCAGAAATCCAACCAGCAATTGGTTCATTGATGAAATAACCGAGTGTTTAATTCTCAATGATGTTCTGCAACAATCATGACTTGAGCATTCAGTAAAAAAGGGTTCATATGATGTCAATGGTACTTGTTCTTCATCGGTAGTTGTTGCGTCTGCAAGTAATATCAGTTCGTTCTCGTAGTTGTGCAGATTTTCGTAGCACTGATATTCATACCAATCGATAAATTTGGCATTGCGCCCTACTTCAGCAAGAATCGACTGATCCACTAACTCTAAAATAGCAAAATCATTATCTCTTGCGACCTCTATTAAATCTCGAACTGCCTTCAAGTATGGAACGTGTGTTTTTGGTGTCTTAGTATAAAAAATTCTCTGTTTAATCATGATTTTGAAAAAAGACCGTCTTAATTTTGGGATGTTAAATTGATCTTTTCTTGTCATATCATTCAAAGACTTTTCATTGTAAAAAAGCATACAATTATGGAGATAGTGCATGGTTGAAATCTTGTTGATTATTGGCTCATCAAACATTATTTTCGCCAGTAAATTGCCTTGAGTGATGCGTAAAATGTTAATTTGCAGGCTATTTAAATACTGTTCAATGGCTTCTTTATCTATGCAATAAGGATTAAGTATGAGCGCACGAACACAAGCATGGGACTGATAAAGATCTCTGACTTCTTTGAATATCGCATTTTTTGAGCCATCATTTTCTATCAATCCTAAAAAAGCTAGATTTGGTATAACAACATTAGCAGTAGCGTTCGTTCCAATTTGCTCTTTAAAGAGGTCAACTCTTACTGATAATTGGGAATAGCTGTATTTGAGTGGCAAATGGTTATCATCATTTGGCTTTTCATCAAAGGAATAGCGCTTATCTGGCCAATATACATACATCGAGTTTGGTAAAATTGCTGACAATGACACATCAAAGTCGATGTCAACCAATAAATCACATGGTATTCCTCGAATTTTTATTCTGAAAGTAAGTGTTTTACACCTCATAAAAGAACAATTTATTTTTATTAACTTAACATTACTTTTTAAGCCTATCTGTTTGAGCATTAACCATTGATTAAAGACCTCTTGGTAAGATGTTACAAACTTTTTCTTTAAAATTCTCCGTTCAATACAATCTGACACTCGTACGTCACACATTCGTTCAAGATGTATTCTTATTTCCCACGGTAGGAATGTTTGCCCATCTTTCAAACGTGACTTTACTTTTTCATTAAATCTTTTATTCTTAGCGTATATCTTAACTAATTCAGCGAACTCTTTTTCAAAAGCTTTTTTGAGTTTAATTAAGAGTAAACTCAGAATATCATTTTCTAAATACCGAATGTCATTTTCGAGTTTTTCAATTACACTCTCGCCTTTTTGTAATATATCGTTGAATGTAAAAGGTAAATCGTTTAACTCACATACTTGACATAACGCATCTTCAGCTATCATTTTTACACCATTAGAATGAGTTAATATCGAATTTCCACTGACTCTTCATTACCTGTTTATACTTCAAATTAACTAACATGTCCTTTCGACACATCTAAAAAGCAAAAAAAATCCACGCATAGCGTGGATTTTTTGGTTTAGACTTCTGAGCTGCCTACCCAATTTGTACCAAGGTAAGCATCCCAGCCGTATGGACTGTATGAATAGAGATCTAATGACTCTAATTCATCATGTGTCCACCGGCCGCTCGGGGCTGATACTGTAGCAACTTCATTCCCATCTAAATCATGGATAATAAGCGCTAAGCATTCAAACCCAATTAATAAATCGGGTTCCCGAGGATTTATAGGTCGAGTAATAATCACTGATTTCCGCCTATGTTTTTGGTTGTTGTTGATTTAAAATCTGTACAGCGAAATTAAATTTCTTCTAGAATTTCACGAGCTTGCTGAATCGCTTCACTCAATGAATAACGCTCTAAATGTTTAACTTCATATGCAATACACTCTCTTCCTGTTCGTAAAATGTGCATTACTGTATGCTTGTCTTTAATCCCGTAAGTGACGACGTTTGTTAGTGAACTTCCTTTTTGCCACTGTGTATGAACACGAGTAACGCGGGAACCACCAGCAAGTTGTGCCAGCGCCATATGAGCATTTTCTGATAGCGTGGGAATTATCATTATTTGTGTTCTCCAATTCGTTCGCAGAGACCACATCCCAACAGGGTGTGTCCCTGCTGGGGTAAGGTGATAAATCTATGTTGAGTATTTGATTAATTTAAACATGCGTAAATCATGAAGCCATCACCACCGGGAGCGGTCATCACACCAAAATCTACTACTTTCGCATTGTTTATTGCTTTAAACTGACCTGCTTGTAATGTCTTATACACACTAGACATCATCGCTTTATTTTCAGTTGCAAAGGCTTTTCCTGACTTCGTGACACAAACATAATCAATGACAGACTTTGGGTTTGTCATATTGTGTATGTTCATGCGAAGCCAAGCACTTGCTACCGATTTGGGATTAACATAACCCTTCCCAACGATGGCACTAGCCGTAATTTTGCCCGCAAGCAAATCGTTTAAATAAGCTGAATACTCTTGAATTTTTTGATTGTTCATCTGTGTTCTCCAAATTTGAGGAACACAGTCCCATAAGGATTGTGTTCCCTATGGGTAGTTAATCTATTTATGTGATGTTTTTACATGTTATCAAGGGTGAAAATGATTACCCTCGCAGATTCACTGAAAAGCATATCCATATCTAACGCAGTTGCCCAAATGACATCGCCTTCACAATATGTGACCAGCTCCATCGTATCTTTGTTCCTCCAAACGCAATGCAAGTCGTCCTCCTGAATTAATCTAGCCCAATTCGGGTGAGCCTCGAGTAATTCCATTTCAAAGCCATATAAACATTTTTGAGTTACCTCACGGACAATTAAACATCCTGTATCGGTTGTTTCAACCTTGTTTAACTGGTCTGGTTTTTTTGGAAACCAATATGCATCACTTTCGGTAAAGATAAATCGATCAGGCAAATCACATTGCCCGGCAAAGCCAATTACTTTTTTGGGTTTTCGAAAAAATACACCATACTCATTCGTGAACGTAACAAAATCACCAACCTTAAAATCACAAGGTAATGTTGATTCTGTCAATAATTCAGATTTAAACTGCTGATATTCATTTTCTTTGTTGATTTGGTATTGAGTTAACATATTGCGTCCTCCAAAGACGTCGAAGGCACAATACTCCCAATGGGAAGATTGTGCCCATTGGGTAGGTTTGTTAAGCCACTAAACGTAGCTTTGTTAATTTTGCAGCGTGTTCCTTTACTTTATCCATAAATTCAACCATCAGTGAATTTCCGCAACACTCAAAAGCATTTCTCCATTGCGACCAAGAAGCTTCTGTGGTTCTTTGGTTTTCAATATCAAAAATGACATTCTGTGAAGCAGGTTCATTGAGCAAGCTATTCATTTTATCAACCAATGCCGATAGTGACGTGCAGCTGACAATATTGAATGGTGGCTCGCAGATCAAACTTTCTGCCATTGACTCTGGTATTGAATTTAACTTGTCTTCTACTACATGATAGTAATAGTTGTTCGGCCAATATTTGACATAGACAGGATCAACGCCCTGGTACAGAGGTATTAAACAAGTACCATCAGCATGTAATATCCAAATATATTCGCGATTTGGATGCTCTACAAAATCTTTCTCTAGCAGTAATTCATCATGAGTTAAAGAATCGGCGTTACTTGTCGGCCATTGTTTTTCCTCAGAAATCTTCTGCATTTTTGAAATGATTGTTTTTACATCTAACATAATGTGTCGCTCCAAACTTTTAAAGGACACACCAGCCCAATAGGGTGATATGCCCTAGTGGGGTTAGGTTGATTTACTAAATAATAGTAAAATGGATGTCTTCAATTAAAAGCCGAGTTTTACCTACTTCTCTTTGCATCATGGTTCTTTTACCCATGAACTTTTGGCGGATATCATGCCAGTCCTCAATGTCGTAACGCTCAGTGGTCCAAACACCAATACTCTGCTGCTTTTCATACTGTTCCAACGTATAGGTTGGTAGCGGAACTTTAAACTTAAGGCCTGTAGACTTGTGTACCAAAACGCCTGCGGGCTCTAGTTTTGCTTCATCGTCCTCGTTATGAAATGACGAATAGCCGAAACCATCACCGGTACATGCTCGCAATTGAGCATCAAGGCTTTTTATGTGAAGTGGGATTAGATGTATTAGGTTGTTATTCATAGTGTGTCTCTCCGAATGTAAAGGACACACCAACCCAATAGGGTGATATGCCCTAATGGGGTTATTAATATCTAGAATAATACCTAGATGGTCTGGTTAACTTGTTACCGTTCGTTAATGAACAATTTCTCGTTAACTCTTTATTTATACGGGACAAAGTAAACTTCCCACTCCAGGAAAGATTGCTTTCATTTTTTACGCAATTCCTGATAGTTTGTCTTTTGGTTTGGCCAACATCAGATAAATGCTCTCGGCAGTGTAATTCTTCTACCATCAGCATGTATTGAAGATCAGTCAAAGCAATATTCAATTTTTCCTGTAACTTTCTTTGATTAAAGACCTTACGGCCTAACAAATATGTGACTAAAGACGGCACCGCAGCAGTTAGAATGTTCCCAAGAGCTGTAATCTGAGCCACGATCAACACGTTATCAATAATAATATTATCCATGCTGACCTCACGCTTTAATCAACAAAGTAGTTACAGATTTACAGCAGCAAGGCAAAATCTCATCATCAGCCAATATTGCTATTGGAGTCTGAGTCAACAAAACCTTTCCACTGATTAATGTTGATTTACACTGACCGCAAAATCCACTTTTACAGCTAAAGCTAAATGTGTCATTGAGATCTTTTAATAGTGTGTTGGGATGAATGGTTATCATGTGTCCTCCAAATGAATAAAGAAAGACACGCTCCATAGGAAGAATGTCTCCCTGTGGGGTTAGTTAGCCAATAGGCTCTCACATCAACGGTATTGCTTTAATACTGTTAATGCCGGTCACTATTCTCATTGCTGATAAATAGCCGCTCGGGTTTCCCATGTTGAGCTGACATGCGTCTATATATCAATAACATTCAAAGCCAAAAAAGGCTTAAAAAGGTTATGGATAGGGATAAACGATTGAGGAACTCATAAACCTAAATCGACTCAAAAATAAAAATCAATTTAGGTTTATGAGGCGGTCTACTTAACCGCCTCTCACAGTCAAATTTCAGCTATAACACCATTAGCCGTTATTAAAGACCTCTGACGAGCCCAAGTCGTTAACTTAGTCAATCTTTCATCGCTATCCATTACTGATAAATCTTCAGCAATTTTGAACGCTTTATTTGACCCAATAGTTAAAATACTCGATGCACAATCAAAGATCCCTTGTACGTATTCATAGTTAGCCATAGTCATTATCTCCACTTAAGTTAAGTAAGGTTATTCATCACAAAGCACACCTACTCAATGTCCTTTGTGATGAATAACCCAGCCACACAGTCCCATTCGGGACTGTGCAACAGAGCATTCATATGGCCTTATAGCCGTTAATTAGCGATGGATTTGTATTGAATACATCCAGCCAATCTTCTTTTTCCGTGTTAAGTGTTTCCGGGTAGTAAATATGACATTTAAGCCCTTTGTCACTTAGTTTTTTCATCAACTTCTGAGCTGATAATAGTCCCGCGCCACTTGGTTCTCTATCGGCCCAAATTCCAACATGTGTAATGTCGGATTCTGGCTCGAACAAAGCAAGTACAGTGTCACTATATAACGACCAACAAGGTAAACCGTTTGCATTAAAAAGCGATAAAGCCGTTTCTATGCCCTCAGTCACCCCTATGTATTTACCACCACACATCAGCTGCATAGGCTCCCCAAGTCGAAATGCGCCACCTCCCATATAATCGGGCGGGCTCATTAATTTCTTAGGGTTACTTACTTCAGCTTTACCGCTTCCGTCTGGTTTAAGGTAAATACGATGGATTGTTAAATTTGACCCATCCTTGCTTTTGAAAATACCAAGCAATGCTGGAAAGGTACCGATAAACGCCTTCTTCTCTAAACAGTAATATTTAAGTCCAGGGTGGAAACCTAATGTCGAAGAAAATTTTCGAACATCCTCACTTGTTAACGTCAGACCTCGACTTTTCAAGTAATTCATCGCTATCTCAGACTTGTAAGCAGGTATCGCTTCTTGATACACACGCTGTAATGCCCTTAATCGCTGTTCTTTCTTCTCTTTATTACAATATTCAGAACGTTGAACTTGTTCTCGGTTTAATTGCGCTGAAACTTCACGATAGCTGACAGTTTTATAATCCCCGCCTGTAATCCTTAACACTTCATCTGCAGCCTCTTTAATCGAGCAGTTGCAGTAAAATGCGATTACATTAAGTCCATCGGTTAATTTTCCAACGTGATTGTGAAAAGCTTGCCCTGTTTGCTCCCAACCATTTACAAGACGAAACACCGTAGAGCCTTGACCCGTTTTAGGGCATGGTGTTTGTGCTGGATATCTGTCAATTGCCGTTTTTAAACCGCTAAATTGTTCAAATATATTTCTCCAACCGCCTTGTTGGTCAACAAGTGCTTTTACTTTCTTTATTTTTGAGTGAGTGGCTTGGTACATGATAATTCTCCTAAATATTGCCTACGGAAACCCCAAAGCCCCCTTGTTAGAAGAAACTTTGGTGGTTTCCGCAAACAAGTAGAAAGGGCGACCTATTACTAGATCGCACTCAGATTTACCTATTTAGAAGCGGCTTCATTACCCATGTAGCCCCTATCAGTACCTTTTTGCCATTACGTATTGCATAAATAGCATTCAAACCACTCGCTCTTTTTTCTTTGATAATTACGTTCATAGTGTGCCCTCCAAGGCAATTATTTGGCACACTATTCCCCAAAGGGAATGTGTACCCTTTGGGTTATTGAATTAATTAACGCTATTTGAAAGCGTGTTTAAGTCCTACAGTTAATGCATTCACAAGCTCGCTGATTGAATTGATCACCTTAAAATCGGTGTTACTGAACCCGCGTACTTCTCTGTGAATACCTATACCGAATACTTTAATACCTAATGCTTGTGCATCCTCTATTGCAGCTACAGTCTCGCCAGCGCTGTTAGGATCACCGTCGGTCACTACAAATAGTAATTTCCTTGGTTCAGCACGACTCATTAAAATAGCTGTTGTAGATTGAATTGCTTCAGCAGTTGGTGTTCCGCCGCAAGAACTTATATTAAAAGATTCCATGGGCTTTTTTTCTTCAAATCCTTTTACTATCGCCATTTTGTCCTCATACGATGACCTTTCGGGATAATAAGCAACCAATGACTCCACGCCATGAATACCATCTAATGCAGTGCTTAACGCATATGCTACATTGTTAGCCATCCTCATATCTCTATCAGACATTGAACCAGACTTATCGATCAACAATGCTATAGCAGCATTGGGCGAACGATGTATCGTCTGTGATTCAAACACCTTAGTATTACCGATAGCAACTCCAGCCAAACGGCCAGAATTTATCGATTTACCTCGATTGTGTAGAGAATGATTAACAAAGTTTTGGTCATGGAATAGCCGTTTTAGTGGGTTTTTTAACTTTGAAATGACACCTCGTAAGTTACTGTCTATTAGACAATTTGCACTTAATGGAGTATCAATTTTCTCGTTAGACAGTGGTAAGCTTATTAAATTTCCTTCTGTATGGTCAGCGGCCATGCTTTCAATTTCAGAAATTAATTTCTGATGAAAATCGTCTTCATATTCATCTAACTTCTGAATGATTGAATCGATTTCCTCTTGGCTTGGCTGCATAGTAGGTTGATTTGAAGTGCTTGATGAACCGTTTGATCCACCTTGACGGCTGCTATCATCTGAGTCGCTATCATCTGAGTCGCTATCATCTGAGTCGCTATCATCTGAGTCGCTATCATCTGAGTCGCTATCATCTGAGTCGCTATCATCTGAGTCGCTATCATCTGAGTCGCTATCATCTGAATCGCTATCGTCTGAATTGCTATCATCTGAATTGCTATCATCTGAATTGCTATCTTCTGAGTCGCTATCGTCTGAATCGCTATCGTCTGAATCGCTATCGTCTGAATCGCTATCGTCTGAATTGCTATCTTCTGAGTCGCTATCGTCTGAATCGCTATCGTCTGAATCGCTATCATCTGAGTCGCTATCGTCTGAATCGCTATCGTCTGATTCGCTATCGTCTGATTCGCTATCGTCAGGCTTTTGCTGATTATCCTTTAACCATTCCACTAACAACTCAAATATCTTATCTGCAGTTTCATAACAATATTCTGTTGTTACTAAGCTGTCTAATACTTGAGGGGTAAGCAAAGAATGAATATTGTCATAAAAACCTTGACCAAACTTCAGTAACACCTGTTTATCAGTTTCATTGAAAAAATCTGATAAAGGCTGTCCTAAATGGCTTCTGGCTTTATATAATACCCAGGCTTGGATATAAGCAGGCAACGGTGCATCGTCTTGTAATACGCAAAAAAGCCCTTTTACTTTACAAAGTTCAACGAGCTTTCTTAACGATATTGTTGTTCCACGGAAATCATTCATCAATCTACGTTCTTGATGAAAATCATCAAGCGCGTTAAGCAGATCTTTTAGATACGAACTTTTATTGCTTGCAAGTTGGTACCAATTGTTGTCGGTATAGTTTTCATGGCCAAGTTCATGATCACAAAAACCCATAGACATAGTGATAAAATCATCATCACTAAAATCTCCAACCGGCAGATTAATTTTCCCAGCGATGTGATAAGCCTGTGTACCACTAAAAGTTATTTCAATGTTACTTTGTGCTGTAAGCACGCGGCTTAAATTTTTATACTTCCTAAGAAGTTTTGTTTTGTCAGATTTTGACATTGTGTCCTCCAGACTCTTGTTTAGAGGACACAAATCCCATAGGGATATGTGTCCTCCCTATGGGGTTGGTTAAAATCCAAGACCGAAACCTAATTGGTCGGGCTCTTGGTTTAAATCATCAATTCCAAATGACGTGGCTACTTCCGTAACTACTTCAGGACTATTGACTTGTTGGAACTCAGTCTCAAAAACACTCAAATCTTCATCTAAATTTGAAGATTCAGTTTCCCCAAGAATGCCAAAATCATCTTCAATAACTTCAGGTTCAACCTCTAATGTAAAGCTATCAGAAGCATGATTACGAAGCATATCGGGATTCGACATTACCAAGGTCCATCTAGCTAAATTTGACAAATTGGCACCTTCAATCCAACCAGTTAAAGGCATTGAATCAAGTACCACGTTTGTTTGAGATACCACCTTCTCGATATTACTATCAAGAAAAGATAACCCTTCTAGCTTTTGGATTAAGCGCTTAAAGGAGTCTTTTATCCTTCTGTTAGCTTTGGTTCTTGCGACTTTACGTCCGTTTGCATCAGCTACAAAGAATGATTTGTCATAAATATCACTCGCCATCTTTGCCACTTCATCATACAAATTACTCAAAATATCATCAGCTAATTCTTCAGCAGATTCATTATCCCCTTCTTGGATCAAGGGTGAAAATGCTACCGGTGGTAACATTTTCATTTTAAATCTGCCACCAAACTCTAGCTTGTCCATCGTGTAACGTCGCATAATATCTGCAACATCCAAGTTAGACATTTGCCAATCACTGACAAGCGTATCGTAATTGTCGAGCATGTCCTTTAACGCAATTGCCCAATCAACTTCAATTGAAGCAATCTCGTTTTGAAGTTCTTCCAATCGTGCTAAAGGAACGATTGTCATATCTCCCCAACGGACTCCGTATGAGTTTAAAACTCTTGAAATACTTTGTTTTGTTTTGCTTGTAAAGTTAAGTGGCTCTTTTGGAAACCAGCGAATCTTTGACCCTTTGATAGAGTCTGAATCCTGTAGTTTTCCATCCAATTCTACTTTTACTTTAGGTAGAGATTTCTCCCCACAAGCCGCCATGGTTATGACGTTAACAACACAAACTCCTTGCTCAAGTTGAGTTAAACGCGAACATAGCTCAGATGTAGTTGCTGTTGCAGCATTGTTTGATTTTGTAGATGTAGCCATAATTTTGTCCTCCAAGGACGTAAAAAAGGGATACATCTACCCAAAGGGAAGAGTGTATCCCTTATGGGGTTTAAGTTATTGTTTAATAATACCTTCGTAGGTACAAAGTCCGTCTAAATTATAACCTTTATTAAGTTTGCTTTTGATCACTTTGATTCGTTCAGATATTCCATCTTGATTCGTCAAATCAATGTGTTCGTTCTCATAAAGAACCCAGCGCCCTTGAGTTTGGTCATTCTTAAACAAAACAACTACTTTGGTATGGTTTTCCGCAATTGCCCATTTTTTTCCTGATGCATGGGTATAAAGCAAAAAACTGAGTTTTGTGTGTTCTACTGTAATTTGACTTGCACGATAATGAGCAAAATCAAACGTTTTTTCTCCATCAATGGTTTGACATATGATATGTCTACAGCTGCTTCTTAACCCGATGGATTTTGATTCAACTATTCCATTAACATTTAGCGTGCGATCCTCGTTTACCGAACCTTCAATAATAAACATTCCATCAATAGAAATAGCGGCCCATTTTGAGCTGCCATCCCAATGTTCTGATGAAATATTAAACGCCTCAAACACAGTACCATTTGGTATTGTGTCTAAGGATGCGTTTATTGAAGGTTTTACTACTTTTTTTCAAGCAGGCTTTTTAACGGTTTATTAATATCATCACCAAAGACTTTGGTGACAATATCATTTGCGATCTCAGCATCATCACGACTAACTGACTTAAGAAATACAGCATCAAGTGATTGTTTTAATGTGCGAAAAACACCAAAAGTTTGGATGTAATACGCCCAAGCAATCATAACTCGAGTTGAAAATATACATTGAATAGGATCATCGATATTACCATCACGATTCGGACCAAGAGCTGCGTCTCTAAAAGCATTTGCAAGCTTAATGATATCGTTTCGTAGGTGTCTAGGTAATCTCGGAGCAAATTTTTCAAGAATTTTTGACTCTTGTATGACGTTTGGATACTGCGTCTCAAGCCACATGAAGCGACTTAGGAATGCTTGATCCATTTGGTTAGATGTAATGTAACGTTCATCATGACCAGTGCCATAAGTATTTGCTGTACCGATAATAAAACACTGTGGGTGCTTCATTATGGTTTCCTTGAACATTTCCAACGGCCATGGCTTACCTTCCACCAGCAAATGCATTGCTGATGTTAGTTCACCGCTGGCTTTATCGAATTCATCCATCAACAAAATTCCACCATTTCGGTAGGCTTTTGCCGCTGGACCATATTCTTTTCGTGTTATGGTTTGGTTGTTTTCCGAGTCTAATACATAGCTACCCTCAATATCTTGTGGATTCATGCGAGCATGAATTTTCACAATATAAATAGGTAGATTTAATCTGTCTGCTAAATACAAAGCCAATTCCGTTTTACCGGTGCCGGTATGTCCTTGCAAACCTAGAGCTAACAATTGATGTGGTGCCATAATCCATACTAAAGCAAGCTTACCTACATCTATATCTGGTATATACATCGGATTAGATGCAATACAATCAGAATGACGGTGCTTCCTACGTTGGATCATTACCGTAGATGGTTCAAATAGCTCAGGAAAAACCACATGAGCAGGTACTTTTTCCATTTCGGTATAATCAATTGCAGTGGTTGAGTTAATTGCTAAAGCTGACATAGTGTGTCCTCCAAGGACTGATAGTGGACACACCGACCCCATTGGGAGTGATGTGTCCCAAATGGGTGATTAGTTTGTGATGTATTATGAATTTATAGCGTTTGCTAAATATTCAGTCATAACATCTCTTGTTGTGACGCCTGCTAGATAGAGATCATCCATCAGTTCGCCAATTTGCTTTAAGATAGTAGTAAGTTCGTAATCCCCGTTGATATGCTCAACAAGTATCTTCATCAAACCTTGCTTAACAACCTTAACGCCTATTTTCTCTTTGAACATTTCGCCAAAAAAATTACACCAATGCACAAATTCATCAAGCTGGTCAACTTCAACCTGCTTCCCGTATTTAGTCATGATGTTTTTTACTTCTTCACGAATTATTCTAGGGTTATATCCGGCATGTCTACATACCTCAGCAAACTGAGGTGTCGATTGCCACATAATTTCTTCCTTAAACAACTCGTTATCAGGATTAGCATTTCGAAGGATCTCTAAACTTCGAATCAACATGCCTTCTAAAAGCATATCAATGTCGTTTTGAGTCCACGCTATGTGATACTGATTAGTCTTATGTTCAAAGTGAGGATCCATCATCATCATTGCAGAACATTTCTCATTGCCTCGACGAATCGAATCAACAATGTCTCTGTCTAGTGTGTGATGGATTGTTTCAGGTAGCGACCAAAACGGTTGCACCTGATGATTGATTTTAGATTTACGCATTGATGTGTCCTCCAGGAACGCGAGAAACACCAATCCCATGCGGGTGATGTTCCCGCTTGGGTAGTAAATATTTAAATGGGGTTTACTTACATAAATTCATCAATTGACTCATTTCTGAGTCAGTTCTAGATAGGCGGCGTGAAGTTTTAAGAAACTTCTCATCAACTACATCTGAGTCTCGAATTTGTATAAGTTTTTTTAAAATTTTCTGCTTGCGACGACGATAGTATGCCGCTTGAGAAGATAGGGTTTTGTTACTCATTGTGTTCTCCAAATTTTGAGGAACACCATCCCGTGAGGGTGTGTCCTCAAGGGTGATTGAGCATAAATTTAGTTATTGTCTTTTGATTTCTCTTTCGATCTTTCATCATTGAACGTTGCAATATGGTATATACCCATACATAACCCTCCAACAATGACGATTCCAATCGAAATAAAAGGCATCCAATAACTTACTGTTTCAGTAATCATAATACTCGGATTAATGCGTACCCAACAGGGACGATATCCCTGTTGGGTTGATGTTTAATTAATTCTGAAAACCATTACCTCTTTGGAAAGAGTTGTTTGGTCTAGAATTATGTTGGTACTGTGGCGCACGCTGTTGCGGTGCATTAGCATATTGCCCTTGTGGAGCATATTGCTGTTGCGGTGCATTAGCATAATGTCCTTGTGGAGCATGTTGCTGTTGCGGTGCATTAGCATAATGTCCTTGTGGAGCATGTTGCTGTTGCGGTGCATTAGCATAATGTCCTTGTGGAGCATGTTGCTGTTGCGGTGCATTGTTATGGTTATTAGGCTGATTAGAAGTGTTGCGTTCTGTTTTTGCAGAATATTCAACAACTTCATTTACAACAATTTTCATACCATAACGTTTTGTACCATTCTGAGTTTGGTAATTGTTTGAAGCCATAAACCCGCTAACTGTCATTTTGTCACCAATATTGGGTTGAAAATTAAGTTTTGCAGGAATATAAGCTTCGAGAAACAAAGTATCTTTAGTTTCCCATTGGCCATTAACCATAGAACCTTCATTATAAGCCAATGAGATTGCACATGCGCCGCCCTGAATGGGTTTAACTTGTGAAACATTGCCAGTAAAGATTATGGTGTTTTGGCGAGTTGATTGATTTTGATTGTTCATAATAATGTGTCCTTCCATATAAGAAATTTTACCCATAGAAAAGACACGTTTCCCCAATGGGAAAAATGTCGCCCTATGGGGGGGTTAGTTAGCCAAATGGCTCTCACATCAACGGTATTGCTTTAATACTGTTGATGCCGGTCACTATTCTCATTGCTGATAAATAGCCGCTCAGGTTTCCCATGTTGAGCTGACATGCGTCTATATAAAAATTAATTTCAAAGCCAAAAAAGGCTTAAAAAATTGATAGTTAGGGATAAACGATTGAGGAACCTTTCAAACCGAAATCGACTACTGTAATCGGCTTTGATTTGACAAGTTTTTTGAGTGGCGACAGCGCCGCCACTCGCGAAATATTCCGCCGAAGAATACATTTCTTCGCCACTAAAAAGTGATTAGTTGCTTATTGTCCATAACAATGGTCGAACAATAATTTTGTTGATAATCAACGCAGGAACTGACATTGCTAAAACGATAATAATTTCCATACTAATCACCCTTATTAAGTTTGTTGGCCTCACCAAATCTTCCTCGCAAAGAAGATTTGAAGAGGCCAACAAAAGTAAGCGGTCAATGAACTGGTGAAGCTTATTCTGCTTCACCTAAATCAACATTCCACGGCAGCAAATCAGTCATATCATCTAATGGTGCACGCTTAGGTAATTCCGTAAATAGATGACGAAAATAGTAGTAGGGATTCAAATCATTGGCACGGCAGGTCATCACCAGGCTATATAAGTTCGCACTGGCTTTAGCGCCACCCACCGACGTCGAGAACATCCAATTCTTTCGTCCTGTGGTAAATGGCCGGATATCTCGCTCAGTGACATTATTATCAATACTGATATCCCCATCTTCAAGATAGGTCAGTAATTTGGGCCATTGATTTAAGGTGTAACTAATGGCTTTACCTAATGCCCCTTTAGGTAAAACATGTTGGCTGTTTAGCCAGTCGTAAAACTCATTGAGGATAGGTTCGGCTTGTTGCTTTCTCAGCTGTTGACGCGCTTGGGAGGTTAAGTTTTTTGCCTGTTTTTCTATACCGTAAAGTTTGGCAATATAACTCAATGCTTTTTCGGGTTTACCTGCTTTTTTGGATGGCGTTGCTTTTTGTGCATCGGTAAATTTACGTCTGGCATGTGCCATACAAGCGGCTTGAGTGACCTGCTCAAGCGTATTGTAAGCACTGTAGCCATCGGTCAGGAGGTAGCCTGAGTATCCCGTTAGGAAATCCTTTACACAGGCGGCAGCACGACTCGGTTGATAGTCATAAATAACCGCAGGGTTTTCTGCAAATTCACCACTGCGGTAAACCCACATGTACGACTTAGTTTCGGCTTGTCTGTCTTCTTCTCGAAGGACTTGTACCGTTGTTTCATCGGCACAAATCAGCTTTTCATTCAGGAGTTTGGCTTTCATTGCATCGATGATAATTTGGACTTTATCACCTAGTTGTACACACCAATTTGCGAGTGTGCCTCTGCTGATTTCAATACCGGAGCGATTTAAAATATCAACCTGGCGATAGAGCGGTAATGCATCAACATATTTAGCCGTGACGATTGCCGCAAACGTTTCAGCACTGCCCATGCTTTTAGGCAACATACTCGCAGGCTTAGGGGCGGTAATAACTTTATTGCTGACTTGTGTTTTTTCACATTGACGACACGTGTATTTGGTACGCTCATGACGGATAACGCTGACTTTCTGTGGAATGATTTTTAGCTCTTCACTAACTTCTTTTCCGCATTCATGAAGGGGTGTTTGGCAACATTCACAACAAGGGGCGCTGAGTTCGTGCTGATAAACTTCACGCTCAAGCGCTTCAGGTAAAGGTTTTCTGCCTGTTTTAGCCTTGGTCTTGTTTACTTTGGGCAACGCATGTTGCTGCTCAGCTTCGTTAAACGTGCCCTTGGCGACCTTTTCACTTTGTGATGAAAAGCGCTTGGACTTACTTAAGTTGAGTTGCTCAATCAGCAGCTGAACTGTCGTTTTAAGCTCAGCAATTTCTTCTGCTTGTGCACGCTCTTTTGCTTGCAGTTGCAGCAACATGGCTTTGAGTTGTGCTACGTCATCAGGTAGGTCAGTCAAGGTGGCTCAGGTCTTAAAAGGTTTTTAATATCCTTAGTGTGACAGCGAAAAATGATCGTTCAAGTAGAAATTTGCGATCAACATTCACCGTCACACTTCAAGTCCAAATATGGGTCGATGCGCCTTAGGATTATCTAAGGTTAATCCCGATAATAGCCAATGTAATTGCTGCTTGCTGATATGAACTGCGCCATCACATTTAGGCACTGGCCACTTAAAATGCCCTTTTTCGAGGCGACGATAGTAAAGCCAAAATCCGTTAGTATCCCAGAATAAGATTTTAAGTTTATCGCGGTGTCGATTACAAAAGATAAACCAAGCCTGGCTAAAGGGGTCCATCTCAAGCGTATCTGCGACGATTAATGATAATCCATCAATCGACTTTCGCATGTCGGTGACACCTGATACTAGGTACACATTACCGGTCGGTGTCATAGCAATGCAGCAACCCAATGTCTAATTTGAGCTTGGCTCAGCGTAGCAGGAAATTCAGCGCGAATACCGTTGGTAAAGGTAATGTTCACCGACAGAGCTTGCGTATATTCATGTTCATCGACAATGATGGGGTGCAAGGTTTGCATGGCGTCAGGAACGCGCAACCGCTTAGACCAATAGTAGAAGGTTTGATAACTGATGCCGCTGTCTGTACAGAATTGCTTAATGGATAGCTGGCTTTGTTTTTGTTGTTCAACAATTGATACCCAATGGGCGCGCTTTTGTTCTTGGTTCATAGTACCTCCGGTGAAAAAGGCACTATATTAAAGCGTGAGTATTATTGGTATGTGGGGTTAATTAACCGCTTACGTTCATGCCAAACTATCTGCCTGTGGAGAAGACTCTTTGGTAGTGATAGCTGAGCTTTTTAATGAAGAATAATAAGCAGTTATTTAATCTCCTTTCTGTTGATTTCAATTTGCCTGCGCATGTCGATGAGATAGGAAAAGTAAACATGAGGGAGGCTGGTGAGATTCCATTTATTTACTGGCCTAATTCAGTACCTTGTTACGAAGCTAATGCTTACATGCTGTCACAATGGAAGCTAGGTAAAAGTCGTCGAAACAGAGGGGGCACTCTTGCTGAATATGCTAAAAATATATCTCCAATGATACGATTTTGCTTTTCTAACGACATAACTATGATTGATATTTCAGATAATATTTTTGCTCAATTTATTAGAGGACTGCAATCAAGAAATAAGAATGGAGAGTTGAAGCGCTCTAGCAATGCAGTTATTAAAATTGGTCGTAAGTGCATTGATTTCTTAATTTTTATAGGAGAGTTGTACGATAATAGCGATTTTATTGGTGAAGAACATTGTCGAATCACAGTGAAGCAACGAGAAATAAAGAAAAAGCGTCCAGGGAAGAGAGCCTTAATAAAAAAATACTGGGATCATGCTGATTTACCAGATCCCGACCCAATAAAGAAAAAATTCCCCATCAGCCCAACAGTTGTGATTGCGATCAAAAATGAAGTTAATAAAATTGAAGATAAAGGCTTACGGCTGAGAAAAGGATTAATGATTGCGTGTTTTGAACAGACTGGTGCTCGCAGGTTTGAAGTATCACATATTAAAGTCAAAGATGTAGAAAAAGCATCGTTTTCTTATGGTGGAGCACCCCTCCTTTCAATGATCACCGTTAAAGGGGGCACCAATAGAGATGTACCGGTGCCACGCACTTTTATTGAGCAAGCTATGAGGTATATTAAGCGTATACGTAGGCAGGTTATTCGAACTACTATTGGTGCTAACAATGATCATGGGTTTCTTTTTATAAGTCACACAACTGGTAAACCATTAAAACCAGATACTATGACAACAGAATTGCATGATCTTTGTTTTTCTGCTGGCGTTGATGATCAACCGGGACATGCGCACTTATTTCGTCACGCTTACATAACGCAAAAATTTGTTTCAGCAATTCAGCATTATCAGTTGAATAATAGTGATGATTTCAGAAAGGCATTACTATCTACTTCAAAATTGAAATTGGATATACAGCAATGGACTGGCCACAAAAATACTGAATCACTCGACATATATATTGAATTAGCTTTTAATGAAATGACCCATATGAGTAGAGTTTATGATTCGATTTCACTAGGAGCTGCTGTCGGAGTTGCTTTGGACCAAGTCGATAGCTTACGAGCGGATCTTATGGCAGGAACGAAAACAACAGAAGTGATTGATGAATTAGAGTCGATTTTAATAGGATTTAAGGATGATATTGAAATGGCAATTAATCGAACCAATGATTAATGAAAGGTAATACGTGCTTAGCGTTAATATTGTCAACGCAACCAATTATAAAACTAACCAACAGTCAACCAGTAACTTATAAAATCACTACCACTCAAATGAAATTTGTTCTGCTTTATTACTATCAGAAGCATGAGATGAAAGGCCAATATGAATACCAAGCAGCCGTACTTTTTTACCATTCCCTCGTGCATAGGCTTCTGTTAATAATTCGGATAAAACTGTGAGGTCAATTTTATCTGTTGAAAACTCTTTTGTTGTTTGATGAAAATCTGAAAACTTAACTTTAACGCCAACCTTGCTTATATTCCTTTCTACTAGGTGTTTAGCCGCTCTTTGTTGAAGCTCTGGGAGTAATTTCTTTTTAAGGATATTATCAAGGATAGATAAATCTGAAATATCTTCGGGAAAGGTTCTCTCAACCCCCACGGACTTTCTTTCTCTACTGACAACAATGGGTCTATCGTCATTGCCACTGCATCGTTCCCATAACAACATGCCTAACTTTCCATATTTAGAGGATAAAAACTCCTGATTTAAAGCTTTAATATCTCGTCCATAATTGAGGTTATCATTTTGCAATTTCTCAGTTGTTACTTTACCAACACCAGGTATTTTGCATAAGGCCATATCGTCAATAAAGGAATCAACGCGATCCGGTGGAATAACGAAAATACCGTTTGGCTTATTGAGATCTGAAGCCACTTTTGCCAAAAATTTTATTGGGGCAACGCCAGCAGATGCGGTCAAATTGAGTTCTCTATATATTGAATGGCAAATATCTTGTGCTATCAAAGTTGCAGAACCGCCAAATAACGTACAATCACTCACATCCAAATACGCCTCATCCAAACTTAAAGGCTCGATTAAATCGGTATAACGTTCGAAGATTTCTCGAATCTTCAAACTGACAGATTTATATACGTCCATCCTGCCAGGCACCAAAATTAAATCAGGACATTTTCGCAATGCTACACTTGTCGGCATAGCACTTCGAACGCCATATTGCCTTGCTATATAATTGCTAGTAGAAAGAACACCTCTAGTGTTCCTGCTGCCACCAACGGCTACAGGTTTATCGGCTAATTCTGGATTGTCTCTAATTTCCACAGATACATAAAATGCATCCATATCAACATGAATTATTTTTCGCATATGAAGTACATTAGCAATAAGGGCTGTATAAAAATAAGGGCTATCCACTTAGCACAACCAACCACTATATATTGTGGTTATCGATTTTTAATTGATTGGTACGTTATCGGCTTAGAACGCACTGCTTGTTCAAGCAACCTGTAGAATAATAATCCCCGAGAA
>Ga0208814_1000384_pt1 | contig 29162 bp, 52 predicted proteins | sample MalvirAntarct_55_FD_184253 | JGI IMG/M metagenome (GOLD analysis project Ga0208814, IMG submission 184253) | Marine viral communities from the Global Malaspina Expedition - Malaspina viral metaG Antarct_55 (SPAdes) (version 2) | ecosystem: Environmental > Aquatic > Marine > Oceanic | place...
TTTCATTTGCATTTTCAACAAATATAAAGGACTGGATTAAATCAAGGCAAAGACGATACGATCAAAAAGCGTACAAGATTAAGAAAAAAGAATAAATATATTTTTAAAATAAAATGTTTATATTTGTTAAAAAAACTATGCAACAAATAGTAAACATAGAAGACTTAAAGTATCAGCACAAGGTGCAGATTCAAGAATTTCAACTAGTTATTTACAAGTTGGAAAATAAGATTGAAATGCTACAAGCACTACTTCAATCTAGGGAAAATCCCGAACAGGTTAAATTTTAAAACAGAAAAATGGATATATCACTAAACCACAAGTTATCGGAAATTCAAGCATTATTTAAATCGAAGAAAAGTAGATTTAATGCATTTGGCAAATACAATTTTAGAAGTGCAGAAGATATTTTAGAGGCTTTAAAGCCTTATCTTTTAAAACATGATGTTACTATCAGAATTAAAGAAAAGTATCTAGGTAGTCATGTAATTAAATCTACGGCTATAATATCAGATGGAGTACAGAAAATAAAAGCAACTGCCATTGTAGGTGTTGATACAGATCAAAAAGGTATGCAAATGCCACAAAGGTTTGGATCAGCAAGTTCATACGGTAAAAAGTATTCACTAGGCAATTTGTTTTTGATTGATGACACACAAGATTCTGATGCGATCAATAAACATGACAAAACCCAAAAGCCTATTTTGCTAAAGAATACACCAAATTACAAAAAAGTATCAGACGCAATGAGTAATGGATTTACCATTGATGATGTGAAAAAGAAGTACACAATAAATGATGAATTAATTTTAGAACTAGAACAAATAAATAAATAATATGGGATCACTAGGAAGTTTAAACATAAGGGTAGACAAATTACCCAAGGAAAAATTTGTAAAAGGTAAAGATGGGGCGGTGTATTGTGACATAACATTTTCAATAAATGATGACACAAGATACGGAAACAATGTATCAGCAATGATTCCTCAAACAAAGGAAGAACGAGAAGCCAAAAAGGCAAAGCAATACATAGGAAATGGGAAAATCTTTTGGACAGACGGAACTATTAAGATTGCAGATAAGGATGAACTTGCTAAAAATTTAAATAGTTCTCCATACGATAAGCAAGAAGATAGCGGATTACCGTTTTAATTTAAGGGGGATTAAGTTCCCCCTTTTTTTTACATAAATTACACCACATGACAGATATAGAATTACAATTGGCTGAAACCTTTTGTAAAATTGACAACACAAAAGAAATAGAATATCCACCAATTGCCTTATCAATAGGCACTAAAGTTATTAGCACTAAAAAGGGGAATGAAGTAGTTGATATTCCTATTGGAACTTATGGGAACTTCTCATTTATACAAGCACCCCCAAAAAGCCGTAAAAGTTACTTTGTAAGTTTGCTAGTTTCAGCTTATTTAAGACATAATAACTTTGTAGGTAAAATAAAAAGCCATAGAAATAATGAGCAAGTTTTACACTTTGATACAGAACAAGGACACTGGCACAGTGCAAGGACTTTTAAAAGGGTAATTGATATGTGTGCTACATCAGACGGTTACCATACGTTCGCTTTGCGTACGCTTAATTATTCTCAAAGGATGGAATTTATTGAATATTGCTTTATGAAACACAAAAAAATAGGAATTTGTGTAATAGATGGAATAGCCGATTTAGTAAGTGATGCAAATAATATAGAACAAAGTAATGATTGTGTTCAAAAATTAATGAAGTGGAGTACTGATTTTAAATGTCACATTATTACGGTGATTCATAGCAATTTTGGAACAGACAAACCAACAGGGCATTTAGGATCATTTTTGGAAAAGAAAGCAGAAACCCAAATATCACTTGAAAAAAACACAGTACATTCAGATCAAACAATTGTAACCTGTAAAAGAAGCCGGGGTTTCCCTTTTGAAAACTTGTCATTTAAAATTAATACCTTTGGTTACCCCGAAATAATAGAAAATCTTTATGATCCCCTCCAAGGCGCTTGAAAAAATATTTGAAAAGAACACTCAATGGATTGATATTGTCAAATCTTTTGGGTGTAATCGTGACACATCACAAGACATTGTTCAAGAAATGTATTTTAAGGTTCAGAAACGATTAGAGAAAGGTACAGACATTCAATATAATGAAGATGATATAAACTACTACTACATTTTTAAAGTGCTTAGATCGCTTTTTTTAGACTTAAAAAGAAAAGAATCAAAAGTTAAAATAGTTGAACTAGGAGAAATTGAAAATTGTGAATTAGATATTAATTATGAAGATGCGTATGAAGCAGTGACTGAAGAAATAAACACCTTGTTTTGGTATGATCGAAAAGTATACGAAATAATAGATAATGGTAAATCTATTTCTGAACTGTCGAGGCAAACAAATATTTCTTACTATTCACTCTACAACACGTATAAGAAAGTTAAAAATAAACTAAAACATTTGTTATGAATTACAAATATCCTAAATCTTTTTGGAAAATAGCTGAGCAGTTAGGACATGCAAGAACTGTGATGGATGAAAAAATAATGATAAACAATCCAAAACATGAAAGGGGATCAAAGAGGGAACATATAGATAAAATAGGGGTGTTGGGTGAATTAATTGCAATGGATTATTTAACGAATAAAAACATTGAATTTACAATGGCAAACCTTTTAGAATTATATCCTGTTAAAAATGCTGACTTTGTTTTTAAGAATAAAAAAATAGATGTTAAATCTACTTTACATTTTGAAAAAGCACACATTTTAATTAATGATGAAGCCCATAAAAAAGGATTAGGGATAATTGAAATGTATTGGATTATTTACATTCTTGATGAAACGAATTGTGAATTTTATTTTGTTGATTATGATGATGTAAGCAAATGGGATTGTAGGCTATTTAAATATACAAATGCTTTTTACACAAAACGAGAAAATTTAAAGAAATGAAATTAGGGGATTTAATTTATTACATAACCAAATACACAGGGATAAAAGCCTTGGTAGATTGGTACAGTAAATACACCGGGAAAGATTGCGGATGTGATGAAAGAAGAGAAAAATTAAATAAGGTAAACGGAATTAAAAGATGGTAAAATTTAAAAAAGAAGATTTAATTGTTTGGGATGGTTTTAGATCGGTTAATAAATCTGTAATTAGTCACGATGAATATACCATGATCTGTGAATTTCATGCACACTATTTTGAACACAAACTTGAAGAACCTTGTAAGTGCGCACCCAAAAGAATAAACCAATTAATAGCTGATTTAAATAAGGTGTGGGAGCAGTCAAAAAAGAAACCTAGAAAGAAAAAGAAAGAAGAATAGTTTATTAAACTTTTTGTGTATATCTTCGTTACTTATTAAACAAAACAGATATGGATAATTTTATAGAACACATTTTTGGAGACGTTATGAAAGATGTTGATGAATTAGTAAAGGATGCAAATAAAATCATAGAAAATGAGCAGATCAAAACTACTAAGGGAACGAAAAAAGATTGATAACTTATATGTTATTGAATGTCCAACTTGTGGAAATTATGCAGCATCTTCTGATGATATGCAATTATTGCCGGATTGGATTGTTTGTAAAGAATGTTATCCTACTAAACTTTTAAGCAATGTCATACGAATGGACTACCGCAAACGATTTTCAAAATTTGGAAGTAAATCAAGCTTATAAGAAATACCTTAAAGCCAAAAAAGCCACAAATAACCACACAGAATATAGCCGATGGTTTGAATATTGGCTAGATTATTTACATTTAAGAAACAGATATGGATTATACAAATGAATTTTTAAATTATGAAGAAGGAATAAGTAACTGCTGCGGTGCAAAAGTTATAGAGCATTCAGAAAGATGTGATGCTTGTCAAGAAAACTGTAAAGTAGTCGAAGAATGATATTACTTGTAGATGCTGATAGTTTGGTTTTTGCAAGTTGCTACCGACCAAGAGAAGATGTTGACACATTCTACACAAATTTAGATGATGTTATTCACAAATTTGATGAATCATTTATGAAGATAGTAAATGATCTATCTGATAGGTACGAAGTAAAAGAAGTGTTAACCTTTAATAATAGCAAAGGCAACTTTAGAAAGCTAATTACACCCACTTACAAAGCAAATAGGATAGGACAAAAGAAGCCACCAATGCTTAAAGAAATGCATAACTACGTTCAAGAAACGTATGATGGCATTTATGGTTATGGAATTGAAACGGATGATATAGTTGCTACCTATTGGAAGGAATTAAGCACTAAGTTTGGCAGGGAAAACGTAATGATTGTTAGTATAGATAAAGACTATCTTCAATTCCCGGCATTGATTTACAGATACAACCGTAAAGAAATTTTAGATTTGTCTAAATTTGATTCATTGCTTAACTTTTACACTCAAATGATAGTAGGAGATACTGCGGATAATGTGAACTACTTCAAAGGTAAAGGCATCAAGTTTGCACAGAAATATTACAAGGACTGTGACACAAAATACCAATTCACTAAAATGTTATACCTTCTTTTTAAAGAACGTTACAAGAGCAAAGCAAGGGAGAAATACATAGAGTGCTACAACCTTTTAAAACTTAGAACAGAATGAACTTAAAAGAACAATTAAGCGAAAAGATAAAAACAAGAAATGAAAGAAGAAAAGCAATCCTTGATCCAAGCATTGACCAATTGACAATAGTTGGAATGACTAGAGGATTAAAAAGATTAGAAAAGGAAATAAATGGTTTAATTAAACAAATAAAAAATGCAGAAGGCTAAAAAAATAGTAGGCACTTTGTTAATACTTATAGCAAGTGCATTAATTTTAATAATTGGAAACTTTATAAATTTACACAAACCAAATGACAGATAAAGAAAAAAATGCAAGTGATAAAGCGCAGCAACTAATAAGTAGACACATTAGCGAATGCGGCATAGATGAAGATGCCTCTAAGAAGGCTAGTTTAATCCTTATAGATGAATTATTTAAGTGGGGGTTACCTTACACTTATCAAATAGAATTTTGGACTGAAGTAAAAAGATATTTAAAATGACGGCACAAGAAATAAGCGACAGAATAGTAAAGAAAACAGGAGTGAATGTTTTTGCAGATAGTAGGAAAAAAGAAGTAATTCATTACAGATCACTTTTAATTTACCTACTAAGGGAAAAGATGAATTTAAGGTGGATGAACATAGCACTGTTTTTTAAAGCAAATGAAAAGAGTATAACACACGCAACTGTAATCCACTCACATCATTACTATGACATTTACAAGGATGAAAATCCCAAACTAGAGGAATTAGAAAAACAGTTTAACTTTACACCGGTAGACCTTGACACACTAGATAAAATTCACATGCTAGAAAATAAAGTGAAAAACCTTAGAAAAAGAATCAAACAATATGAAAAAGTTAATTAGTTCAATAAAAAAATCGTTAAGGAATTTATTCACAGAAGATGATCCCACAAAAATATGGGTTCAGATACCTAGGACTTTTAAAACAAAGAAAGATCAAAATTATATGATCAGAAGAACAAAGGATTTTATTGTAGAAAACACAGAAGTTGGATGATTACCAATGAAGACAACATGGATTTAATGGTTAGGTATAAAGACAATCATTTTGACTTGGCTATTGTTGATCCTCCTTATGGAAGCAATGATGCCATAGGTTTAAAAGATAATCTTTCTAAAAATAAACAAGCAACAAAAAGAACTAATTACAATGTTTTTAAAAATGTATCACCATCAATTAAATACTTTAAAGAATTAAAAAGGGTTAGCAAGAATCAAATTATTTGGGGTGTAAATTTTTATAAAAACTTTGATTTGAGTGGTGGAAGGTTGTGTTGGGATAAAAAAGGGACTGCATTTGGAAGGGCGGAACTTGCTTATTTATCTATGACAAAAAGCGTAAATGTTTGTGAAATAATATGGAACGGTATGATTCAGCACGACATGAAAAATAAAGAATTAAGAATACACCCAACACAAAAACCAGTGAAACTTTATGAATGGCTTTTAATGAATTACGCAAAAGAAGGAGACACAATATTAGACACTCATTTAGGAAGTGGATCAATTGCTATTGCTTGTCATAACTTAAAATATGATTTAACTGCTTGTGAACTTGACACAGAATATTATGAAAAAGCGATGGAAAGAATTAATAATCATAAGCGACAAATAAGAATGTTTTAATGACGTTATATAAATTGAATAAACAAAAATAAATCATGGATGGACGAAAACAAAATGGAGGGGTAAGGGAAGGAGCAGGAAGACCAAAGAAAGCTGATGAAGAAAAGCTAATCGAAAAACTAGATGCATTAATTGACAGTGACAAGGTGGTAATGAAACTAGGGGAAATGTGTATGAAAGGTGACACAAGAGCATTGACATTATACTTCAATTACAGATATGGAAAGCCAAAAGAGAAGATTGATATTTCAGCAAGTGAAGGGTTAAATGTGAATTTTAAGGACTTGATTCAGTTTAGTGATTAAGGTAAACCCGAAGTATTCACCAATATCAAAGGCTGATTCTAGGTATTTCATTGTAACAGGTGGAAGGGGTAGTGGTAAATCCTTTTCTATTAATTTGATGTTGTGCCTTTTAACCTATGAGAAAGGGCATGTGATCTTGTTTAGTAGGTACACCTTAACATCTGCTTATGTTTCTATCATTCCGGAATTTATAGAAAAGCTAGAACTGCTAAATATCTTTGATCACTTCCAAATCACAAAGGATGAAATTCAAAATAAAATATCCGGCAGCAAGATTATCTTCAAAGGAATTAAAACATCATCGGGTGATCAAACTGCAAATCTAAAATCATTGCAAGGGGTTACTACCTTTGTCTTGGATGAGGCTGAAGAACTAACAAGTGAAGACACATTTGACAAAATAGATTTATCTGTCAGATCACAAAGCCAAACCAACCGGATTATCTTAATATTAAACCCAACGACAAAGGAGCATTGGATTTATCAAAGATTCTTTCAAGATAAAGGAATGCAAGAAAGTTTGAATACTAGTAAAGATGATGTGACATACATTCATACAACTTACCTTGACAACATTCAAAACCTTTCAAAAAGTTACCTGTCCCAAATAGATAACATTAAAGTAAGGCGTCCAAACAAATACAAGCATCAAATTCTTGGGGGTTGGTTGGATAAAGCTGAAGGTGTAATATTTGACAACTGGAAGATAGGTGAATTTAAAAAGGTAGGTGTTTCAGTGTTTGGACAAGACTATGGTTTTGCCTCAGATGAATCTACGTTAATTGAAACGAACATTGACACAACAAATAAAATCATCTATCTAAGGGAATGTTTTTACATCAAACATCTAACCACATCACAGATTGGAGAACTTAACTTAAAACACGCAGGAAATGCCTTGATAATAGGGGATAGTGCAGAACCTAGATTAATAAATGAACTAAAATCCAAGGGTAGTAATATTATATCAGCAATTAAGGGACAGGGTTCTATTACTTATGGTATATCCTTGATTCAAGATTATGATTTAATTGTATCTGAAGATTCGGTTAATCTAATAAAAGAACTAAATAATTATTGTTGGTTAGAACGTAAATCAAAAACACCACAAGATAAATTCAATCACCTTCTTGATGGACTTAGGTATGCAGTAACCTATCAACTACAGAACCCAAATAGGGGAACATATATGATTAGTTAGTGAACTTTTTGTTTTATAAGTTTATTTGTGTATCTTGCATATAAGATTAACAATTAAACAAACAAAAATAGATATGAGAATTTCAGATTTAATAACCAAGTTAGAAACCTATAAAGAAAAGATGGGTGATATGCATTTAGAATTTACTGTTTCTGATCACTACACTAAAGGTGATTTTAGATGTACAAAAAGGAAGGGTATGGACTTCATAAAAAGCAATACTCGTAGAGGCAAGGAAATTGCTAAATTCGGTTTTGACTTGTGTCATCAATACGATGATATTACCAATGTATGTAAGCAGCCAAAAATTACTTACAGAAAAGGATCAGAAGTTTATAGTGTATAATTTAATAGGGGGGTAATTCCCCCTTTTTTTTAAATTTAATTTTATATATTTAACCACAGATAAAATGGAAACAATGAAACCTTTATTTACAGATATAGAACTGAAAGAAATTATTCATGATATAGATATAGCCTATATAGATATGATGGATTCAGAAGTGCACAGGCAAGAAGTAAATTGGTTTGTGCATGATCTTGAAATATTTGCTAGTGTGTTGTGTATTCGTGAAACGCTTAGTGAACCGTACGAAACGTATGATCATCAAGAACCGGGAACATACAGATATTTTTTTGAAATTGATGATTGTTGTGCTTACTTTAACGATGAGGATTGTATCACAAATCATCAACTTGAAAAAATAATAGTCCCAGTTTTAGAAGTTAAGATACACCCACATGGATAAAATACAAAATACACACGATGCTGAATATTGGAATAATGCACACCTTTGTTCTAGTATTCTTAGGGGATGGCATAAGATCAAACCCAACAATGAAGAAATAACATCAGTAATGACTGCTCTTCAAGAGATGACTTTTTATGTGGCACGTTTAAAGCACGATGCACAAGCAAAGGATAAGATAGTTGAAGAGTACAAATTAGAAAGGAACAAGTGGTGCATGAGGGCGCAACAGGCAGAGCGTAGATTTGACAACGCAGAGAAGTTAATAGATATTTAAAATATTTGTTTAGTTGGTTAGTTATGGGGTAGTCAAAAATGGCTACCCTTTTTTTGTGTTTAAAAATCCCTTCTATTTTGCGTTATATATTTATGAAAGCAAGTGTAACTGTGCCGAACTTATCGGAAATTACCCTAGAACAATATCAAAGATTCTTGAAAGTTCAAGAAATTAACAAGGATGATGATTATGTTTTACAGTTAAAAATGATTGAAATATTCTGTAATGTGGATTACAAGGATGCAAGGAACATCAAGTTTTCAGATGTTGAAAAAATCATTGAAGTTCTCACAAAAACCTTTGAAGAAAAGCCAAAACTTGTAACTACTTTTAAAATGGATGGGGTTGAATATGGATTTATCCCAAATCTAGAAGAAATTTCTTTTGGTGAATACGTTGATTTAGATTCTTTTCTTCCATCAGAACAAGATTTACATAGGGCAATGAATGTTTTATACAGACCCATTGTAAATAAAAAATCAGGAAAGTATTCTATTGCGGAATATGATATTGATACAAAGGATATAATGAAGCAAATAAAACTAAATGCAGTTCTTAGTTCTATTTTTTTTTTTCAAAGTTTAGGCTTGGAATTATTGAAGGTTACGAACAATTATTTGCAGGAGGAACTGGAGAAACAACCACAATTGCAGCAGGATTTGGAAAAAAATGGGGGTGGTATTCAAGCATCTTTGCACTCGCTCAAGGAAATATTGAACGATTTGAAAGTATCACTTCCCTTGAATTAAATAAGTGTTTAACAATGTTGACATTTATGAAAGAAAAGAACGAAGCAGAAGCACAACAAATAAAAAATAAACAAAGAAGATGAGCCAAGGAATAAGGGGTTTTTATCAAGTAACCAAGACACTAGAAGATCAACTGCTTTTAGATGTGAATTGTAAAACCGTTACCACCGGTGATATATCAAAAATTAATCTTGAAAAGCAGGATATTTTCCCCTTGTCACATATATTAATTAACAGTGTGACACAAAGTGATGACAATGGAAGTGGTTTATACACCTTTAATATTAGCATCCTTTCAATGGATATTGTTGATCAAAGCAAAGAACCAACCACAGATTTATTCAGAGGCAATGACAACACACAAGATATTCTAAATACACAAATGTCTGTAAGCAACAAGCTAATTCAACTAATGCGTGGGGGGACTTTATTCCAAGATATGTATCAAGTGCAAGGTGATGCTACATTTGAATTTTTTACAGAACGCTTTGAAAATGAATTAGCAGGTGTTACCGCTACTTTTAATATTATTATCTATAATGACATTTTTATTTGCTGATGAATTACGCAGAACTTAATAAGGCTTTAAATGCATTTGGCAAATACGTTATTCAACAATCAAGATCAAACTTGACAAAACAAGGTAAAAATTCTACAAGTGATTTGTATAATTCTTTGAAATACGAATTGACAGAAGAAAGCGCAAACTTTTTACTTGAATTTTTACAAGAAGATTATGGTGATTTTGTAGATCAAGGTGTAAGGGGTGCAGGTAGTAGTTCAAATAATAGAACATCACCTTTTAAGTTTGGAAGTGGGACTGGCAAAAAAGGAGGATTGACAAAAGGAATCAGTAAATGGATTAAACAAAAACCCATTAAACAATGGAAGGATAAAAAGACAGGTAAATTTCTTTCATACAAATCAATGACATTTTTAATTGCCCGAAGTATTTACAACAAAGGAACTAAACCAAGTTTGTTTTTTACCAAACCATTCTATCAAGCATTCAGAAGATTGCCGTTAGAAATAGTAAAGGCATTTAAATTAGACATTGAAAAGGCAATAGTGTTAGGCACAAAGAAATAATTATGGCAAATATATTAGTAGGCTCTCCAAGATTCGAAAGTACCACAATGGGTACTGGCAAAAATAGTGTAGCCTTAGAACTTTATGTGGGGGGTGTTTTAAAATATACTATTATAAAAAATGCCACCCAAGCAACAGTAGTCACTTTTGAAATTGGAGAATTAGTAAAAGATTATATTATTCAAACATTTAATGGTAGTTATACCGCAGCAAGTGTATCTACGGCAGGCAGTCAGTTCAAACAATATACAGGTCAAAACGGAACAGGTAATGCTCAAGTATTTTCTATAACAGACAATGTTGGGGTTGATGGTTATGGAACTTTCATGGAAGGTGTAAATCCAACTTTAAGCACTTATGAATGGTTAATTCAAAAAGATGTAATTAAAAATGGATATTATTTTTATGCGCCTTTGGGGGTTTCCGGTGTCGTCCCAGTTTCAACAAATAATGTTTTATCTTATACAGGTTTTAACACTACTAATCCACAAACCATTTCTTTATCTACCCCATCCGGCCCGGTATTGGTAAACATTATTAGGGTTGATTGTACAAAATTCGGAAACGGAAACAAGATTACATTTTTAAATAAATTTGGAGTATTACAAGATTTGTGGTTTTTTCTTAAAAGCGTTAAATCAACTACTTCAACAAAAGAAACTTACAGTTCAAACACAATAAGCACAAGTAGCGGATCAGCTACCTATTCAGTAAACGCACCAACAAAACAAGTATTTAATAAATCAGCAAATCAAAGGATTGTTTTAAGTAGCGGATATTATCCCGAAGGTGCTAATCCATTTTTTGAACAGTTATTATTAAGCAAATCGGTATGGTTAACACAACCCGATCCATACGATCCATCAACTGAACAAGTAGTACCTGTTATTATTAATACAAGTTCATTCACATATAAAACTAGCTTAAACGATAGGCTAATAAATTATGTCATGGAATTTGACATGGCATTTGACTATATAAATAATGTTAGATAATGCAGAAAGTTCAAATATACATAGGGGGTGAACGGTTAGAACTTTTCAAGGATGAAACAATTTCAATCACACAATCCATCCAAAACATAAAGGACATTTCTAGAATATTTACAGAATTTTCCCAAAGTTTTACAATCCCGGCATCACCTAATAATTCAAAAATTTTCACTCATTATTACAATTACAATATAGTTGGTGGATATGATGCAAGAATTAAATCAGCAGGTTCTATTGAATTAAACTATATCCCTTGGAAGAATGGCTTTATAGCTTTAAATGGAGTGGATTTAAAGAACAATAAACCCTATGCTTATAGGATCACATTCTTTGGTGAAACGATCAACTTAAAAGACATTCTAGGGGAAGATTTGCTTTCTAATATATCAACCTTATCTTCTGAGAATTTAATTTATGAACCTGACACAATTGAAGCTAAATTACAAGTTGATCCAACAACAACAAACATAATTGCCCCATTAATTACGCATACTAAAAGATTATATTATAATAATTCTTCTAGTGCAGCCGGAGATGGTAATTTATGCTTTGATGTAGCAAAGCCTTTGCAAGGTGTTGAATGGAGTGATTTAAAATTTGCAATCAGATTAGATACTATTATTCAATCTATTGAATCGCACTATACAATAGCAAATGGATTCCCTTCAAATATTGTTTTTTCAGATGATTTTTTTAATGATTCAAATCAAAATTACTACAACCTTTTCATGTGGTTGCACAGAAAAAAAGGAAGTGTTCAACCTGCCACACAAGTAGAAGAATTTTTATCACAAGTAACTGGTTTTACTCTTACTTCGGGAACACCAAACACAGGGATGAATGCAGATGGTGACACACTATCTATCCTCACCCAATACAGAGTAATTAACACCAACTATCTTTATTTATTAAGCACAACAACAGAAGAATATCAAGTTGTAATTTCTAGAAACGGATCGGTGTTTTTTACTTCTGAATTAATAAATGGAGGAAATGTAACTTTAGGACAAGCTGAATTTGGCATACTACAACCCGGAGCGTATACGGTTGCAATAAAGCAAACAGGAAGTACTGCTACAAACATGACTTTTTCAAGTGTTAGATGGGAGATAAACGGAATAGATTCAAGCGTTAATTGGCAAGATATTTATACTTCAACTAATTTTTCAACTGAACTTGCTGATTATGAATTTAACATAACCGAACAAATACCGGAAATGAAAGTAATTGATTTACTTACCGGATTATTTAAGATGTTTAATTTGACGGCTTATGTGAAAAATGGGATTATAATAGTTCAAACTTTAGATGAGTATTACCAATTAGAAAGCACTTGGAACACGACAAATTTACTTTGGCAAAATGATGATAGGTTTTGGAATGAGGCAGGAACATCGGGTGCTACCACTTATTCTTTGGATGAATTTGTAGATGTTAATTCTACTCAAGTAAATGTGGCACTACCTTTTAAACAAGTAAATTTTGAATACGAAGGTTTAGGAACATTTTTAGCACAACAGTATAATCAGTTAAACAATGTTGGATGGGGAACGGAAAGATACACTTTAGATTCTGAAACATACGATGCGCCAAATGAAGTTTACAAGGTTCAAGTTCCTTTTGAACACGTTCAATATGAAAGGTTAGTAAATGTAAATGGTGGAGGAGAAACACCTATACAATTTGGCTATTTTGTAGATCAAAATCAACAACCATACTTCGGTGAACCTTTATTATTTTATCCAATTAAACAAACAACAACGGCAGGTTTAGAAAAAAGTATTTCTTTTAGGGACACTTCTTCAACACATTTAGAACTAATAAATTATATTATTCCATCAAATAGTGTTGCTCTTTCTTCGGGTACTGATACATCAAATATTAACTTTAGTTTGGAAATTAACGAATATCAACTAGACACAAGTTTTACAGGTACTTTATTTGCCACATATTATGAAAGCTACATTGCGGAAATATTCAACACAAAAAGAAGAATGTTTAAAGTGAATGCATATTTGCCTTTAAATCTGATTTATAATCTTCAATTATTTGACACAATAGAAATTAACTATGAAAATTACAGAATTAATACAATAACAACAGATTTAACAAATGGTAAAAGCAGTATTGAACTAATTAATTTAGTATGATAAAGATGATTTTAAAAATGCTAGAAATAGCAGATGGACAAACCGAGAACATAAGAATTGCACAAGGTAAATATCTATATCCAAAAACATTTAAAGGTGCTTGGAAAGGTTTTAAAAATGAAATGAAATGGCAGAAGAAGTAAGCGTAGAATTAAACGTAGAAACCAAAAAAGCGGAAAAAAACGTTGATGATTTAACTGGTGGAATTAAGAATTTAACCAAAGCAGTTGAAGATGGAAACGAACAAACCGCAGCCGGTTTAAAAAGCATTGAAGAAACTTCCAAATCAACAGGGGAAGGGATTAAAGGTATTGGTAGTTCAATAAAAGCTGCCGGATTAGGATTGTTTTTAATTGCTTTAGAAAGCATGAAAGAATTGTTCATGCAAAATCAAGTGGTAGCCGATGCAGTAGGTGGTGCTTTTGAGGGATTAGCTTTGGTTTTCAATGATGTGTTTGGATTGTTGACAAATGGACAGGAGAGTGTTCAAAAATTGGGGGATGCCTTCGATAAATATTTTGGCGAACCTATAAAAACTGCTACACAAGCCTTTGAAAAATTCGGTGATGCATTCAGCAAGATATTCGGTGGTGATTTTAGTGGTGCGTTAGAATCTGCTCAAGAAGGGTTTAGTGGTTTAGGTGATGCAATATTACAAACAGGTGATGGTCTTGCAGAGGCTGCCACAGATGCAGCAGAATATGCGGTTGATATAAAAGATGCAGCAGTTGCAAATGTTCAACTTGCAAAAGATGCACAAAAAGCGGAAGTAATAAATGCCGGTTTACTTGAAAAGTACGACAGACAAGCAGAACAACAAAGGCAGATAAGGGATGAAGAAAGAAATTCAATCACAGATAGAATTGCAGCAAATGTAGAACTAGGAAGAATATTAGAAGAGCAGAATAAAAAAATGCTTGAAAATGCTAAGACAGTAGAAAAGGCAGCCCAAGTTGCATTTAATAGAAATAAAAGTTTAGAAAATGAAACCGCATTAATCGCTGCAAAGAATGAAGTGATGGCAGTAGAAGCCACTATTGAAGGCTTTAGATCAGAGAAACTAGCCAATGATTTAGCACTTGATAGGGAAAGAGTAGAACTAATAAATACTGAAGCAGAATCTGTATCTAATTTAGGTTTTGAAAGAAGAAAATTTGATGCAGAGCAAGAAACAAATGCAATAAAAAGAATTGAAAAACTAAAAGAAATAAACGAAGAAGAAAAACTAGTTGAGGCGGAAAGATTACAAGCAATAGTAGATGAGGCTAATACAGGAACACAAGCAAAAGTTGATGCACAAATTGCCTTAGATGAATTTATGCAAACCAGTAGGCAAGAATCTGTTACTTTAGAAAAAGAATATACAGAAGAATTAGCTGCTGAATTACAAAAAAGAAAAGATGATGAATTAGCAGCCTTTGTTCAAAAAAAAGAAATAGAAATGGCAAAACTTGGTGTTTTGCAAAATGGGTTGGGTGTACTTAAAGGAGTAACTGAAGGTAATTTAAAACTTCAAAAAGGAATAATTGTAGCGGATGCAGCAGCAAGTATTGGACAGGTTATAATGAGTACTCAAATAGCAAACGCAAAAGCATCTGCAGCATCTCCACTTACTTTTGGAATGCCTTGGGTGGCAATTAATACAGCAAATGCAGCAATAGGAATTGCGGCAACAATCGCATCATCCAAAAAAGCATTATCTGCAATAGGTAAAGGTGGATCAATAGCATCTGAAGTTTCACCTAGTAGAATAGGAGGAAGCGGATCAGCAACAATGGAATCACAAGCACCCGAATTTAATATAGTAGGTACAAGTGGAGCAAATCAAATTGCAGATGTAGTTTCATCCCAAGCACCTATAAAAGCGTTTGTGGTTGCTAATGATGTTACAACGGCACAAGCATTAGATAGGAATATTGTAGAATCCGCAACACTGTAAACACAAAAACAAAATTTAAAAACGTTATATAGTTATGAAAATAGTCGAATTATTTTTAGATGATAATGAAGAAAGCGGAATTGAAGCAATTAGTATAGTAGAATCACCTGCAATTGAAAGTGATTTTATTGCTTTAAAATCTGATGAAGTAAAACTTGCAGAAGTTGACAAAGAAAAAAAGATATTAATGGGTGCTTTGTTAATTCCAAATAAGCCGATTTACCGAAAAACAGAAGGTGAAGAGTACTATATTTATTTTTCAAAAGAAACTGTTTTAAAAGCCTCACAAAGGTACTTGATGAATGGCTATCAAGGCAATTCAACACTAGAACATTCTGATAATTTAGAAGGGTTGACATTGGTTGAAAGTTGGATAGTAGAAGATGAAGTTCAAGATAAATCAAGGAAGTATGGATTGAATGCCCCAGTGGGGACTTGGATGGGAACGATCAAAGTAAACAATGATGATGTTTGGAATGATTATGTAAAAACCGGAAAAGTAAAAGGATTTAGTATAGAAGGCTTTTTTGCCGATAAAATAGAAGCACAAAAAATGAGTAAAGAAGAAAAAGAAGCAGAATTATTGCTTAGTAAAATCACAAGCATTGTCAAAGGTGAAAGGGTTGATTTAGGATTAAAAGAAGATATTCAAAAATTAATTGATGATGCCGAAGGAATAAGAAAAGACGCTGAAAATATATCAGATATAGCATCAAAAGGATTAAAAATATCAAATTCTACAATTCAAAATATTAAATCTTTAAATACTAAAATAGATAAAAAATTAAATGAAGTAGAAAAATCAGCAAAAGAATTAGGAGTTGATCCTAAGAATATCTTGGGTTATAGTAAATTAAGTAAAAACACTAAACAGATAATTAAAAATTATACTTCTTATATTGAAAAAGCAGATAAAAGTTTTAAAAGTTTAAAAATGAATTAAAGAATAAGTTAAAATAAAACACAAAAACAATGAACATACAAAACAATTTACAAAACATACTAGACAAATTTCCTAAAAATAAAGTTGAATTAGCAAATCATAGGGTTGAATTAACCATTATAACGGATATTCAAAAATATTTAAAAAGTGCTGAAGGTTATTTTGATGAGGCTATGAATTCTGAAGAGGAACTTTCAGGATACACTTCAGAAATAGAAAATACAAAAGATTTATTAAAAAGATCAATAGATGTTGCAAAAAGTGAAGTTGAATATTTAAAAACAGGAATAAAGGGTGATGTAGACGATATAAAAAACAGAGCATCAAAAGCAGCAGGAGAATTAGGCATTGATATTAAAGATATTAAAGGCATGAAAGAATTAGAAGGATTACTTCAAGAAGGAAAACTAGCTGCCAAAAGTTTAGAAAATGAAATAAAATTCGCATCAAAATTAGCTAAGTAAGTGCAAGGCATAAATCGTGATAGCGTAATACCTAGTAGATCATCACCTAAATCAAATACTCGTGCTTGTTTGTGTGCAGATAAAGCGACATACTCAAGGGATTGTTGCGAAGGTGCTATGATGAATCAAGGCATTGGAAACGTTACAGGTAATTATGTGAACCTAGCACAAGAAGATGATAATTTAATTCTTCAAGAAGACTATTCAACAATTTACACATAATGGGAAATTTAAAAATAAGTGAATTACCAAATGCAACCGCATTAACAAATGGCGAATTATTGGTAGTTGTTCAAAGCAGCAACACAAAACAATCAACGATTGGATCAATTAGTAATTACATAAATTCCATTTCATTGACTGTAGCAGCAGGGCAAACAGTTAACTTGTCAGACGCTGCTTATTCTAGTTTAAGTCTCTTAAAATTGACGTATACGGCAGCAGGTGGTGCTGAGAACATGACTATGAACCTACCCGATGCAACAACAAACGCAAACAGGTTAATTAGGTTTATTTCTGACACAACATTTACCACAAATACAAGGGTTAATTTAACTGCTATTAATTCACAGACAATTGATGGTTCAACAGATGCCTATATAATCAACAAAGAATATGAAGGTGTTCAGTTGTGGAGTGACGGAATAGAATGGTTCATAATTCAAAAGAAAAGTTAAAAATGCAAAATTAATTTCAATAAACGTTATATAAATATGAAATCGAATGATATAGTGAATCAAATCAAAACACTTCTAAACATCGAAGTAAAACTTGAGGCGATGAAATTAGAAAATGGGACTGTTGTAGAAGCAGAATCATTTGAAAGCGGTAAAGAAATTTTCATTGTTACAGATGATGAAAGGGTTGCTTTGCCAGTTGGTGAATATATGCTTGAGGATTCAAGGCTTTTGGTTGTAGAAGAAGAAGGAATGATTTCCGATGTAAGGGAAGTTAGTGATGAAGTTCCGGAAAAAGAAGAAGAGACTGAAGAAGAGACTGAAGATATGGCTGATGAAGGTAACTATGTTACCAAAGATTCATTTAAAGAAATGGAGGCTAAAATTCAAAATCTTGAAGATGCAATTGCAGATTTAAAATCTGACAAAGTAGAAGCATCTGATGATTCAAGTACTTTAAAATCCAGAACAGTAAAGGAAGAATTTAGTGCTGAAAAACTTTCATCTGAACCGGCTGCTGAAGCAATCAAACATAACCCGGAAGGGGAGACATTAAAAGAAATGAAATTTGTTTATTCTCCAAACAGAATAGAAAGTTCATTAGATAGAATTTTAAACAAAATAAATAACATAAAATGAGTACAACAAGTAACACATCAAATGACATTGTATACGTACAAGCATCACAAGAAATTGTAACCGGATCAGCAGCTATTCCTGCAGGATCAGCAGGTGTTGATCAAAACGTAGCAACAGATGCCCTAATAACCACTCTGCCAAAGATTGAAGCAGGTGATTTGGGTTTAACATACCTATTTAGAAACACAGGTGCAGATGGAAACAACACAATTACATTGTCTCCAAATGCAGCCGATGCAATTCATGGAACTATTGCCAATGCTGCTGCTGATTCAGTCGCCGGTGGTGTAGTAGATAAAGATTTTATAAACACAAAAGCAACTGCAAACAAAGGTGATTATGTGGTTTTAAGGGCAGTAGCCTTAACTGAATGGTACATCATCGGTGGTGTAGGTATTTGGGCATCTGAAGCATAATTAAAAATTTAAAAATATAAAAAAAATGAATTTAAAAAACATACAATTAGGTACAACTACCAATATTACTACTAGTTATGCAGGTGAATTTGCAGGTGAATATATCGCTGCTGCTTTGCTTTCAGCAAGTACGATCAATGATGGTGGTGTAACCGTTAAGCCAAATATTTCTTTTAAAGAAGTAATCAAAAAATTAGACACAGGTTCATTGGTTCAAGATGCCACTTGTGATTTTAATCCTAATTCTTCAGTTACGTTAACTGAAGTGATTTTGCAACCGGATGAATTTCAAGTAAATCTTCAGCTTTGTAAGCAGGATTTTGTAAGTGATTGGGAAAGTCAATCTATGGGATATGGAATGGCACAAACACTTCCCCCCAAGTTTTCAGATTTTATGATTGCTCATGTTGCTGCTGAAGTTGCACAAAAGACTGAAACCACAATGTTTCAAGGATTCGCTGCAAACGTTGGTGAATTTAACGGATATGAAACACTTCTAGCAGGTGATGATACAGTTGTAGATGTTGCTGCCGTTGGTGGTGGTGTTGATGCTGCAAACGTAATTGCTCAATTATCTAGGGTAGTGGATTCCATTCCTGCCGCACTTTACGGAAAAGAAGATTTATTTCTTTATGTACCTTCTAGCATTGCAAAGTTTTACGTCCAAGCATTGGGTGGATTTGCAGCAGCAGGTTTAGGTGCAAATGGTGTGAACAACATGGGAACACAATGGTGGAATAACGGAAGTTTGACTGTTAACGGAGTAAAGATTTTTGTTTCTCCGGGACTTTCTAATAATAAAATGATTGCAGCGACAAGAAGCAACTTGTTTTTTGGAACTGGTTTATTAAATAATTTACAAGAATTACGCATAATTGACATGTCCGAAATTGACGGAAGCCAAAATTGCAGATTTGTAATGCGTTATACCGCAGGTGTAGCCGTGGGAATTGGTTCTGACGTTGTTTTTTATTCATAATAAATTTTAACCATAAACAAGGGGTAGGTGGGAATGTCTATCTACCCCTTTTTTATTAAAACAAAAAAAATATGGCTTGTAACGTAACCGCAGGAAGAGTACTTCCATGCAAAGCAGGATTCGGAGGAATCAAGGCTGCTTACTTTTTTGACTTAGATGCACTTGGTGTATTGACATATACAGATGGGGTAATTAGTGCAATAGCAGGTACTCCGACAGTTTATGAATTTGATGTTAAAAACACATCATCACTAGAAACTGCTATAAATAGTTCTAGGGAAACCGGAACTACATTTTATGAACAAACGCTTAGTTTAACTTTAACTTATCTAGATGCACCAACACAAGAGCAGATCAAATTGATTGCTTGGGGGCGTCCTAGTGTCTCGGTTGAAGATTATTATGGTAATATGTTCATTGCAGGATTGGAAAATGGAATGGAAATGACAGGGGGAACAATAGGCACAGGCACACAACCTTCCGATTTGAGCGGATTCACTATGACATTAGTAGGGCAAGAAGTTGATCCTGCTACATTCATTACACCAACATTGATAACTGGAGCAACACAAGGAACAAAAATTGATCCTACTGCTGCGGTATCACCTTAATTAATTATTCTCTTCTAGTAAAAGCATCTCTTTGGGGGGGTGCTTTTTTTTTGTCTTATTTTCACATTTTTTAACTTTCAAATCTTACATAGATGCAAGAAATACACAATCAAATTCAATCGTTAGAATCACAATTAACCGGTAATATGTTTAGTGACATGGAAATAAAAGATAAAATACATAATTTAAAAATGAAAGTAAGTGGTTCTAAACCGTGTTCATCGGAAATTGATTGTATTGGGTGTGGTTCTTAAAACAAAATCTATCTTTTTTTGCGTTATATATGTATGATTGTACTAACAACATCAGCAATTGCACAAACATTTAAGGTAATACCAAGGGATTATTCTTTAACCGCATTTACAATGAGTATAAGAGACGATAGCACAAATGTGACTGTGACATATAATATTACTGGTGCAAGTGTGTCGGGTAATTATGTTACTTATCAGAATATATTTTCACCCATTTTAGTTGAAAATCATTTTTATGATATGACGCTTTATGTAGGAACAAACATAATTTTTAAGGATCGAATATTTTGCACTGATCAAACGATTAATCAAGTTAATAATGATTATTACAAATTAAATAAAGGGCAGTTTACAACGGATGATTCTTTTAATAATGAATACATAGTAACATGAAAAGAAACAATAAAAACTTACCCAAAGGTGTGACACAACAAGCAAATATTGGTGTGATTAATTTAAGCACATATACTTCACCGGAAGTAATTGAAGTAAAAAATAAAAGTTGGGTTGATTACGGTAGGGATAATAACTATTTTGGTTTCCTTATTGATCGTTTTATGGGATCACCTACAAATAATGCAGCTATTAATGGAATAAGTTCTGCCATTTACGGTAAGGGATTAAACGCAACAAACGCAAATAGAAAACCCGATCAATATGCGCAAATGGTTTCAATGTTTGGGAAGAATGTTGTAAGAAAATTGTGTTATGATCTTAAATTAATGGGGCAATGTGCAGCACAAATAATCTATTCTAAGGATAGGAAGAAGATTGTTAAAGTTGAACATTTTCCAATTGAGACTTTAAGGGCAGAAAAGGCAAATGAAAAGGGTGATATACCTGCTTATTACTATTTTAAAGATTGGGCAAACATTAAACCATCAGATGAACCTTTGAGAATACCGGCATTTGGAATGTCAAAAGATAATATTGAAATTTTTTATATAAAGCCATACAAAGCAGGGTTCTACTATTATAGTCCAGTTGACTATGCCGGAGGGATTCAATACTGTGAGGCTGAAGAGCAAGTAAGCAACTTTCATATAAACAACATTCGAAATAGTTTTAGTCCCAATATGCTCATTAATATGAATAATGGGATTCCAAATCAAGAAGAACGGCAATTACTAGAAAGCAAAATAGCATCTAAATTTTCGGGAACAAGTAATGCAGGTAAATTTATCCTAAGTTTTAACGCGGATAAAGAATCTGCTGCTGATGTGACACCAATTCAATTAAGTGATGCACACAACACTTATCAATTCCTTTCTACTGAAGCTACACAAAAAATAATGGTATCACATCGCATTGTGTCACCTATGCTTTTAGGTATTAAAGATAATAGCGGACTGGGAAATAATGCTGAAGAAATAAAAACTGCAAGTCTTTTAATGGACAACACTGTAATCCGTCCATTTCAAGAACTTATGATTGATGCATTTGATGAAATACTAGCGTATAATAATATTGCTTTAAATCTTTATTTTGTCACCTTGCAACCGTTAGAATTTACAGAAGTTGACACAACAATACAAAGCCAAGAAGACGTTGAAGAAGAAACAGGTGTACAAATGTCTTTAAAAGCATATCCTTGGGATAAGTGCATAAAAGAACAAACCGCAAAATACGGTGCAACGGCAGCCCCTAAAATTTGTGGGTACATTAAGGAAAACATGGGAATCAGTTTAAAAGAAATTGATGGAACTGTGGCTTTTGAAACCATAGAAGAAGCTGAAAAAATGGCTGAAATTATGGGTTGTGAGGGACACCATACACACATGGAGGATGACAAAGAATGGTTTATGCCTTGTGAATCACATGATGAAGCTATTGATCTTAAAAAGCCTTGTTATGATGGGTATGAAATGATAGGAATGAAAACCAAAAACGGCAAAAAAGTTCCTAATTGTGTACCTATAAAAGCAAGTGAAGACACACCCGAATTAACAGATGAAATGGGTGATGAAATACTTGCTGAATTAGAAGGTGAAGTTATCACAAATGAGTGGGAACTAGTAGATGAAAGGGATGAAGGAGCAACTGAACCAATAGAAGAATGGGCATCAAAATTAATTAAACCCAAAAGATCATTATTTAGAAAATTAGCTGATGAAATTCAAGACACAAGAACAGATGTTTTTAGTGTTTTGGATAAAGGATTATACAAAGTAAGATATAAGTATATTAAAAAATCTAGAAAGCCAAACAAGACAGGAAACAAATCTAGAAAATTCTGTGAAAATATGATGGGATTAGCTAAGCAAGGAATCATATATAGAATTGAATCCATTGACAAGGCTAGTGATAAAGGTGTAAACAAGCAACTAGGACACAAAGGGAAGGCTTACAGCCTATTTAAATTTAAAGGTGGCATCTATTGTAGACACGCTTGGAAAGAGCAGTTATACAGGCTTAAAAAAGGCACAGAAAAAAGCGATAAATTAAAGGATTACAACAAAGTAAAAAGCGTTCCAAAAAGCTATAAGCCAAAACCCAAAGGATGGAAAGACGCAGCAATAGCACCGGTAAATATGCCAAATGAAGGAGCATATCCAACTAAAAAGAAATAGAAAATGGCAACAGTATTATTCATAAATCGCACCGACTTAGTCAGAAATTCTATCTTAGATGGCAATGTTGACACAGACAAATTCATACAATTTATCAAAATCAGCCAACAGATAAACATCCAAAATTATCTAGGATCAAAGTTGTACGATAAATTCACAACTATAATAGGAAATGGAGACATAGACACTGCCCCCTTTGCTGATTATAAACTTCTATTAAACGAATACGTTCAACCAATGTTGATTTGGTTTGCCCAAGTGGATTATCTTCCATTTGCTGCTTACCAAGTAAAGAACGGTGGGGTGTTTAAACATACTTCAGAAAACGCTGAGACGGTGAGTAAAACAGAAGTGGACTATCTAGTGGAAAAAGCAAGAACACACGCTGAGTGGTACTCTAGAAGGTTTATAGATTATATGTGTTTTAATCAGTCAAAGTTTCCCGAATACACCACAAACACAAATGATGATATTTACCCCAGTTATGACGCAACTTTTAACGGATGGGTTCTGTGAATTACAAACCGAAGGAAGAAAACATTAAAAAATTAAAAAGGTTTTTACTAAAACTAAAAAAGAATGGCTAGTTTATTTAATCAGCAAATATCAGCAACATATCAAGGGTTATTAAAAACCACAAGTAATGGAATTATCACATCATCACTTGCACAAATTACAGATGGAAGTGGAAATGGATCACAGTTGTATCTTTCAACTGCTAGTATTAATTTTTATAATGCTTATAGTTTCCCAAATTCAGATGGTTCAGCTAATCAAGTTTTAAAAACCAATGGATCGGGTGTTTTAACTTGGCAAAATGATAGCCTTTCAAACACATTAAACTTTTTGGGTGGAAATTCTACAACAGGTTCGGTTCTTTTAAGTACTCAAAATTTTTCAGTTTTAGGAACTGCAAACGAAATAGTAACAACCGCATCTAATCAAGCAATTACTTTATCTTTCCCAACTGCAGGGGTTACTTTACCCAATGGATCAGTAGCGACTACACAGGCTGCTAGTGATGATTCAACAAAAGTTGCCACAACTAAATATGTTACAGATGCAATAGGATCAATTTCATCGGGAGACGTAAATGTTGTGGGAACACCTACTGTTAATCAAATAGCTATTTGGACAAATGCAAATACCATAAAAGGTATGTCTGCATTAGAAATTGCAACAGATGGTAAAATTACATTGTCTCAACCTAATTCTGCCGCATTCTCAACTGTCTCTTATAACATAGGTGGAGGAAATATTGCAAATGTTACGGGACTAAACAATACGGGATTTGGTTTAGATAATTTATCTAGTTTAACTACGGGAACACAAAATGTTGCAATAGGAAAAAGTGCATTGGGAGATAATACAGAGGGACTTTCTAATGTTTCTGTTGGATATTTATCCTTAACAAGTAACACTACGGGGGGTAGTAATATTGCTATTGGCGTTCAATCACTACAAGCAAACACTTATGCAAGTAATAATGTATCTATTGGGCAAAGTGCGTTAATATTAAATGTATCGGGAGCAAATAATACTGCGATTGGATATTTATCCTTGGGAGCAAATACCGCTAATAGTAATAGTACTGCGGTAGGATATTTATCTTTAAGAAACAGTACGGGAGCAAATAATATTGCTATTGGTAAGGATTCGGGTTCTGCAATAACAACGGGTTCTAATAACGTAATAATTGGTTCTAATACGGGTAGCACAATAGAAACATCTAGCAATAATATTATCATTTCAGATGGTAGTGGGAATATTAGGCAATATATTAATAGTAGTGCGATAAGCCTTAATGTCATGTCTACGATTGATGTTGAAGGTTATGTCAAAATGGGCAGATCGGATGGGAATACGAGTAGATACAATCAAATAAAAAATAAAGTTTCTTCGACACAAGCAAGTAATTTTATAAAGTTATCTGTACATAATGGGACAGAAAATTCAACTACAGACGCTTTAACGATTTTAGGGAATGGTAATGTGGGTATTGGAGTTTCACCAACTGCAAAACTACATATAAGAGGAACATCGGCAAGCACTGATTCTACCTTACAAATAGTTGGTAATGGTGTTTCAACATTGTTATTAGGACAAAATGCAAGGGGTGGGGTTATTAGAGGACAAGGTGGTAGTAATGAGTTGGCATTTTTTGTGGGTGGAGCGGGAGACACGGCTGCTGAAATTGGAACAGAAACTATGCGCATCGCATCGGGGGGTAATTTAACGTCACTTGCACAAAGCACAACTGCTCCTTCGCTTACAATGGGTGCTGCTGCGGGGCAAATATTTAAAAACGAGGATTTAGAATTTGCTTTTGGATTAAACAATGCATCACCGTATAATGCTTGGATGCAAACAAGATTTAATGGAAATGCATCTAGAAATTTTTCAATAAATCCATTAGGGGGTAATGTGGGAATTGGAACTGATTCGCCTAGTGCTAAGTTACAAATACATACAACAACAAATGCAGGAAATGCAGAAGTTGCTGCTTTTCTAGTTAATAATTCAGATTCAATTAACACAGAAGTTAGATTAGCGTTTGCTGCTAACACAAATGATATTATTAGTACGGGTAGATATTCCTATATTTCTGCTAAAAATACTAGTGGAAGTAATGGGCAAGACTTAGTATTTGCAACAAATGCAACGGGAGCAAGTGCTACACCAAAACTCACCATCTCATCGGGGGGTAATGTTCGTATAAATAATAGTGATGCAGGGAACTATAGACTTAAAATTGCGTTTGCGGGTGACGGTGAAGAAGGTATTGGCTTACAAAGCACATATAGCGGTGCGGGCAATATGTTGCGCTTTCTTAATTCCGCGGGTTCAACTGTTGGGATAGTTTCTACAACCAACACCAGCACAAACTACGCCACCTCATCAGATTACAGATTAAAGGAAAACGTAACACCTATTACGGATGCTTTATCAAGGGTTAATAAATTAAAGCCTAGTAGGTTTAATTTTATATCTGAATCAGATAAAACGGTTGACGGCTTTTTAGCACACCAAGTACAAGACATAATACCCGAAGCCATAAGCGGAGAAAAAGATGCAGTAAAAGAAGACGGAACACCCAATTATCAAGGTATTGATCAAAGCAAGATAGTGCCTTTATTAACGGCTGCAATCCAAGAACAACAAACCATTATAGAAGATTTAAAATTAAGAATTGAAACATTAGAAGGGTAAGGGTTACCCATATTAATTAAACAAGAGTAAATATGAAACAAATAGAACCAATAGATGTTTGGCAGAATGGTACAACCAAAACTGCGGTAAAATTACAAGCACAAGGGACAAGTGTAACCTTGGGACAAGCAGCCTCTTTTTATTGGCAACTGCTAACAGAAGAAGGCTATCAAGTAGCAAATGGTAACTTAGGAATAAGTGGTGAGCAATACGATGCGTGGGGTGCTGATGATAATTACGTGTACACAATTATTGCAGAGGATTTAAATCTAGTAATTGTTGGTGATTGGGTAGATTCAGAAGATTAATTATCTTTGAAGAAAAAAAATATGAAAATTACAGATCAAGAACTAGAAACGTTACAAAAGCAAGAGAAACAAAAGAACGGACTTGCTCACGATATTGGTGCGCTAGAATCTAGAAAGCACAAATTACTTAATTTGTTAGATGAAATAATTGAAAATCAAGAAACTACTTTTGAATCAATTGAAGAAAACTATGGAAAAATTAACATCAACCTTGAAACAGGAGAATACGAAGAAATTAAGGAAGAAGAAACTAAGTAAAAACTTAAGTTACAAAGAAGGAATTTTTTCTAGTACTTCCGTTAAACTGGGAATTAATAATGAACCAACAGATGAGCATTATGATAATATGCTAGTTACTGCGGACAGGTTATTTCAGCCACTTAGGGACTGGTGTGGGCATCCTATTAAGGTAAATAGTATGTACAGATCAGCAGAATTAAACAAAGCCGTAGGAGGCTCTAAAACAAGCCAACACGCATTTGGACAGGCTTTAGATTTAGACACACTTGGAAGTAAATCAAACGCTGATTTATTTAATTGGGCATCTGAGAATCTTAATTTTGATCAGTTGATTTGGGAATTTGGAACAAATGAAGAACCAAATTGGATTCATATTTCTTTTTTAAGTGAAAAAGAGAATAGAAACCAAAAACTAAAGGCAACAAATCACAGAGGAAAAACAAGATATTCTAATGCCAATACCTAAACCAAATAAAAACGAAAAGCAGAAGGATTTTATGATTCGATGTATTCCGCAGTTAATGGGGGAGTACAAGAAAGATCAAGCTATTGCTATTTGTTATCAAAAATACAAAGACAAAAAATGACACAATTAAATGTAGATGTGGACGGAGACAAAAAACCGGATTTTCAAGTTGATTTTAAAACCCTAATTATGGCGGTTGGTATGGTGGTTTCATTAACGCTATCATACGCAATGTTAAAGACTGAAATAGAAATTGCCAAGACAATGCCAAAGCCTATTGTGTCACAAGATGATACTAGGGTTGTCAATCAGAAATTAGATTTTTTAATTCGAGAATTTGAAAAGTTTGAATTACAAACAGACAAAAGAATAGAAGATTTAGAAAAAAGAGTATTTAAAAAATAAAGTTATGTTAAAGACATTTTTAAATTTAGTAGAAACATTTGTACCTGTTGGGGGTGAAATTCTTGAAAATATTCGCGCGAAGGAAGGGGGCATTAATCGTTTTTTTGCTCCAAGATTTATCAAGCAAATGATTAGATTATTGGTGGCAGCAGCAGCCGTTTATGCATTTGTCACAGGCAAAATTTCGCTTGAGGAAGTGGAAGAAGTTGTAAAGTAAAATTTTTTCATTATTATTGCATTGCTATCAAGGCTACACTTGCACACTAAACACCAGTGCTTGGATCGAGCAAAATATTTCTCCCATTGGGGGGTAAGGGGGGCATTAACTAGATAAGAACCCCCTTAAAGGGGTTCGTTTAATATGAAAAAATTAACTAGGAGTAAATTAATCAAAAAACTAGATAATGTATTTAGCCAATACATAAGAAGAAAAGATGCCATTGATGACATAGCAAAATGTATCACATGTGGGGTGGAGCGACATTACAAAGAACTACAATGTGGACACTTCCAAAGTAGAAGCCACTATTCAACCCGGTGGGAAATACTCAATGTAGGTGTACAGTGTATTAGTTGTAACATCTTTAAACATGGGCAACAATACCTATTTAGTAAATACCTAGATAAAACCTTTGGAGAAGGCACATCAAACGAATTATTTTTAAAATCACAAATAATGGGAAAATTTACCACAAATGAAATTGAAGAAATGATTGATAAATATAAAAATTTGCTAGATCAAATGGATTGACTATATTTGAGCAACTTAAATATCTGTGGTGGTATATTTTTTTTAGATAGACTCCTATCTAAATATCTGTTTGAAGGGGAAAATTAATTTTTTCCTCTTTTTTTGTTTAATCATAGTATTATTAAATTTTTATTTTATATCTTGCTTTTAATTAATCAAACAAACAAAAACAAAATGGCAAATTTAACAATAAAGCAAAGGATAACCATTTCACATAAAGCAAAGGAAGCAAAAGATAAGATTTTTGAAGAAAACATGCTTTGGTATTTAGAAAACTTAACGCCTCTCGAAACAATTGAAGAAATAATGGGGGCATGGGATGATGACAATATGAAACTAAGATTTTTTAAAGAAATTGCTTTTAATAGTTCAATTAAATTTAAAAATAAATAATTCAATGGGGGGTAAAACCCCCTTTTTTTATGGAGCAAAAAACACCAACACCATTAAATGTCCTTTATGACAAATCAACCGATCCAAGAAGGGATAGATTTTCATTTGCATTTTCAACAAATATAAAGGACTGGATTAAATCAAGGCAAAGACGATACGATCAAAAAGCGTACAAGATTAAGA
>Ga0208814_1000385_pt1 | contig 29155 bp, 42 predicted proteins | sample MalvirAntarct_55_FD_184253 | JGI IMG/M metagenome (GOLD analysis project Ga0208814, IMG submission 184253) | Marine viral communities from the Global Malaspina Expedition - Malaspina viral metaG Antarct_55 (SPAdes) (version 2) | ecosystem: Environmental > Aquatic > Marine > Oceanic | place...
ACATATCTCTTAATGATTGTAGAAACTCTATAGCTCCACGACCACCAGCAACACCAAAGTTGAGTATCTCATCTTCTAGATGTTCTAAGTGTAAATTCTTACCTGCTGCTTCTGTTAGAAATTCCATTACTTCAATGAGTCCTTAAATTCTTTAGAAAATGTAGCTAGAAAAGAAGGTGCTGATGAGAATGAACCTTTATATCTTAATGTTACATCACATACAGGATTCGAACCAACAGACAAAATCATATGTAACATAGCAGCTGTCGAATTTTTATCAAACGCTTGTGTTTTTCTTGAGTCTAACTTCATAGTAGGTTTACCTGACTGAAAAAGTTCATCTAATTTAGTAGTCATAGTATCTACATCATTGTAGTCACCCTTTTCTATTACTATACCTGACTTTAATATTCTACCGACACCTGTAACTAACGCGAAATCAAAATTAACTTCTTGTAACTCTTTTAACTCTGTTTTAAGTATTAGTTTAATTAATGTATCAGCGAATAAGTCAGCGTTATCTTCTATAACATCAGCCATTGGTTTAAATAATGACCTTTTCTTTTTTAATTGATAATTGATTAACTCATTCGGTAAGCCATTTACGAACTTCTTCCAGTTTGTACTATTGAGGTTCTTAGCTTTCTCACCAAGTTTCTTATCTAAAGCTTTTGATATCCATGGGTTACCATCATTGTCTACAGCTAGTTTGGGTCTAAGTTGTTGGAACCTTTGAGCTGTTTTGATAACACCACTATAAAATGTGTAAGATGCATCATCTAATTCATCTCTAACTGTATCGAATTTGGGACCATCAAGAAGTGTATTGAAACCTTTATTGATTAATGTCGGGTCACCTGAATTAGAACTTTTCTTTTTCTTTAATGAGATACCACAATAAGTACTACCTTTTTTGATAATAAAATCTGATGCATTGAAATCTTTCATACCATATTTTGTAACTTGAAATTGTTTAACATCATCACTCCAAGCCTTACCGGTTAAATATACTTTATCTGCACCAAGATATTTTGAGGGTATCGCTTCTGCTGCTGAGACAGCTTTTACTAAATTATCGTAATCGTTTTCCATAGCATCTACTTCTAAGTTAGTATATCCGATAACTTTAGCTGAGTCAATAACACCTTTTACTTTTAAAATTAATGCATCTAAGTCTTCTAGGGTTTCTATTGTCGGTATTGATGACATTGTACATAACGCTGCACACATCAATTCATTTGGGTCAGCTTTAGCTCCACCACCTCTTTTAGTATCAGGTCTTGTTGTTACATAGATTTTCTTATCTAGACCTTTATGTATGAACGCGAAATCTTTCATTATCCTAGACTCTGTTGGGTCTACTAATGTTAAGTCTGAATCAGATTTGACAATAGAATTAGCTAAGTTTACAAATTTTGTTCTCTCATTACTTTTAAGAAGAATTTGTACACCAACCTTTTTACTGTTTGTTTTCTTACCTGTACGTTCATCACTTGATACTTCACCACTAATTGACCCTATTTGTTTGTCAATATCAGCTACAACATCTATACCAAATTCGGTTTCGTCTTGATTGATATACTCTAATGATTCTTCTAATGATTCTAACTTTAACTCTGGTTCACCAAGACTATCCATCTTAGATAACCTATAAAATTCATTAGCTAATTCAAGACCAAACTTAGTATCAGAAGGATAATGTGCTCCTGCTATCTGTCTACTCTCACCAATTCGTAATCCAGTCTTTAATACATTTTTTCTATGTTCTAATGGTAATTCATCAGCAACTAATAGAGCAACTAAATAACCTTGTGTAGCGTGTCCTGAGGGGTATGACGGTGTCTTAGATGTTGTTAGAGGGAAGAATGTCATTGATAAACCTAAATTCTTAGCTAAAACTACTGGTCTAGGTCTGTTATATTTTTTCTTTAATGCTAGTAGAATCGGATTCGTTTGAGTCATCAAGTGTTTAATTCTAGTAAAGTCTACTTCAATACCGTAGGCATCACAATAGTCTTTGAAAGGTTTTATTACCTTCGTGTCGTACATAACCATCTCGTCTTCCCATTGTGTACGGAACTGACCTAATGACATTAATAACTTTAATTCGTTAAATGTTTCAGTAGATGAATTTTTAGGGAAAGGTTTGTTAAGGAACGAATCAAAGTCTATATCTTTATAAGCTGAGTAATCACCTTTAAGTTGTGCAAGTCGTTTTGCATCCAACTTACCGGGATGCACTAGTTTATCGATCTTATCGGGACTTGTGTGATATTCGTTTATTTGAGCGAAAGTCTTCATAGTAGTATTTATGTCAATACTATTTTTGAATTCTATGCTTACTTAGGAAAAGTTCTATATCAAAAATTGCTTCTGAAAGTTCCTTTATTATTTTTTCGTTGGGTTCTTTAGTTTTTTTCAACTCAATGAGTTGTTTCTTCAAGTCAACTTTGTGATTGAGAAGTTCTACTAGGGACTTACTTTTAATAGTCCCACTATCTTTTTCATTTAATGAGTTCATTTAACTTATTTATAGTATCTTCAGCAGAGGTGTGTAGAATACCAATTCCACCAGCTTCTTCCCAACATTCTATATTTCTATCTCTGTCATCAATCAATACTGCTTTCTTATGAGCAAATGCTGCTTTCTGACTACCTTTGAATGTTGGAATTATAGTCCAATAAGGATTAACATGTTCTCTAATCCATTCAATTTTATCTCTAACAACAATCTCTCTGTTTACTGTACCAGCAGCAGTTAAGATTTCTGTATGAATACCTGAATTTAAACACCAATCGGTTAACATCCAAGCATCAGGTAAAGGGTCCATTCTTCTAAACATGTGTTTAGCAGTTAACTCTCTTTTGTGAGTATCATAAGTATCATGACCTCTATTGTCATTCCACACTTTCTCACCTAACATTTCTGATATCTTAGAATGAAAGTCAGCTAGAACGCCGTCCATGTCTAAGAATATTTGTCTTACATTTCTATTTTCCATACTGTTAGTATACTATAATAGTACCCCTGTTGTCAACCCTAATGCTTCTTTAATCATATCTTTTGGTAGATATACTGTTACTTCTGTTTCACACTTAGAACATTTTAAGTTAGTTTCCATACCGATTGTTCGACCACTCTCATCTTCTATATCCTGATCACCACCCCATATCAAATCTTCATTACAATGATAACATTTCATATTAGTATTTAAAACTCTGAGTATTCTCACTACTTATTCTCTTACCTGTTTCTGTTTGATCCATGATTGGACCTATGTCTACTAATTCATCTTGAGCAGATTGTTCACAATCATATAGTCTCATCTTAGACCTATCGATACCTAGTACAAATCTTTTATGATGTCCTAAGTCGTTATATCTATTCTTCAACTGTTTAACCATTACTTGGTCTAGTTCTTCCATGTCTTCTGTAGATATCAAAGCAAACATGAAGTCTGCTGTTGCTGGTAATCCAAATGACTCTGAAGTATCTTCTAGTCCGACATCAGTTGAAGTAAAACCTGTTCTATTAGTTTGTGTTGCTGACATAATTGGTACATCAAATTCAACTGCTAAACCTCTTAGTTCTTCTGCAATACTTTTAATGTAAGTATATGTATTAACATTACTTCCTGGTCTTACTCTGAATGAAGCACAGATGTTTAGATAATCAATAAAGATAATCTCTGGTTTGAAGTCTCTCTTCAAATCAAGTTCTTGTAATAGATGTCGAATATGTCCACTATGTGCTGTTGCTGTTGGATATTCTTTTATGATTAATTTACCTTTAGTCTTCTCTCTGACTCTAGTGATTTTCTTTTCGAACATCATCTTTGGTAAGTCATTCATTGTATTCAATGAAACATCAAGTAGATTTGCATCTATCCTTTCAGCAATCTTTTCTTCAGCCATTTCCATTGTAATGTATAATACATTTTTACCTTGAAGTAATGAAGCTGATGCCATGTGACACATAAATAAAGATTTACCAACACCAGTACCTGCCATACAGATATTCAATGTCTTGTTTGGAAGTCCACCTTTAGTGATTTTATTCATCAAGTCTAAGTCGAAAGGAATTCTTTCTTCTTCTCTATGCATGAACTCATACCTAGGATCCCAATCTTCTAAGAAGTCATGACCAATATTACTGTCAAAAGATACTGATAATGCCTCTCTTAGAATGTCTGGTATCTGTCCTGACTGACCGTCTTTGTCTTGAATGATAGCAATAGAACTCATTACACCATTGTAAACTGCTCTGTCTTTACACCATTTCTCTGTAGACTCAACTAACCATTCGTCTGGTGTTTTACTATCATCCAACTTTATGTCTTTGATTAAGTTCAATGAGTCGGATATCAACTGTTGATCAACACCTTCCATTTCATCAATATCAATGATAAGTGCTTCCGTTGTTGGTGGAGTTTGATACTTTAAGAAGTATTCTCTGATTTGTTTGAAAAGAAACTCTTCGTCTCTTTCCTGAAAGAAGTCACTCTTAATGTAAGGTAAAGTCTTTCTTACGAATGCATCATTCGTTATCAGATTCTTCAGTATCGTCTGTTCTAGTCGTGTTGCCATATAAAAATTCTTCTTTTGCTGCGTCGTTAAGTTTGTCTAATATTTCTGGTGTGAAATACTTCTCAGGATTGTTGTTAATAGTTTTACCGAATTGTGTTGTTCCGTCTGGAAGTTGAACTCGTGTAGATGATTGTGTAAAGATACCGTACTTGATTGCTAGTTCTAGTAATCCATAGTACCTGTCCAGTCCTTTCTCATAAGACAACATTACATCAACCATTTTGTTTTCGATTGTAAGTCTTGATTTCTCATTCTTACAATGAACGATATTACCAATAACATCTTTTCCGTCTTTCTCTTTTTTCTTAGATAAGAATATAATTGATGAAGCAGCATATTTCAATCCTGAACCTCCACCCATAACTTTCTTAGCAAACAAACCCATTTCATCATAAGTATGATTAGTCACGATTAATGGTACACCTGCTCTACCTAGTTTAAGAGTCAATACTCTGAAAGCTCCTTTAACTAACTGAGCTCTTGTCATATCTCTAGTCTCTGCACCAGATGCTGTGTCTTCAATCTCTTTAGTTGTTGATAACATACCTAATGAGTCAAGTACAAAACACATTCTCATGTCTGACTTGTCTTTGATATATTGATCAATAATCTTAATTGATTGAGTTCTAAATTCCTGTATTGTTGTAACAGGAACAATGACGATTCTTGAAGAGTCGATTCCTCTTTCTTCAATCATGTCTTTAGTGATTGCACTTTCTGATTCGAAATAGATAACCGCTGCATCAGGATTATCATTTAAGAATTGTTTACACATTCCAAGTGCGAAGAATGTTTTACCAGTAGCAGACTCACCAGCTAATGCTGTAATCTTATTGTTTGGTAATCCATTGTAAATGTCACCAGACAAGAGTGCGTTAAAAATATAAGAACCTGTGTCAATGTATCCAGTGACATCAGCTGCTTGTACTCCGTCTTCTACAATAGAAGCGAACTCATTACCTGTTGTTTTTATTAAGTTTTTCAAATAACTCATTATATATTATCTCCATAATTTATTTATTTATTTCTATGATTTTTCCTCATAGCTCTTAGACTATTGTCATAGTCAATGTGTGAACGAATCTCTTTCTTCCAAGACTGTATTTCTACACTTAGAAGAACTAGACCCGTCCATGTGACCAAATGAAATGCCATAAAGATATATTCTATTGAAGTCATATATCTATTATACTACCGAATCGGTATCTGTCAAGTCTTCATTTAGACCTGCGTCTTCATGAGTCATTTCGATATGTCCTTCATCAATCAATCTTCTTCGGTTAACCATGTGTGCTGCTAGTACTTCTTCTTTAGAACCACCAAAATATGAAACTGCATGACCATCATCAATTAGATGTTCTGTAGCTCCTTTCATTACACCATTATGTTCACAATCAAAGTCACCTAGTATTCTACCAAATTTACCTTTCATGTCTTCACCGTTTTTGTTGATTTGTGTTTTCAATACTGCTGTTTCACCTAACATGCCTATTAGAGCTTGTTTAGCTGCCTTACCAAATACTTTCTCAACTTCATCTGAAGTTCTAGATTCTGGTGTGTCAATCCCCATCATTCTAACTCTCTCGTCTTTTAAACAGACTCCGAAACCTAAATCGATATCACAATCAACTGTATCACCGTCTACAACTTTTACTATTTTTACTTTATACTCGTACATTAACTACCCCTATGGGCAATTAATACTTACCCAAAAAATGAATCAAGTGTACTTACTGGTTCAGTAGTCCACCCAATCTTATCTAATATTACTCCGAGTGGTTCAATGAATGATTTTTGAAACTGTAAATCGTAATCAATATAATCATCTAAGTTGAATTCTTTCGGAAGTGTAGAGACAAATGAAATAACATTTTCATTCATTATATTTGGAAGTTTCATATAACAAAACTTCACTTTTTCTCCATTCTGTATTACAGGATATTTCTTGTCTATATTGTATTTATGCAAAAAGTGATTGTAAAGAAGCGAACCTCTGACATGAATTGGAGTTCCTTTGTTATATATAGAAGCTGCGTTGTAATATTTCTTGACATCACTCACTCCACGAGGAAATGATACTTCTTCTATTGGTAACTTACCGAACTCTTCTCTTGAGTTTAGTATGAACTCATGTACATCATTCTCTGTACCTGTCATTAATGTTTTAATACCTTCTTCAAGTCTTTTTCTACACCACATTGGAGTAGATGACTTTGCTGTTTCGATACCCATCATCTTTAGTTTTGGAGTTCTATATCTCACACCTTCTGAATCATGTACATTTAGAATGTATCTTTTCTTTGCTGTCCAGATACCTTTATCTGCAATGACCTCTCGTCCCATTTCCATTTTGTTCTGATAAGCATTCATGTATGAAGCAAGTTGTTCATACGATTCATTAATCATTGGTTCGAACTTCTCTTTTGCTATCGTATCTAAGAAGTCAATCGGATTCTTTGGATTTACTTTAGTAACCAATTTGTCGAATGATACATAGATTGAATCAGTATCGATTGCAATAACATAGTCATCTTCAGTATCTAATACTTTGTTTAGATAACCGTTAACAGCTTTCTCTACCCATTTGATACTCAACTGACCTGCTGTAGTAATACCTTCAGCAATCTCTCTGTTAAAGTATCTGAAGTATTGATTACCTAAAGCACCATAACAACTGTTAAGTGAAATCTTTCTGACCATTTGATTGTTATTATATTTGACAATCGAATACTCACACTCTTTTCGTGCAACTAAGTCTTCTTTTGGAATTGTCTCTAATCGTATTTGTTCTTGAATCATCTTGTTCTTAAACAATACTCTTTGATCATACATCTCTTCTAAGAGTTCTGGTAAGAATCCTTGTTTGTCTGTCCTGAATAGAGCTCCGTTTGGTGTTACTGTTGTATTAGTTAACATACTAGTGTCTACTTCACCGTCTAATAGTTTACTGACACTTATCTCTTGATTAAATATCTTCTTCTGATATGTATCTGGACTCATGTTGTATTGCATAATTAAATGTGGATATAGACTATTCAAATCGAATGACATAACCCAATTGTGTTGACCTATCTGTGGTTCTTTTACATAAGCACCTACAATTCTAGAATCTTGAGCTAACTTTTTCGGTGGTGGAACCATACCTCTTTTCTTCAAGAAGTTGTATATAATTAAATCCCAATATCTTACTGAACCGAATACATCTTCGTAGTTACACTTTGCTTGATAAGCCATAGTGATAACTAATTCCATAAGTTGTAACTTATTATCTAGTTCTTCAACAAGTTCTGTATCACGAATATTATAGTCTAAGAACTTCTGATAATCATTTCTATAGAATAGATGCATTGCACCGAACTCTGAGTAATCGATTTTCTTCTTACCTAATTCTACTTCAGCAATATGATCTAGACGATATGTCTCTCTTGTTTTGTATGTAAACTTCTTGTACATTTCTAAGTAATCTAAGATACAGATACCTGCAATGTTGTATGATATCATTTTCTTCTGACCCATGTACAACCATTCTCTTGATGTAACTAATCCATGTGGTGATAATTGTAAAACAGTATCCCAATCAAATAGTTTCCAAATACGATTGACAAGATAAGCAATATCGAATGTTTCGACATTCCAACCTGTAATGATATCTGGTTCTAAATGATCCCAGACTTTCATGAATGTTTGTAACAGTTCTCTCTCGTCTTTACACTTATGATAAATGACATCTTTGTCGTCTGTCTTATAGTCAAAGTTATCAATACCAATTACATGAGTCTCTTTATGTCCAAAGAGTTTCATTGTTATTGCATTGACTCGTTCTGCTGCTTCTGTTGGTTCCGGAAACCCACCTTCACATTCACACTCAATATCAATGTTAAGTATGTTAATATTCTTTATATCAAATTCAACTTCACTTGGAAATGATTCTGCAATGTAAGTATATTCCCATTGTTCTAGACCATGAATATCTATACCTGTATTGTCATACTGTTTCTTCCAATGTCTTGCTTGACTTGGAGAACTAAATTTCTTAGATTGTAAATACTCACCACCTATCGATTTATGAGCTGTTTGTTTGTTAGTTGGAATATAAAGAGTTGGTTCGTATTTCAATCTCTTGAGATATCTCTGACCGTTCTTTACTCCTCTTGCAAGGATAAAGTCCTTGTATCTTTTAATGTTTGTGTAATAATGCATAATATACTCTATTGTACTATAGAAATGCCATAATGTCTATACCATTCTGGCTTTTGTTGTATTCTTTCTTCAATTCTTTCACGGACTATGTCCATGTCTTCTTCAGACGGTGTCCAATCACCATAGTAACCTTCAGGAAATTTTTCACTATGAAATGTCCTTGAGTCATCTAAGTTGAATTTTCGTTTTTTAAGTTCTTCTCGTATTTTATCATATCTATCAGATAGATACTTACCCTTGTCATAGAAGAATGTGACATGTCCTTTGTTCAATGAGAACTTTTTAGGGATTCTTTTTTTGTTCCAATCAGTCGATTTAAGAGACCTTTGAAGTGATGAACCGATCATGAATAGTTCACGATACTCTGCCATCAAATGCTGGTCTGTTAAATCTTCTACTGGTATTATATTGATTCGGGTCAAATTACTTTCGGTGGTTCAAAATGTTTCTCAACTGCATTGAGTTTATCTTCCGCCGAAGCTAGTATATCTAACTGTTCATCAATAGCACCTATTAAATCGGAGTGCTCACCGATACCTACAGAGTTTTTCATGTAGATTGTGATATTAGTCTTTGCAGACGATATCTCACTTTGATATTTTAACATAAGAGATTGTCTTATTTGTTTATCTATTTCCATAATATATATTTCCTTATTTAGCTATTCTTAGCCTGTCCATTAGTCTATGAGCTCTATTGTAGACTTGTTTTGCCCACCTTGAGTCCAAACCTTCGATAGAAGCTTGTTTGTAGTCACCAGCGTTTAGTGCTGAAAACATCATCTTAAACTTCATCAACCTAGTAATACCTAGATTAAAAGCCATGTTTGCTAGAATAAGTTTTACTTCTTCAGGAAAACTTTCCCACTCATTCATCTGATTTTCACATTCAGATAAACAAATATTTATGTCCTGATAAAATAATTCATCACATCTTGTTTGTGTGATTAAAGTACCTTCAGAAGCTCCCTTCTCTGGGTCTGTATCTTTGATTAAGTGACCAACACCTACTGTTGGATATCCTAAGTGATCAAGATATACTTCTAGTTTCACTCCTTCATCTGAGGTAATCTCTTCTTTGAGTCTTACCATAAATTCTTTACTATAATTCATTTTTTAGTTCCTCTAGCCCTTGATTCGCTAGTAATTCAATGAGTATCTTACTCATTAACTGATTAAATTCTTCATCATCAGATATCGTATCCTTCAAAGCTTCTGGACACGATCTGACAGCCCTTTCAAAATCTACTGTTGGTATCTCGCTCTCTTCTCTAGGAATCATATTAATGGTTCCGTATTGATAGACAACATCTTGATACACGCCTTTCAGTATTTTGATTGCTCGTTCTCCACTCTGATGAACGACTTCTGTATAGAGTCCGTCATCAAACAGTGGATAATGAGTATTTATAGTTTCCACTATTTAGGCTTGTTCTTCGAACCTTTTGGTCTTCCTCTACCACGTGTGGTAGTCTCAGTCTTAGTTTTTGTTTTTCTTACTTTAGTTGGTGTCTTTCCGTCCGTGTAAGCTTCGTTAGTTGAAGTTGAAGGATCATCTTTTACAAATCTACCTTTCTCATCTCTCGTTCTTTCACCTGTCGGTTCACCATTAAAGAAAGTTACAAATTTATTCCAAATTCCCATTTTCTTCTCCTGATTTATTAATCATTTTATTAACATAGTTTATTTTTCTAAACATATATCTATTATACTACAAATCCGGGAGAGGTCAACCCCCTCCCGAAAAGTTTTTTACTCAGCTAAGAATTCCTTCTTAGATGACTTCGAACTACTACCTATCGTTATAGTTCTAGCTTTCTTTTCTTCTGGAACTACCCTTTCAGCATGTATAGTTAATATACCGTTTGAAAGGTCTGACCCCTTCACAATTACATCTTCAGCAAGAACAAAGTTCCTAGTGAATTTTCGTTGTGAAATACCTTGATGAATAAAATCCGAGGACTTTAAATCAAGGTCACCTTCGATAGTAAGATTGTTCTCTTTAACATTTACTGTTAAGTCATCTTCACTAAATCCTGCTACAGCTAATTCGATTAGAAAAGTATCTTCTACTTCTCCTTTACGAATATTGTAAGGTGGATAGTTTGATTGTGGTATTGAACGGACTCTGTCTAAGTTATTAAAAACATTATCGAATCCGACCGTGAATGGAGATAAATCTCTCCAGATTTGCTCATTGATAGTCATAGTGACCTCCTGGTTAAAGCAAGGTTAAAAATAGAGCCAGAAAATTCTGCACTCCTCATAGTGACTCTCGGTGGATTATATTAGTATTGTCTCCTAAGAGACTAAATGTGTTTGTCCCACCGATAGTCGTAGATCAAAAGACTTAAAAGTCTCTCTCTCTAATTATATTTATAACAGTTTAACCTGTCATTAATGTAATTTATTTATTTTTCTTAATAGTTGATCTTTCTTAATATTCCACATTGCTTTAAAATATGGGTCTTGAGCTCTAGTAGCTGCTTGTCTAAGAAAAGTTATTTTAATATTTATGTCGTCTTTTTTAATCTGTAACATCTGATTTTCTCCCAAGATAATTTTTATACTTGACTCTATTAATAATTGTTTGTTTGACTTTTTTTTCAGGATTGAAGTCATTAACTGTATGTGCGTTTATTGTTCCTCTACATGTAAAACAATCACCTTCTTTTAATTCAACAGATGATTTTCCCAAAGTAGTAGCGAAGTCATCAAACATAACACATGATGCTGCAGAAAAAGACATTAACTGATTACCAGCTCTGTCTTCGAAAGTCTGTACATAGAATCCTCTTCTTGTCTGTTTTACACCCTTGAACTTAAGAGTCATATCATATCTTTCTTTAAGTTTTCCTACAAACGATCCTGACGGAACATTATCTTTACATGCTTCTCTAGATGTATCTAGAAGAAGTTTTTTATCTAGAAATTTAAGTGTTCCTCTAATACCGTCAATCTGTTTATCAGACAGCATTCCTTTAGTCTTTACTTGTGTCCAAATAGAACCAAGAAACTCACTTTCTCCATGTCTATCTCTAATAGATTCATAAATTGAAATACTACCTTCAGTATCCATAAGATAATCCTGAAATGTTTTAACGTTAAGTGTTGCTGACATTATGATATTACTCCAATCACTACAGGGAATAACATAACAGTTATTACTTGTAAAAAGTCTTTATCTAAAAGTCCTAGTTTTCTCATTGTTTTCATAATTTATTTACCTCTTTATTATCAAACTATGTACATAGTATAACAAAAGTGTACCAGTGGTAGCAAATGAAATTGTCACAAATCTGTTACTATTGTGACATTTGTGTGACATAAATACTAGTATGGCATATATAAAGAATAAGTTTAAAAGATTTCATAAGATGATGAAATCAGGGAGAATGAATAAGGTTTGTAAAAAGGTATTTACTTCATAAGTTTACGGATTTCACCGTTGATAAATGGAGCAAAGATTTCGACAGGTTCGTCTTTACCTTTAACTTTGATTTCGTCTAACCTTTCACAAGGTATATCAAGACAATCATTAGTATAGGAAGATATAAGAATCGGAGTATCATAAGTTCTTGTTTGAACTTCTAATCTAGCAGCTAAGTTAACTGCATCACCCACTACCGAATAGTCGAATCTCGACTCTGACCCCATGTTGCCTACAATACATGGTCCTGTATTCACACCTGTACCCATTTTAACTGACGGTAAGTCTAGACCTTGTTCAATCAACTCTTTGTTCATCTTCTCACATTCTATCTCTATCTCTATAGCAGACTTAACAGCTAACTCAGCATGATTCTCACATGGTAGAGGCGCATTCCAAAATGCCATAATACAATCACCCATATACTTATCAATGGTACCACCATTAGCTAGTATTATCTTAGTGAATCGATCTAAGAACATATTGATTAATTCTACTAATCCTTCAGGGTCATCATTTTTCATATAGCTCTCTGATATGGGAGTGAATCCGACTATGTCAGCGAATAAAAATGTCATCTCTTTTCTGTCACCACCTAGTTTCATTAGAGATGGGTCTTTGACTAACATGTCGACCATATCAGGACTTAAGTAAGTACCGAACTGACCTTTGATTTGTTGTCTTAGTTTGAACTGAATATAGAAGTTGTTAAAACTAGAATGACTAAATAGAATTATAAACAGGATAAGTGCGTATGAGAAATCGAACAAAATTCCGTAAGCAAATGCTTCAAACCCAATCCAGAAATAGGCGAATACAACACCACCAAAAAAACCAACTGATACAAGTTGAGGTAGATAGTATACAGAAAGAAGAATTAGAAGACCAGCAAAAAACAATAGACTTACCTCACCCATCTGAACCAATTGACTCCTACTAATCTGTTTACCACCTGTAAGTGTATGAATAACAGATGCTTGAATATCATGTGGATATTTTAGTCCTAACGGAGTAGTAACTAAAGGTGCTATACCTTCTGCTGTCACACCAATAATAACTGTTCGTCCTTGTAAGTCTGTAAGTGTATCACCGTATTCAATTCTATCAAAAGTATTAGACCAATCAATCCAAACTGAACCGGTATAATCTGTTTTTACAGGTTCGTAAGGAGGTATTCTCATGTTCTCTATACCAGTCTCTTCTACTTTCATTGTGTATGACTTCTTATCAGCCATGACACGAACTGTCTCCATAGCGAAACTCGGATATAATTTATTATCTACTGAAATGACTAAGGGTATTCGTCTAACTGACCCATCTACTTCTGGAGATGACGACAACATTCCGGATCCATCTGCATTTATACTATGAATACTATTTACTACTGACTTGTATCTATATGCAAAGGTAGTTGCATCACCATCACCTAAAGTAGCAGTCCCTACATGAGGAGCTATACTCTCTAGACCTTTAGATGAGGTAGTAGATGACATGACAACACCGTTATCTTTAATCCATGATGCGAATACTTCATCACCACCGAATCTATCTACATCAGGAAACATTGGAGTAAACGCTATGATCCCAGCATTAGCATTTCTTAAATCAGATATCATCTGAGCAAATTGTGTTCTAGGGAATGGCCATTGACCATATGTTTCTAACGACTTTTCACCTATGTCTAATAGAAAAATACTATCATTTTTGACTTGTGTTTCGTTTTTTTGATAATAGTCAAAGTTGATTACTCGTAATTGTTCTACTATCTCAGGATCCGAGATACGGACACCAATTAATACTATGAGGACAATAATACATGTCCATATAGAAGTTAGTCTCATCTAATTTTGTGTAACGTTTACGCTACAACCAGCAGATGTCTGACAATTTTGAGTTAATGAATATGACTGAGCTGAGTTACTTTGTTGAGTTAAATTAAATGTTGTAGGATATGATCCTGTTAATGTTACTGATGCGTTATGAGCACCTGATCCACTTTGGTTTAAAGAACCTGTGTTTCCATCGTTGGTTGTTTTTAAGGTAGCAGTTTTAGTTCCGTCTGTTTCTTGAACTACATAGAATGAATTGTTATCTGAGTAAAAATATACGGTAGCAGTATGTGATGAATATAGATTAGCATTACCATTTCGTTGATACCCCGATAATGAATTATTACTACCATGGATATCTAAGTTTAGAGTATGACCACCACCTTCATCACCATCATTAGCGAATGTTGTATCCGTTGCACCTGTTAAAAACAGACCTTGACCCCAACGAACACTATTAGAATCACCATAGATATGCATCTGAATGTCTGACTTATTACAGTTACCGACTCCTCGTGTACACATTTGTTCGAAATGTAATGAGTTACTAGCACCGTCTAAATCACCACTACTTTGTTGACCCCATTGAGGTACCCAACTAATTTCGTTATTGTTACCAGTTTGTTTGAATAGTAATGCGTTGTTGTTGTGAGCTAATTTAAGATTAACTTTATTGTTGTAACCAATCTGTTCAATACTTAGATTCAAGTTATCCGTTGATGCACCTGACACCTGACCAACTATAACGGAGTTTTTATTATCCGCCAGACTGTTTAATGATAATAACAACGGACTCACCGTCATTAACCAAAATAAGATTTGTTTTACCTTCATTTTCACTCTCTATTCGTGTTCCCTGTTCAACAGGGACTCTAATATCTATAAGACCATTGACATCTCTATAGAACCATATTTGTCCCATTGATGAATCAATGATTGTGTTGTATTGTGATTCTTTATCGAATCCCAATGAAGTACCTTCAATTATTCCACCTTCTGCAGAATTATTTGATCTTGTACTTCTTTTTAATATATTAACTTCTTCAATTGTAACTAATACATCTTGAAGAAAATCGACATCTAGTAAGTCCATATCGAGTTCTGTAAACTCTAAACTTTCTTCTCCATCATCCCAGTCTTCTTTAAGATAATCTATATCAAGATCATTGAAATCGAGAATACCGCTATCAGAACTACTAGTTCCAGTTGACTCTTCAGCTTGTGCATTCTTTATCTTCTCCGGTGGTGACACGATAAACATATTATCAATCATATCTAAATTCATTATGTTTTCTAACTTAACAGGTTGAACAGGTGGTGTAGATATACTACTCACCATAGTAGCCTGAAAAGCTTCGTTTAAAATAACTGTACCTGCTTCATTGGTAACTGTTATCTCACCTGACGGAGTACAGATTTCCATAAATCCGCAATCTGCGTCTGGAAGAAGAATAACTAAACTCCTTCCGAGTTCGTCAACACTAGTCGTAAAATCTGTCCCTCGAACACCAATCGTTGCCGTTGGAGTCGTTATGATAATATTTTCTTTAGGTACTAATCCTAATTTACCTGTAGTAAATCTTGCAGTACCAGACACAAACTTCATAGCCATTCTAGACTTTGAAGGGTCTTTATCGAAATAATACTCATCTATTATGACTTCTGTATGTTCAGTTAGAGATAGTTTCGTTTCATCAACGAACTCTATCTTCATTCTACCTGTTGCTGTTTCTATAGAGTCTTTGAAGAATATATCTTCATCAACTGAACCAGAGATAACTTCCTTACTTCCTTCTCGGACTATTCCAGAGTTACCACTATGTTCAACTATATCACCTATATCATCTGCAAATACTAAAGTCGATAATAGACAAAGATTAATCGCCAGTATCTTTTTGTTTAATATTAATCGTAGCATTTTCACTATCAAAGTCCGCTATTATTTCACTATAACATGAACTAACTCCACTCGGACAAGAACCTGAACTCTGTACAATATCAATGTTTCCATTAGATTGAATTAATTCTAAATCAATCTTATTGTAAGCTCCGTCTGTCTGACTAGTGTTCACATCATTTGAACTACCTGTGACATCAACATCATATCGAGCATCGTCAACTTCAATTACAGTAGTAAATACATTTGAACTACCTGTTACATCTAAGTCAAAGTCTAATCTTTCACTAGACTGTGCTGCTCCCCAATTCAAATCCATAGTATTAGAACTTCCTTGTATGGTTGTTAGTAAATTAGATGAATCTGCAGAACCTGAAGCTCCGACTGTCCAATCCCATGAATTACTAGAACCTGCCATATTAATACTCAAAGTAGACTGATCAAGAATTACAGGTCCGTAAATCTTATTCAAGTTACCGATCATATCAATATTTACATTAAGTGAAGTACCTGTTAATACCATTGCTGCGTTACAAGCTCCAGAGGTTATAGTTCCACATAACTTATTACCATAACCGATCTGGTCAATGGTTAATGTTAATGTGTCACCAGCCTGGTCTATCTTGATTTCGTTATCATTAGCACCGACAGCCCATAATAAAGTTGGTGTACATAATATAAGAAATAATAATTTATTCATTATTTTCATTTTTATTTTCCTCTTCTATTATTGTCTCTTCAACAAGAACAACATCTTTTTCATCAAAGACTTTTGTTATCTGATCTTTAATTACCTTTTCAGTAATTGGCCAATTGATATTCCAAAATCCTTTTTCATCTCCTTGAAGAATTAATTCGTAAACAGAAGCTTCAATCGCTGACCTAACACTTCTAGTTACACTTTCATTTTCTGTCATACCGTCTTCTATCTCAACTAATTGAGTATCAAGTTCGACAAACTTAAAAACATCAAATCCTGTCGCTACCGACAATATAGTTTTTGATGTTTGTACATTTAATATAATCTCACCAGTCAATGTACTGACTGCTCTTAAGTGAACGACTACAATATCTCTTCTATAGGCTTGTTGCATTCCTATACCAAGATATCTCGCTCCTCTTCCTCCGGTTTCAATATTAGTATCATAACCAATAATTCCACCTTCTAAAATAATTCCTGCAAACAACATAGGAGCCAACTTAGTTGAATCTTCATATGCTGCTCTAGTGTTCTTTACAATCTGACGTTCTCTAGTTAAGTTATCTAAACCAACTCTCTCAACGACTCTGAACCATGTTCCATCACCAGCTGTCTTCAATGCATCTATTAACATTGTTGCTGTACCTTGTGACACAGCTGTACTAAACATTGCTGCGTTACCTTTTTGTTTTCTCTGACCTGTTTGATCTGTAAACTTATACACAGCAATAACAGGTTTTTCTTTTGCTGGTGGTAAATTCAATAACTTCTCATGTGTAGGAAGTTCTATTGTTATCGGTTCTTCAGCACACTCTACAATACTTACACAATTAGTATCACTAATACCATTCAATGGTACTATTGAAGCACAACTACTCATTAACAAGGCAAATGTTATAAGAAGAGATGTTCTCATACTTCTATCCAAAATTACCATTTCCTACAGGTATTGTAATTGTCGTTGTTGTTCCGTCTGTAGCTGTTACTGTTAAGATAATAACTTCTTCACCTAATGTACATCCTTCCATTGCAGATGTATCACATGTTGTTCTTAGATACGATACAGTATTACCTTCTAATGTAAAACTACCGAAGTTTGATTGAGTACATGTTGGATTAGCTATTAAATCACATGTTTTAAATAAACTTTCTACTAATTGTTTACTAAGCTGAGCATAGATTCTACTCTCTAAATTCCTCATGAATTTTGCCATGACTGAATTTTCGAGTTCTCTCTCTGCTGCTAATAATGCTGATTCGATTTTTTCTTGAATAGCATCCTTTCTTGACTTCTCTTGGTTCTCAATAGTAAGATAATGTGCTGAAATACCTATACCACTGAAACTCGGACTTTTAAAGTTGTGTGTTAGTTCATCTGATTGTAACATTAAAGAAAACATCAGACAACTAATTGCAATTAACGATTTATTTTTTACCCTTTTTAACATTTTTCACTTCTGCTAAAGCTTCTTTTTCTTTAGCGTCCTCTATTACTTCCTGTCTTTCACGATACTCTAATACAACTTTAACTTTTTGTTGTAGTCGTATCATATCATTGTCTAACATTCGATTAGCATCAATACACTTTATCAGTGCATAATGCATAGTTTCTATCTCTGGTTCCAATTTATCGGTTATATATTTCCAGATAAAATATATAAAATATCCCATACCTAAGGACATGATGATCGGAAATCCGAAATCACTTATTGCTTGAGCTAATGCGTCTGTACCGTCCATTAGTCTCTCCTCACATCTAGTTTAACATTCTGAGGTATACCTTTCTCGTTTGTTCTAAAGTTCTCAGCTCTTGCTATTCTATCTATGTCAGGTGTCAAATTCAACGCACTTCCTACTAACAAATCAATCTTTATTAACTCATTACTGCCGACTCTTGCTCTGTCTTCTAACATTTTACAAAAAGAAGTCAATGTTTTGATGTCATCAACAACTCCGTCTAGTATTTGTTTCAAAACAAGAAAGATAAAGAATCCCATAACTAACGCTCCTGCTATTGGAGCTCCAACTTCTGCTATCAATCCTAATATATCCATAATTTATGTTTCCTGTATTACACTTGTATTTATGTAAAAAAAGGACTCAACTTTGAGTCCTTTCTCGTCTAATTGTGTATTTATATCGTAAAAGACTCTCCACAACCACAATATGCCGAAGCATTAGGGTTTATGAATGTAAAACCTTCATTGATACCATGATATTGATAGTCTAATTGCATTCCTTGTAAAAAAGGAACTGATTCTTCGTTAGTCCATAGTTTAAAAGTACCATAATCGACTTCTAAATCATCAACTGTCGGTTCTCCTTGTAGAAAATCGAAGACATACGCGTAACCACTACAACCACTACCGGTTACTCCAATTCTAATATTCGGGTTTTTAGCTTTGGAGGTTTTTTCTTGAAGCTTTATGATAGCTTCATCAGTCAACTCAATAATCACTACTTATTCTTCTGAATAAAGTGTCCAAAGTCCATATACTAAAGCTGGCCACGCAAGTAGTTCTACTACAGGTGCACCAAGTAATACTAGTATCGACACTGCGACAATAGTTGCTCCGTCCCATGATGTTCTTTCGGCTAATCTAGCCTTAATCCATTCTATCATTTTCATATTATCTCCTTTATAGGTATGAATATATATTTATAACAGTAAACTCGTATTTTACAGTATTTCTAAAAATAAATTTATTGTAGCGAATGACATCAACATAAATCCAAAAACACAAACTTGAACAATACTAGCCCAAAAGATTTGTTTCATAGGATGTACTTCTACTAGTTTTTCTATTATATCTTCACTAGGAGCGAGGTTGACTACTTGTAATATCTTTTCTTGTTTCATTATACTTCTTTTTGATATGGTGTAGTAACTACATATTTTCTTTGAGGATTAACAATGACATTTAATCTTGACATTATCTTTCTATTTAAAAGAACATCTGTACCCATTCTACTTCTATCGTCTAGTCCGAATTGAACTATACCATAGTTTTTACCTGCGAATGAGAATTCATCTTCAATAAGAAGTCTTTCATCTTCTCCACCACCTGTAACTGATACATACGAACCTTTAACTTTTGTTGTGACTGTCTTATGTCCATTATTGAATGTAACCTTACCACCTGTGACTTTAATGTCTTCAGCATGCATTACAGGATATTTATAGTTACCTGTATCAAATTTAGCTGTAACTGTTCCGAAATGACCTAAGTCGACTATCTCTTCCCAACCACATTCTGAAGGTACTGTATATCTTGTAGATTTTTTATTAAAATGTTGTATTACAATTTTAACGATATTCATATCATTAGCTTCTTCGATACCTTCTGTCCCTGGTGAACTATTAACTTCTAATATGAACGGAGGATTTTTTTCAGTATCATCTGAAGGAATAAAGTCTACAGCTGTAAACTGACCGTTAATTGCTTTCGCTGCTCTTAGACATTGTTCTATCTCTAGATCGGTTAGATTATAAGTCTTTACTTTAGCACCTTGTGAATAATTACTTCTGAAATCACCTTCTAATACATCTCTCTGCATCGTAGCAATAATCTTACCACCGAGAACTAATACTCTGACATCAAATTTTGTTTCTTTATATTCTTGAATTAGTAAATCAGCACTCTTATCTTGTTTAAATAATAACTGAACTAATGAAATTAGAGCTCTTTCAGACTCTATGAATAATACACCGACTCCTTTAGAACCTCTAAGTGTTTTCATTATGATTGGGTAATCTGTTTCTAACTCTTTTACAGCTTGTTCCATCTGTTCTTCTTTAGGAAGTAGAACTGTCTTAGGTTGTGTTAGACCGTATTCTTGTAATCTTAAGTAAGTACGATATTTATCAGAAGCTAGTTCCATACATTCTCTACTATTTACAATAGGTATACCTGCTCTTTCTAATTGTGATATTAAGTCTAACCAACTATCTCGTTCAGGTGTACCACGAACAAAGCAAACTGTATCAGAGGAATCAACTATGAATCCTTTGTCGTCTCCTTCCTTGTGAACTGTCCAGACGCCTTCATCTGACTTACGGATGTAAGTACCTGACATTTTTGTTACATAGAACTCGTAACCTAACTTCTTAGCTTCGTCTTCCATTCGTTGAGCTGTAACAGCTTTATCACCGAGTTCGGCAGATATTAATAGAAGTCGATATTTCTCTTCAGTTTTAGCTTCATTTAGAAATGAGCCAAATTCTTTTAGACTCTTCATCAGATTTTACTTTGACACTCCGATATTGTACTTAGCTACTAACTTCCATTCATCTTTCTCTTTATGAGGTAAGACTTTAATTTGACTCATTGGAGCCAAGGGAGTTGCTGCTTGTTCTGGTTTAACAATCTTTAGTAATTTCCACTCTTCTAGTAACCTAGCGATTGCATTTCTTCTTGCTAAATCATTTTCTGAAATTGATGAATCTTTGCCGTCTAATGCAAATAGTTCTTTAAAGTGTACTAGATAGTACTTACTTCTCTTATGTAGTATATGACATGATTGATAGAGAGTTCTATCTTTTCTTGAAGCTACACCGATTCTTGTTAATGTTTCTCTTATTTTAAGAAAGTCATCATTTTCATTGAATGAAATTTCTAACATATTTTCTATGTCATAACTCATCTCACACCACCTTTATTCATTCGTAATTTTAGAATCCCGATTTCTCTTGTTGTTAATATCCTTAGATATTCTTCAGCTTTCTCTCGGGAAACTACATAGTATTCCATAACGATACTCAAATCGTCAGCTAATTGAGGTTTAGACCATTTGGCAAACCTTTTTCTCTTTCTAATACTATTTAGTAAATAATGATATTGTAGTTTATGAGATATGTCGAAATGTTTGTTCATTTCATTCGCGTACAGTACACAATCTTGATGATACGATAGAGAACGATTCACTATGAAAGGAGCATAGTCCTTCTCATTGAGTTCATTCATGATATCTTTTTTTGTATACGTTACTGAATTTACATAATCAAATGGATTCATTTAGTCTTCCCAAGGAAATACAATCCATGAACCGTCATGTAGATTTGAGTATACTATATCTTTAGCATTTGTTTTACCGAATAGACAATAACCTAATACATTTGGTGGTGTATCGTATCGACTTGAATCCATCGGACTTGATGATTTTACGAAATCAATAACAGAATTCATTGTATGTCCACTATCGTATATATCATCAACAATCAATATTGTCGATTCATTCACAAACGATTTGTCTGTCATTACATTATGAATCCAATAAGGTTTTTTGTCATCACCGTCTCTAGTCTGAAATCCAATGATTGACATTGGTACATTTCTTACATTTGATATGTGTGATGCCATACCAAGACTTCCACGATAGATACCAATAACATGATCACATTTAATCCAATCAGTTGCCTTTATATCTTTTACATAATCAGACCATTCATAATATATCTTCTCATTCTTAGTCTTCATAGTATTCACCACTTAGTTTTATTTTTATTGTTTCTAGTAAATCTAGTAACGCGTCTTTTTCGTCTAAGTCTTCGTTAGTGTCTACTTCTAGTTCTATTTTTATTTTCATACGTCTAATATTCCTGGCCAATGTTCTGGAACTTTGGCAGGTGCTCTCTGTCTTGATAACCAGTTCTTTAAGAACTCGTCATAGTTTGTTACTGAACCAAGACCTGTATTATCTACAGGATTCTCAATTCTCCTTTGTAATTCTGTCATGAAATTACCTACTGTATTAGTCACCCAAAACCATGGAGCTAAATGTTTCCCAGCAATTCCTGTATCTGTTTCTTTCCAGAACCTTCTGTCACCAGAAGTATTCTCTACTGACCATTTTGTTGAATCATTGATCAACTGCATCGGACTATTGATTCCAAAGTCTCTAAATGTCTTACCATCAATATCAAATAATTCGTTGATGATTGGTAGTAATTGTTCATGATGAATTTGTGATAGACCTCTCTTAGACCTGTTCACAACATCTACATCAATTGCTTTGAAGTTCTTGTCTCTGTATCTTGAATAAAACCAAGATGATGCATGTGAAGAAGAATCATAAGAAAGATTTTCTATGAAACTAAAATAATCAGGAGATAGATAAAACGGAGACAATGCTTCGTGATTACCTACACCTAATAAATGTACATTATTTTTAATGACATCTGGTATTTCATATTCTTTCATTGCGTAAATCATTTCACATCTATGTGCGAATGAGTTACCATTACATAATGAACTTGGAGCTACTCCACATACAAACATATCGATTTCATCATCTGACAAACCGTTACATATCAACTCAATGTATTCTTTATAAGTTTCTACTGTTTGACCTTGTGATATTAACATCATCTTTGCTTTAGAGTCACACTCTTTAAAGACTTCTATTTGTCTTTTACAGTTCTCTAATGTTGCAAGAGCTGATCTTTTAATATCACTTCTGTCAAATCTTCTACCGTTAAGAGTTGCTTTCATATTGTTACCACCGACCATTGATAAATCAAACTCAATCGGTATCTCATCAAATATCATTGCTACATCACAATATTTTGCTTGATGATAATAAACTTTATCTTTTAGTTCATCAGTTATTCCTTTTGATGTTCGAGCCATTTGTAATCCACCTGAATCAGCAAATAGTCTATGCCAAGAATCTGGCATTGTATCTGTCATAGTCACACCGTGTTTTCTTTCTTGATGTGCATTATAGAGTAATGATAAATTCTGATTGTCATGCTTAGCATCTAAGTCAACAATCTTCTGATTCATGTGGTTAATATATGGTGCAGCTACTGTTTCATTATAATATAAATCATCAATTCCCATTGTCAATCCTGACACTACATATTCGAAATTCATCTGTTTGCTAGACTCATAAATTCACTTCTTACTGAAGATTTATCGAAGAAGAATCCACCTAACTTAGATGTAGTCATTCCTGATGATTGATCACCGATACCTCTTGACTTGACACAAAGATGTTCTGCTTGTATAAGAACAGCAATGTTATCTGTATTCAAGATGTGTTTAAGTGCATAGAATATTTGTTCAGTCAATCTTTCTTGTACTTGTGGTCTTCGAGCAAAGAAGTTTACAATTCTATTTAGTTTAGAAAGTCCAACAACTTTATCATTTGGTATGTAAGCTATTTGTGCAAACCCGTTAAAGTTTACAAAGTGATGTTCACACATTGAATGGAAAGTAATGTCTTTCTGGACGACCATTTGGTCATATCCCATTTTGTTATCAAAGACCGAAACCTTTGGAAACTCGTTATAAGATAAACCTGAACATAGTTCTGATACATACATCTTAGCTACTCTGTCTGCTGTTCCTGATATTGAATCGTCTTCTCTATCAAGACCTAAGACATCAATAACAATTTCCATGTTCTCTCTGATAAGGTCGATCTTTTCTTCTTTGTTGAGATTACTCTCAACGATAGGTGTTTCAACACCATTCTCAATTAGATATTCTTGTACTTGTCTACCAAGTTTTCTATCTGTTTTCATAATATATTTCTCCAATGTATATATCTATTATATAATAGAATCCAGTTTCCGTCAACCGAAATAATAAGGATTCTCTTTTGTTTCAAACCTTTTCATAGGTTCGAGTTCACTTCTTCGAATGTCCATTAGATACTGAACTCCTGATTCAGTTTCTAATGAGTTATCGAATTCTGTTGACGAGATATTCAAATCGTCATCAAAAAATAATGGACTAATTTCATTTCTGAATAGAGTCAATGCTCCAGGTCCGTATTCGTATCTTGCACAACTAAATGTACCGTCAATGTTATTTAGGTCACCACCTAAGATGAAATGTCTATGTAGTAATCCTGTGTCCCAATTAAGTAATCCGTACTTTCTTTTCCAATCAGTTACTTGGTAGTCTTTAATGATACCATTGTGCCATAGTAAGTCACCTACAATTTCAGACGGATGAATGTCTGATTTATTATCTGTAGTCGGTGCTTGTACATGACCGAGATAATATGTTGTCCAATGAGACTTATCGTCTTCTGTAAATTCATCTACAATCTGTGAATTGAATAATCCGTGTTTCTTAGATGTCATTACATGTTTTGTAAGTGATAAATTATCATAGTTCTCAAAGTTACTTGTTGTAAACATTGATACTGAATGAGATGCTTTACCTCTGTATTGATTTAGTTCTGCTAATTCTAAGAACTTTTCTTTGTCTTTACTTCCAAATATTGCACACATATTATACTCTCCAGTCTATATCAATATCATATGGAATAGGATCCTTTCTACCAACTTTCATAAAGTTCATTATCCTCTCTGCACATGATGGACACTTACCACAAGATACTACACCTTGAGGATTATAACATGTCAATGTATGTTTAAGTAAATCAAACTTACCTAGTTTAATAGCAACATCAATTTCATCTGCTTTTGACATCTGACTAAATGGTGCTAGTATTTCTACTGCATGTTGTCTATTTTGTCCTGCAACTACATTCATTGAGTCTACAAACTTTTGTGTCGTATCCCAATATCCGTATTCATCATGAACTTGTAAACCTGTATATACTTTATTACAACCTTGTACTTCAGCATGAGACAATGACAATGATAGTAAAATCATGTTTCTGAAAGGTACATAAGTAACTGGTTGAGGATCACCTAAGACCTCTTTGATGTTAGGCATCTCTATATCTGTATCTGATATGTTTGCTGACATTGGTCGAGCTATCTCACCAAGAACTGATAAGTCAAGAACTGTATGTTCTACTTTCAACTCTTTACATAATGAAGATGCTTTCTCAATCTCTAATTTCTGTTTTTGATTATAATCAAAAGTTACTGCATGTACATTCTCTGACCCATATTGATCACACAACATCATTGTCACTACTGACGAATCTAATCCACCACTTAATACTACTAATACTTTATCCATTCTATACTCCTATTAAATTTCCCCACAAGTAAGTATGAACTCTCGCACTTACATTGTATCCACGAAGATAAGCTTCTCTTGCTACATCACCGTCTAATAATTTTTGACCTTCTACAGTTGCTCCAACAGGCATAATCCATATTGGCCAATGTACTCCATGGTCTCTGAAAGCTTCTATAGCTTCCTCTAATTCTTTCCAACATGCATCTGTACCGTTCACAACAAACTTTAGTTGTCCTGAATCTGTCATCATTGCATAGTCTTTAACAATCTCTGGTCTGATTGCTCTTTTGTTTGTTTCACCAGCTACATTCCATAATTTCGGACTACATGAAATGAAACATTCTCCACCCCATCTGTCACGATAATCTTGATAGAAGTTAAGAGTTTCGTTTCTAAGTAATTGTGTACCATTAGTCTCATAAGTAACAAACTTTGGAAAGTCTCTCTCATTAATATATCGTTCCATGATTTCAACTGTACATTGTTGAGCATGTTTCATCATTGGTTCACCACCTGTAAAACACATGTGTCTCTCTAACCATTTACCGTCATTGTATTGATTTGTAAATGATTCTCTGACCTTATCAGCAATCATTTCTGAAGTACCTATGTGTTGTAAGTGTTTAAACTTCTTAGACCATGAGTAAGAACTGTCACAACCGTATTCCCATACCGGTAGGTCTTCCATTCTGTTCACTTCAATTAAATCAAAGTCTTTGTATGGTAGTTTATATGTCTCTGGTTTAGTCGGATCATCTTGTCCGAATCCATTACATTGTAAGTTACATAGAAAGAAACGTAACCAAGCAGTTGGTCTACCTGTATAGTGTCCTTCACCTTGAATTGAATCAAAGATTTCTGAGTATGCGTATTCTTTTTCAATCATAATTCTTCTTTAAGTTGTTTTACCCAATCCATTATTCTCCATGGAGATTTAGTTGGTTCGTTGTCTTCGTCTATCGCCATACCATAAAATGTATTGTCATTAACTAAACCATTTGATTCTTCGAATTTGAATCCATCTGTACTTGTATATCCGATAACTCTTCCACCAGCTTCTAATACAGGTCTTGCTAATAACCCTAAACCGTCAACGAAGTTTTTACCGTAACCGACTTGATCACCAAGACCATAGATAGCAACTGTTTGTCCTGTAAAGTCAATCTCTTTAAATGAATTATAGAAGTCATTCCAATCATCACTCATTTCACCGTCAAACCATGTTGGAGCACCCAATATTAATAAGTCTGCTTTCCAATCTGTTTCTTCTGTTTCATCAACTTTAATCAAGTGATGAATCTCTGGATTTAAATGTCTGATTATATCCTCACCTATTTGATGAGTAAATCCTGTTTCAGTTCCATAAATTAGTTTGACAATCACTTCTACATATCTCCGTATACTGCTGCGTTACTTCCATGTTCAAATACTTTAACAGATTTAACTCTGACTCTGTCATCTTGAAACATGTCTACACAAAAGTCATAGACTTCTCTTGAGAAAGCTTCACAACCTACATGAGGCATTTCAATCAGTCTTATAAGACCTTTACTTTCTAATTCTCTGAACGATTCAATCTCTGGATCATCTATTGATACAACTGTTGTATGATCAAAGGTATCTTTAAGAAATCCTTTTAACACACCTAAGTCACCAAAATCTATAACCCAATTTCTTTCATCTAATGTTTCTGATTCGAATGTTATTTCAAACCCTAAAGCATAACCATGAATAAGTCTACAATGACTTGTTGCTTTGTACTGTCTAAAAGCACAAGAATGTCCTGTACTATTACCGTATGTTTTTACTACTTGATATTTCAATTTAGTTTACACTCCATCATTAATTCTGTCATACATGCTACCATGTTAACTTCTTGATCTGCAACAAATGCACTCTTGTAAGTATAGTCACTCAATATAATAATTGCTTGTGGTATACTTGAGTTTTCCATTCGTGTAAACAGACTATCGTATATTTTTCTGTATATTGCTTGAGGATCATTATGTATATTCATAGCAACCCACTTTCTCATTTTTGAGAACTCTTTGTCTCTAATGAACCCGATAACTTCATTAAGATTTTCATCATCAAGATTCGCCAAGACACCACTGTCAATCTTACCTGATGTTGAATACTTTTGTAGTTCATTTAAGATTCTACGAAAGTCTGGAAAGAACTTATTGATCAACTCTGCTACAACTTGTTCGTTGTATTCAACATTTTCTGTTTTTAGAATTGTATTTATTCTCTGAAAGATACCACTAGCCATCTGTGGTTTCTGTTGTGATTCTATTGTGAAGTCAACAACACTACATCTTGAATGTAATGGTGATATTATTCTGTTCTTGTAATTACAAGTAAATATGAATCTACAGTTTCTAGAGAACTCTTCTATGAATCCTCTTAGTGCTGGTTGTGTTGATTGTGGATTAAGATAATCTGCTTCATCTAGAATAACTATCTTCGGTCCACCACTCAATGAAACAGTAGAAGCAAAAGATTTAATCTTGACTCTTAGAGTATCAATGTTTCTTTCTTCAGAACCATTAATCATCACGAAGTCTGCATCTAGTTCATTACATAGTGCTTTTGCAACTGTAGTTTTACCTACACCTGCAGTACCACATAATAGTAGATTCGGAATCTCTTTGTTATCTACGAAATCTTGAAATATCTTTTTTGTTTCTACTGGTAGAATACAATCTGATATAGTTCGAGGACGGTATTTTTCAACCCATAAAAAATCTTCTTTCATTACTAAGCTTCATTGTAAGATGAATCAGGTTCCAATGCAATAAAGTATTCTACTGCTAAGTTCCTGTTAGTAAAGTGAGCTATTCCTTTTGATGATACAAATACTGTATAGTCTCCACTAAGAATTTTGATATTATCCATTCTTAAAAACATTTCGTATGTTGAACCGTTACCTTGAGCAACTGTTCTACTGTATACATTTGAAGTAGCATTCTTTTTATCTTTTACAGTTAACTGAACTGTTATTCCGTCACTTGACAATACCATGTCTGGTAAAGACAATACTGATGAAGCTTTCAATAAACTTCCTAGTACATCTTTATCTAAGTCAAAACTGACTTCTGCTTCTGGCATTGTAATATCTTTTTGTGGTGATATAACCATTTGAGGGTCTGCATAGAAATACTTAACTGTATTATCTCCCTCTGTCACATCAACTGATTCACCATTGAATGCAAAGTCTGGTGCATCAAATAATGATACAGCTCCTAAGTACTCTGATAAGTCATAGATTGAATGTTCAGTTTCGAATGTTTCGTCTACTACTGCTTTTGCAAAGATATTCTTCATTGCAGATACAGTTGTTATTTCATTCCCAGCCTTAACTGTTATACCGGAATTGATTGTTGAAAAATTATTCAACAGGTTTAGTGTGTTGTCACTTAGTTTCATTTGATTCACTTTCTCCATTATTTAAATCATGCACATGTAGTGCTATTATACCATAATGTAATACCTTCATAAGGTCTTTACGATTATAGCCATCTTTCTTACCGTATCTTTGAGCATACTTGAGAATGTTTCC